>Ga0207658_10001994_pt1 | contig 15239 bp, 14 predicted proteins | sample KBSS33metaG_FD_184322 | JGI IMG/M metagenome (GOLD analysis project Ga0207658, IMG submission 184322) | Switchgrass rhizosphere microbial communities from Kellogg Biological Station, Michigan, USA - KBS S3-3 metaG (SPAdes) (version 2) | ecosystem: Host-associated > Plants > Roots > Rhizosphere...
ATAGACAAATTTCTTGGTGCACCCGCGCCAGAAAAACCCAAGAAAGACGGTGCTGATAAATCCGAAGAGGACGATAACAAACTTTCGCCCACATCTGCCTATGTCTTCGCCGCTCTTTTCGCCTCTCTTTATGCTGTCGGAAGAATCCTCGAAAGCAGGCTCATCAAGGCGCTATTTAAGAAGAAACTTCTGGAATCATGATTTTCGCCATTCGGCCGCTCCTTACCAGCAGTAGGGGCGTCCGGTGGCACGGCTCAGGCGCGAGCCTGTCACACCTGGGTTTGCGAAAAAAATTGCCGGACGGGTGGAATATATTTGCCAATTTCTTTGCCGGCATGATTCACCGCGTTTGCCGCGGCCCGAAAGAATGGAGCGGCATCGGGTCGCGCAAGACGAGTTGACCGTTTGCTACCCTGCGTTTCAGATACGCGAAAGTCTGCGCCGTCTGATTGAAGAGGTGGTCGCCGCCCTTGAGCGGCGCGTATCGAGGTGCTTCGTCCCTCGTTGCCGGTGCGATGACATAGTCATAATCGCACGAATAGAAGAGCGGAAAGGAATAGCGTTCCTCCTTCACCTTTTTGACGCGATGTCTCGTCGCAACGTACCGTCCGTTGGATAGAATCTCCATCATGTCCCCAATGTTCATGATCATCGTATCGTCCATCAGTGGCACGTCCACCCACTCGCCCTGCTTGTCGACGATCTGCAGCCCCGGCGCGGTCGCAAACAGCAACGTGAAACATTCATAATCGGTGTGTGCGCCGATGCCCGGCAGATCCTCGACGCTTGTGTCGAGGGGATAATGGATCAGACGAAGCTGGCTCGGCGGATTGTGAAGATGGGCATCGAAGAAGCATTCGTCGAGACCCAGGGCCAGCGCAAAGCTACGGAAGAGTAGGCGACCTAGCCTCACCATATGTTGGTAATAGGTTTCCACATCCTCGCGAAACCCGGGTATGCCAGGCCAGATATTCGGACCCACGAGCGGACGACGCGCCTCAGGGCACGCGCAGTCGCAGTTGACGTCGTAGGCTTCCTTAAGATCATAGGTGCCGCCGCCCAATTGCTCCTCGCCCACGGGGACATAGCCGCTATGATTCTCAGACCGGCCGATATAGCTTTCCATCTTCGTTTGATGGTCGAGCGCGAAATAGGCTTTGGCCCGTTCGACCAGCTTGCGGACCAGCGCGCGATCCAATTGCGTGCCCTTGATGTAGAGGAATCCCGTTTGCGCGCATGCACGGTCCAAATTGCGGGCGACGATCAAACGATCCGCCAAATCGCCGCTTTCCAGCGAAGAAATATCGACGAGGGGGAGGAGGGTGGCTTCGGTCATCTCTAGATGCAGACCCTAGGCCAGGCAGGGCATAACGGTAGTTGCCGTAATTTTATGATTTTCATCGATTTGGTCTATGACCTACAGGGCCGGTCGCGCTATCGTTGAGAGAGAAGGCCGGGGAGCGACGCCCTTCGATGGAAAGGACGCATGACCGATCGGACACCCCTTATCGACAAAAAATTTGCGAGCCGCGTCGACTGGAATCTGATGCGCACTTTTGTGGATATCGTTCGGGCGGGCGGGATCGGGGCGGCGGCACGGCAGCTCAATCGCCAGCAACCGAGCATCAGCGCCGCCCTCAAGCGGCTCGAGGAGCATGTCGGAGCCACCCTCCTGCAACGGACCGCGACCGGCGTCGAGATGACAGCGGCCGGCAAGGCCATGATCGCGCTGTGCGAGGACATGCTGGAAGCGGCACGGATGGTGCCACACCAGATCGCGCAAGCCACCAAGCGCGTCGAAGGGATCGTCCGCATCCAGATCGTATCCGGCCTTGTGTCGGCCGAGCTTGACGAAGCGATCGCGAGCTTTCACCGCCGCAATCCCGCTATCCACATCGAGATCCGTGTTTCGCCTTGGCGCCAGGTGCTCGATGCGCTTGAACAGGGCGAAGTTGAGATTGGCGTCGGCTACGACAACAGTGTTCGCGGAACTCTGATGTACGAACCGTTGCTGGTGGAGAGCCAGCAACTCTATTGCTCTCGCAACCACCCCTATTTCGGTTATCGCGTGAGCCGGCTCAACGAGCTGAAGGACGAAGGATTCGTTCTTACCGGTGATGACGAGATCGAATTGATAACCCATCTGCGCCGTCGTTACCGGCTTGGCACTAAGGTGAGCGGGCTAGCCGAAGATATAAACGAGGCGCGGCGGCTCATCCTTCAGGGCGTCGGCATCGGCTTTCTTCCCATCCTTGCGGCCGAAAACGACGTCGCCAAAGGGAAGCTCTGGCCGATGCTCCACGCCGACTTCGAGCCTTCATATGATATCTTCCTGCTGGCCCGGTCCGAACCGGCACGCGACACGGCGACCCAGCTTTTCTGGGATGAGGTGATCAGGCGTATCCGCGCCCAGCAGAGGGCATAGCCCACATCTATGCCTATCATCGAAAGTTTGCGCCTGCCTTGATGACGCGCTGCAGCGCAATCTGACAGCTCTGAATGGAGCTGTAATATGCGAACCAGCCAAGAAGCGCGTGCGCGTGTCGACGCGAGCACCCTTGGTCGTCGCCTTCCGTCAATCGGCACGAAGGCGCTTCGGCCGATCCTCAGGCTCCTCGCGGTCCGCGCGCAAGTCATTATCGGCCGCCCCCTTGAACGGAACGGTTGATGGGGGACGCCTGGGACGTTCGCAAGATGGGGATTGCCATGAAGAACAAAGTCTTCAATCATCTTCCGCCGGGGATGATCCTGGTGGTCATGTTGTTCTGGGCGTTCGGTCCTGCCTCCTTGCTCAATAACCCCTGGACGCTCGTGGTAACGTCCGCCCTGATTACGATCACCATATTGCTTCTTGAGAAAGCCCATGAACGGCATGCGGGCTGGCGTATGGATCGGCGTGAATTCTTCACGGACCTTTTCTACAACGTGATGAGCGCCTCCGCGATTGTCTGGCTCACCGAAAAGCTGGCCGACGATCCCTTGAAGGCAGCGAAGGCCTCTCTTGGCGTGACTACCGAATGGGCCATGCACATGCCGTGGTTGCTGCAGGTCGCCCTCGTTGTCTTCCTGATCGAGTTCGGCCAGTACTGGATGCACAGGCTGATGCACAATTGGGCCCCGTTCTGGCTGACCCATGCGCCGCACCATCACATTACGCAGCTGAACGCTGGCAAGGGAGCGGTCGGCAATCCAATTGAGCTGTTTCTCATCAGCTTAAGCGTGGTTGCGTTGTTCGATCTTCAGGACACAGCGATATTTGCAGCGCTAAATGTGCTGAGCGTGATCTCGACCTTTGCTCACGCCAATGTGCGGTCTGATCCGCCGCGATGGTACGCATTTTTCTTCACCACGATCCAAAATCACAGCCTGCATCATTCGGTCGATTACGAAAACACGCGCTGTAATTACGGCAACTCCCTGATCCTGCTCGATCGCATCTTCGGCACCTATCGCGAAGGAGAGTCCGCGCTTGTTGGCCAGGACGATCGCCGGAGGCTTTCGATCTGGGAGCAGACGATATTCCCGTTCCAGCCCGTTATCGACATGATCAAGGCGCGCCGGAAAAATGGTTTATCGGGTAGCGATCTTCTGGCGGGCGGACAGCCGGAGCGGGATGGATCCGTAGGAGGCGCAGCGGCCGCATGATCGCGCTCCGCTCCGGGCGAATAAGTGCGGCACGCAATGCGCTCGTCCAGGGTGATCTCAACTTGACCTATCAGCTGGCGAACACGCTGGTTAAGGATAATCCGGACGATGCCGAGGGGCATTTCCTGCTTGGCATCGCTGAATCAGGCGCCGGGCGCATTCAGGTCGGGATCAAGCATGTCGATCGTGCCATCGCACTGGATCCGCAGGGTGAATATCGCGCCCAGCTTGCCAAGCTTTTCACGCTCGTCCGCAGGGATGGCGATGCTGCAGCGACGCTGCAGGCGGCGGAGAAGGCATTACCGACCGATGCGTTGAGCCGCGACACGATGGGATGTGCCTATGCACGCCTCGGAAATCACAACGCCGCGCTTGTACATTTTACCGAGGCCGTGCGGCTCAGGCCTGAAAGCACCCAGTTTCGTTATAACCAAGCGGTCACACTGAACTTTCTGGGCCGTTCGGAGGAGGCCGAAGCAGCGCTTGAGGCGCTCATTGCGTTGGCACCAGATAATGCCCGTGCGCATTACCTTCTCGCCAGTCTGCGCAAGCAGACGTCCGAGCGGAACCATGTTGCCCGGCTGAAACAGGCGCTGGCAGACGCGCAAGATGGCCGTGCGATCCTCCTGCTGGGCTATGCGCTTTCCAAAGAGCTTGAGGATATTGGGCAACCGACGGAGGCGCTCAAGACGCTGTGCGCCGTCAATGCAGATTACCGCCGCACGCTGCCCTATGCATTTTCGCGGGACGCTCGGATTTTCGATGCCGTAGAGGCGCACTGGCCAACTATCTCAGCGGCTCCCGCGGCCGAATCCCTGCACGATGCGCCGATCTTCATCATTGGCATGCCACGCACCGGCACCACCTTGGTCGATCGCATCCTCTCGTCGCATCCGGATGTCGAAAGCGCGGGCGAACTTCAGGCTATGCCGCTCGCGGTTAAAAAAGCGGCCGGGACGCGCAATCCCGCTGTGCTGGACCCTGATACCATCGCTGCAGCCGCACGCAACAATATGATAGACATTGGGCGCGCCTATCTGCAGCGGGCGGGCCATCACCGACGGGATCCGAAGCTGAGGTTCACGGACAAATTTCCAGGCAACTTTCTGTATGCGGGTTTCATAGCGAGGGCGCTGCCCTCGGCAAGGCTGATCTGCCTGCGCCGCCATCCCATGGATACGGTGCTCAGCAACTTCCGGAATTTGTTCGCGGTCAGTTCGCGCTATTATGATTACAGCTACGACCTGCTCGATATCGCGGCCTATTATGTCCGTTTCGATCGGCTGATTTCCCTATGGCGCACGGCGTTCCCCGATCGCCTGATCGAGTTGCGCTACGAGGATCTGATCGCCGACCAGGAAGGAGAAACACGGCGGCTGCTCGCCCATAGCGGGCTCGAATGGTCCGATGATTGCCTCTCGTTTCACACCAACAGCGCTCCGGTTTCGACGCCGAGTGCCGCGCAGGTCCGCCGGCCGATCTACGGGGATTCGGTGGCGCGATGGAAACAGCACGCAGAGGTTCTGGAGCCCGTACGGCGCTTCTTCGAACAAGCCGGCATAGCACTCGACTGAGGGAATCCGCGACAAATGCCCATGGCCTCCCATCTTGGTATGCAAACAATGGCTTTGGTCACAACGGCCATTGCCGCCCCGGCGTTGGCCGCACCGGCACCGAGCACGCGACTGGTGGCCTGCGAGGCCGGAAACTGCCTGCTGGTAACGGGGCACCGTGCGAACGCTGCATCAGCGGTTCGCATTAATGGCCACGCGGTGCCGGCAACAGGTAGGCGAAATTGGAAGGTCAGCTTGCCGGTTGAAACAGTGCGTCAATGGTCCGCGCCATTTGCGCGTACCATCAGCGTAGAAATCGTGGATATCAAGACACGCAATGCCGTCTCTGCTGAAGCGCGTCTTCCGATCGGGTTGCTCGGCCATGCTGAGGACCTTGCGATGCTGGTGATAAGCGCCAAGTAATACGCAAAGGCTGCCTGAGTAATAAAATAACAACCATCCGTTCAGTATTGCAATTTTAATCTCCTGATACTAGATGGCCTTCATACCGCCATGCAGAGCGGCGAATGTCTATGTCAGGAGATGATGATGAAGATTGGTTTGGCGGCCGTTGCCGCTCTCGCCTTCGCGACCTCGGCTTTTGCAGGCACTGCCGAAAATCCCTTCGCGGAAGACAAGGCGATTCTTAATTTGAAAGGCCTTGATCTGTCGACTGCTGCAGGACAGCAGCGTCTTGCAATCCGCATGGATCAAGCGGCGCGCTCTGTATGCGGCGATCGTCTCGCCGGCGTCCACCTCGCCCTTGAAGCGAAGTCGCAGGAATGCCGGGCATCGGTGATTGCCGACGTTCGCTCGCAGATTGAAGCCCGGACTGCCAGCCGGTCGACAAAGTCCTCAACTCAGCTCGCCTCTGCGCGCTGATCTTTTTTGCCACCCATCCCGCCGTCGACAATTGCGCGGCGGGGCGGGTGGTTAGTCGCCGATTTTAGCTGGACGGCCCCACCAGGATAGCGTGTGCACGTCGTGGGCTGACGTCCACAGACCTGCCTTCGTGTAGCGCAGAGCGCCGCTGCCTTCCGCTTTCCCGACGCGTGCGGTGATAGCCATAGACTTTGGATCGATCACAACAAACGTCTGATCCTCGGTCGTCCGCAACCACAGCTTTCCGCCGCCCGTATCGATATCACCCCACTTCAGGACCTCACCGACCTTGACGCGCCCAGACACTTCGCCGCTGGCCGGGTCGATGCGGGCGACGGTGCCGTCGCCTTGTTCCTGAACCCACACGCCGCCTTCACCCGCGGCAAGAAAGCCAGGCTGTTTGCCAAGCGCGGTTCGCTTGGTGACGCTGTTGGTCTCGGGATCGATGCGCTGGATCGTCTGCTGGTTTAGGCACACGGCCCAGAGCGCGCCAAAGCCATAGGCCAGATAGGAGGTCTCCGGATCCACCGTAACCGACGCGACGACCTTGTTGGTCGCGGTGTCGACGCGCGCGATTACGCCCTTGGCGTCGCTGGCGATCCAGATCGATCCAGCGCCGGCGGCAAGCTGCAGCTCGGCTTCAGTCAGCTTGGCGATGCCCGTGGGGATCGTCGCGATCAGCTTCGCCGTTTTTAGGTCGATCCGGTTGAGCGTCCCGTCCCCGCAATTTGCGACCCACAGGCTGCCGTCCGCGATCACCATGGTGCCACAGGGGTGAGCAATCGGCACCTCGGCGAGCTTGCCCTTGCGTGACCATTGCTCCACCCGGCCTTCGTTGGTTGCCCAGACGGTCTTGCCGTCGATCGCTAAGAAGTCGGCAAAGCCCGGCACCTCGATGACATGTTCTTTCGGTGCTTTGGCGGAGAGCGGCGCTGCAGTGATCCCTGCAAATGTTGCCATGATCATCATCCCAAGACGTTGCATCCAGAACCTTTCATGTTGCCCCGTAACGTTGCAGGTCGGACCCTTAGCCCTTCCGCGCAATATAGGCCCGCCAACCGCCGAGATGGGTAATGTCCTCGGCCCCCCTCAAAGCGCGGGGTTCGGCGACGAACCCTTTAACGCTGCTGCCATCGGCAAGCATGACCGTTCCAATCGCCAGCGGCGGCGGCACCTCGACGACGAAGCTGCCGAATTCAGCAACACCCATTTCATAGACTTCGACGGCGATAGATCCGCCATCTCCGCTATGGACCAGCGCAGGCTTGGGCGGCACGCTGTCTGCCATGGCATAAAGCCGGTAGTTTGGCGCAGTTTCGAACGTGCCGACGAACTGCGCCTCTCGCGATGTGAGCTGCCAATGAAGCGGCATGTCTTTCAGATGAGCGCCGACAACGGCGAGTTTCACGGTCTGCATTTTGCCCTCCAGATCGAGCGGTGGCACGGAAGGAAGATTGGCCGACGAGAGATAGGCGTCGGCTGCGTCGAGCAAGGAGCGATCGCTGTTCGCCGGGCCTATCAAGGTGATGCCGAACCCGGTCGCGTTCGCGCGGATGCCTGCAGGCACGGCGACCGCCGCCATGTCGAGCAGGTTCACGAAATTGGTATAGAAACCGAGATTGCTGTTCAGCGCGATCGGAGCGGCCAGCAGCTCTGCCACACGATATGTCGTGCCAGTGGTTGGAAACGCCAGCAGATCGATCTGCGTCCAGAGCGCATCCGCATGACGTTTGAGCTCGGCGAGACGATATAGGCCGTTGAATAGCTCGACCGCGCTTATCGATGTACCCGGTTCCACGACCGTCCGGACGGTCGCATCGACGGCTTCGGGATTGGTCGCCAGAATTTTTGCCATTGCGGCGGCACGCTCAGCGACCCACGGACCGCCGTATAGAAGCTGCGCGGCTTCCTGAAGCGGGGCGAGATCGATTTCGACGACGTCCGCGAGGCCAGCGAACGTCTCGAGCGCGCGATCATACAGATATTCGGCCTCGCCATCCCCGAACCAGACCCGCTGATTACGCCGCGGCACGCCTATCGCCCTGCGGCCGATTGCGACGTCTGCCAGCGATTTCGAATAGGGATCGTCGGGATCGTAACCCGCCACTATTTTATCGACCAGGCGTGCGTTCGCCGTGTCGTTGGTGAACACGGTGATGCAATCGAGTGTGCGGCATGCCGGGACAAGACCCTTGGTGCTCCACCGTCCTTTGCTCGGCTTGAACCCGATCAGGTGCTGGAAAGCTGCCGGAACGCGGCCCGAGCCTGCGGTGTCGGTCCCCAGCGCGAACGGCACCAGGCCCGCCGCGACCGCAACGGCTGAGCCCGAACTTGATCCGCCGCTGACATAAGCGAGGTTATAGGCATTACGCGGGCTGCCATAGGGGCTGCGCGTGCCGTTCAATCCTGTCGCAAACTGATCAAGATTGGTCTTGCCCACGCAGATTGCGCCTGCTGCAAGCAACCGTTCGATGACGGTAGCGGATGTGTCGGGCCGGTAGCCATAAGCCGGGCAAGCCGCCGTCGTTTCAAGCCCGGCAACATCGATATTGTCCTTGGCTGCGAATGGCACGCCCGCCAATGGCAGATGTTCACCAGCGCCGATGCGGGCATCAACCGCACGAGCGGCCGCGATCATATCGTCTTGCGTCGACTTGCTGATCCAGATTTGAGGCTGGATCGCGTCATAGCGTGCAATCCGCCCGAGCGTTTCTTCGGCCACACTGACGGCACTCAATCGCCCGCCATTGACCTCCGCCGCGATTGCGATTGCGCTGCGACGATCGGGCGCGTTCAACTATGTTTCCTCAATGCGAGCATCGGTGCGCCGGGTTGCAGGGCTTGTCGCTCCTGGACGTAGAGCGCTGCGATGGTTCCCGAACTGGGGCTTTCCACCCGGCATTCCATTTTCATCGCTTCGATAATCGCGATCGTATCGCCCGCCTTCACTTGATCACCGGTAGCGACCAGCAGCTTCCAGACGCTGCCGCCAAACGGAACTTCGACGAGATCGGTGCCTTCCGGCACCTCGATGGCGCTAAGTTGCGGCTGCTCCGAATCCGCCAGATCGGTGATGCGATCAAACTCGCCACGCCGCTTCCAATCGGCACGTTCTTCATCAAAGGCAGCCTGGCGTCGTTCTTCGAATTCCGCGATCGCCTCGGCATTGTCGGCGAGGAAAGCCCGATAATCGGCAAGGCGGAATTCGGACGGCTCAATCCGGATGGAGCGCCGCCCGCTCGGGAAATCGCGTCGCCACTCCACGAGCTCTTCGGCACCGACTGGATAGAAGCGGATCTGATCGAAGAAGCGTAGCAGCCACGGCTTTCCCTCGATGAAGGCATCGGTCTGGCGATAGGTATTCCAGACTTGAATGGTACGGCCGAAAAGCTGGTAACCTCCGGGACCTTCCATGCCGTAGATGCACATATAAGCGCCGCCGATGCCGACGACATTGGGCGGGGTCCACGTACGCGCGGGATTATATTTGGTCGTTACAAGTCGGTGACGCGGATCAACTGGGGTCGCGACAGGCGCGCCCAGATAGACGTCGCCCAGACCCATGACGAGATAGTTCGCATCGAAAATCAGGTTTTCGACCGTCGCTGCATCGGGCAAGCCATTGATCCGCCGGATGAATTCGATGTTGTCGGGGCACCAGGGCGCATCATCGCGAACCGCACCCATATATTTCTCGATCGTCTCGATTGTCGCCGGATCGCGCCAGCTCAAAGGCAGATGAACGATGCGTGAGGGAATGGAGAAATCAGCAAGGTCGCCAAGCCGCTCTTCTGCTGCGATCAATATCGCGAGTGCTTCCCGCTGGTCCATCGTCACGCCGTCGATATGCAACTGGAGCGATCGGATACCGGGAACAATGTCGATAATTCCTGGCAGGGCCAATCGCTCAAGCTCGGTCATCAGTGCGTGCACGCGGATGCGAAGCTCAATATCGAGAACGATCGGACCATATTCGACGAGGATGTTGCGATCGCCCTGCTGGCGATAGACGGTGCGGGGACGACCGGGTGTTTCAGCGATCTCGCCAAGGAAGGGCGAGAGCGTTGCTACGGGCCGCGCGGGGCCACAACCCATCGCCGCGCCCTTCGATACAAAGCGCCGCTGCAGGACGTCGGCCGCCTTTGCATCTTCGCTGTTGACGGGCGCAAAGCGGATCTTGTCGCCCGGGACCAGCTGGCCGATCTTCCAGCGATCTGCGGCAATCACAACAAATGGACAGACGAAGCCGCCGAGCGAGGGACCATCCGGGCCGAGGATGATCGGCATGTCGCCCGTAAAGTCCACGGCGCCGATCGCATAAGGGTTATCATGGATGTTGGACGGATGAAGGCCGGCTTCACCACCATCGGCCCGCGCCCATTGCGGCTTGGGGCCGATCAGGCGGACACCCGTGCGGTTGCTGTTGTAGTGAACCTGCCATTCGGCCGCGACGATTGTGTCGATGTCGTCATCAGTGAAAAAATCGGGCGCGCCGTGCGGACCGTAGAGCACGCGCAAGGTCCACTCGGTTGCAAAGGCGGGAAGTTCCACCGAACCTGTGCCTTCATCGGTAGGATTGCCGACGAGGTGAAGCGTATCGCCGGCGAGCAGCCGACGCGCGGCATGGCCGCCGAACTGGCCGAGCTCGAACGTGCTGCGGCTGCCAAGATAGGGCGCAATGTCGAGCCCACCAGCAAAAAGGATATAACCCCGCATGCCGCCGCCCGACGCGCGGGCAAGCTCAAGCGTTTGGCCGGAATCAACCGCGATCGCGACGCCGCGTTGAACCGGCTGCCCGTCAAGCTTTGCGCCGAAATCCGCGCCTGTCAGACAGATGCGTGCCGGTGCCGTGAAGCTCAGCGTCGGGCCGGTAACGGTGACTTCAAGGCCTGCGGTTCCTTCCGGATTGCCAAGAAGTCGGTTGCCGACCCGGAAGGATTGATCATCCATCGGCCCGGACGGAGGCACGCCGACCGCCCAGAGATTTTGACGGCCGGGCCAATCCTGTACCGTGGTGGCGGTACCGCCGCTTATCACGCGGATACTGCGCGGATTGAAGCTGATGTCGTTGAGCGCCTGGGTGGAGACGTTGCCGCTGACGAAATCAGCAGAGCGAACCACGTCGCGGAGCCAGCGCAAATTCGTCTCAATGCCGTCTATCCGGCTGTTATCAAGCGCCGCCTGGATCGCTGCCACGGCTTCGTCGCGGCTTGGCGCATGTACGATCAGCTTGGCCAGCATCGGGTCGTACCAGGCGCTCACCGCGCTTCCCGCCATCACCCAGGTTTCGGTGCGAATATTCTTGGGAAACTCGACAGCGGTGAGTGTTCCTGAGGTGGGACGGTAATCGAGTGCGGGATCTTCGGCATAGAGGCGGACCTGCACGCTATGTCCCGCAGGTGTGGGCGGTTTTGCATCAAGGAACGCGAAATCATCTGCGCCGCCGCGGATCATCCATTCGACGAGATCAATACCCATCACCTCTTCGGTTACGCCATGCTCGACCTGCAGGCGGGTATTCATTTCCAGGAAAAAAAACTCTTCCCGCTCAGCATCGTAGAGGAATTCCACGGTGCCCGCCGATCGGTAGTTGGCGGCCTGGCCAAGCCTGACCGCCGCCGCAAAGAGATCCTGGCGGACCTTTTCAGGAAGGAGCGGCGCCGGCGCCTCTTCGACAACCTTCTGGTTACGGCGCTGGAGCGAGCAATCGCGCTCGCCGAGCGGCATGATCTTGCCCGCACCGTCCCCGAATATCTGGACTTCGATATGGCGTGCGCGTCGGATGTAGCGTTCCAGAAAAATACCCGCGTCGCCGAAATTGCTTTGCCCCTGCCTGGCGACGGAGGCGAACCCGTCGCGAATGGCTTCCTCATCCTCGCAAATACGCATGCCGATACCGCCGCCGCCCGCGGTCGCTTTGAGGATGACAGGGAAGCCGATTTTCCGCGCGGCTGTGACGGCCTGACTTTCGTCTCTCAGCAGGTCCGTGCCGGGCGCCAGTGGAACGCCATGCGCGGCGGCAAGGCTACGCGCGCTATGTTTCAGACCGAATGTGCGGATATTGTCCGGCGTTGGCCCGACAAAGATGATTCCTGCGGCCGAGCAGGCTTCGGCAAATTCCACATTTTCGGCGAGAAACCCATAGCCGGGATGGATGGCGCCAGCGCCTGTCTTGCGGGCAGCGTCAAGGATTGCTTCAATGTTGAGGTAACTGTCCGCTGGCCGCGCCGGACCAACGCACACCGCCTCATCCGCTTCCGAAACGTGAAGCGAGCCTTCGTCGGCTTCTGAATATATCGCGACGGAGCGCAGCCCCATCCGCTTGAGCGTGCGAATGATGCGCGTGGCGATTGCACCTCGGTTCGCGACTAGAACGGTATCGAAGCTCATTCGGCGACGATCATGCGCACGGGGGTGGGGTTGAATGCGTTGCAGGGATTATTGATCTGCGGGCAATTGGAAACCACGACGATGACGTCCATTTCGGCGCGAAGATCGACCGACAATCCAGGCGCGGAAATCCCATCGACGATGCCAAGCGCACCATCTTCCTCAACCGGGACGTTCATGAAGAAGTTGATGTTCGAGACCATGTCGCGCTTGCCCCGGCCTTCTAGAAGGTTCGCTTCCAGAAAGTTTTCCACGCAAGCATGCTGGGATTTCGTGTGATGCCCATAGCGCAGCGTATTGGATTCGCAGGAGCAGGCGCCGCCGATCGTGTCGTGATATTCGACTGACGTAGCGGCAATGGTCATCATCGGACGGCCTTCGTTGGACCGAAGCACGGTGCCCTGGCGAAGGAACAGGTTATTCTGTGCGGCGACGGTGTCCTGAGCGCTGTAGCGCTCCGTATCATCGGCGGCAGAATAAAGAAGGAAGTCAACCGCCTGGTTTCCTTCAAGGTCGACAATGCGAAGGGTCTGGCCCTTTGTGACGTGATGAAGCCAGGGCGCGCGGGCAGGCACAACCCCGTCATGGACGATAGTCCCGGCAAGGCAGGAAAGATGGGGATCGACGCTCATTCAGGATTTTCCTTTGGTCAGCGACGGAAATAATCTTCGACGTTCTGGAAGGCGCGCAGTCCTTCCGGCGTTGCATTGCGGATCGCATCATCCTCCGCTGTAATCGGGCCACGCCACGCGGTCGCGCGCAGCGGCGTGACTGTCCAATCCTCGCGCGGATCGAGTACATGGGGGCAATTGGCGATCACGATGATCACCTCCATCTCGGCGCGCAGGATGACGCTTCGTCCCGGCTCGAATGGCCCGATCTGCGGCGTAATCGCGCCGTCAGCCTCAATCCTGGTCCCCTTGAACAGGTTCACGCATGGATGGACGTCGCGGCGCTGCAGGCCATGTTTCGCGACGCCAAGAAGAAAGCGATCCCTGCCGTTCGGGGTCGGACCGCTATTGGCGCCATTGCCATATTTCGCAGAATTGCTCGCCGCGTTGGATGTACCGCAGAAGGTATCGTGCGTCGCGGCGCCATCTTCGAGAATGCTTATGAGAACCCGACCCATGTCGGACAGCAGCAGCTTGCCCGCGCCAAGATAGGCGTTCCATTGGATCTTTACGGTATCCGCAACATTCAGCCGTTCGGTCGGCATCTCGGCATTGAAGATCAGCATCGATGCGCAGGCGTCGCCCTTGAGATCGATCAGCCGAAGACGGCCTCCGCGCGGAAGACGGCGGCTCGCATAACCACCGGCGGCAATCGTTTCCTCCCACAGGATCGCATCGGCCTGCACATCAGCAGGCAGATCGTTTGCCACCGGTGGCAGAATCGGCATCGCCTCTACGACCGTGCCGGCTTGCCCGCGTGCATGATCGCGCGCAGCCAGCGGATTGGACAAGGCTTCGGTCATGCCGCGGCTCCCTTACGGCTATCGTTGCCGCCTTCCTGCTCGTGAAGAGGCGGCAGCAGCGCTGTCGTGGTCACGAGCTGGAGCTGGTACACGCCGCGTACCCTGCGCAGGGCGTCGCAAAGATCCTTCAGCCTTACCGCCGGCCCCTGAACCAGCAGAACCTCCAAAGACTGGTCGTCCTCCAGAAATACGTGCTGGGACGAGATCACTTCGATCAGATAATCGGCCTGAGTCTGGGCAAGCTGGTGCCGCACGCGGCCCCGATCGCCGCGGTAAACAATGGTTATCGTGCCGGCGAGCATCTCGTCCGGGCGGATCAGGGCTTCGTGCTCCGCAATGGCATGACGGATCAGTTCGGCAATCAGCTGTGATCGCGACGGCAGGCCCCGCTCTTCGACCATCATGTCAAGCTGCCGGAACAGTTCGCCGGGCAGGCTCATACTAAGCCGCGCCAGGCTCGTGACGTGCTTACTCATATCCAATCCTTGTCTCATTTTCCTGGATAATATCGGCTGTGATAATTTCCTCTTCGAGGGGGCCCTTGTTCGGTTTGAGAGGAAGATCGTAGACGGCCGATGCGCCAAAACGGTGGGGCGCATGAGGATCGATGCGCCGTTTGTCCAACGCGATCAGTCGCGTTCCCAGTGTAAACGCCTCGCGGATGTCATGGGTCACCATGATAATCGTCAGCGAATAATCGCGCCACAATCGCAAGATCAGCGCGTGCATGTCCGCCCGAATGCCGGGGTCAAGTGCACCGAACGGCTCATCCAGCAACAGAATACGCGGACGCTTGATCAAGGCTTGAGCTATGGCCAGACGTTGCTGCATTCCGCCTGACATCTGCGCGGGATAGAGATGAATGCTGTCACCAAGGCCAACGGAGTTCAGCATTTCGATCCCGTCTTTTTCCGCCGCCCGCCGCGCCGAACCGAACAGCCGTGCCGTAAAAGGCGCTGCTGTGCATTCGAGGCCGAAGACGGTGTTCTGCAGAACCGACAAATGCGGGAAGACCGAATAGCGTTGGAAAACGACGCCGCGATCAGGGCCGCACTCGGGTGTGAGGGGGGCGTCGTCAAGGAAGATAGACCCGCGGGTGGGCACTTCCTGGCCCAGGATGATCCGTAACAAACTGCTCTTGCCGGCACCGGATGGGCCGATAATTGATACAAAGCTGCCCGCATCGACGTCGAGATCCACCTTCTCGAGGACGATCTTGTCGCCATATTCGACCCAGATGCCGCGGAGGCTGAGAAGCGCGCTCAATGGCGCGCTCCATGCGCCCACGGAAACAG
>Ga0207658_10001996_pt1 | contig 15222 bp, 10 predicted proteins | sample KBSS33metaG_FD_184322 | JGI IMG/M metagenome (GOLD analysis project Ga0207658, IMG submission 184322) | Switchgrass rhizosphere microbial communities from Kellogg Biological Station, Michigan, USA - KBS S3-3 metaG (SPAdes) (version 2) | ecosystem: Host-associated > Plants > Roots > Rhizosphere...
CGCCGATGCGCGGCGCATCGGCGGCGAGACCGGCTATGCCTATGTCGTCGACGGCCCGGCCGCAGACGCCCCGGCCACCCCTGCCGCGGGGCCGCAGGACCGTGCGTTTGAGGCGTCGCGCAGCTTCTGGAAGGGTGAGCGAACCGGCAAGCTGCTCGGCAGCGGATTGCAGATATTGTCCGATTATCCGGTGCTCGAGGTTCGTCGGCAGCCTTTTCCCGAAGCCGCCTGTGCGGGCTATGACTGCCTCGCCAACAAGGGCATGGTTCTGGCGGTCCTTGCGGCACCCGGCCCGACGCCGGTCGCCGTGGTGGATGTCCACCTTAATTCGCGCCATGCCTCGGGCGTCGACGAGGCCAGGTCGCTTTTCGCTTATCGCGAACAGGTCGACGCGCTGGCCGCTTTCCTGCGCGCCAATGCGCCGGTCGGCCTTCCTGTGATCGTCGCCGGGGACTTCAACATCGGCCACGATCCGCAGCGGATCGCCTATGTCCGCGCGCGGCTGGGCGCCTGGCTCGGCGGCGTGCCGCGCAACGCGTTCGGCGATTGCCTTGACGATCCCGGCTGCCGCGGCCGGCTCCCCGGCGATGCGCTCCGCTCGTTACGCCATGGGCGCGACTGGCAGTTTCTTCGCCCCGGCCGTTCGATCGAACTGGTCGCAGGCCGCATTTCCACGCCGTTCGGTCATGAGCGCGGCGGCGGCATGCTGTCCGACCATATCGGCTATGCAGTGTCCTACCGCGCGGTCAGCCCGTCCGCCAAGCTTCCCAAGCCTATTTGAGCGAAAGGATATAATCGGCGATCGCGTCGGCCGATTGGGGATTTTTGAGGCCGCCAAAGGGCATGCGCGTGCCCGGCACGGTTTTCTGCGGCGCTTGGATGAAGGCGGACAGATTGGCCTTGTTCCAGATGATGTCCGACTTCTTCATCGCGGGTGAAAAGGCAAAGCCGGGGACGGCTCCCGCCTTGGTGTTGCCGATGCCGAAAAGATTGGGTCCGATGGTGTTGGGGGCGCCCTTGTCCACCTTGTGGCATGTCGCGCAGACGCCGAACGCGGCGGGCTTGGGGAGCGGTGCCGCCAGCGCCGTGCCGCCTACCGCCAGAACCAAGATCGCAAAGGGCTTCATAGGGTTCAGCATCGATATCCTTTCGCGGCGGCCCGGTTTTTGTGGGCCGAGCGCCGATCTATTCCCATGCCTGGGCTGTCGCAAGGCTGAACCGCAACAGTTATTCAATGGGCTTATGGACCTAACTTTGATTGCCTTAGGCCGAATTTTGTCGCTAGATTGCGGAAGGATGAGGCCTATTTGGGGGGATCCTTGTCGATGGCGCGGCGCTCTGCGGGGTGAAGCATTTGCCCGCCGAGCCACAGTTTCGAAGGGGATGGCTTTGTGATCAGATCAGAGTTGGTTCAACTGCTGTTGCAGGATAATCCCGATCTTTCGCTGAAAGAGGTCGAAAAGATCGTGTCCACATTGTTCGACACGATTACTAAGCGATTGGCGGAAGGTGGTCGTGTTGAGCTGCGCGGTTTCGGTGCTTTTTCTACGCGAAGCCGGGAAGCGCGGATCGGTCGTAATCCCCGTACTGGAGATACTGTGCCCGTTTCGGCGAAGCGAGTGCCATATTTCAAGCCCGGCAAGGAGATGCGGCTGCGCCTCAACGTCTGAACGGCGCGATCCGGGGGCAGTGATTCGCGCTTGGCGCGGATGGGCGCGCTGGCTATGCACCCCGCAGCGACGCTGCGGGCGTGGCGAAATTGGTAGACGCAACGGACTTGAAACCAAGATCGAGTGCTCGCCGGGAAACCGGCGATGCAGAACTGCTCAAATTCGGGGAAGCCTATTCCTGGTAATCCCGAGCCAAGCCGTCGGAGCCGTTCGGTCCGGCGGAAGGTGTAGAGACTAGACGGGCAGCGCCTACGTCCGCGTCGCGGATAGGGCGAAGGGATAGTCCAGACCACGAACGGCGCGGGGTCGCCCGGGCCGGCGGCGAAAGCCGAAGTGGTACGAAAATCCGTAAGGTCGCGAGACCTGTGGGGGTTCGAGTCCCCCCGCCCGCACCACAGATTTGCCTTATCTCAAGTAGATGCGGCGATTCCGCTGCTTGGACATTGCCTGCATGATCTCAAGCGGCTGATCCCCTCGTGCCAATGGTGCTGAGGCGACTGGCCAAAGAAAAAGGCCGCACCCTGGGGCGCGGCCTTCATTCGATCGACAGCCGCAGCAAAGCGGCCGCCGGCGCGATTACATCGCGTTCGAAGCGTTGTCCGCAGGAGCAGCCGCATTCGAATCAGCCATCGCAGCGTTCGTGTCGGCCATCGCATCGGCGGTGTTATCGACGACGACGGTGTTGTTCTCGACGGCAGCTTCCTTCGGCTTGCACGAAGCGAGCGACAGCGAGGCGGCGGCGATAAGCGAAAGGGCAACGATCTTCTTCATGATCGAATTCTCCGGAAGTGAATTAAAGAAAGAGAGTGGCTCGAACGATTCCAATCACGTTCAGGCTTGTTTCCCCCCGAAACAGGCTCGGACTTCTTACAGTTTTGCGCAGTGCGATGCAATGTCTCTTGTTCCGGTAGTTAATTCGACCGGCTCGGCGGCTCGGAAGTGGCCGGATCGCTTGGTTTCGGGTCCGATCCAGAGGCCGGTTCGGGCGGCGCGGGCGGCGGCTGCGAAGCCTCTCCTCCGCCTGGAATTCCGGCGTCGACATCGGCGGCGGAGGCGGGGTCGTCGCCCACCGGATTCGCCGCCGCGTCCGCTGCCGCGGCGGCTTCGGCGGCTGCATCGTCGCCCTCCTGATCGAGAATTTCCGCGCGACGCCGCTGCAGATAGGCCGACCGCGCTGCGGCATAAGGATCGAGGCTCGATTCCAGGAAATTGTCGGCGCCCGTTTCGATCAGCCCGTCGCGCGTGCTGATCACCTGGGTGGCGAGCAGCGCGAGCGGGACACCGTGGGGCAGGCCGCATTCGCTCAGGCAGACGTTATAGGGATTGGCAAGCTGGCTGACTCCGGTGCCGACCCCGTCGCGCAGCGTCGAGGGGCCCAGCAGCGGCAACACCAGATAAGGCCCGCCATTCGCGCCCCAATTGGCGAGCGTCTGCCCGAAATCCTCAGGAGCGGGTTTGATCCCCACACGCGAGGCCTGGTCGAACAGCCCGCCTATGCCTGCGGTGGTGTTCACCAGAAAGCGGCCGAGGTTGCGGGCGGCGCGATCGACCTTGCCCTGCAGGATGTTGTTGATGAACGAGAAGGGCTCGGCGACATTGCCGAAAAAATTGCGCACCCCGTCGCGTGCGGGCTTGGGCGCAACCGCCCGATAGACTTGGGTCACCGGCTTGATGACCACCTTGTCGGCGCCGCGGTTGACCGCCCAGACGCCCCGATTGAAACCCTCGAGCGGATCTTTCTCGGCGAGCCTATCGGTCCCCGGCCGGGTGGTGGCGCAGGCCGAGAGCGTCAGCCCCAGCGCCACGACGCCGATCATCCTCGCCGAAGCTTGCATCGTCCATATCCCTTTCGCGCGGATCGCCGCGATTGCTGCTGTGCCGAAGCGCGGCGGAGTTCCGCGCGTCGACGGGGCAATGCCCGCCATCCCCGCGCGCGGCAAGCGCCTTGACCACATATAAAGATTTCTTTATGTCTGCATATATGCCGTGCGACGCCCTCGCCATTTTCCGGGCGCTAGCCGATCCGACCCGGCTGCGCATCTTCCATCTGCTGCGCGCGATGGAGCTGTCGATCGGTGAACTGGCCCAGGTGCTCGGGCAAAGCCAGCCGCGCGTCTCCCGCCATGTGAAGATCCTCGCCGACGCCGGATTGGCCGAACGGAGGAAAGAGGGAAGCTGGGTGTTCCTTGGCCTCGGAGCGGACGATTGCGTTGCGCCGCTGTTCGCCGCGATCGATGATTGGTCGCGCGAAGGTGAGGATGCGTGGTCGGTGGCCGATCGGGCTCGGCTCACCGCGGTGCGTGCCGACCGCGCGGCTTCCGCCGCCCGCTATTTCGCCGAACATGCCGAGGAATGGGATGCGATCCGATCGCTTCATGTTCCCGAAAGCGCGGTCGAGCACCGTATTGTCGAGATGCTTGCCGATGCGGCGATTGGGCGGATGGTCGATATCGGCACCGGCACCGGCCGGATGATCGAACTGATCGGGGCGCAGGCCGTGTCCGCGCTGGGCATCGACCGCAGCCCCGAGATGCTGCGGCTGGCGAGGGTCAAGCTTGCCGAGGCCGGGCTCGCCAATGCCGAGCTGCGTCAGGGCGACATGTATGCCCTGCCGCTCGGCGATGGCACGGCCGACCTCGTCATCCTGCATCAGGTGCTCCATTTCGCCCAGCATCCCGCCGCGGCGATCGCCGAAGGCGCGCGCTTGCTGGCGCCTGGCGGTCGGCTGTTGATCGTTGACTTCGCAAGCCATGATCTCGAGGATCTGCGCAGCCGCGATGCGCATGTGCGGCTCGGTTTCAGCGATGATCAGATGGGCGGCTGGTTCCACGCCGCGGGGCTCGGGCTCGACCGCTCGGAGGAGCTGGTCGGCGATGCGCTAACAGTGAAATTATGGTTGGGCTTGCGCGGGCAGCGCAGTCAGTTGAAGGCAGTATCATGACATCCGTACCGTTGAGCCAGCTCGAGGAGGCGCGCCGCGCGCTCGATGCGCCGCTGTTCGCCAATCTGGCGGGCGACGCCGCCGTGTCGTTCGAGTTCTTTCCGCCCAAGACCGAGAAGATGGAAGCCGCGCTGTGGGGGGCGATCCAGACGCTCGCGCCGCTCAGGCCACGCTTCGTGTCGGTCACCTATGGCGCGGGCGGCTCGACGCGGGAGCGCACGCACCACACCGTCGCGCGCATCGTTCAGGAAACCGCCATTCCGGCGGCCGCTCACCTGACCTGCGTCGACGCCAGCAAGGCCGAGATCGACGAGGTCGCGCGCGCCTATTGGAGCGCCGGGGTGCGCCATATCGTCGCGCTGCGCGGTGATCCGCCCACCGAAGGCGCGCAGTTCGCGCCGCACCCGCAAGGCTATCGCAACGCCGCCGAGCTCGTCGCCGGGCTCAAGGCGGTCGCGCCGTTCGAGATTTCGGTCGCCGCCTACCCCGAATGCCATCCCGAAGCCGCCAGCGCGGAAAGCGATCTCGACAATCTCAGGGCGAAGTTCGAGGCGGGCGCCACCCGCGCGATCACGCAATTCTTCTTCACCCCCGAAGCCTATTTCCGCTTCTGCGACAAGGTTCGCGCCAAGGGCATCGCGGGCGAGATCGTGCCCGGCATTCTGCCGGTCTCCAATGTCGCGCAGACGCGCAAATTCGCGGGCCTGTGCGGCGCTGCGATCCCCGCCTGGATGGACCGGCTGTTCGAGGGGCTCGACGACCATCCCGCCGCGCGCCAGCTCGTAGCCGCGACGATCGCGGCCGAGATGTGCCGCCGCCTCTATGCCGGGGGCGTCCGCCAGTTTCATTTCTACACGCTCAACCGCGCCGAATTGTCGTTCGCCATTTGCCACTTGCTGGGGCTGCGCGCCGACGCCAGCGCGCTCGGCGTGGCGGCATGAAACCTCACGCAAGCCGTTCGCGCGAAGCGAACGCAAAGGAACGCACCGATGCATAAATCTGAAGCCGCCGCCCGTTTCCGCGATCAGGCCAGGCAGCGCGTCCTGCTGACGGACGGCGCCTTCGGCACCATGATCCAGAGCTACCGGCTCCAGGAGGCCGATTATCGCGGCGGCTATGAGCTGGCGTCCGATCAGAAGGGCAATAACGACCTGCTCGTGCTGACGCGCCCCGATGTGATCGGGGAGATCACCCGCGCCTATCTCGACGCCGGCTCGGACATCGTCTCGACCAATACCTTCAACGCCAACATCATCAGCCAGGGCGACTATGACGCGGTCCATCTGGTCCGCGAGATGAACCTCGCCGCCGCGCGCATCGCGCGCGAGGCCGCCGATGAATATGCCGCGAAGGATGGACGTCCGCGGTTTGTCGCCGGGGCGATCGGCCCGACCAACAAGACCTTGTCGCTGTCGCCCGACGTCAATGATCCTGGCTATCGCGCGGTCGATTTCGATACGATGCGCGACGTCTATCAGGATCAGGCGGCGGCGCTGCTCGACGGCGGCTGCGACTTCATCCTGATCGAAACGATCTTCGACACGCTCAACGCGAAGGCGGCGATCATGGCGGTGCTCGACGAACAGGCGAAGCGCGGAGCCGAGATTCCGATGATGCTTTCGATGACGATTACCGACATGTCGGGGCGCAATCTTTCGGGTCATTCGGTCGAGGCGTTCTGGCATGCGGTGCGCCATGCCCATCCGCTGACCGTCGGGCTCAACTGCGCGTTCGGCGCCGATCTGCTGCGCCCGCACGTCCAGGTGCTTTCGGCGCTCGCCGACACGCTGGTGATGATCTATCCCAATGCCGGTCTGCCCAACGATCTCGGCCAATATGACGAGCAGCCGGCGACCACCGGCGGGTTCATCGCCGAATGGGCGGACAAGTCGCTGGTCAATGTCGTCGGCGGGTGCTGCGGCTCGACCCCGGCCCACATCGCCGCGATGGCGGCGGCGGTGCAGGGCAAACCGCCGCGCACGCCTCACGCGCACGATCATCGCACCCGGCTCGCCGGCCTCGACCCGATGATCATGGCGGCCTGACCTTCCGGCCCTGTCCCGCAAGCGGGAAAGGGCTGGTGAGGGCTCTCTTCTTTTCTTTTTAAGGCTCCAGATGACCCAACCAACCTCGCTTCGCTCGGGCCCTCGCCCCGACCCTCTGCCGCCGGCAGAGGAGGGGACCAGGTCGACCGCCCAGTTCGTCAATATCGGCGAGCGCACCAACGTCACCGGGTCGGCGGCCTTCAAGAAGCTGATCATGGCGGGCGACTATGTGAAGGCGGTCGAGGTTGCGCGCCAGCAGGTCGAGAACGGCGCTCAGATCGTCGACGTCAATATGGACGAGGGCCTGCTCGATGCCGAGCTGGCGATGACGACCTTCCTCAAGTTGATCGCCGCCGAACCCGATATCGCGCGCGTGCCGATCATGATCGACAGCTCGAAATGGACGGTGATCGAGGCTGGTCTCAAATGCGTCTCGGGCAAGCCGATCGTCAATTCGATCAGCATGAAGGAAGGCGAGGAGGCCTTTCTCCATCATGCACGCAAGTGCCGCGCCTACGGCGCCGCGGTGGTGGTGATGGCGTTCGACGAGCTTGGCCAGGCCGATACCCGCGAGCGCAAGGTCGAGATCTGCGAACGCGCTTACAAGCTGTTGGTCGCCGATGGCTTTCCCCCCGAGGACATCATCTTCGATCCCAACATCTTCGCGGTGGCGACCGGGATCGACGAGCATCGCCGCTATGCGATCGACTTCATCGAGGCGACCGCCGAGATCAAGAAGCGCTGCCCGCATTGTCATATTTCGGGGGGCGTCTCCAATCTGAGCTTCTCGTTCCGCGGCAACGAGCCGGTCCGCCGCGCGATGCATAGCGTGTTCCTCTATCACGCGATCCAGGCCGGAATGGACATGGGCATCGTCAACGCCGGCCAGCTCGACGTCTACGACGCGATCGATCCGGCGCTCCGCGAAGCGTGCGAAGATGTGATCTGGGATCGCCGCGAGGATTCGACCGAGCGCCTCATCGAGTTGGCCGAGAGCTACAAGGGCAAGGACGCCGCCGCCGAAAAGGCCGCCGAGGAATGGCGCGGCTGGGACGTCGCGAAGCGGCTGGAGCATGCGTTGGTCAAGGGCATCGACGCTTATGTCGTCGACGATACCGAGGAGGCGCGGCAGGCGTTTGCGCGGCCGATCGAGGTGATCGAGGGGCCGCTGATGGACGGCATGAACGTGGTCGGAGACCTGTTCGGCGCGGGCAAGATGTTCCTACCGCAGGTGGTGAAGTCCGCGCGCGTGATGAAGAAGGCCGTCGCCTATCTGCTGCCCTATATCGAAGCGGAGAAGCTTGCTGGCGCCCGTTCAAAGGGGCGGATCGTGATGGCGACGGTCAAGGGCGACGTCCATGACATCGGCAAGAACATCGTCGGCGTGGTGCTCCAGTGCAATGGCTATGAGGTGATCGACCTCGGGGTGATGGTGGCATGGCCCGATATCCTCAGGGCGGCGAACGAGAATGACGCCGACATGATCGGCCTGTCGGGGCTCATCACCCCTTCGCTCGACGAGATGGTCACCGTGGCCGCCGAGATGGACCGCGCCAAGATGGCGATCCCCCTGCTGATCGGCGGGGCCACCACCTCCAGGGTCCATACTGCGTTGCGGATCGCGCCGGCTTATGCCGGTCCGGTCGTGCACGTCCTCGACGCCAGCCGCGCGGTCGGCGTCGCGTCGACGCTGTTGTCCGACACCCAACGCGACGCGTTCGTGGCCCGCACCGCTGCGGACTATGACGCGGTGCGCAAGGCGCGCGAGGGCAAGGGGCAGAATGAGCTCGCCACGCTCGACGAAGCGCGCGCCAACGCGTTCGTCGCGGATTTCGAGCTCAAGCCCGAAGCGCCCAGGCAGCCCGGCATCCATGCTTTCCCCGACTGGCCACTTGAGGATCTGCGCGACTATATCGACTGGACGCCCTTCTTCCGCGCCTGGGAGCTCGCGGGCAACTACCCGGCGATTCTCGATGACGCGGTGGTGGGGGAAAGCGCGCGAGGTCTGTTCGAAGACGCGCAGAATATGCTCGACACGATCATCGCCGAAAAATGGCTGACCGCGCGTGGCGTCGCGGCGCTGTGGCCGGCGCGGTCCGAGGGCGACGACGTCCTTGTCGACGCCGGCGATGGCGAAATACGTCTGCCGTTTCTCCGTCAGCAGATCCGAAAGCGCGAGGGCCGCGCCAATATGTGCCTTGCCGATTTCGTCGCCCCCGCGGGCGACTGGTTAGGCGGTTTCGCGGTGGGCATCCACGGCATCGATCCGCATGTCGCGCGCTTCAAGGCCGACCATGACGATTATCGGGACATCCTGCTGAAGGCGCTCGCCGATCGTCTTGCCGAGGCCTTTGCCGAGCGGCTTCACCTGCATGTCCGGACCGACCTGTGGGGTTATGCCGAGGGCGAGCAACTCACCAACGAGGCGCTGATCAAGGAGCAGTATCGCGGCATCCGCCCTGCACCGGGCTATCCGGCCTGCCCCGACCACAGCCAGAAGCCGGTGCTGTTCGATATGCTCCGCGCCGGTGAAACCACGGGCATCAGCCTGACCGAAAGCTTCGCCATGTTGCCGACCGCGGCGGTTTCGGGATTCTATTTCGGACATCCCGAGGCGAGCTATTTCGGGGTGGCGCGAATCGGGCGCGATCAGCTTGAGGATTATGCGGCCAGACGGGGCGTAGATCTCCAGGCCGCCGAACGCTGGCTCAGACCCAATCTCGACTGACAAGTTCGCCGCACGATTGCAAATCACGACTATGATTGCATAAAATGCAACCATACGCCCCCGGTTTGAAATTGTCGTTTACTACCGATTCGGTGTAATTCCTGCTGCGGCGCACAATATGGCGCTGTCGGGCAACGGGCCCGAAAAACAGGAGCGAACCATGAAGTATTTCGAAAGTGCGGCGAGCGCGTTTATCGCGATCGCAGCACAAGCTCTCGCCGTGGGCGTGATTCTTGCGCTCTGAGCTGTTGCATCCCGCACCGGGCCCCCAAGGCCCGGTCGGGGGCGCGCTTGGCCAGCCCGCCGGTGCGAACCTTCTTCCCTGAATTCGATCAGTTCGGGCAATTGCCGCCCAGGTCGAGACAATGTCCGTCCACCGGCACCGGCGGCTTGATCCCCGCGATCGCAGCAAGAGTCGGCGCGATATCGACGGTTTCGATCGGCTGCTCGCGATTGTCGGCCGCAACTCCCGGCCACCAGAACAGGATCGGCACCTGCCGGTCATAATCCCAAGGCGTCCCATGCCCCGCGACCGTGTCCCCGACACTGCGCGGCACGCCGAAGCTGGTGCGCTCGGCATAAGCCACCGCGATGTCGCCCGACCGTTCCTTGTCGTAACTCTCGTTGAAACGCTGCTGCAGCGTGAGCTTGTCGGGCGAGGTTCCTGGCGGCGGCGTGGCGGCTTCGATCTCGGCGCGGCTGAAAACCGCCTTGACCTCGGCCTGCTGGCGCAGCCAGGTGATCGCGGCGTCACGCACCTTGGCCGCGAGCGTCGCGTCAGGGCCGACATTGATGACGAGCTGTTCGGGATCGTCGCCGACGATCGGTTCGAACTCGATGGCGAGCTGCTGTTTCAGCGCCTTGTTGAGGCGCCCGACAAAGGCGTTGCCGTCGAGCCGCGCCGCCGTGCCGTCCTGCTCATGCTGCCGTTCGGCGGCATCGGTCGCGCCATGATCGGCGGTCAGCACCACCATCACCGGCACGTCCAACGCCGCGATGCCCGCCATCAGCCGGCCGAGGCTCCCGTCAAGCGCGGCCTGCTGGACGCACATCTCGGCGCCGCCATTGCCGAAACGGTGGCCGATATAGTCGGTGGCCGACAGGCTGACCGCGAGCACGTCGGTCGCGGGCCCGCGGCCGAGCCCCTCGCGTGCGATCAGTTGCAGGGCGAAATCGACGACCGTGGCGTCGAACAGCGGCGAGGCGCGCAACGCTCCGCGGAAATCGTCGGTCGCCAAAAACTGGTCATTGGCGGTGGCGGCCAGTGCGGTATCCGGGGGAACCTTGCCCGACAGCTCGATCTGCCCGAATCGGTGCGGCCGCTGAAGCGCCGCACAGCTCGCCGACGGCTGCGGCCACAGCACCGGCGTCGTCGCCTTCCATTGGGCGATCAGCGCGGCATTGAACGCGTTGGCGGGCTCGACCGTCTTCGACCCCGCAGGGCCGGCGAAGGGCGAGGTCCGGAAGCCCTTGCCGTCGACCCACCAGAAAACGCCGTCGGCATGTTTGCCGGCCATCGTGACCGCGGCGCGGTCCTTGCCCGAGACCGCGAAGGAACGCGCGCCGGGTTCGGCGGCCTTGATCCAGTCGCCGAGCGTCGTCACCCGCATATTCTGGGGCCCGCGGGCGTTGGGATCGGCCTGCAACGGGGTGGCGATGCAATAGATCGTCGATCCTGTTTTGACGTCGAACCAGGTGTTGGCGACGATGCCGGTTCCCGACGGATGGCGGCCCGTGAGGATCGTCGAATGGCCGGGGCAGGTCTCGGTCGCGGCGTGGCTCTGGTAACCCGCAGGATAGGCGACGCCGCTCGCAAGCGTCTTGAGCCCCCCGTCATAGCTATCGCGATAGCGGCGGAACACTTCCGTCGAGAACTGGTCCACCGCGATCGCGACGATCAGCTTGGGTTTGGACGGCGGTGGGGCGGCGGGCAGGGCGGCGGGCAGAACGGCGATGGCGGCGGCGATGGCGATGGCGATCTTCTTCATGCTTTCCTCGGTTGCACGGCCGGATGTCAGATTGATGACGCTAGGGCGCGACCCATACGCGCTTTCCGCCGATCCAGGTCTCGAGCGGTTTCGCCGCGCGGATGCCGGCGAGGTCGGTGGTGAAGATGTCGCGGTCGAGGATCAGGAAATCGGCCATATGGCCGGGCGCCAGCGTGCCAATCCGGTCCTCGGCGAAGCCGGCATAGGCGGCGGTCGCGGTGAAGCCGCGAAGGGCCTCGGGTAGGCCGATCGCCTGTTGCGATTGCCAGCCGCCGGACGGCTGAGCGGCGGCATCCTGCCGGCTGATCGCCGCGGCGAGCGCGGGAAAGGGGTTGGGGCTCGCGGCGGGATAATCCGAGCCGAAGGCGAGCCGCGCCTTATTGTCGAGCATTGCCTTCCACGCATAGGCGCCGCCGAGCCGCGCGGGGCCCAGGCGCGCCTCCGCCATCGCCCGGTCCGACGGCTGGCGGGCCGGCTGCATGGAGGCGATTATGCCGTTGCTGCCGAAGCGCGGCAGGTCGGCCGGATCGACGATCTGGGCATGTTCGATGCGCCAGCGGCGATCGCCCTTGTAGGTCTCCCCCAATTCCTCGATCGCGCCGAGCACCTGCGCGTTCGCCGCGTCGCCGGCCGCTTGCACCGCGGTCTGGAAACCGTCCATCGCGGCGCGGCTCATCAGGTTGCGGAGCTTGGCGTCATCGAGCAACTGCAGCCCCTTCTGTCCGGGCGCGTCGGCATAGGGCGTCTTGAGCCACGCGCCGCGCGAACCTAGCGCGCCATCGGCGATCAGCTCGACGCCGATCATGCGCAGCCTGGCGTCATAGAGCCAGGGCGTCGGTCCGGTTCCGGCGATCGAAAGCAGCGCCGGAATGCCCGCCGCATAGGAGATGATGCGCACGCGCAGCCGCCCCATATCCCCCGCGCGCCGGATCACCTGCCAATCGTCCTCGCTGGTTCCCATGTCGCAGGTTGTGGTGATGCCATAGCCGAGCAATATTTCCTGCGCCTTGGCCAGCGCTGCATCGCGATCGCGTGGCAGCATCGGCGGCGCAGCGTCGAGGATCAGCCGTTTCGCGGCATCGACGAAGATGCCGGTCGGGCTGCCTTGCGCATCGCGTTCGATCCGCCCGCCCGGTGGATCCCTGGTCGCGGCCGTGACCCCCGCGGCGGCCATCGCCGCCGAACTGGCGAGCAGCGCATGGCCATCGCTGCGGTCGAGCACGATCGGTCGGCCCGGGGCGATCGCGTCGATATCGGTCGCGATCGGGAAACGGCCGAGCGCCCAGCGTTCCTGGCTCCAGCCGCCGCCTCTTATCCAACGCGGGTTGGGACGGGCAGCAGCATAGCGGGCGAGCGCGGCCTGAGCCTCGGCGAGGCTGCCCGTCGCCGACAGGTCGAGCGACAGTGCAGCCTCGCCGAGCGCCATGATATGCCCATGCGCGTCGATCAGCCCGGGGATCAGAGCGCGGCCGCGGGCGTCGAGCCGGAAGTCGAGCTTCTCGGGGCGTTTGTCTCCGCGATCGAGCAGTTTCACGATCTTGCCCTGGCCGTCGATCAGCAGCCCGGTGAAGCGGACGAGCTTGCCGCCAGTGTCGAAGCTATAGCCGTTGGCGTTGTCGATCAGGCCGTCGGCCAGCGCGGGCGTGGCGAGAAAAACGGCGGTAAATACCGCGATGATCCGCCGGATCGGGCGCCTCACGTCTTGGGGAGCCGCTTGACCACCGCTGAGATATCCTGCCGCCCGCTGCCGAGCGCCTGCACATCGGCATAGAATTGGTCGGCGAGCGCGGCGAAGGGCAGCGCGGCGCCGTTGGCGCGCGCCTCCTCGATCGCGATACTGAGGTCCTTGCGCATCCAGTCGACCGCAAACCCGAAATCGAAGCTGTCTTCGGCCATGGTCTTCCAGCGGTTGACCAGATACCAGCTCGACGCCGCCCCGCCCGATACCGCTTCGAACACCTTGTCGAGGTCGAGATCGGCATTCTGCGCGAACCGGAGCGCCTCTGCCGCGCTCTGCATCGCGCCGGCAATACAGATCTGATTGACCATCTTCGTGGTTTGGCCCGCGCCGGGGCGGCCGATGTGGACGATTCGCGACGCATAGGCCTGCATCAGCGGGATCGCCGCGGCGATCGCCTTGTCCGTGCCGCCGCACATGATCGACAGCGTGCCCGCCTCCGCGCCCGACTGACCGCCCGACACCGGCGCGTCGACCACGAGCAGGCCACGGTCGCGGCCCTCGACCGCGAGCTGGCGCGCGATTTTGGCCGAGGCGGTGGTGTGGTCGATGAAAAGCGCGCCTTTCTTCATGGCACGAAAGCAGCCGTCGCTGCGCAGCGTCACCGCCTCGAGGTCGCCGTCGGCCCCGACGCAGCTGAGCACCGCATCGGCGTCTTCGGCCGCCGCTGCGGGCGTAGGTGCGAAGCGCCCTCCATTTTTCTCCACCCAGGCCTCGGCCTTGTGGCGGGTGCGGTTGTAGACGGTCACTTCATGACCCGCCGCCGCGAGATGTCGTGCGATCGGGGCGCCCATCGCGCCCAGCCCCAGGAAGCTCAACTTTGCCATGGAGCCTGGCATAAGATGGATTTTCGGGGTGCGCTAGGAGTCTGCTGCGCATTAGTCTATGGGGCGCGCATGATGGCAACCGTGCAACAGCAGAACGACGCCGCGAGCGTCCCGGTCACAATCGATGACGTCCGTGCGGCGCACGCCCGGATCACGCCTTCGATCGTGCGCACGCCGATCCTCAAGAGCCGAACGCTGAGCCAGATTACAGGCGCCAATGTCTGGCTGAAGTTCGAAAATCTTCAGTTCACCGCGGCCTATAAGGAGCGCGGCGCGCTCAACAAGCTGTGCCTGCTGTCGGATGAGCAGCGGGCGCGGGGCGTGATCGCCGCCTCGGCCGGCAACCACGCGCAGGGTCTTGCCTATCACGGCGCGAGGCTCGGCATTCCGGTCACGATCGTGATGCCGACATCGACCCCGACGGTGAAGGTCCAGCAGACCGAGGGGCACGGCGCGCGGGTGATCCTGGCGGGCGAGCGCTTCGACGATGCCTATGAGGCGGCGCGGGCGCTCGAGGCGCGCGAGGGCCTGACCTTTGTCCACCCGTTCGACGACGCCGATGTCATCGCCGGCCAGGGGACGGTGGCGCTCGAGATGCTCGAGGATGCGCCCGAAATCGATACGCTGGTCGTGCCGATCGGCGGCGGCGGGCTGATCTCGGGCACCGCGGTGGTCGCCCATGCGGCGGCCGACCGGCCGCGGGTGATCGGCGTCCAGGCCGAGCTGTTTCCCTCGATGTACGCCCGGATGAAGGGCCTGATCCTACCCTGTGAGGGCGACACGCTGGCTGAGGGCATCGCCGTCAAGCAGCCGGGTGCCGTCACCTCGGCGATCGTCCGCGCGCTGGTCGACGATATCGTGCTGGTGTCGGAGCGCGACATGGAGACCGCGGTCTCCATGCTGCTCCAGATTGAGAAAACCGTGGTCGAGGGCGCAGGCGCCGCCGGTCTCGGCGCGTTGCTCGCGCACCCGAAGCTGTTTCGCGGCCGCAATGTCGGCATCATATTGTGCGGCGGCAATATCGACACGCGGCTGCTCGCCAACGTCCTGCTGCGCGATCTCGCGCGGTCGGGCCGGCTCGCGCGGCTCAGCGTGCGGCTCCAGGACCGGCCCGGGGCGCTTTTCCACGTGGCGCGCGTATTCGACGAGCAGCAGGTCAATATCGTCGAAGTCTATCACCAGCGCGTGTTCACGACGCTTCCCGCGAAAGGCCTGATCGCCGAGATCGAATGCGAGACGCGCGACGCGGCGCACCTCGGCCGGCTGCTGCAGGCGTTGCGCCACG
>Ga0207658_10002001_pt1 | contig 15207 bp, 12 predicted proteins | sample KBSS33metaG_FD_184322 | JGI IMG/M metagenome (GOLD analysis project Ga0207658, IMG submission 184322) | Switchgrass rhizosphere microbial communities from Kellogg Biological Station, Michigan, USA - KBS S3-3 metaG (SPAdes) (version 2) | ecosystem: Host-associated > Plants > Roots > Rhizosphere...
CCTTGAAGAACCCGAAAGTTCGCTTCGCCCTCATTGTATTTGCTGTCGTCGTCCTCATCGGCGGGTTGGCCTGGTTCTTTCACTATTGGACCCGTGGCCGGTACGAGCAGAGCACCAATGATGCCTATCTGCAGGCCGACATCGTGACGATCGCCCCCAAGGTGGCCGGCTATGTCGATCAGGTGCTCGTGGCTGACAATCAGTGGGTGAAGGCCGGTCAGCCCCTGGTTAAAATCGACGAACGCGAGGTGCGCGCGCGGCTCGAGCAGGCCCAGGGCCAGGTCGAGCAGGGGCTGGCCTCCATCGCGCAGGCGGAGGCGCAGATCCGGCAGCAGCAGGCGCAGATCCTTGCGGCGCAGGGGCAATTGGCGGGATCGCGCGCCACCGCCTTCTACGCACAGCGTCAGGTCGAGCGTTATGCCCCGCTCACCGCGCAAGGCGCGCAGACCGCCGAGCAACTCGACATGATGCGCCAAAGTCGCGATCAGGCGGCGGCCCAGGTGCAGGCCAATGCCGGCCAGACACTGAGCGCGCGTCGGCAAATCGACGTGCTGCGCGCACAGATCGGTTCCGCGCGTGCGCAGGTCGATCAGGCCCGCGCGCAGGTTCGCCAGGCCAATGTCGACCTGCAGTCGACGCTTGTGCGAAGCAGCATTGCCGGCCGGGTCGGGGATCGCACCGTCCGGGTCGGCCAATATGTCCAGTCGGGCGCACGGATGCTGTCGGTGGTGCCGACAGACAGGATCTATCTCGTCGCCAACTTCAAGGAAACCCAGATCGGCCTCATGCGGATCGGGCAACCGGCGACGATCACCGTGGACGCCATCACCGGCGGTGAATTCCACGGAACGGTGGAGAGCTTTTCGCCAGGAACCGGCGCGCAGTTCGCCATCCTTCCCCCGCAGAATGCCACCGGCAACTTTACCAAAGTGGTGCAGCGCGTGCCTGTCCGGATCCGCGTCGAGGCGGGACCTGAGGCGCGCAAGGTGCTCGTCCCCGGGCTGTCTGTCACGGTGGTGGTCGACACCATCGGCGCGAAGGCCGAGAAGGAGCGCATCGAGGACGAAGCCAAGCGCACGGAGGAGCGGCGCAAGCAGGAGCGTGAGGCGGCGATCCAGCGCGATCGCGAGCGCCAGGGCGGCGGTGCGGGGCAGTGAGCAAGGCTGCCGGCCAGGAGAAGCGGGCCGATTTCGGCGCGTGGATGGCGGTCGCCGCAGGAACGATCGGCGCCCTGATGGCGACGCTCGACATCTCGGTAGTCAACGCGTCGCTCCCCACGATCCAGGGCGAGATCGGTGCGAGCGGCAGCGAGGGAACCTGGATCTCGACGGCCTATCTGGTTGCGGAAATCATCATCATCGCGCTTTCCGGCTGGTTCGAGAGAATGCTGGGTCTGCGGCGGTTCCTGCTTATCGTGACCTCCGGCTTCGTGATCTCCTCTATCAACTGCGGCATCTCGACCAGCCTCGGGCAGATGATCATCGGTCGGGTCGGACAGGGCTTCACCGGCGGCGCGATGATCCCCACAGCACTCACGATCGTTTCGACCCGCCTGCCGCCGGGACAGCGGCCGGTTGGGGTCGCGCTGTTCGGCGTCACCGCGGTGCTCGGGCCGGTGCTCGGGCCATTGATAGGAGGATGGCTCACCGAGAATGTCAGCTGGCATTATGCCTTCTTCATCAATGTGCCGATCGGCATCGCGCTGCTCGCCATGCTGGCGTTGGGCCTGCCGCCGAGCAAAGGCCGGATGGATCTTCTGACCCATGCCGACTGGTTCGGCATCGTCGGCCTGACGCTCGGCCTCGGATGCCTCACCACCCTCCTTGAGGAAGGGCAGCGTGAGCGATGGTTCGAGTCGACCATGATCCTCACGCTGATCGCCATCTCGATCGTCGGCTTCATCCTCGTGGCGATCGGCCAGCTGACCGCGCGCGAGCCGGTTATCCGGCTGGCGATCCTGCGCGACCGCAGCTTCGCCAGCGTGTTCGTGATGAGCCTGGTGGTGGGAGGAGGCTTGTTCGGCATCCTCTATCTCATCCCGCAATTCCTGGCCCAGGTACCAGGCTATAATGCCGAGCAGGCTGGCTATGTCGTCCTGCTCAGCGGCATTCCGACCCTGGCGTTGATGCCGCTGTTTCCGATCCTCGTACGAGTCCTCGATATACGCTTGGCGATTGGCGTCGGGCTGGCTTGCTATGGCCTCAGCTGCTTCCTCGACTCCGGCCTGACCGCCGACTCTGCCGGCCGCGAGTTCGTCGTGCCGCAACTGCTGCGCGGCCTCGGGCAATATTTCTCCCTGCTCTTCCTCAACCAGGCCGCGACGTCCTCTGTCGCGGAGAAGTTCGCGGAAGATGCCTCCGGCCTGTTCAACGCCGCGCGCAATCTTGGCGGATCCTTCGCGCTCGCGCTGGTATCGACGCTGCAGGACCGTCGCACCACCTTGCACGCGGACAGGATCGGCGAAAGCCTGACCGCTAACTCGCCGCGAGGGCAAGACTATATCCAGGCGCTGGGCAGCGGCGTGTCGGACGGCGATCCGACGGCGGCGATGACACGCGGTCTGCAGCTCTTCATCCAGCAGGTGACGCAGCAGGCGACGGTGATGACCTACGCTGACCTTTTCTGGCTGTTTGGAGTGATCTTGTGCGCATCGATACCGCTCGTCCTCCTTCTCCGGCCGCTTCCCAAGAGCGCCAATGTCGCGGTCGCCGGCTGAGATGCTTATGAAAAACACCAAGGGACCGAAGATCCTGCTGCTGGCGACCGGGCTGGTCTCCGGGTGCACCGTGGGACCTGACTATGCCGGGCCGCCGAAAGCCGCTCCGCTGGCAGTACAGGCGCCGCGCTTCCATCGCGCATCCGTCGCGCCGGCGGATAGCGTCACGCCGGTGGCTCGCTGGTGGGAGCCGCTGGGCGATCCGACGCTTACATGGCTGATCGACACAGCGCTCGCCGCCAGCCCGACGCTGGAGGCCGCGCGAGCGCGCATTCTGCAGTCGCGGGCGACGCTGGCGCAACAGCGAGCCAACCTGCTGCCCAATGGCAGCGGCAGCGCCATGGCCCTCCTGGGGCGCCTCCCCATAGGCGATTCCGGCAAGCTGGAGACGCGGCTCAACAATGCCCTCGCGCAGGCGGCGGGCTCGGCCGGAACGACGCCGCCGCCGACCGTCGACATCCCCGAACATCTCGACCTCAGCCTCTACAATGCGGGATTCGATGCGACGTGGGAGATCGACCTGTTCGGCGGCACGCGCCGCGGTATTGAGGGGGCCCGCGCGCGGACCGAGGCGGCAGTGGCCCAATATGAGGATGCCCAGGTCCAGCTCGCGGCCAATGTGGGTCAGGTATATGTCAATCTGCGCGACGCGCAGCGGCGCCTCGAACTCTCCCGCCGCACCCGCAGCCTGCAGGCGCGGATGCTCGAACTCACTCTTGCCAAGCGCCGCCTGGGTACGGCCAGCGACCTCGACGTCGCCAGATTGCAGGCGCAGATCAAGCAGACCGATGCGCAGATCCCTCCGCTTCAGGGGCAGATCGAGCAGGCGATGGACCGACTGGCGATGCTCGCCGGCCGGGAGCCCGGTACATTCGACGCGCAGCTCTCGCCGCAGCGCGCGCTTCCTGTCCTTCCCGAGGCCGTTCCGGTCGGCGATCCGGCGGCGATGTTGCGGCGTCGTCCGGACATCCGCGCCGCCGAGCGGGAACTTGCCTCCAGCAACGCGGCTATCGGACAGGCCGTGGCGCGATATTTTCCGACCGTCAGCCTGATCGGCAGCATCGGCTTCGCGGCGACGGACCCCAAAGACCTGTTCGACGATGCGCCGAGCCTGCTCGGCGTACCGATTTTGCGCTGGAACTTCCTGGATTTCGGGCGGGTCGGCGCGCAGGTGCGCCAGGCCCGCGCGGGCATGCTGGAGAGCGAGGCGATGTATCGCAACACCGTGCTCCAGGCGCTTCAGGATGCGGAATCCAGCCTGTCGCGCTTCGGCCGTCAGCGGCAGAATGTGGCGAGCCTCGGCGAAGCGCTCGCCGAGACCAGCCGAGCCGCCCGCATCGCCGAGATCCAGTACCGCGGCGGCACGGCGACGGCGCTGGACGCCCTCGATGGCGAACGGCAACGGGTTCAACTCGAGCAGAACCTCGCCCAGGCGCAAGCCCAGCTGGTCAACGACTATATCGCGCTCCAGAAAAGCCTGGGCCTGGGCTGGAAGCCCGTCGACTGGCAACGTTTGTCGGATTCTCACACGCCATGATGACGGCCGTACATCGAGCCGTTGCGGGATGGCGCCTCCTTGCAATTGCAGCGCTGGTCGCTCTGTCGGGATGCGCCACGATCCAGCGGTCTGTCTATAGCTCCGGCGAACAGCAGGAGGCAACGATCGCGGGCATTCCGGACGCGCGCTTCTGGGGCGATGCGCCCGACGCACCGCGGCGTATGCTTCCCCCGATCAGCACCGGCGGCGGCGAACTAACCCTGCTCGCGCTGTCGGGTGGCGGCGACAACGGGGCCTTCGGGGCCGGCGTCCTGAACGGATGGAGCCGGACAGGCGCTCGTCCCGAGTTTTCGGTCGTCACCGGGGTGAGCACTGGGGCGCTGATCGCGCCCTTCGCATTTCTCGGCCCGGCCTATGATGCGGCATTGGCCGACGTCTACACGCATGTTTCCGCGCACGACATCTACCGGATGCGATTTCCGCTCGCGATCCCAGGCTCGGTCAGCATGGCGGACACGAAGCCGTTGCGGCGCCTGATCGCGGCACGGTTGGACGATCGCATGATCGATGCGATAGCGCGGGAGCATCGGCGGGGCCGCCGCCTGTTCGTCGGCACGGCCAATCTCGACGCGCAGCGCATGGTCATCTGGGACATGGGCGCGATTGCCGCGAGCGATCTGCCGGGCCGCTACGCCCTTTTTCGGCAGGTTCTGCTCGCATCTTCGTCGATCCCGGTACTGTTTCCGCCCGTCGTCATCGATGCGGTCAGCGGCGGACGCCGGCTGCAGGAACTGCACGTCGACGGCGGCACGACCGCGCAGATACTGACCTTGCCGTTGCAAAGCGTCCTGGACGATTCGGGGGGCCAGCCCCGTCAACCCATCCGCCTCTACCTCCTCGTCAACAATCGTCTGGGCGGGGTCTTCCAGTTCACCAAGGGCAAGCTCGGCCCGGTGATGAAGCACGCCTCAGGCCTCGCCCTGCAAAGCTCGCTCTTCGCTTTGGTGGGCGGGACCTACATCTATGCCAGGGATCACGACCTCGATTTCAACCTGGCCTATATCGGCAATGATTTTCCCGCGTCGGATGCGGACATGTTCGATACCTCGTACATGCGGGAGCTCTACGCCTATGGGCTTCGACGTGGCGCAAGCGGCGCGCTGTGGCTGAAACGCCCGCCGGGCCCGGCCGACCTGGTCGGGCCCGAGCCTTGAGCCGGCGATGGCCCAGATCTTTCGGCCTGCCGCCGATTTCTGGCTGCGCCTGTTGGTGCTGGGGGCGCTCCTCGCTCTTGTCGGTTCTCTGGTCGCGGCGGCAGGCTATGCCGACTCGTCCTACGCGACGCGCCGCGGCTGGGTGCGCGATCAGCCGGTGCCCTTCAGCCATGCCCATCATGTCGGCGGACTGGGTCTGGATTGCCGTTATTGCCACACGACCGTGGAGAGCAGCGCCCATGCGGGCCTGCCCTCGACCCAGATCTGCATGACCTGCCACTCGCAGGAATGGACAAAGGCGCCAATGCTGGCGCCCGTGCGCCGCAGCTGGACAACCGGACAGCCGCTCATATGGAACAGGGTCGCCAAGCTGCCGGACTATGTCTATTTCAATCATGCGATCCACATCGGGCGGGGCGTGCCCTGCACGACGTGCCATGGACGCGTCGACCGGATGCCGCTGATGATGCGGGCGAAACCGTTCGAGATGAACTTCTGCGTCGACTGCCATCGCGACCCGCTTTCCAAGCTCGTCCCGGCCGGTCGCATCACGGATCCCGAGCCGATGAAGTGGAGCTCGACCGAGCAGCACCGCTTCGCGGCCGAGGCCGCCAATGATCTGCGGATCGACCCCGCTCGCCTCGACAAATGCGACATCTGTCACCGATGAGCTGGCGCGAGGCTCTCGATCGTGCGCGGCGCACAGGTGGCCGTCGTTATTGGCGGAGCCTGGGGGAACTGCTCGACCGGCCCGACTTCCGGCGGGCGCTAGCCGACGAATTCCCGGCGCTCGCGACGGAACCGCTTGACTGGGAGCGGCGCGATATCCTGCGGTGTCTCGGGGCCGCGCTCGCACTGTCGGGTCTGGCCGGCTGCGAAGCGCGCCCGGACGAGCAGGCGATGCCTTATGTGCGTCAGCCCGAAGATCTCGTGCCCGGGCGGATGCGCGGTTACGCGACCGCCTTCACGTTCGCCGGTTACGCCCAGCCCGTGATCGGGATGACCAACGTTGGACGGCCGACCAAGATCGAGGGCAATCCCGATCATCCCGCGAGCCGCGGGACCACCGACGCCTTCACCCAGGCCTCACTGCTCGATCTCTACGATCCCGACCGCGCGACCGGCATCTTGCAGGGTGACCGCCCGACCTCCTGGGAGGAATTCGATCGCCTGCTGGCGACGCGCTCGGCCTTGCACGACGCCACGCAGGGACAGGGCTTCGCGCTGCTGAGCGGCGCGGTCTCCTCGCCGACGCTGCTGCGCCAGATTGCCGCCTTGCAGGCGCGGTGGCCCAAGGCCCGCTGGTATGCCGACGAGGTCGACCTGCGGGACGGGCGCGCCGCGGCGACGCGGGTCGCCTTCGGCCGTTCGCTCGATCGTCTGCCGCTGCTCGACGCGGCGCATGCGACGGTCGTGTTCGACGATGATCCGCTCGGTCCCGGTCCAGGCATGACCTGGAACAGCCTCGGTTGGTCGCAACGCCGCCGCGCTTTCCAGAAGGGCGACGGCGCATCGGCGCTGTTCGTCGCCGAGCCCAGTCCGACCCTGACCGGGGGACGTGCCGACGGTCGCCTCATGGCTTCTCCGTCGCGCATCCCGGCCCTGGTGGCGGCGTTGGCCGCCATATTCGGCCTGCCCGACGTCGAGCGCCCGGCGCTTCTTTGCCCGGAACGGCAATGGATCGAGGCGGCGGCCAAGGCGCTGGCCGCGGCGAAGGGCAGGGGATTGGTTCTGGTGGGCGGCGGGCAGCCTCCGGAGATCCAGGCGCTGGGACTGGCGATAGACGAGCGGCTCGGCAATCTCACCGTCACCAGCCGCTTCGTTGAGCCCGTTCGGGCAACCCCGGCCGGGGACGGCTCGCTGGACGCGCTTGTTGCGGAAATGACCGCGGGGGAGATCTCGACATTGCTCGTGCTGGACGCCAACCCCGTGCAGATGCCGGGGCAAGCTTCGTTCGCGAGCGCGCTTTCCAAGGTCGAGCTGAGCATTCACGCCGGTCTTCATCGCGACGAGACGGCGCGGATGTGCCGGTGGCATGTGCCGCTCGCCCATGATTATGAGAGCTGGAGCGACGGCCGAGCCGTCGACGGCTCGCCGATCATCGTCCAGCCGCTGGTCCGGCCGTTCTTCGGCGTTCGTGGACGTCATGCGCTGCTCGCCGGCCTCCTGGGCGCGCCCGGCACCGACGATCGGGCGATCGTGCGCGAGACGTGGCGCGGGCTTACCGACGAGGCGTGGCGCCAGGCGCTGGTGACGGGCAGCGCCGGGCCTGCCGCCACCGCCGTCGCCCCCGGTGCTGTCCGGCGCGGAGCCCTGCCGCCGCCCGCGCAAGCCGGGGGGCTGGAACTGCTGGTCCGCCCCGATCCGACGCTGTGGGACGGCCGGTTCGCCAACAATCCCTGGAATCAGGAGCGTCCCAAGCCCTTCACCACGCTCACCTGGGACAATGCCGTTCATATCGCGCCCGCCCTGGCGGTGACGCGCGGGCTCGAGACCGGGGACGTCGTGCGGCTGAGCCGCGGCGGGGGGTGGCTGGAGGGTCCGGTCGTCGTGCTGCCCGGACAGGCGCCGGAGGTCGTGCTGCTTCATCTCGGTTCCGGCCGCCGCACCGGCGCGGTCGCCGATGGCGTGGGATTCGATGCTCTCACCCCGATCGGCATGGGCCCGTTGACGATCGAGCGCACCGGCGCCCGGCGCCTGCTGGCGCTCACTCAGCAGCATCATGCGATCGACGGACGTGACCTCGTGCGCGAGACGCACGCGAATGACCGGCAGGGGTCCCGGCCGGCGCATGTGGAGCCGAGCTTCTACGAGCCCGGGTCCAGGACCAAGCCGAACTGGGGCATGTCGATCGATCTCGATCTCTGCACGGGATGCGGCGCCTGCGTCAGCGCCTGTATTGCCGAAAATAATATCCCGATGGTCGGCCGGGAGCAGGTCGCCAAAGGCCGGGAGATGCATTGGCTGCGCGTCGATCAATATCAGGAGGGCCCAGCCGAGACACCGCGCTTCCACAATCAGCCGGTGCCCTGCATGCACTGCGAGAACGCGCCATGCGAGATGGGCTGTCCGGTCAACGCATCGGTGCACAGTCCCGAAGGCCTCAACCTCCAGGTCTACAACCGCTGCATCGGCACGCGCACCTGCTCGTCCTACTGCCCGTACAAGGTTCGCCGCTTCAACTGGTACGACTTTACCAGCGACGCGGCCGAAAGCGTGCAGGCGCAGCGCAATCCCAATGTCACGGTGCGCGCGCGCGGCGTCATGGAAAAATGCACCTATTGCATCCAGCGGATATCGAGCGCCCGCATCGATGCGAAGCTGGCCGGCCGAGCGATCCGGGACGGTGATGTCAAGACCGCCTGCCAGCAGGTCTGTCCGACCGGCGCGATCAGCTTCGGCGACATCACGGACGAGGCGGCGGAGGTCGTCCGGCGCAAGCGCAGCCCACGCGACTATACGCTGCTGCCTGAGGCGAACACCCGGCCGCGCACCAGCTATCTCGCCCGCATCCGCCGGCCGGAGGATGACGCGTGACCGCGACGACGCGGCGGGCGGAGGATCTGCGGATCACCGATGCCGTGGTTCGCCTGCCCGAACAGTTCCCGGCGACGCGCGCCTGGGCGTGGGCGTTCGCCGCCGCGCTCGTGCTGCTCGCCCTCTGGGCTGTGTCGGTGGCGGTGCTGTTCGCGAACGGGGTCGGGGTCTGGGGCAATGACATGCCCGTCAACTGGGGCCTCGCGATCGTCAACTACATCTGGTTCCTGGGCATCGGGCATGCCGGCACACTCATCTCGGCGCTCTTGCTGCTGCTCAACCAGAACTGGCGCAATTCCCTCAACCGCTTTGCCGAGGCCATGACCTTGTGTGCGGTGATATGCGCCGGCCTCTATCCGATCCTGCACCTGGGGCGGCCGTGGCGGTTCTACTGGATGGCGCCCTATCCCAATACGATGGAGATCTGGCCACAGTTCAAGAGCCCGCTCGCCTGGGACTTCTTCGCCGTGCTGACCTACCTCATCGTGTCGGCGCTCTTCTGGTTCATCGGTATCCTGCCCGATCTCGCCGCGGCCCGCGACCGCGCCACGAAGCGGCGCTGGCAGCTCTTCTTCGGCCTCGCCGCGCTGGGCTGGCGCGGTTCCGCCTTCCACTGGGCGCGGTGGCGCCAGACCTATGTCCTGTGCGCGGGAATCGCCGTACCGCTGGTGGTCTCGGTTCATTCGGAGATATCGCTGCTCCTGGCAGCCGGTCCCGTGCCCGGCTGGAACTCGACCGTCTTCCCGGCCTATTTCGTGCTCGGCGCTGCCTTTTCCGGCTTTGCGGTGGTTGCGATGATCGCCGTGGTGCTGCGGCCGATGCTGGGCATCGAAACTCTCGTCACCAAGCGTCATCTCGATCTGCTCGGCCGCATGCTGCTCGTGACCGGCCTGATGACGGCCTATGGCTATGCCTTCGAGGTCTTCGACGCGCTGTACGCCGGCGGTGAGGAGCTCGAGACGCTCCACGACCGCCTGTGGGGCACGGCTGCCTGGAGCTATTGGGGAGCGCTGCTCTTTAATTTCGTGCCGCTGCAGCTGCTCTGGTGGCGGCGCGTCCGGGTGGCGCCGTTGCCGCTCTTCCTGATCAGCTTCAGCGTCGCCGTCGGCATGTGGATGGAACGCTATATGCTCCTCGTGACATCCCTCAGCCGCGACTGGCTGGTCTCGTCCTGGGGGGGCTATGCGCCGAGCCTCTGGGAATGGACACTGTTCGCCGGGATGGGAGGGGTGTTCCTGGTGCCGTTCCTGCTGTTCGTCCGCTTCCTGCCGACCATCTCGGCCACCGAGATCAAGGAAGCCCGGCACGAGGAGGGCGCCGATGGCTGAAGCGCCACCCATTGGCGTGCTCGTCGAATTCGATGCGCCCGAGCCGCTCGTAACGGCCGCCGCCGCAGTCGTGTCCGCCGGATTCGCCGGCGCCGACGCCTTCACTCCCTTTCCGGTCGAGGGTCTCGCCGAGACGCTGGGTTTTGGTGAGCAGCGAATCCCGCTGATCGCGCTGTCGGGCGGCGTCGGTGGCGCCACTCTCGGTTACGCGATGCAGGCCGCAACCAACCTCGACTACCGGATCGACATCGGCGGCCGACCGCTGATGCCGCCACAGGCATTCGCGTTGATCAGCTTCGAGCTCATGGTGCTCGGCGCCGTGGTGTCGATGATCGTCGCGCTGTTCCTGCTGTGCCGGCTGCCTCGGCTGCATCACCCGCTGTTCGACATCGAGCGCTTCGAGCATGCCACGACCGACGGCTTCTTCCTGTTCGTACCGTTGCGAGGCACTGCGAACGACCGTGCGACGGCCGAGCGGCTGCTCCTCGATCATGATCCCCGTTCGATCGTGGAGGTCGGCGCATGAGGTGGGCGCTCCTCTTCGCGCTCCTCGCGCTCGGCGCCTGCGACGACATGGTCAGGCAGCCGCGCTATGACGATTACGGTCCCGGCAAGCTCTTCGCCGACGGCAAGGCGATGCAGGTCCCGCCCGACGGCACGGTTGCCCGGGACATGTTGCAGATCAAGGCGGTCGACACCAGGCCGCCGCTAACCTTCGCCCTGCTGGAGCGTGGGCGGGAGCGTTACGGCATCTATTGTGCGGTCTGCCATGCCGCGGACGGATCGGGCCGCGGCACGGTGCCCGCCCGCGGCTATCCCCAACCGCGGGCGTTTCAGGACGCGGACCAGCGGACGCTTGCCCCCCAGCATATCCATGATGTCATCACCAATGGCTATGGCGTGATGTACCCCCATGCCGACCGGGTCGCGCCGGCCGACCGCTGGGCGATCACAGCCTATGTGCTGGCGCTTCGCCGGGTAGGTCCACGTGAATGATCGTGCGCTCTGGACAGGCCTCGCGGCGCTCGGGACCGGACTCGCCGCGGTGGCGGCCTGGCCTCTCATTTTCGGCCGTGTCTGGCTGGCAGCGCTGTTCTTCTGGAGCAGCGTCCCGGTCGCCTCGCTCGCTTTTTGCCTGATGATGCGTCTGATCCCGGGCCGCTGGGCGGACGTGCTGGGTCCTGCCGCGCACCGTGGCGCACTGAGCCTGCCGGCGGTTGCAATCGGGTTCGTCGCCATACTCCTCGGCGGCGCATCGATCTATCCGTGGGCCCGTGAGCCGCTGCCCGGCTTTCGTGGAGCATGGCTCGAGCCCGCCTTCTGGATGGCCCGGAGCCTGCTCTGGTTCGCGGGCCTGGGATCGATCCTGCTGGCAACTCGCCTGCTCCGGCGCGTGACGACGATTTCGGCGACCCTCGGCCTCCTTTTCCTCATTCCGGCGACGTCGCTGATCACTGTCGACTGGCTAATGTCGCTCGCTCCGGATTTTCATTCGTCGGGATTCGGGCTCCAGGCGCTCGCGATTCAGTTCACAGTCGCGCTGGCCGTCGCGGTCCTGCGCTCGCCCCCGGACCCGAGCGGCACCACCGGTGCGCTGATGCTCGCGCTGCTGATGCTGTGGGGCTATTTCGCCTATCTGCCGTTCTTCATCATCTGGTCGAGCAACCCGCCGGCAGGCGCCGCCTGGTATCTGGCCCGCGGCAGCGGCGGCTGGGGCGCCGCTGCCGCGCTGGCGGCGGTGCTTCACGCAGTGCCGCTGCTCGCGCTGCTCGCGCCCTCGTGGCGGCGTTCGGCACGCGCGCTCAAGCTCTTCGCGCTCGCCGTCCTGGTCGGCAATGCCGTCCAGGCCGCCTGGCTCGTGCTCCCGACAAGCGGACCGGTGGACGCCGCTTCCCTGCTCGCCTATGCGCTCGCCCTTGCCCTGCTGGGCGTGCCGGCGCTTCTGATCGGACGCCCGTCATGAACCGCCAATTGAGCGGGGGGCTGCCACAAGGCGGAGCCCGTTCGCAGGGCGTGCAAAACGTGGATGATACCGATGCGCGGGTTGAACTGCGTGATGCGCCGGCGGGTAGGGTGGGACTGGCGCTTGCCGGTCTCGCGATTGCCCTGCTGCTCGTCTGCGCCGCTGCCGCGGGTCTGTTGTTCTTGCTCGCCAGGAAGGACGGTGCGCCCGCGTCGCCGACTGGCGCGGTCTCAGTTCCGCCTGAGCCACGGCTTCAGGTCGATGAGCATGTCCAGCGCCGGATGCTCGAGACGCGCGCCACCGCCAATCTTCGGTCCCGCCCGGGGGATGTCGGCATTGACGAGGCGATGCGGCAGATCGCTGGACAAGGCTGGCCGGATGGGGAGGGGGGCCGGTGAAACACCGATTGCTGGCCCTCATCATGCTTCCGGCGCTCAGCGCGGCAGCGCCGTTCGACCCGTTCGGGATGGCGACGCTCGACGAGCGACCCGGCGCGTCCGTCCCGCTGGAGACGCGCTTTCGCGATTCTTCCGGCCATGACGTCACGCTTCGTGAAATTACCGCCGGGCGACCGTTCCTGTTGGTGCCCGTGCTGCACGACTGCCCCAATTTCTGCGGCGTGACGCTCGATGGCCTGCTCGCCGCGCGCGAGCGCGCGGGCCCGGCCGTCCGGCAGGCGCCGGTGATCGCCTTCGGGATCGACCCCCGGGAGACCGGGGCGGCAGCCCGCCGCAGTCTGGAGAAACTGGCGGCACGCCATCCGGCCGCGATGGGACGCGTCTTCGCTGTGACCGGGACTGCCGATGCCATCGGCCGGGTGACGAACGCACTTGGCTACCGCTACGCGTACGATCCGCGCATCGGGCAATATGCCCATGTCGCCGCGACGGCGGTTTTGACGCCCGACGGGCGGCTCGTGCGCTGGGTTTACGGCATTGCGCCGCAGCCCACCCTTCTGCGCTCCTCTCTTGCGGACGCGGCCGCCGGCCGCACCGGCGGCGTGATCGACCGGTTGATCCTGCTCTGCTACCATTACGACCCGGTCGAGGGACGCTATGGACTTGCGATCGATCGGTTGCTGAAGCTCGGTTGCCTGCTGACGGCGGCGGCGCTCGGCGCTTTCATCGTGGCCAGTCGGCGCAGGGAGCTGCGGGCATGATGGGCTGGTTCGGGGCGACCCTGCCCGAGGCCTCTTCCCATGCCGTTCGGGTCGACCTGCTTGCGGCGGCATTTTCAGCGCTGACTGCCGTGCTGACATTGCCGGTGTTCGTGCTGATACTGGTCTTCGCCATACGGTATCGGCGCGGCAAGGCGGTCAATCGGGAACATGCGCCCGATCGCAATATCTGGCTGGAAGTGTCCTGGTCGGTGATCCCCTTCGTGCTGATCTTGGGCTTCTTCATCTTTTCAGCGCGCATTTTCTTCGATCTGCATCGCCCCTCGCCGAGCGCCCTATCGATCAACGTCGTTGCCAGGCAGTGGATGTGGAAGTTCCAGCATCCCGGCGGCCAGCGGGAGATCAACGAGCTTCACCTGCCGGCCGATCAGCCGGTAAGCCTGACCATGGCCTCGCAGGACGTCATCCACAGCCTCTATGTGCCGGCCCTGCGCCTCAAGCAGGACGTCGTGCCCGGCCAATATGCGATGCTCTCCTTCACGGCGACGCGACCGGGCATCTATCATCTTCACTGCGCCGAATACTGCGGAAGCGACCACGCCGTGATGGGCGGCCGGCTGATCGTCATGGCGCCGCGCGACTATGCGGCGTGGCTCGGCCACGCCGATCGCGCGACGACGCCCGCGGCCGCCGGCGCCAAGCTTTACCGCCAGCTCGGCTGCAGCGCATGTCACGCGCAGGGATCGAGCGTTCCGGCACCGTCGCTTGCCGGGATTTCCGGGCGCCGCGTCCGCCTCACAGATGGAAGCACGCCGATCGCCGACCGGCAGTATCTGCACGATGCCATCCTGTACCCGAACCGGCATGTGGTCGCGGGCTACCGGCCGGTGATGCCCGTCTACGCCAGGCTGATCGACGAGGAGCAGACGGCCGCTCTCATCGCCTGGATCGAAGCGATGAAGGAGGAGCGCCGGTGAACGCGAGCGGCGAGGGACTTCACGATGCGCCACGCGAGGTAGATCCGCCCCGTCGCACGCCCGCCGAGGCGAGCAGCTATATCGCGGACGGCTATTCGCTGCGATCCTGGTTCGTGACCACCGACCATAAGCGGGTGGCGGTCCTCTACCTGGTCTCGATCACCGCCTTCTTCTTCATCGGCGCCTGCGCGGCAGCGCTCATCCGCCTGGAACTGCTCACGCCGGCCGGCGATCTGCTGACCAACGAAGGGTATAACCGGGCCTTCACCCTGCACGGCGTGGTGATGATCTGGTTCTTCCTGATCCCTTCGATCCCCAATGTCTTCGGCAATTTCCTGCTGCCCCTGATGATCGGCGCGCGCGATCTCGCCTTTCCGCGTCTCAACCTTCTCAGCTGGTACATCTATGTCTTCGCCGGGCTGTTCACGCTCTATGTGCTGCTGACAGGCGGCGTCGACACCGGCTGGACCTTCTACACGCCGCTCTCCTCGACCTATGCCAACGGACATGTGATGGCCGCGCTGACCGCCGTCTTCATCGTCGGCTGGTCGTCGATCCTCACCGGCATCAACTTCATCGTCACGGTGCACAAGCTGCGCGCGCCGGGCATGACGTGGGGCCGGCTCCCGCTGTTCGTCTGGGCGCATTACGCCACCGCGCTGATCCTGGTGCTGGCGACGCCGGTGCTCACCATCACCCTAATCCTGATCGCGCTCGAGCGGCTGCTGGGGATCGGCATCTTCGATCCTTCGCTAGGCGGGGATCCGCTGCTGTTCCAGCATCTTTTCTGGTTCTACAGCCATCCGGCTGTCTACATCATGGTGCTGCCGGCGCTTGGCGTCGTGTCCGAGCTGGTC
>Ga0207658_10002003_pt1 | contig 15195 bp, 23 predicted proteins | sample KBSS33metaG_FD_184322 | JGI IMG/M metagenome (GOLD analysis project Ga0207658, IMG submission 184322) | Switchgrass rhizosphere microbial communities from Kellogg Biological Station, Michigan, USA - KBS S3-3 metaG (SPAdes) (version 2) | ecosystem: Host-associated > Plants > Roots > Rhizosphere...
ATCGCTCGTCGCGAACTGCACGGGCTGTTGCACGATGCGACCGAGGCCATCGCGCACCGGGACGAGCACAGTGATGATGGTCGCGTTGGCGTCGCTCTGGTAGCGCATGCCGTGAAGCCAGGGCGGCAGCTCGACGTCGACGTGCACATCGGTCTCGACGGGCTTCGCGTCGCTACGCGAGCGGCAGAGCGCGCACGCGGCGAGCGGCATCGCGTGCGCGCAGAACAGCCCCGCGCTCATGAGGCTCCGTTGGGATCGGGGCTTGCGATGCCGGGGTTGCTTTGCATCCACGCGAGCACGGCGGCGGCGGCGTCCTCGTCCTCGGCCGGCGGCGCGGGCGGCGGCGGCGCGGTCGGCGCCGGGGGCAACGCGGCTTGCGTGCTAGCAGCCGCTGCAGCTGTGCTAGCACCGCCGCCGGCGGCAGTGCTAGCACCGGCGCCCGTCGACGTCATCGCGAGGTAGATCGCGCGGGCGGTGGCCTTCAGCTCCAACTCGGCACGGTCGTACTCGGCTTGCGCCGCGGCGAGCTGCTTCGCAGAAAGCTCGAGCTTTCGCAGCGCGATATCGCGTTGCGCGACAGCGCGTGCGGCGGCTTGAGCGAGATACGGGGGAACGGAGATCGTCGGGGGTGGCATCCCGAAAGGATTACACACCCGACGAACGATGCGTTACCGGATCTCTTGCCCGAGGGCGACGAGTGAGACCTCGACGTCGGGCTGCGGCGACAAGCGCGACAGCATCATCGTCACGGAGACGAGCTGGCCAGGGGAGAGCGCCGGCACGAGGAATCCGCCGACGGTGAACCGGTCGAATTCGCGCAACGCGACGATGGGATACGTACCAGGCGCGACCCCGATCGGCGTCGCGTTGAAGATCGATGCACCGTTCACGAAGAACGCAGTAACCATCACGTCGGGTCGCGTAGCGGCGCGCGCGCGTTGCCCGAGGTGGTCAACGTGCGCGAGCTGCGCGAGCAACGCGCCGAGCTGGTCAACCCACGCGGGCGCGCGGGTCTTGGCAGTCCGGAACGTGTTGACGAGGAGCGTGTGGGCGTTCGTCGCGATGATGCGCTTCTCGCGCGTGCTCGCGTCGGGGAGCGGCAAGTTGTGGTGGTGCTCGAGTAGATCGCAAATCACCTCGAGCGCGTGCAGCTCGTCGGTGGATGGAACCCACGGGGTTGTTAGCTGCGCCTCGAACGTCTGAATGCGAAATGGAAACGTCGACGGACACACCCCGGTTGCCGTGACCGGGGCATGACCGACGACAACCGGGGTAAAGGCGATCACAGCAACTCGCGCGTCACGCCGAGAAGCATCGCGCAAAGCTGAGCCGGCAGCTCGCCCGCGTTGCGCACGTCGATCGAGATGTCCATGCCCGGCATGACCCACGGTCCGTGGAGACCGACACCGAACCGATCGATGCGCTGATCGGGCGGGAAGCTGATCTCGTACATGCCCGAGGGCGCGCGCGTCGCCTCGAACATAGCCAGGTCGACACCGAAGAACGTCCCTAGCGCCGGTTGTGGCGACAGGTGGCCGACGATGCTCGTGCCGAACCGGATCGACAACACCTCGACGTCTTCAAGAAGCGACGACGGATCCCGCGAGATGCCGGACAACGCAAAGCGCCGCGCGCGAAACGGACGCTGCGGACGCGCGTGCATCGTGCGGACCGCGCCCGCGGGAATGGAATCGTTCGCGGTAACGAAGCATTCGGCCTCGCTGCCAACATCGCGCAGCAACCGAACGGCATCGGCATCGCGCCCGTCGAGAAACGCATCGCGAATGACTTTGAGGCGCTCGATCGCTTCGTTCGCTTCGTCGAGCCATCCTTGTGTAATGTCGTCGAGGTTCATGCCGTCACCATCCCGAGCGCGCGCAGCAACTGCTCGCGCGAGACCTCGACGGCGACATCGGGCCCGTCGACGCGGCCCGCAATCTTGAGGCGCACGACGGCGACACCGGCGAAGTCGTACGGCGCGACGATGAGATCGCAGAGTCCGACATCGCCCGCGTCGCTGAGGACGATCCCCGCTAGCTTGGTGGCCTTGTTCACTTGCGCACCTTCGCTTTCGGCGCGTCGTCGGCGGCGGCGGCGCGCGCGAGCGCGGCTTGCTCTTGCTCGCGGTGAACGTCCCACGTGCACGCCGAGAACATGTGCGCGGCTAGCGTCAACATGTCCCACGCGCGCGGCGTGTCCTCGGGTTGCGCCGGGTTCGCGAACGCCCTCGCCGCGTTCGCGAGGCCACGCTTCGCCTCGGCGAGCTTCGTTTCGCTCGGCGTCGGCTTGCCGTTGGTGTTGGCGCTCACTTGCGGCCGCCTTTCTTCACGGCCTTGCGCTTCGCCTTCGTGCCGGGCAGGTCGAGCTGCGGGCCGCGCACGACGCGCGCGGCGGGAACGGGCCAGCGCGCGAGCATCAGCTTGAGAATCTCGCTCTGCACACTGCGCCGCCGCCACGAACCTTCGCCGTAGGGTTTCGCGATCAGGTCGTCATCGATGCGCTTGCGCAAGTCGAGAGGGATGCGGACGTACACGACCGCGTGATCTGCTTTCAGTGCCATGGTAGCTCTCCTTCGGTTGCTAGCGAAAGTGCTAGCAGGAAAGAGCTAGCATGGGTGCTAGCAGGAGTGCAAGCAACTACGCCTCAAGGTCGAGGTACACCACGTCGCAGTCGACGCAAAGCAGCGCGAGGCCAGGCTTGCCCCACACGTTCGCTTCGCAGCTCGGGCACGAGTATTTCGTCTTGGCCTTGGCGGCGGTCGCCTTCTTTGCGTCGGGTTCCTCGCCGCACGACCACGGCAAGAGGTGAGACTTCGGCATCTTCGAGAACGCTTTCGCGAACGCACCGCCCTCGATGATGTAGTGCGAGACGCGTTGCCCGACGCGCGCGCCGCCGGGCGCCGCGGTCGCGCTCGGCATGAGGCCGATGCTCTCCATCTTCGACGCCCACTCGTGATTGTGATAGCCCGTGCGCGACGGGTCGCCACTCTCGTGTTGCCACAGGTGCACCATCTCGTGCACGAGCGTCGAGGCAACGTCGATCGGCTTGCGCGTCTTCAGCGTCGACGGATTGAGCGAGATCTCGTGCCGCACCGACTTGCCAGCTTCCCAGCGCTCGGGGGCAAAGAAGCCGTTCGTTTTGGACTTGCGCGAGAAGTTGAGGAGACAGGTAGGGAGAGCGCCCTCGAACAATGCGCCGTTGAAGTAGGCGAATTGAAGCTCGAACGCGGTGAATTGTTCGCGGGTCGGGGCGATGTCGCGGGTTTTCGGCATGTCTCTGTATCGTACGAAACAGGGACTCGCGTCAATCTGTTTCGTACGAAACACACGTCTCGAGACGTAAGTGCTAGCACTCGCCGGCGAATCCAGGTGCTAGCACCGGCGATCGCGCGTGCTAGCAGGCCGAAAAAGAGGAAGGGCCATCGCTCGCGCGCGGCCCCTCCCGGTGAGCGTCGGGTACCACCCCAACGCGAAGCCAGGCTACCCCAACTCCCTGACACTGGGGGTCCGATCAGTGCCGATCCCGCCCGGGAGTGCTCCCGGGAGTGGATTTTGATCCAGGGAGTTGCGCCCACTCCGGAAACGGCGGGAAGGTCGGGCCACCCCCCGAAAAAACCGGGAGGGCCAGAGAGCTACCAACTCGCTGGCCCCCCTTAGCCAGAAACGCGTTTGCCCGCGTGTCCGACCTACCCCGCACCCTACCCCATCCGCCCGACGCGATCGAGTCTCCTGCAGGCTCTGAGACGCGTTCTCGCGATGCGCAGCTCGATCTCCCGAGCGGCCCCGCTACAGCACCCCTCGCCCCCGCAGGGGGCGACCCATACCTAGGTCCTCCACACCAACTTTCCGGCCAGGCACCCAAGGGCCCGGACCTGGGGGCGCCGGACCGCATCACGCCGATCGGCCCCCCTAGTCTCGGGCAGGGCGAGGAGTCGCAGCTCGCCCGCGAGCTGCGCGCGCAGATGGTCGCCGCCCGCGCGCGCCGCGATCGCGTGCCCGCGCAGCCGATGCCCGACCGCTTTCGCGTCGAGGAAGCGACGAAGCGCGAGGCTCCCGCGCGCTTGCGCGCGCGACGGGGGCTCATGAGCTTCTCTCTCGAGGAAGGTGAAGATCGCCAGGCAAAGTGTTGGTGGGTTCGTCGAGGACACGGCGACGTCACGGTCACGCGACGTGACACGTGGCGCGTCGTCGGCGAACGCGTGCCAGCGGGCGCGTACAACGCACAGAACCTCGTGCAGTGCCAGCGCGGCAACTGCCCGGTGTGCGGCGTCAAGATCGCGCGCACCGCCGCCGCCGCGCTCGGCGTTGCATTCGCGCGGCACCTCGGGGGATCGCTCGTCGACGCGGCGCGCGACGCCGCCGCGGCCGCGGCGCTCGTCGACGCGATGCCGGATGCCGATCTCCGTCGGCACGATGCGCTCGTCGCCGCCGACGCGCGTTGGTGCGACGTGTGGATGCTCTCGCTGACGGTGCCGCATGACGTCTACACACCGACGGAAACGACCGTGGATATCCTGTACGCAGCGTCGGAAAAATTGTTCGCCGATCGCGTGTGGAAAGCGTTCGCGCAACGCTGGGGGATCGTCGCGCGCGTGCGCGTCGTTGACGTGACGTTCGGCGGGCGGCACGGCAGTCACCCTCACTTTCATCTCGCGCTGTTTGCCACGCGCGCCGCGATGCCCGAGAACCTCGACGAGAACATCGCCGCGCGCGCCGCGGCGCGCGCGCGTGTCCGCACGCTCGCGCACTCGCCGAACGTGCGCGACCGCAACGGCCTCGAGATCGCCCGCGAGCGCGCGCAGCTCGCCGACCTCGAGGCGGCGCTCATGCGTCGCGTGTGGGTCGCGTCGCACAAGCAATCGCTGCTTTCGCTCGCGCCGATGCGCGAGGCGAAACAGGAAGCACGCACCGGGTTTCTCGACGAGCTTTCGGCGTCGTTGACCGAGGCATGGGGGCGCGCCGTGCGCGCCGCGGCCGGCGGGCGCGTCGACATCGACCCGCGCAACCGGTGGTTTCGCGAGAACGCGCTCAAGCTCACGCCCGCCGAGCACGCGATCGCCTACTTCACGAAATGGGGCCTCGCCGACGAGGTTGGTGCTTCGACGTCGAAGGCCAACAACCACCTTCGCTTGCTCGACGCGTTGTGCGAGGGATACGACGTCGCGGGCGATGCGTACCTCGATTTTTCGCGCGCGATGAAGGGTCGCCAGTGGGTCTCGGGCATCGGCAAGCTCTGCTCGACGTTCGGTATCACCGAGGACGATTGCGCGGCATACGTCGCCGAGCTGTCGCGCAAGCGCCGCCTCTACACGGAGGAAGTGCTCAAGCAATCGACCGTCGACGTTCGCGCGCTCACGTTCACGATTCCGCCGTCGACGTTTCCCGCGGTCCACGTCGCGGAGTTTCAAGGCGCGGTCGGATGGGATGCGCTGTTCCTCTTCGTCGACGATCTCGACGGTCGGGGCTTCGCCGACGACGAAATCGCCGACGAAGTCTCACGCTTCCTGTGGCGCTCGTCCGCAAACCGGCCTCCCGATAGCTAGTTAGCCGTCGTCGAGACACCGACCGACGACGGCTCGATCACTCCACGGCAAATCGTCGGCAAACGCTCGTACGCGCCGCGGCACGCGTGTCCGAATTCCGGACACGTTGCACGGCGGCGGCGTTCGTGTCCCGATGAGGAATGGCGGGCGCAATTTTTCAAGACGTGGAGATCGAAGGTGTGTTGCGCGTGCGCGGCATCGACGTGCCGACGATCGCGACGCAAGGTTCGGCAGCGTTCTACGGGACTGGCTTCGACGGGCCGCTCGCGTTCGACGGTTCGAACGTCCTCGGCATCGCGCCCGTCGGCAACGTATACACGCTCACGCGTTCGATCTTCGCGACAACGATCACCATCGCGCCGGGCTTCACGATCGACCCCGACGGCTATTACATCTACGCGTCCGTGTCGATCCTCGGCACGAGCGGTGGCACGACGCCGCGCATCGCCTACCTCGCCAACAGCGGCGCGGCGGGCGCCGGCAACGTCGGCGGCGCGGGCGGCGCCGCGCGCGCGGCAGCTCGGCCACTTCCCGGTTCGCTCGTCGCGGGTGGGGTCGGCGGCGGCAGCGGTGGCGGCGCGGGCGGCGCGGGCGTCGACGTCACCAACGTTCCATTTCCGGCGGCGACCGTCGGCACGACACCATCCGGCGCCGTGCCTGGCACCCTGCAGGGTGGCGCGGGCGGCAAGTCGAGCGGCGGCACGAACGGCGGCGTTGGCGGCGCGGTGACCGTGCAGCTCGTCACCACGGGCAACTCGATCCTGACGGTCCCGCAGTGCATCACGTTCAACTCCATCACCACGGCGACGTTCACCGGACAACAGCGCATGAACACCGGTTCGTCCGGCGGCGGCGGTCGCGGCGGCGACGGCGCCGGTAGCGGCGCGGGCGGCGGCGGCGGCGCCCCCGGCGGTACGGTCTTTGTCGCGTCGCCGATCATCGGGGGCTCGCTGTCGCTAGAAGCCAACGGCGGCAACGGTGGTCGCGCACAAGTCGCCGCGGCCGACGGAGCCGGCGGCGGCGGCGGCGCGGGCGGCGTGCTGATCATCCTAACGCAAAGCCTCGCGGCCACCGTCGCGAAGTCCGCGAACGGCGGCACCGGCGGCGCGTCGAACCCGGCACCGGCCATCAACGGCGCCAACGGCGGCCCCGGCATCATCGTGCAGCTCGCCGCGTAGTGCTAGCACCCCTCGAGCTCGCGTAGCTAGCACAATCTGTATCGTACGAAACAAGGAACCATCATGGCGCCCTCCGCAATGCCCGCGACGTACACCGACGCCATCAACCTCGCGATGGCGGCGGCGCCCGAGCCTCGCACGGCAACGGGCTTCCCGCGCCTCACGAATCAGCAAGCGTCGGGGCTGATCATGTTCGCGAAAGCGCTGCAGGACCACGCATCGTCGCAGGGCAACCCGTTCGCGTTCGACTGGTACGCGTACGCCCTCGCCGCCCTCGGCTTCACCAAGCCCGGGGACAAATTCGTCATGACGGCGGCGCAGCAAGCGACGCCCTACGCGCGCACCAACGAGCTGTGGCACGAGCTGATCACGATCGCCGCGCACCTCGACGCCGCCAAGATTCCGTTCTGGTTGCCGCGCGACCCGACGGGCACCGAACGCACGTACAAGACGCTCGCACAGCAAGCGTGGGAGGAGATGAAGGCGAAGCATCCCAGCGACGCCAAGAAATCGTCCGGCGGCAAAACGCCGACGAAGATGCCGACGACGACAACGCCGCCGCCGCTTCGCGACGACGGCGACACCTACGACGGCGGCGACGTGCACGCGAAGCGCGCACCGAGCAACACCACACCGGGTCCCGTCGAGGACCCGACACCACCAACCACCGAGAGCGGCGGCGCGGGAGGAATTCTCCTCCTCGGGCTCTTGCTCTGGGCGCTCGACGACTGAGGAGCAAAGCGACATGGGAAAACCGCGCAACAGCAAGGGCCAGTTCAAGAAGGGCCATTCCGGCCATCACGCGAAAAAACGCAGCAAGAGCGGCAACACGACGGCGATCGTCGTCTCGCCGCCGCGCACCATCACACGCACGCGCACCGTCGCCGTCGCGGCGCCGCGTCGTCGTCGTCACCACGGCGGCGGCGGCGGCGGCAGCGATGGAAAGGTGAAGGCCGAGATCGGCGCGTGGGGTAGCGCGATCGGCTACCTCGAGCAGAACAACGCGTCGACGTTCAACCAGATCCCGACGTTCGGCAAGTTGCCGCGCACCGCGGTCATCGCCGCCGTGTCGTACATGTTCCGCAAGAAGTCGCATCGCATCGATCGGCTCTGCACCGCGGCCGTCGCGATCACCGGCTACAAGGTGGGTCAGCAGAATTTCGCGCTGACGGGTGACTACGACGAGTAGCTCGAGCACGTGCTAGCACGAATGCTAGCATCGCCCGGAGGACGCTTGACTCCATCGCGCTTGCAACGCGAACCGGGCGCCATGCACCAATCACGGTGCAGTTGAACCCGGCGCACGACGCCGAGAGAGCGACGAACATGTATCCGAATCTGATGGGAAGTCCGATGGACCTCGAGATCCTGTCCGGCAACGGCGGGATGATGGGAGGCGAAGCGCCGCAGTACTACAACCAACTCGCTGGCGTCGGCGCGCTGATGGGCGCGCTGATGGGCGGCGCGCATCCGCCGCAGGTGGACCCGCGCCTCGCCGCCCTGATGGGGTTCAGCCTCAACCCGTTCCACTACCTCGCGCAAGGCGCGGGCGCGCTCGGTACGGGCATCAGCAACGTGCTGCACGGTCACGTGCCCTGGTATCACCCGCACTCGCCGAACGTGCCGCAGGCGCCGATGCCGTACAGCGCGCAGCCGCAACCGGTCTCGCAGCTCGTCGCGCCGATTCCGGGCGCGAGCGCGCGCGGCGGCAAGGTGCAGCCGCTCGGCTTCGGCGTCGGCTCGTTCACCGTCGGCTCGCCGACGGTCATCACGCTGCGCGCGCGTCCACAGCGCCCGCTGCGCGGCGGTCGCGTCGTCGGTAGCTACTCGCGCAGCGGCGCGACGGCAACCGGCTTGCTCTCGCTCGTCTCGCTGTTCGTCGGCACCGACGGTCAGCTCCTGTCGGGCGACGCGATCAGCTTCGACTCGCTCGCCCCGACCGCGTTCGGCGTCGGCGTGAACCTCACGCCCGCGGCCGTCGGTCAGGAAATCGTGGCGACGGTGCAGTACACCGGCATCGCGATCACCGGCACCGATCGCGTGGACGTCAACATGACCATGTTCGGCATGACGATCGGCTAGGCCATGGCGAACCCGACGACAACCGACACCGACGCGTCCGACAACGGACGTGCTAGCAAGCGTGCTAGCACGGACGTGCCGCCGGATATCATGCTCGACATCTTCGAGGACCTGCACAAGATCGCGAAGGTCTGCACCAACCCGTTCGCGCATCCCGGCGCCGCGTCCATTCAGTGGTCGCAGCTCGCCGAGAAGCTCGAGCTGGTCTTGAGCGTGGCCGGTCGCATCAAGCCCGAGGAGTAACCGTGCTCGTCACCCTCCGACTCTCGCCGCTCTACTCGCCCGAGGCGCACGATGCCGTGCACAACGGCTTGCGCGCCACGCCCTACGAATCGTGGAGTAAGCGCGACAGCGACGGGGATCGTTGGGTCTACGTGCGCGTTCCCGACCAGAAACCCGACCTTGATCGGATGCTCGCCATTCATCAACGGTTGAACGTCATCACGATGCGCGACGCCGCTCGGCGCGGCGTGCGCATCCCGACTCCCTACCAGCTGCACGCGATCGGCCGGCTCTGCTACAAGCCCGAGCCCAAGGGTCGCGAGTGGTGGCAAACGTGGGTCGACAACATCCGCGAGGGTGAGGGCGACTGCGAAGACCTCGCGAGCCACGAAGCCTCGCACGACGAAGCGATCCTCGGCGTCCCATCCGTGGCGGAATGCATCCGCTCGGCGCCGCGGGTCTATCACGCGATCGTCCGAAAACCGGACGGTCGCATTTCGGATCCCTCGATGCCGCTCGGCCTGTGGTGGTACCGCAGAGAGCGCTTGCGCAAATCGAGAGAGGAGCAAACACGTGTCTAAAGCACTCACGCGCCGCGGCCATCACGAGCCGGGCCTGTATCTCACCTTCAAGCGCATCCCCAACGGGTGGCGCGCCTCGCTGCACCTCAAGCTCAACAACAACACGACGAGCGACATCACCGTATCCGGCAACGCCGACGACGACGACGGCAGCGCGTCGCAAGCGTTGCATCGCGCGGTAGCCGCGGCAAACCAAGTGATGCAGTCGCCCGCGCTCGTCGCGCTGATGCCGCCGCAGGTCACGCTCGCGCTGCAGGCAACGCGCGAAATCGCGCGCGCCGGCAAGCGCCAGGTGCTCGACAAGGTCATCAACGGCAAGAAGCTGTGGGACCACTTCACCGGGGTGTTTCACGACCTCGCGCGCGGCTTGTCCGACGTCGCGCACGGGCGCGGCGGCGGCGCCGTCATGGGCGGCGATCGCGTGCAGCTCGTCGACCGCACCGGGTGCATGGGCTCGCGCATCACCGACCATCGCAAGAACGCCGGGCCGCTCGGCAACTTCGGTCGCTTCGTCGCGCCGCCGGCACATGGCGCGAGCGGCACGCGCGGCCCCGCCGGCATGCAACCGCTTCCCGGCTTCCCGCCGTACGGCTCGCCGCCGTTCTCGCAGAACCCCTACGCACAGAACCCGTGGGCGCCGTTCGCGCAGCCGAACGCGTGGCAGACGCCGAACATGCAGGTGCCGCCGCCGCCGACGTACCCCGCGCCGCCGCCGCCGGACATGTCGACGCCCGAGGGGGTGCCGCCGCCGATGACGGATGCCGAGTACGAAGCGGCGTTTGGTCTCAACCCCGATGGCCTCGACCCGGCGGGCATGTGATGCCGACGCACAAGCCGCAACGCAAGATCGGGTTCGTCGGCAAGGTCATCGACGTCGACGACGCGGGCAAGGTTCGCGGCGTGCGCGCGAGTGCTAGCATCCCGCCGGCGCCGCGTGCTAGCACGCGGCGAGCTCCACATGCTAGCAAGCGTGCTAGCACACCTCGAGAACCCGGCCTCGCGCTCGTGCGCGCGGGCGATATCTTCGACCCGATTCGCGAAGGGCTGAAGAACCCGGGCCGCGCCGTCGACGCGTTCCCGATCGGCAAGGCAATCACCGACCTGATCGGCAGCGTGAAGAACATCGTCCACAAAATCTACGTCGCGGGCGGCGTCGTCGGCGTCGTCGTCGTCGGCGGCGTCGTGTACAACGCGCTTGCCCCCAAACGCGTGCGCGTGACGCACGAGTATCGGCGGCGTCGGTGAGTCGCCCGCCGGTGACGCCCTACAACACGGGCCGCACGGGTCACTACGGCGCCGTTCGCAACTCGCCCGCCGACGGTGGGTGCGGCATCGGCACGTATCCGTGCACGCATCCCGGCGACGATATCGTGGGGCCTGGCGGAACCGTCGTCGTCGCGCCGCACGACGGGTGGGTCATCGTCTCGCAGCCGACGGACAACCCGCCGTTCAAAGGCTACGGGCCCGCTGTCGTGTTGCTCGCGCACGATGATCGCGTCGACAAGGATTTGTCCGACGGCGAGCGCAAGGAGCGCGTACAGACCGGCCTGACGAACCCGCAAGCGCTGCGCGAAGCCGTGGTGACGAACACGTATTCGCTCCTCGCGCACCTCGACCCCGACAACGTGAGGTATTCGGCGCCGTTCGACCGCGCGCGCGGCTTGTGGGACGCGCGCAGCGACGCCGCGGGCGCGAAGAAAAACTACTTCCTGTCCGTCGACGGCACGGTGAACCGCTACCAGTCGTGGCCGACGTGGGCGCAGTACGTTCACGAGGGCGACTGGCTTGGACTCATCGATCCCGACTACGGACACGTGCATTGGGAGATCCGCAAGGGCCCCCTCGAGCTGATGTCCGGCAACGGCACGCGCAACCCGCGCGAGTGGCTCACGCTCGAAGATCCATCGCAGCCGTGGCAAGCCGCGGCGCCATCGCCCGTGTCGCCGCGCGGGCAGAAGTCGCGCAGCTCGGGGAGCGGCATCGTCCTGCTCGGGCTCTTGTGGCTCGCAACCCGCTAGACGTGTTTCGTACGAAACAGGAGGTGACCTATGACGACGACCCGGCTCGAGCTTCTTCAGCACGAATTCCCCTCGCAGTACGGGCAATCGCTCACGCCCGGGTTCGCCGGCAGTGGCAATTTCCTATCGCTCGCGAAGGATCTCGTCCGCTGGAAAGGCAAGTACACCGACATCACGCCGCTTCGCATCTACTTGGGGCCGTGGGGACTCCAACCCCAAATCCCGACGCCGGCACTGTCGGACCCGACGAACTACGCGCAACCCACGCCGTGGTTGCCGAGCAACCCGCTCGCCGATGACTCGTTTCTCGACGTGCAGATTTTCGCGGAGGTGCAATGGGGATCGGGCGGCGTCTACCACACCGCGTACGTCGACTGGCCCGAGCGCGGCTGTCTGTTTCAGGTGTCGGGCACGTACGTGCAGGTGAACGCGATCGCGCCCGCGCAATTCATCAGCATCGGTCCGGCTGACCCGCGAAGCTTGCCGGTGTTGTCGGCGACGCTCGCGCTCGAGCCCGGCGGCGGCGACAGCTCGGCCCCGGGCACGTACACGTATCGTCGGCAGTCATGGGGCGATGGCGGCGTTGGCAACGATCCGGGAATCGATTTCCAGGTGCCGCCGTTCGCGCGCGCGTTCATTCCGCTCCTCGACGTCGAGCAGCTCGACAACGACGCGGTAACCGGCATCCGCGTCATTCAGAAACGGCAGCCGTCACACAACGGCGGCGTGCAGAGCAACGTCATCTATCCGATCGCCACGTTCGACCCGAGTTGGCTCGCACAGCCGATCACGTTGTGCTCGCCGCTCGCGGGCGTCGTGCGCCTCGAGGCGGTCGGCGGAACCATCGCCGTGTCGAACGCGGGGATGCAATTCCACCTCGACCTCTAGCGGGTGCAGGTCATCGCGTTGCACGTGCACGTCGACGTCGACGAGCACAACAGCAAGCCACTACCGCACCCGAGCGACTTGCACGTGGGGAGTGGCTTCGGTCGGTCGGTGCATGCGACGAGGACCGCGGCGAGAATCATGTATCGTACGAAACACAACACGGGAGACCTCCATGGCGAAAGACTTTCGAACGGCGACGGCGGCGGCGGCCTACGTGCGGCAGCAGCAGCTGAACGCCAGCAAACCATACATCGCGACGTGGACCGAAATCGTTGATTTCAACGATGGCCGTCCGTCGGAGTTCTCCGTCGATACGACCGAGCGCCAGACGAAGGAAGCTGGAACGCAGTGGGTCGACCGAATGAAGACGCGCCGCGCGTCCGAGCTGGACCAGCTCGGGCTCCAACACGCGCGCGTGAAGGCCGTGGCGATCGTCGCGCACAAGACGCAACCGGAGTCGGTTCGCGTGATCACGCTGTGGGGTGGGTGGTGACCGATCCGCTCATCGTCGATACGTACTACGGCGACGGCATCGCACCGTCGCAGTGGACAACGCTTGCACTCGCCGGCATGCCATGGGCGGGCGCGATTCTTCAGGCGTGCAACGGCACCGACGTATCGGGGTGGTTCGTCGACTCGTGGGACGCGGTGAAAGAGGCCGGCGGGCCGCGCTACGGCATCGACTGGTATCGCGGCGCGTACGCCTATCTCCGCATCACCAACGATCGGCACGCGCGCGACCAAGGCAACGCGTTCCTTGCGGGCGTCGACGCCGCGGGCGGATGGGACGAGGGCGACCTGTGGGCCGCCGTCGACGTCGAGCGCGTCGGCAACGCGTCGACGTCGAAAGCGCTCGTCGAGGACTGCACCAACGTGTGGGCCGACACGATTCTACGCGGCACCGGACGTCGCCCGATCCTCTACGCGGGTTCGTACTTCGCCGAGCTGGGGATCACCGACCATTGCGGCTGTCAGCTGCTGTGGTTCCCGCGCTGGGAAGCGACGTTGCCCGAGTCGGCCTACCAGCGCATCGGGTGGACGCGCGATCGCCTGTGGGGATGGCAGTATTGCGGCGACGGAAACGCGAAGCTCGCGAACTATCCGCACGTCACGCCGATCGGGAAGCTCGACATCACGGCGGTGGTGATCGGCGACGCCGCCGGCCCCGCGGCGCCGCTCGAGTTCACGCGGTCACGTCGCGGAGTCGAACCGTGACTCGCCGCGGCCGCAGTGCTAGCACGCGGCGAGCTCCACGTGCTAGCACCGCGCGCACCGGCGATCTCCTGGATGACGTGAAGCGCGCGACCTCGGCGACGATCGCGGACGTGAAGCATGCCGTCATCGCCGACGCGCTCGGGGTCGTGCTCGGCGTGCTCGTCGTCGCGTGGGCGTCCGGCGACTAGCCCGCTGCGGGCTTCAGCTGAACCTGTGCGCACGTGGCCGGTATCGTTGTCAGCGTTCCATCGGGCCGCATGACGAGCAGCTGAAAGCCTTGAAGCCTCGCGTCGAGCGGCATCGCGGCATCGATGACCACGCCCTCCTGGTCTCGCTCTCCGCCGACGACGAGACTGTATCGGATCATCATGTCCAGCATTGCGTAACCTCCTCGCTGATCCTACTCGAACGGGCCACGCGAAGCGCGCTGGCCCCTCCCGGTGACCGGACCGCGCGCGACTCTGCAAACCATCCCAGCGAAGCCAGGTGGTCAGCTATCGTGTGTGGATGGCATTCGAGAAAGCACACACGTTGATCGGCAAGCTGCGCGCGAAGCGCCCGGATTACCTACTCGTCACCGTCGAGGATAACGAGGAGCGGGTGCGCGTGAACGTCGTCGAGCATCCGAAGCGCACGCAACGCGCGATGCAAACGCTCAACGAACTAGCGTGGACCAAGATCGAAATGTACGACAAGAAAGGCGGTCTCGTCGGGACGCACATGCGGAGTGCCGAGGACGAACCGCCGCCGAACGAGTTGGAGTCCCTCGGCGAAGTCGGCGCGCGCGCGGGGCGCGCGGCCGAGCTGTCGGCGGTCGTGAATCAAGTGCTGCGCGCACAAGACAGCGTGTTGAACACGGTGTCGCGGATGTTCGGCCCGCTCCTCGACTCGTTCACGAAACAGAACGAGGCGATCGCGCGTCGCCTCGACGCCGCACAGCGCGACTCGGACCGCACGCACAAAGAGAACCTCGATCTCCAAACCGAGCTGTTGAAGCAAGCCGCGCGCGTCGCGGCCACGCGACTCGGCGGCGGCGGCGACGACGCGCCGGGGAGCATGAGCGAGGAAGCGATCGCCGCCGCGCTGCCCGACATCCTGAAACACGTCTTTGGTGGGAAGGGCGACGAGGCGCCCGCGAACGGCACGAACGGCACGAACGGCGCAAAGCGACCGAACCCGGCGGGCGATCCGCCGCGCCGCGGCCGACAGCAAGACAAGGCGTCCTAGTCGACGTCGATCACGTCATCGTCGACGCGTTCGGCGGCGAGCGGCACGTCGACGACCGCGCGCGATTTGCGAATGCGGTCGAGGAGCGTGCCGCACGCGACGTGCAGCGCCTCGAGCTGCGCATCGCTCGTCGCGAACTGCACGGGCTGTTGCACGATGCGACCGAGGCCATCGCGCACCGGGACGAGCACAGTGATGATGGTCGCGTTGGCGTCGCTCTGGTAGCGCATGCCGTGAAGCCA
>Ga0207658_10002010_pt1 | contig 15166 bp, 12 predicted proteins | sample KBSS33metaG_FD_184322 | JGI IMG/M metagenome (GOLD analysis project Ga0207658, IMG submission 184322) | Switchgrass rhizosphere microbial communities from Kellogg Biological Station, Michigan, USA - KBS S3-3 metaG (SPAdes) (version 2) | ecosystem: Host-associated > Plants > Roots > Rhizosphere...
CGCGACCTCCGAAGGGGGCGTCTCGAACGCGCAGCAGATGATCGATCAGTCGAACACGTTTCGCGCCTACTGCTTCGGCTCGTTCCTCGATCTCTTCAAGGCGGTGACGATCGACCCGGCGATGCTGCAGTGGCTGAACGGCGCCGAAAACGTGAAGGGCGCGCCGAACGAGAACTACGCGCGGGAGATGATGGAGCTCTTCAGCCTCGGCGCCGACCGCGGCGCCTACACCGAGGACGACGTCCGCGAACAGGCGCGCGCGCTGACCGGCTGGACCTACGACTGGTCCTCGGCGCTCGGCACCTACAACTTCCGCTTCGAACCGCGCCGCCACGACACCGGGCTGAAGACCGTCTTCGGCAAGACCGGCAACTGGAGCTGGGAAGACGCCTGTCGCCTCTGTGTCGAAAACCCCCTCCACCCCTCCTTCTTCGTGGAAAAGCTGTGGAGCTACTTCGTCGGCGCGCCGCCCTCGGCGGAAACCCGCGACCGGCTGATCTCGACCTACCTCGGCAGCGGCCTCGGGATCCGCGCGGTGCTGGAGGAAATCCTGATGAGCCCCGACTTCTACGAAGGCCCGCCGATGGTGAAGCCGCCGGTCGTCCACCTCGCCTCGATGCTGCGGGCGACCGGCCGCCACGTCGACACCTCCGCCTGGGTCTGGCTCGGCAACGAGGCCGGGCAGCAGCTCTTCTGGCCGCCCAACGTGGCGGGCTGGGACGACACCCGCTGGCTCGACACCTCGCGTATGCGGGCGCGCTGGAACATCGTCGACTTCGTCCTCGACGGCATCTCGGTCGACGCCTGGGGCGCGCCCTACAGCGAAACCGAGACCGCCGAAGAAGCGCTGGCGCGGGCGCTCGCCGCCTGGGGCAACCCGGAACTGCGGCCCGAACACTCCGCCGAGCTGCTCGACTTCGCCCGCCGCTCCGAAGCCCTGATCACCGCCGGCTGGCAGAAGGGCCCCTACCGCGCCCTGCGCCAGAACGCGCTGCTGCAGCTGATCGGCGTGAGCCCCGACCTCGTCCTCCAATGAGCCGGAAGGAAGACCGATGAGCCACGAATGCTGCAACGACTTCACCCGCGCCCAACTCCTGCGTGACGCCGCGGCCGAGGCCGGACGCGGCCTGCCGGCGATCGAGCCGGGGATGCCCGCACCCGCCGGCACCGGGCTCACCCGCCGCCGCTTCATCTCCCGCAGCGCCGGCCTCGCGCTCGCCGTCTACGGCGCCTCGAAGATCCCGATCGGCGCCTTCGAGCGCGGCATCGCCGAGGCCGCCCAGGGCGACAAAGTCCTGATCTCGATCTTCTTCGAAGGCGGCATCGACGCGATGAGCGTGCTCGCCCCGGTCGGCGATCCGCTCTACGCCGGGCTCCGTCCGAACCTGAAGCAGACGGCCGGCGCCGGGCCGGCCTTCACCGAGGACGAACGCCTGCAGTGGCACCCGGGCGCCAAAGCCCTGGCCGACCTCCACGGCGCCGGCAAGGTCTCCGTCTTCCCGGCGATCGGCTACGAACACCCCGACCAGTCGCACTTCACCTCGCGCCACTACTACGAGATCGGCGAGCTTGACATCGGCCAGCACGCGGGCTGGCTCGGCCGTTACCTCGACGCGGTCGGCGACGAAGAGAACCCGCTGCAGGGCCTCTCGATGGACGGCTCCCTCTCGCCGATGATCGCGACCGCCGAAAAGCCGGTGGCGGCGATCGACAGCGTCGACTCCTACGACATGTGGTCGCCGGTGGGCGCGCCGATCAGCGACGAGATGTATGAGACCTTCGCCCGATTCGGCTCGCTGCCGTCCGACTCGGCCGCCCTGCTCCAGGTGCGCCGCGCCACCGCCCAGACCGAGCAGTTGCGCGAGGAACTCGGCGGCCTCGGCAAATTCGCCAGCCCGGTCACCTATCCGAAAAGCGAGTTCGCCCACAAGCTCGCCGGCCTCGCCAACTACCTCGCCAACGACCTGCCGGTCCGGGTGGTGACGCTCCGCGCCGCGGGCGGCTACGACACCCACTCCGACCAGGCCGACGACCTCGCCAAGTACCTGCAGGAAACGTGCGAAGGCATCGCCGCCTTCCAGAAAGACCTCGAAGCGCGGGGCCTCCAGGATCGGGTGATGATCGAGATGTGGAGCGAGTTCGGCCGCCGGCCGGAGGAGAACGGCTCCGCCGGGACCGACCATGGCGCGGCGGGCTGCGCCTTCGTCATCGGCTCGCAGGCGCAGGGCGAAATGGTCGGCGAGTTCCCCAGCCTCGCCAAACTCGACTCGAACGACAACCTGCGGGTGACGAGCGACTTCCGCGGCATGTACTGCTCGCTGCTCGAGCAGTGGCTCGGCTTCGACTCCGCCCGGGTGATCCCGGGCGCGTCGGGCTTCGAACGGCCGCGACTGGTGAAGGCGTAGCGATGCGCGTCAGATTGACACCCTCCTGGGGGGCGGACCTGACGCGCACCTTCTGCATCGCCGCCGCAGCGGCGCTCATCGTCGGTGCGGCCCTCTTTGCGCGGCCGCTCGGGCAGGCGCACGCGGCGACGAACTGCGTGAAACACACGAAGCGTGTCGTCAAGCACGTCAAGCGTCACGGGAAGCCCAAGAAGGTGGTGCGGATCAAGCACTACCGGACCTGCAGGACCGTGGCGACGCCGGAACCGACCGCTACGCCCGCGCCGAGCGCTCCGGCCCCGGCGCCGACACCCGCGTCGACCTCGCTGCCCACGCCGTCGCTGCCGATCGACCCCCCGGTCACGACGCCGCCGTCGACCACCGAACCCGAACCGGAAGCCAACGCGCTCGGCGTCGCCGCCGACGATCGCGGCGGGGTGAAGAGCTACACGCTTTCCCGCCAGACGGTGCGCTCCGGCCAGCTCAAGGTCCAGCTCCAGAACAAAGGTGAAGACCCGCACGACATGGACATCCAGCGGGTCGGCCCCTCGGGCGAACCCCTCGGCGAAGTGGTGAAAGTCCCGGTTACCGAACCCGGTGCGAACACGGACGCGTCGGTGACGGTCGAACCCGGCCGCTACCGGATGTGGTGCGACCTCTTCAGCCATGCCAAAGAAGGCATGGAAGCGACCGTCACGGTCGAATAGCGCTCAGCCGAGGCGTTTGGGACGGGTGGCCGAGCCGAGCTCGGCGATGTCCCGCTTGAACGGCATGCTGGCGGTCCAGTCGAGGATCGCGTGGGCCTTGCGTGAGTAACCCGGGATCTGGCTCATGTGGTAGCTGCGAGCCAGGAACCAGGCGGGGAAGCCGCGGAATTTCTTGTCGCCGATCCGCCCGACGGCCTTATAACGGCCGAGGTTCACGAAGGAGGCCTCGCTGCGGTAGGTGAAAGGTTCGGCGTTGCCGACGCCGAGCTCGGCGGCGATGTTGCGGGCCGCGACCGGGCCTTGGCGCACGGCGTGCTGCGCGGTCGGCGGGCAGATCCCGCCGCGCGGGTCGGGGGCGGCGGCGCAGTCGCCGATCGCCCAAACCGAATCGAGGCCCTCCACCCGCAGGTGGTCGTCGACCGGGACCCGACCCCGCTCGTCGAGCGGCACGTTCAACTGTTTGAGGATCGGCGCCGGGGCGACGCCCGCGGTCCAGACGACCGTCGTGGTCGGCACGACCTCGCCGGTCGACAGCGTCACCGCGTCTTTCGCGACCTCTTTGAGCGTCGTCTCCAGCTTGATTTCGATGCCGCGGCCGCGCAGCTCGCGCAGGGCGTAGTCGGCGAGGTCCTGATCGATCTCCGGCAGCACCCGCGGCGCCGCCTCGACCAGGATCCAGCGCATCCCGTGCAGCCGGGCCCGCGGGTAGCTGTCCATCGCGTCGGCGGCAAAGTCCTGGAGCTCGGCCAGCGCCTCGAGGCCCGCGTAGCCGCCGCCGACGAAGACGAAGGTGAGGAGTTCCTCGCGTCGTTGGTGGTCGTTGGTGGCGTTTGCCAGCTCGAGGTTCTCGACTACCCGGTTGCGCAGGACGATCGCGTCGGCGAGACCCTTGAAGCCCATCGCGTACTCGGTGAGCCCGGGGATCGGCAGCACGCGCGAAACCGACCCGAGCGAGAGCAGCAGCTGGTCATAGGGGATCGTCTCGTTGCCGCCGCCCTTGGCGGCCAGCTCGACCGTCTTCGCCTCGGGGTCGTGCCCGACGATCTCGCCGAGCCGCAGGTAGGTGCGCTTCAGGATGTCGCGCAGCGGCGTCACCACGTGGCGCGGCTCCAGCGTCCCGGCGGCGGCCTCCGGCAGGAACGGCGCGTAGGTCGCGTAGTTCTGCTCGTTGATCAGCATCAGCCGCGCCGACTGCTTCGGCATGACCTTCTCCAGCTCCCGCGCGGCCGACAACCCGCCGAAGCCTCCACCCGCGATGACGACGTTCCAAGCCATGGCCTCAAGCTAGCAGCTTGTAACAGCGTGTTACAAAGTGCTTTGCGTCACAGATTGGAGGGCCGCCGGCGTACCGGCTAGAGGCCCAGCTGCTCGCGGATCAGGCGGTTGACCTCGCCGCCGTCGGCGCGGCCCTTCGTCTTCCGCATCACAGTGCCGACTATCGCGCCGATCGCCTTGCCGTTGCCCGAGCGGATCTGCTCGGCGGCGGCCGGATCGGACTCGATCGCGGCGGCGACGATGGACGCGAGCTCACCGTCATCTCCCCCCATCTGGGCGAGGCCTTCGCGCTCGATGATCTCCGCCACGTCGGCATCGCCGTCGGCGACGAGGATCGCCAGCACCTGTTTGCCGCCCGCATGGGAGACCTGCTTGGAGGCGACCGCGCCGATCAGGTCGGCCAAGGGCTTGGCTTCCGGGCGTTCGGCATCTTCGGAGGCGCGCAGGGCGGCGGTGAGGTCGCCGGTGACCCAGTTGGCGACGACGCGCGGCTCGGCGCTCTCGCCGACCGCGGCGACGACGGCCTCGAAGTAGGTCGCCTGCTCGGGGTCGCCGGCGAGGAGACGGGCCTGCGCCTCGTCGAGCCCCAGCTCCGATTCGTAACGGGCGGTGCGCTCGGCGGGCAGCTCCGGCAGCGAGTCGCGGGCTTCCTGGAGCATCGCCTCGGTCGGCACGATCGCGACCAGGTCGGGCTCCGGGAAGTAGCGATAGTCGTGGGCTTCCTCCTTCGAGCGCAGCGAGGTGAGGGCACCGCTCACCGGGTCGAAGTGGAGCGTCTCCTGCTCGACCGTGCCCCCCGCGCCGATCAGCTCGCGCTGCCGCTCGAGCTCGGCTTCGATCCCGCGCTGGACGAAGCGGAACGAGTTCATGTTCTTCAACTCGGTCTTCACTCCGAGCTCGGTCGAGCCCTCCGGCCGCACCGACACGTTGGCGTCGATCCGCAGGCTCCCCTCCTCCATGTTCACGTCGGAGACGCCGAGCTGGCGGACCGTCTCCCGCAGCAGGCGCGCCCACTCGGCCGCTTCGGCGGCGCCGCGCAGGTCGGGCTCGGTGACGATCTCCACCAGCGGCGTGCCGCCGCGGTTGAAGTCGACCAGCGAGGCGGTCGAGGCGGCGATCCGGCCGGACTCGCCGACGTGGATCGTCTTCGCCGCGTCCTCCTCGAGGTGCGCGCGGGTGATGCGGATGTCGCCGAGCTTCCCTTCGCCGCAGATCGGGATGTCGTACTGACTGATCTGGTAGGCCTTCGGGTTGTCGGGATAGAAGTAGTTCTTGCGGTGGAAGATCGAGCGCGGGGCGATCTCGCAGCCGAGCGCCATCCCGATCTTCAAGGCATAACGGATCGCTTCCTCGTTGGGCACCGGCAGGACGCCGGGGTGGGCGAGGCAGATCGGGCAGGTGTGGGTGTTCGGCTCGTCGCCGAAGCTCGGTTCGCAGCCGCAGAACATCTTCGTCTTCGTCGCCAGCTGCACATGGATCTCGAGGCCGATGACGGCTTCCAGCTCAGGCACGGGACACCCCCAGCACGTTCTCCAGGGCATGGGCGGCCTCCAGCAGCTTCTGCTCGCCGAAGGCGGGTGCCGCGATCTGGAAGCCGACCGGGAGCTTGGACGCGCCCTCGGCGGCGGCAAATCCACCCGGGATCGAGATCGCCGGGATCCCGGCGAGGCTCATCGGCACGGTGAAGAAGTCGTTCATGTACATGGCCAGGGGATCGTCCGTCTTCGCCCCGAGCTCGAAGGCGACCGAGGGCGAGGTCGGCGTGATCACGAAGTCGACGTCGGCGAAGGCGGTGTCGAAGTCCTGCGCGATCCGGGTGCGGACCTTCTGCGCCTGGCCGTAGTAGGCGTCGTAGTAACCGGAGGAGAGCGCGTAGGTGCCGAGCATGATCCGCCGCTTGACCTCGGCGCCGAAGCCTTCCGAGCGGGTCCGCTCGTACATCTCGATCAGGTCCTCGTCGCCGGCCTCGCGGAGGCCGTAACGGACGCCGTCGAAGCGGGCGAGGTTGGAGGACGCCTCGGCCGGGGCGATCACGTAGTAGGCGGAGATGCCGTGCTCGGCGTGCGGCAGGCCGATCTCGACGATTTGGCCGCCGAGCTCCTCGATCTTGGCGACGGTCGCCTCGAAGACGGTGCGGACGCCGGCGTCGAGCGTCGACTCGCCGAGCTCCCGCGGGACGCCGAACTTCAGCCCGGAGAGGTCCTCGCGGCTGGGCAGCTCGATCCCGCCCTCGATCCCGACCGAGGTCGAGTCGAGCGGGTCCTTGCCCTGGAGCACGCCGAGCAGCAGCGCGGCGTCGGTGACGTCGCGGGTGAACGGCCCGCACTGGTCGAGCGAGGAGGCGAAGGCGATCATCCCGAAGCGCGAGATCGCGCCGTAGGTCGGCTTCAGGCCGACGATGCCGCAGAGCGCGGCGGGCTGGCGGATCGAGCCGCCGGTGTCGGTGCCGAGCGCCGCCGGGGCGAGGCCGCCCGCGACCGCGGCCGCCGAGCCGCCCGAGGAGCCGCCGGGGACGCGCCCGCGGTCCCAAGGGTTCAGCACCGGGCCGTAGGCGGAGTTCTCGTTCGAGGACCCCATCGCGAACTCGTCCATGTTCGTCTTTCCCAGCACGTGCGCGCCGGCCGCGGTGAGCTTGCGCACGGCGGTGGCGGTGTAGGGCGGGCGGTAGCCCTCGAGGATCCGGGACCCGGCCGTGGTCGGGATGCCCTGCGTGGTGAAGATGTCCTTGATCGCGATCGGGACGCCGGCCAGGGGGCCGGACTCGGCGGGGGCCGGCGCGTTCGAGCCGTAGGGCGTCGCGTCGCCCTCGCCGGCCGGGGCGCTCTCGCCGTCGCCGTTCCAATCGGGTTCGAGCGACTCCGAGTGCTCCGCCCTCCAGAGGTAGGCGTTCAGGTCGTCGGTCGCGGCGGCGGCGCGCCAGGCGGAGCCGTACTCATCCGCCGAGATCTCGCCCGCGGCGATCTTCGCCGCCGCCTCGGCGACGGTCAGGTCGAGCAGGTCGGCCATCAGTCGGCGTCGTGTTGAGGTGAGGGGACGCGGAAGGCGCCGTCGAACGGCTCCGGCGCGTTGGCGAGCGCCACCTGAGGCGGCATGCTCTCCCACGGCGTGTCGGCCCGCAGCACGTTCTCCAGCTGCACCACGTGCGAGGTCGGCTCGACCCCCTCCAGATCCAGGCTGCGGATCCGGTCGACGTGCCCGAGGATGCCCGAAAGCTCCCCCGCCATCGTCTCGACTTCGGCGTCGTCGAGCCGCAGCCGGGACAGCCGGGCGACGTGGAGTACCTGCTCGCGATCGATCACGGGGCGGATTCTAGGTTCCTTCGCCCCGCCAGGTCAGCCAGCCGCCGACGGCGATGCAGAGCGCAGCAACCAAGGCGAGGAAGATCGGCGGCTTCAGGGTGCCGCTCCAGGCCCATTCTTTGATTTCGCCGCTCAGGTCGGGCGGCGAGACGATCCAGTTGAAGATCACCAGCACGGCGAGTCCGCCCCCGAGACACACCAGGGCACCCAACTTGCCATCGATGCCGGCCAACCGCGTCACCGTCGCGCCGATCGTCAACGCGATCACCAACAACAGCGCGACTATCGAGACGGTTCCGAGCGACTGCCAGGCATCGTGATCCGTCGGGAACAGGCTGAGGTAATAGAGAAAGATGGATTCGCGCGTGTACCCGACTTCGTACCACTGCAAAAACATCAAGAAGAGGAGCGACAACGCGGCGACCAGCGAGATCGCCCCACCCACCCCGAGTCGCCTGAGCGCGATCACGGGTCGATTCTAGGTCCGCTTCGGAGACTCCAGGCCTTTGCCGATCGAGGCGAAGCTCGCGCCCTCCTCGCCCATCCCCCGCCAGCCGCCGTAGGCGATGCCGAGGGCGGCGGCTAGGGCGAGGAAGATCGGGAGCTTCAGGGTCGATTCGTAGGCGAGTTCGGAGAGGGCGCCGAGCGGGCCGGGTGGGTCGATGATGCGGATCAGGATCAGGACGGCGGCGAGGATGCCGAGGACGCAGACCGCCGCGGCGGGCGGGACCGCGGGCTTCCACTCGGAGCCGCTGAGCCGGAGGACCGAGGCGCCGACGGTGACGACGATCGCCAGCATCAGGAACAGCGGGATCACTTCGAGCGTGTCCCAGGCGCTGCCGCCGCCGGAGCCGGAGACGACCCCGCCGAGCGATTCGGCGCTGGTCGTCGCCTTGGCGCCGTACCAGTCGAAGAACATGAGGATGAAGAGCAGGATCGCCGCGACCAGGGCGATGGCTTCGCCGGCGCGAAGCCGCGGGCGGGTCCGCCGCGATTTCGCCGCCCGTTTCGGTCCGGCCTTGGGTTTCGGCTCCTCCACAGGCGTCGGTTTGCGCCGCGGGCCGCGCCGACGGCGTTTGGGCTCGTCGGCGTCCGGGGTCATCGGCTCGCCATGCGGATCCGGCCCGCCACCAGCGTGTTGTGGAGGAGCATCGCGATCGTCATCGGGCCGACGCCGCCGGGGACGGGGGTGATCGCCGAAGCGACCTCGGCGGCCGCGTCGAAGTCGACGTCGCCGACCAGGCCCTCCTCCAGTCGGTTCACGCCGACGTCGATGACCACCGCGCCCGGCTTGACCGACGCGGCGCCGAGCAGGCGCGGCACGCCGACGGCGGCGACGAGGATGTCGGCCTGGGAGCAGACCGCGTCGAGATCGCGGGTGCGCGAGTGGCACATCGTCACCGTCGCGTTCGCCATCAGCAGCAGGCGGGAGACGGGGACGCCGACCAGCTTGGAGCGGCCGACGACTACCGCGTGGGCGCCCTCCACCTCGACCCCCTCGTGCTCGAGCAGCTCCATCACTCCGGCGGGCGTGCACGGCGTCAGGCCCGGCGTGCCGTGGGCGAGCAGCCCGGCGTTGACCGGGGTCAGCCCGTCGACGTCCTTGGTCGGGTCGATCAGCGCCACGATCCGGTCGGAGTCCAGGTGGTCGGGGAGCGGCATCTGGACGAGGATCCCGTCGACCTCGTCGTCGGCGTTCAGCTCCTCGACCAACGCCTCCAGCTCCTCCTGGCGGATCGAGGCCTCCGGCTGCTGGTGGATCGACCTGATGCCGACCTCTTCGCAGGCCCGCACCTTCATCCCGACGTAGACCTCGGAGGCGGGATCGGCGCCGACCAGGACCGTCGCCAGCCCGGGCGCGCGGCCGAACTCCTCCTCGAAGGCGACGAGGTCGACCTTCACCCGCTCTTTGACCGCTCCCGCGACGGCTTTGCCGTCGATCACCCGTGCCGCCATCTACTTCTTCCTGATCGGGGCGTAGTCGGCCATCAGCTTGCGCTCCTTACCGTCGTCGAACCTCACCACGAGCACCCCGCCCGGCTCGGTCCCGGTCACCACACCATCGCCGAAGGAGGCGTGGACGACATCGTCGCCAGTCCGCATCTCCAGCGCCGGGCCGGGGTCGAGCGGCTGCACGGGCGCGAAGGCGTCGTCGCCGCTGCCGAAGCCGTTGTCGGCGAACCCGCCGCCGCCCGAGCCGCCCCCGTACTGGGTCGAGCCCCAGGTCATACCGGTGCTGGCCGCGGTCGAGCTCCGCTCGGTCAGCTCGATCGGGATCTCGTCGATGAAGCGCGACGGCAGGTTGCGCTCGGAGCGGCCGAAGAGCTGGCGTTCGCGCGCCCAGGTCAGGTAGAGGCGGCGTTCGGCTCGCGTGATCCCGACATAACAGAGGCGTCGCTCCTCTTCTTCGCCGCCTTCTTCCAGCGAGCGCATGTGCGGGAAGGCGCCGTCCTCCATGCCGATCACGAAGACCGTGTCGTACTCCAGGCCCTTCGCGTTGTGGAGCGTCATCAGCGTGACTTTCTCCGCCTCCTCGCCCTCCAGCGCGTCCTGCTCGGAGCGCAGCATGTTCGACTGCAGGTACTCCTCCAGCGCGGTGATTTCGGTCTCGCCCTCGATCTCCCGCTCACGGTCGAACTCGGTGGCGCCCTCGAGCAGCGCCTCGAGGTTCTCGATCCGCCCTTCGGCTTCCACCGTGCGCTCCGCGTTCAGCGCTTCCATGTAGCCGCTCTCGTTCAGCACCCGCTCCAGCAGCGAGTGCATCGAGGAGTCCTCGACGTGATCTTTCAGCGCGTCCATCGTCTCGAAGAAGCGGCCCACCGACTTGATCGCGGCGGCGCTCACCCCGGGCACGTCCTCGACCCGTTCGATCACTTCCCAGATCGTCAGCCCGGCGGTGTTCGCGTAGGCGGTCAGCCGCGCCTGGGTCGTGTCGCCGATCCCTCGTTTCGGCTCGTTGACGATCCGCCCGAAGGCGACCAGGTCCGCCGGGTTCGCCAGGAACCCGAGGTAGGCGAAGGCGTCTTTGATCTCCTTGCGGTCGTAGAACTTGGTCCCGCCGATGACCTGGTAGTTGACGTTGAAGCGTTCGAGCGTCTCCTCCAGCACGCGGCTCATCGCGTTGGTCCGGTAGAAGACCGCGACGTCGGAGCGCTTGACGTCGTCCTCCTCGGCGAGCCGTTCGATCTCCCCCGCCACCCAGCGCGCCTCCTCGTGCTCGTCGCCGAGCTCGTAGAGCTTCACCGGGTCCCCGCCCGCGATGTCGGTCCAGAGCTCCTTCGGCCGCCGTTCACGGTTATGGGACACGACCGCGTTGGCCGCGGAGAGGATCGTCTGCGTCGAGCGGTAGTTCTGCTCGAGCTTGATCACCTCCGCGTCGGGGAAGTCGTTCTCGAAGTCGAGGATGTTGCGCACGTCGGCGGAGCGGAAGCTGTAGACGGACTGGTCCTCGTCGCCGACCACCATCAGGTTGCCGTGCTCTTTGGCGAGCAACTGCAGCATCCGGTACTGGGCGTGGTTGGTGTCCTGGTACTCGTCGACGAGAACGTGACGGAAGGTGCGCCGCCAGCGTTCGCGGACGTCCTCGAAGAGCTCCAGGACGTTCACGGTGCGGACGAGCAGGTCGTCGAAGTCCATCGCGTTGGCCTCGAGCATCCGCTTCTCGTAGAGCGGGAAGACTTCGGCGACGACCTCCTCGAAGCCGCCGACCATCATTTCGCTGTAGCCGGAGGGATCGATCAGCTGGTTCTTGGCGCCGGAGATTTTGCCCTGGACGGCGCGCGGCGGGTAGCGTTTCGGATCGACCCCGAGCTCCGCCAGGCAGCGTTTGATCATCCGCAGCGAGTCGCCCTGGTCGTAGATCGTGAAGCCCTTGGAGTAGCCGAGGCGCTCGCCGTCGACGCGCAGCATCCTCGCGCAGGAGGAATGGAACGTCGTCACCCACATCGCCCGCACCGAGCGGCCGATCAGCCCGGCGACGCGCTCCCGCATCTCGGCCGCGGCCTTGTTGGTGAAGGTGATCGCGAGGATCTCGCCGGGGCGGGCTTTCCCAGTGGCCAGCAGGTAGGCGATCCGGTGGGTGAGGACGCGCGTCTTCCCCGACCCCGCGCCGGCCAGCACCAGCAGCGGCCCCTCGCCGTGCTCGACCGCCTGGCGCTGCGGCGGGTTGAGGCCGGCGACCAGACGCTCGACCCGGTCCGCCCCAGCCTCGGTCGGCCGGCCGAAGAGCGTCCCCTCGCCGCCCAGGAATGACTCTTGGTCGGCCTGAAGACTCACCCAGCGAGCATAGCCAGGGGCCCGGCCGGCCCTCAGGCGCCGGGAATCCCCGCGGGGGCGCCAATACCTTCGGTGGCACCACGTTGCGTTTTCGGGCTCCGCTTCGGAGAATTCCGGGCCTATGACCTACGCCTCGTCCAAAGAGACCCGAACCGAATCGACCCGATCCCTCGCGCGGGTGGCCGTACTCGCCTGCGCCCTGATCCTGAGCGCCCTGGCCTTCGCCGGGCAGGCGGCCGCGGCCGGGCTCTCGATCAAGGTCGAAGGGAACCACTTCGTCAACGGTTCGGGCCAGACGGTCCGACTGCTCGGCGTCAACCACCCCAGCTTCGAGTACGCCTGCGATCAGGGCTACGCCTACAACGACGGGCACATGGACGACGCGGACGCCGCCGCCGTCGCCTCCTGGAACGCCACTGCCGTCCGGGTTCCCCTCAACCAGAGCTGCTGGCTCGGCATCAACGGCGATCCGAACAGCGATCAGGGTCCCCCGCAGCCACTCACAGTGGCCGGTTACCGGCAGGCGGTCCAGGCCTACGTGGCGGCGCTCCACGCGCACGGCCTGTACGCGATCCTCGACCTCCACTGGACCGGGCCGCTGGCCGCCAAGGCCGACGGGCAGCGCCCGATGCCCGACGCACACTCGATCGATTTCTGGAAATCGGTCGCCGAAACCTTCAGGGACGATCCGGCGGTCGTCTTCGACCTCTTCAACGAGCCCTACTCGCCGGCCGCGGTCAACGATCCCGCCCACCCGGTCACCTGGGCCTGCTGGCGCGACGGCGGTTGCCAGCTTCCGATCAGCAACGACCAGACCGATCCGCCGAGCAAAACCTTGTATCCGGCGGTCGGCATGCAGGCGCTCGTCGACACCGTCCGCGCCACCGGCGCCACCCAGCCCGTGCTGCTCGGCGGCCTCGACTACGCCAACGACCTCACCCAGTGGCTGACGTTCCGGCCGAACGATCCGCTGGGCCAGGAGGCCGCCTCCTTCCACAACTACCAGGGCAAGGCCTGTGACAACGCGGGCTGCTGGAACTCGACCATCGCGGAAGTCGCCGGCCAGGTGCCGGTCGTCACCGGCGAGTTCGACCAGGACATCTGCGCCCCGAGCAACTTCGACGAGGAATACATGACCTGGGCCGACGGACACGGGGTCGGATACCTCGCCTGGGGATGGTGGGTGCTCTCACCGCAGGAGATCGCCGACGCGGGCTGCAGCGCCTACTACCTCCTGTCCGACTACAACGGCACCCCCGCCGCCCCCAACGGCACCGCGCTCCACGACCACCTCGCGAAGCTGCCGGCCAATGGCGGCGGCACGACCACGGTGCCCCCGGCCACTCCCGGCCCCGGCGGACCGAAAGGCAAGACGCCGCAGAGCGTCCACCTGACCCGGTTCGGTGCCGTGGTCAAGCCGGGCGGCACCGCAGTCGCCTTCAAACTCCGCGCCGACCGCGGCTGCTCCGGCACCTTGTCCGGCCTGACCGCCAACTCCTACGCGCTTCCCTCGTCCCACGGCAAGCGACGCAAGGTGTCCCTCGGCAACGTCCGCTTCACGCTGGCGGCCGGGAAGGCGAAATCCGTGGTCCTTTCGCTCTCGAAGGCGTCGCGTCAGCTGTTGGCCGCCAACGGCTCCCTGAAAGCCGGCTTCACGATCAAGCTACGGAGTCCAGGGGCCCCAGCGACCGTGCTCCACCGCTCGTTGATGCTGAAGACGCCGCCGCGCCGCCGCTGAGGCGGGGTCGAACCCTGGACGGTTGATTCCGCTGGTGGGGTGGGCGGCGGCTGGGGGTGGAAAGGGACGGACAAGGGACGCGAGGCGGGTCGGCGAGAGCGGCCGTCTCGGCCACGGCCCTGGCTGGCTGTGGCCGTGGCCGAGACGGCCGGGGGATGTGGGGAGTGTCGGGGGCCTCCGGGCGTGCGCCTCGGGTGCGTCACGGGAGGAGCGACGGAACGCTTGCCGCCCTCCCACGGAAGCGTGACGAGACTCGCAAGTCGTGACGGAGAGCGTGGGAAGTCCACGCTTCCGTGCGTGTTGGACAACAGTCGATTCCGCGCTGCGTGGATTGACCGTGCTATAGGGCGGGAAATACACGCAGCGCGTTCTCGAGGCCTCCTTTCAGGCTCGAAAAGCGCACGAAAGTGACGGAAGGCTGCGGAAAGTGTGGAGTTCCCGGCATCTCCCGCACGGCTTCGTGCCGGGTGTGGCTTCTCTCGCACGCACCTCCGAGGTAAGTCCGACTCCCGCCCGGACCTGTGCCGAAACACGCACTCCCTCCCGTCCTGGGCGTCTCATCGCGGTCACAGCCAGCCAGGACCGCGATGAGACGCCCAGGACGCCCCTAGGACTGCCATCGCGGTAGGCACAACGCCCGTCCCAGCCCACCCCCCGCGAAATCAAAAACCTAGGCGCAGCTTTCAGCCAACCTGACGATCGGCTTCGAAGATCCGCCGAAGAACAGCTCTTCCGCCTCCGCCTCGCTCGACGCCGCGATCTTGCGGGAGATGCAGCTCGCCTGCTTGGGGCTGAGGCCTTCCGGCGCTTCTTCGAAGCGCGCTTCGAACGCCTTGCCGAGCGCCTTGCCGTCGTAGTCGGCGAAGCCCTCGACGTGGTCGAGCTTCCAGTCGCCGTCCGCTTGGACCAAAGCGACGTCGAGGGTCTGGGAGTCAAGCGGGCCGCCCTTGAATTGGACCTCGGCGGTCGCCTTTTCGTCGTCGACGGAGACGTTGGAGACCTTGACGCTCTTCGCCTGGGCCTGGCCTTCCCTCGCTTCCGCTTCGCAGGCCTTGGTCCCCGCCTTGCCCGACTGCTGGGTCACCTGGTCGTTGAAGCGCTGCGTCTGCAGTTCGGTGCAGTTGCCCGGGTCGGTGGTCGTCTCCGCGGTTTCGATCACGCCGACGATCTTGTCTTCGTCGCTTTCGCCGCCGCCGCAGGCGGTGACCGTGGCGGCCGCCAGGACGAGGAGCGCCAAGGGGACGAGAGCGCGCTTCTTCACCGGGCGCAGATTAAAGCGGCGGGCGGCGCTCCCGGCGCCGCGGCCCGATCAGCCCCCGGCGGAGGAGCGACCGGTGCGCGGCTTGATCCCGGACTTCTCGCGCTTCGCCGCGTCGGTCTTGGCCCCGTCGACATCGGCGAGGCGCGTTTCCAGCTCGACGATCCGCTCCGAGAGCGCCTTGATCGCGTCCGCGATCGGGTCGGGAAGGTGGATCCAGTCGGCGTCGG
>Ga0207658_10002032_pt1 | contig 15107 bp, 14 predicted proteins | sample KBSS33metaG_FD_184322 | JGI IMG/M metagenome (GOLD analysis project Ga0207658, IMG submission 184322) | Switchgrass rhizosphere microbial communities from Kellogg Biological Station, Michigan, USA - KBS S3-3 metaG (SPAdes) (version 2) | ecosystem: Host-associated > Plants > Roots > Rhizosphere...
AAATTAATTATAGGATAAATTAAATTATTAATAGATAAAAAAAGATTTAGATAGTATAGATTGTATTATTTTATATGAATATTTAAATTACATTTTTATGGCAAAAGAACTTCTCACCGTCATCAAACTTCAAATCGCAGCAGGTAAAGCGAATCCAGCTCCTCCAATCGGTCCGGCTTTGGGTCAGCATGGTTTGAACATCCCTGATTTCTGTAACAAATTTAATAACGCTACAAAAGCGCTTGGTGATACGATCGTTCCAGTTGAAATTTCTGTCTACAAAGACAAGAGTTTCACCTTCATCATGAAGACAGCTCCGGCTTCAATCCTTATTTTGAAGGCTCTTGGTCTTCAAAAAGGCTCTGGTGAACCAAATAAAACAAAGATCGGAACTTTGACTCAGGCTCAACTTCGTCAGATTGCTGAAACAAAGATGCCAGATTTGAACTGCCACACTGTTGAAGCTGCTATGCGTTCTATCGCTGGTACTGCTAAAAACATGGGTGTAAACGTTGAAGCGTAATTTTAACTACGAATTCCTAAAATCCTATGGCAGCTCCTCAAGCTAAATCAGCACAAACTCAACAAAAACCTAAAGGTGGATCTTTACGAGTTATTCGTAATGTTTATCTTTATTTGGTTTCCATTGTTGGCTTAGTGACGTTTATTTTTGGATCTGTTGGCATCATAAACAATGTACTTCAACATTATGTTTTCCAGGTTGATAGCAGCAGTTATTACGCTGCACCGATTTATCCTGGAAATAGAGATCAATGTAACTCTGCTTATAACGACCCTACTGATCCTGAAAACAAACGTATGCTCGTTCCTACAACTCAAGAAACGGCTGATTGTAGAGCTGCGCAAGCTGTTCAGGATAAGAAAGTCAATGATTCTAACTTCTTCCGTGAACTTTCCATCGCCATCGCTCAGATTGTGATTGGTTTGCCACTTTGGCTCTATCACTGGGCTGTGATCCAAAAGGAGTACAGAAAACATGAAGATAATCACGAAATTTAAACTTTTTATTATTCAAGTGGGAGGCCCCGAAGGCCGTTAACACCACGCAACACATACTTTTATGTCGACTAAACGCGGAAAAAAATATCAGGCAGCTGCAAAGATGCTTGAAGGTAAAACCACTTATACTCTTGATGAGGCTGTGGATCTTTTAAAGAAAACTTCTACAACGAAGTTTGACCCAAGCTGTGAAATTCACATGCGTTTGGGCGTTGATTCTACTCACGCTGATCAAATGGTTCGTTCTACCGTTGCTCTTCCTCATGGAACAGGTAAAGCTGTTCGTGTGATTGCTTTCGTTGGTGAAGACAAAGCAAAAGAAGCAAAGGCTGCTGGTGCAGACCGAGCTGGGATGGAAGATTTGATTGAAGATATTGGCAAAGGCTGGTTGGATTTTGATGTTGCTGTTGCTACTCCAGATGCAATGAAGAGTCTTGGTAAAATTGCTAAAATTTTGGGTACAAAAGGTCTCATGCCTAACCCAAAAGCTGGTACAGTTACGATTGAAATCGCTAAAACAATCGGCGAAATCAAGAAAGGTAAAGTTGAATATCGTACAGACAAACAAGGTCAAATTCACCAAATTTTTGGAAAAGCTTCATTCAGCGAACAGAATTTGAAAGAAAACTTGATCGCATTTGTGAAGGCTGTAAGCGATAATAAACCAACTGGTGTTAAAGGAACTTATATCAAAAACCTTAGCGTTGCGAACTCAATGGGCCCAGGCATTAACTTGGACATTGCAAGCACGATGGCTGCATTGAAATAGTTTCCAGGAAATGATTTGAAATTTAAAAAGAGCTCACTGAAAAGTTGAGCTCTTTTTTGTTATTTGATTTATTGTTGCTGCGATTGCTTTTGTGCAGCTTCCTGACTTAATTGAACGTTATCAAAGTCTTCGTTTATGCTAATTGCTCCGGAGGCTCCACAACGATCATAGAGCATGTTGTCGTAGTTGGTTTGGCCTGCTTGGAAAACAACTTGGTAACTTTCGCCGTTTTTGCAGTTTACTAAAACGGTGTTGTTCTCTTTGGTTTCAACTTTTTGAACACTTGAAGATTTTTCAAGATTGCTAATGTTTGTATCACGACTGCTTTGGCCACTGCTGACATAATAAATAACAACAATGAGAGCGAGTCCTCCAGCAATAAAAAGTGGGAGATATTTTTGTAATGCGTTTTTTTCCATATGATTATTTTAACACGGGAAAGCGTGTGAACCAAGACAAGCAGAAAAATTCGCGTAGTAAATTTGAAGAGAGTGCGCTAAGGTGATTGAAGATTTTTTAAAGATTTTGCGATGACGAACGTAAAAATTCAACGGATTGATAAAGGCTTGCCGCTGCCGATTTATGAAACTTCTGGTTCAGTTGGTTTTGATATTTTGGCGCGTGAAGGAGTAACAATTCCACCAAAAAGTATCGGGCTGATTCCTGGAAATATTATTGTGGAAGTTCCGAAAGATTTTATGTTGGTTGTGGCTTCCAGAAGTTCCACACCAAAAAAGAAAGGACTTTTGACTCCGCATGGTATTGGCATTATTGATCATGATTATTGCGGACCTGAAGATGAAATTAAAATTCAGGTTTATAATTTTACGGAACAAGGTGTGGTGATTGCACGCGGCGATAAAGTGGCTCAGGGAGTTTTTGTGCATATTGATAAATTTGAATGGGAAGAAGTGGAGAAAATGGAAAAACCGAGCCGCGGTGGTTTTGGAAGTACAGATAAAAAATAGTGTATAAAAAACATTCTATTGTACTAAAAATTTGAACATGCAAAAAGGTTTATTTATAGCGGTTTATGGTGTAAATAGCATTGGCAAATCTACGCATTGCAGAATTTTGAGTGATCGTTTGAAACGAGCTGGTTATGAAGTTATTACTTTGAAATATCCGATTTATAATTTGGAACCGACTGGAACACAGTTAAATAAAATTTTGCGGGGAGAACATGGCCAAACTGTTTCTGAAGAGGAACTTCAAACGCTTTTTACCCAAAACCGTAAAGATTTTGAACCAACTTTGGAAAAATATTTAGCAGAAGGCAAAATCGTGGTGGCTGAAGATTACACCGGAACGGGAATTGCATGGGGAATGGCCAAAGGTTTGAGCCAGGATTTTATGGAAAACCTTAATAAAGACCTCAAAAAAGAAGATTTTTCACTTTTGATTACTGGTCATCGGGATGTTAGGGCAACAGAAAAACATCATATTCATGAACAAAACAACGATCTGCTTCAAAAGGTGAGCACAATTCTTGTGCAGCTTGGCGAGAAATATAAATGGAACACAATTTTGCTTCAACCAACGATTCCGGATACAGCTGATTTGATCTGGAAAACTGTCAAAGAGTTTATTGATACGAGAATCTAGTTTGGTTTTCTTGAAATTCACGAAAGGGCGTGTTAGCATGAACTTGCCTTCATATTTTGAAGGTCCTTCACTTTTTATTTTCTCCATGCAGCTCCTGGATGGAAAAATGGTCGCTTCGGAACTTTACCAAAAACTCCAAGGGAAAGTTGCGGCCTTAAAAGAGAAGAATATTCATACAAAATTAGTGATTGTTTTAGTCGGAGAAGACCCGGCTTCTTTGTCTTACATTAAACAAAAACGCAAGGCTTCCGAAACCACGGGAATTGAATGTGAACTGCAAAATTTGAAACCTGAAGATGTGACGACAGAAAGCATGATTGCGCTCGTGGAAAAACTGAATAATGACGCCTCAGTTCATGGTTTTATTGTTCAACTCCCCCTTCCAAAGCATGTTGATACGCCAAAAGTTTTGAAAGCAGTGTCTCCCAAAAAAGATGTTGATGGATTTACCGCTTACAATTTAGGGAAAATGTTTTTGAGTGTTGAGTTCGAAGATTTGGCTCCATGTACACCTTTGGGCGTGATTCGATTATTGGAATATTATAAAATTGAGGTTCGCGGAATGGAAGTGACAATGGTTGGAGCAAGTAATACAGTGGGCAAACCGCTCGCGATTATGCTGCAAAACCGCGGGGCTACGGTCACGATTTGTAACAGTAAAACGAAAGATTTGGCTTCACATACAAAACGGGCCGATTTACTTGTTGTGGCTGTGGGTAAAGCAAAAATGATTGGTGCGGAGATGGTGAAAGAAGGTGCGGTGGTGATTGATGTGGGTATTAACCGTGGAGAAGATGGAAAATTGGTTGGTGATGTGGATTTTGAAAATGTTGCTCCAAAATGTTCGTTTATTACTCCAGTGCCTGGTGGCTGCGGTCCGATGACGGTGGGCTGTTTGATGGAAAATGTGGTGAAAGCTGCAGAACGGGCCGGTGGAGAAGAAAAAAACTGAACAAAGTTACGGGACGGAGTTTGATTTGAAAGAGGAACTCTGCTAAAAATTATCGCTATTTAACTAATTACAAAGCTATGTGTGGAATTATTGGCATCATGGGAAACAAGCAGGTGTCTCAGGAAATTTTTGATGGTTTGACGGTTTTACAGCATCGCGGTCAGGATTCTGCGGGCATTATGACGTATGAAGATCATTTTCATTTGAAGAAGGGAAATGGGTTGGTGCGTGATGTGTTCCATACTAAAAACATGATGCGTTTGCGTGGAAATGTTGGCATTGGCCATGTGCGTTATCCAACGGCCGGAAGTTATGATGCGGCCGAGGCGCAGCCATTTTTTGTGAACTCCCCTTTTGGAATTGCGTTGATTCACAACGGTAATTTGACGAATTATGACGAACTGAAACAAGAAGTTTTGAAGGTTGATTTGCGTTATTTGAATACGAAATCGGATTCGGAATTGTTGTTAAATGTGGTGGCTCAATCGATTCGCGATGTTTTGAGAAGTAAAAAAGTTGGAACTTTTGAGATTACTCCTGAGATTCTTTTTGAAGCGATGGGCAATGTTTTCAAACGTTTGAAAGGAAGTTATTCCGTGATTGTGGTCATTGCCGGTTACGGTTTAATGGCTTTCCGCGATCCTTACGGCATTCGTCCCCTTTCTTTTGGAATGAGAAAAACTGAGATGCTTCCTGAATATATTTTTGCTTCGGAAAGTGTGACGTTGGATACTTTGGGTTATGATTTGGTTTCTGATGTTCAACCAGGTGAAGTTATTTTTATTGATATGAAACGTGAAGTTCATCGCAAACAGATTGCGAAAAAGAACTGGGCTCCATGTATTTTTGAGCATGTGTATATTGCCCGCCCGGATTCGATGCAAGATGGCGTGAGTGTGTATAAAACTCGTTTGCGCATGGGTACAAAGTTGGCGCAAAAAATTAAAGATGCGAATCTGGAGATTGATGTGGTTGTTCCGGTTCCGGATTCTGCACGCAGTTCTGCACTTTCATTGGCTCAGGAACTTGGAATTAAATATCGCGAAGGTTTGGTGAAAAACCGTTATATTGGAAGAACGTTTATTATGCCGGGACAAGCCATTCGTAAGAAGTCGATTCATTATAAATTGAATCCGATTAAACTGGAAATTGAAGGCCGAAATGTTTTGCTTGTTGATGATTCGATTGTTCGCGGAAATACTTCTAAAAAAATTATTGAAATGGTGCGTGAAGCGGGTGCGAACCATGTGTATTTTGCTTCAGCAGCTCCTCCAATTATTAGTCCGTGTGTTTATGGAGTTGATATGCCAACCCGCAAAGAGTTTGTGGCGAATGAATTAGACACTGCTGAAATTGCGAAAGTGATTGGTGCAGATGCGCTCTTTTATCAGGAAATTGATGATTTGGTTGATGCGGCAAAAGAAGGAAATCCGGAAATTACGAACTTCTGTTATGCATGTATGAGCGGCAAATATCCAACTCCGGAAGTTACGAAAGAGCTTTTGGATAAAGCAGAATCTGCTCGCGGAAATGTTCACGAAATTGATAGTGAATTTGCTGATGGGGTGAAGGATGACCAGTTGACGCTGATTTAAGGTAAATTTGAGTGTGAAGATTGTATGAAGATTCATGGCTTGTTGTAATGAACAGGCCTTTTTGGGTGTATATATTTCTAACAATACAATAAAGTTGTTAGATTGTACTTTTTATGTTATAATTTAAAGATACTTATTTATTCAAAAACTATGGGAGAAGCAGCAAAAAAAAGATACCGATCTACGGATTCGTCTCAACAGGGTTCTCATGAAAAATTGGAGCTGGAGTTTGATGATTTGGAGGAGACAGCTAAACCTATGCTCAGAGCTGTTCCTGAAACTGATGAAAGCCATTCTCATGAATCTGAATTAACAAAAGTAGAATTGGAAAAAGAGGAAAAGGTTCATCATGAAACTCGTAAAGCTATTGAGACTGCAACACAAATGGCTTTAGATAAGCCATTAAATCTTTCAAAAGAAGATGTGATGACTTTAAGTGGCGCTCAAATTTTACGCAATAAGCTTGGAGCTCACAGTAAAGATCCGAGCAGTAATCTTATTGATACCTTAAGCGGAGAAATGGCCGTAGTAAGTGGTATTGAAGAACCACATGCTTTACTCATTCCATACCAAGAAGAACAAATTTTTGCGATTTCTTCACCAGGAATAGATCCTGAAGGACATTCAGACAAAAATAATGTTGGTTTTGTAGTTAAATCAAATAACCGCGATAAAACGGTTCGTATTTTTATGGCTGATGGAAAAGGTGTCGGTCCATATTTAGGTGATGAAGCTGCGGGACTTGCCAATGCTGCTGTCGCAGAAGCCGGGGCTATGGTTCATACTGAAGAACTGTTTCATCTTGGAACTGTGCTTGATCAGATGAACAGAAGCGTTAATTACGTTAAAGCTGACTTACATGAAAAAAACAGGTACGTTTCTTTGCTTGGTGCTGAGATTGATATGCATGAAGAAACAGCAAAGTTGAAAGTAGCAAGTGCTGGGGATATTCGTTGTTTGATCATTAATCCTGAAACTGGTGCGGTTCATTCAAGTACTCCTCAAACGGTTGAAGCTACTTTAGCGAAAAAAACTTCATCAAAAAGTGGAAAAGCTTTTTCAAGGGAAGAAAGAGCAGAAATTCTTGTAAAACTTGCGAGTAAAGAAAAAACAGACATTCATAAAGCTGCAAAAGCTCTTACGATGGTTGGTGGCAAGCGCGAAGGAGAGTTTGTGGCAAATGTAGAGGAATTTGATGTTCCAGCTGGATTTGTGGTTGTTTTGGCTGATAATGGGTTGATTGATGAATTGGATGGAGATTTTCACAATAAAGAGCTTATTTTAGGCAAATATGTTAGCGATGAACTTCAACAAGGAATTCCATTAGATGAAATTCTCAGCAATGTTACAAAAGGGTATTTAAGTGGCCAAAAGGATAAAAAACTGAATCCTGCTGGTTTTGCACTTGTTGGAATGCAAATTCCTGAAAAAAAGGGTCGAAATGGGAAGAAAACAGGACATAATGTACCTGAAGAAGATGATGTTGATGCTGGTTGGGACTGATCAATAAGCTAAAAAGCTTCATTTTCATTTGACTAAAGCCCTAAAAAGGGGTAAAAATTGTAGACCTACCCATTTATTGGTTGTATGTCCTGTAACAGTGATCTTCCTCCAAGTGATCTTGATTCAGAAGCATTGTTTTCAAATGATGCTGATTCTCTGGAAATGAAGAGCAAAAATAGTGTGGAAGGCCGCAGAACAGGCTCAGACAGGACAGTTGATGCTATTCGAGCAGAGGTTTTTGTGGAAAGTTATCTTCAACAATTGGAAGATGCTTATCCAGAATTGGGAAGAATCAGAAAACTTTGTGAAAGTGTGGAATTAGATCTTTCTGGTCTTTTTTTGATGTTAGGAAATAAAAAAGATGGGAAACTCAATCTTAAAAACTTTTCGATGCAATTAAAGAATTTTCTGCGTTTGATTTTTCATTATTGGAAAAAAGAGGCAGGAGTTCATTCCAATGTTTTTCCTTTATTGGAGGGTAAAGATGAGGTTTCCATTCTTGCGAAAAATTTTATTCTCAAAGCTAAAAACGCAATGCCTTCTTCTTATGTTGTAGAACAGCTCTTTCAATTAAAGCAGGCGGTAGCGGTTTTTGATAATCGTTTAGCCGGAACAGTAAATATTTCACGAGACTTTAAGAATTTTTGATTCAATTTGACGGAAAGTCCTTTTGTCCTATATCTTTGCTAAGAAGTCTTTATGGCTTCTTTTTTTGATACCCTCCTTAATTTCCTTATCCTATGGTTAAGAATTTTTCCAAAAGCTTTGGAATCGCGGCTGTTGGGCTTTTTCTGGCTGCTTCTTTAAGTGCGTGCGCAGATATTGATGATTCAGGAACGGTTTCAACTCAAAATGGTTCCACACAAGCTTCACAAAGCCAAGGGATGACTCAAATGGCTCAAGCGATGACTCAGGCTGCTTCACAGGCAAGTACTCAAGAAGATACGATTAAAGTTGGTGCAATTTTTCCGCTTTCAGGAGATGGTGCTGCTTTTGGTCTGCCAATGCAAAAAGTTGCTGATATTGCTTTGAACGAAATTAATGCAAAAGCCGGAGTGAACGGAAAGCAACTGGAATTTTTATGGGAAGATGGAAAATGTGAAACTGATGCTGCTGCCGATGCTGCGACAAAACTTATTCAAACGGATCACGTTCAAATTATTTATGGTGGATTTTGTAGCAGTGAAACGAAAGGAATTGCAAAAGTTGCCGAAGCTGCGCATGTAGTTGTGCTTTCTCCAGCATCATCAAGTCCTGAAATTACAACTGCTGGTGATTATATTTTTAGAAACTATCCTTCTGATGCCACTCAAGGCAAAGTTTTGGCTTTAGGAGCTCAAAAAGCAGGCTTCAAAAAAGTTGGAATTATTGCAGAAGAAAATGATTATACAACTGGAATTCAAAATGTTTTTACGGATGAATTCCAAAAACTGGGAGGGACAGTGACGGTTGAGACATATCTTCCAAAAGATACTGAATTTGGTACAGCTTTATCTAAATTACAAACTGCGAAAGTTGATGCTTTGTTTGTTGATCCTCAAACTCCTGCAAAAGCTGATTTGATTTTCAAGCAGCTGCAAGCCATGAAATGGGATGTAAAATTAATGGGTAATGATGTGGTTGCTGGGTATCAGGATCTTATCAGTAAATATTCAAAACTGGTTGAGGGCATGATTACGGCTGAATTTACTTACGATAAGACGAATCCGGGTTATCTTAAACTTGTAGAAGAATACAAAAAAGAAACTGGAAAAGATCTTCCATATGGCACCTATGCAACAACCGGCTACGATGCGGTTTATATTATTGATGAAGCTTTGGAAAAAGTTGGAAATAATGCCGATGCTGTAAAAGCTTATTTGTATGCGATTAAAGACCGTAAAGGTTTGGGCGGAACGTTAAATTTTGATGAAAACGGAGATCCAAAAGCCGGGCATTCATTGGAAATTGTACAAGATGGCAAAGTTGTTCTTCATAAATAAATAAGAATACGATTGGGCAGGTAATGATTGATTTATTGTCCTATGACTCAAGAAAAGCCAAAATTTGATGATGATGATTTTGCTAATTTAGAAGCTGGGATCGATGCATTATTGGCTGCTGAGCCCAATAAAATCCCAGGAGGTCCTGTTGCTCCTGCTGGGACAGAACAATCGGGAGAAATTGATCTTCCGGTTTTTGTAAATGCTCGCCATGTTCCACAACCACCTGCTTCTGGGCCAAGACAAATAGCGCGTCGGCCGGTTGAACTTGGAAGTGGAGAAAGAATTATTTCAGGAAGGACCCGTGACGCAATTTCTGATGTTCAATTTAAAACACCTCCCGTGGCAGCAATGGATATGGAATCGCTTATTGAACAGTCAAAAAGGCCGGGCAATATTGATGGTCTTGTTGATGACCGTCATGTGAGTGAAATGCCGACTCGAAATCCGCCTATGGGTGAAAATTTTGCGGCTGAAGTTATCTCTGTGTTGGATGGAACACATGAAGCTTTGGCCTTTCAACCTTTGCCAAAAATTGCAGAAGTAGTTGATTCCAAAGATGAAGGTCCTGTGATTGAAACTAAGGAACTCCATGTTGATGGGGCTGTTGATATTGATGATGAACAATATATTGAGACTCTTTTTAATTTGAGTGTTTCTTTGAAAGATTTGGAGAATTTTTTAGATAGTATTCTAGTTTTTTATGATGAAATGGGCTTAGATTTATCAACTTTTTCAGCACGATCTTTAATGTTTGAATGGAAGGAAAAAATGTTAACGATTGAAGAAAGTCATTACATTCTTTTTTATATGTTGAAATCTATTACGGATTTGCTTACACGTTATGTCGCTGAAGAATCATTGCCTAAAGCCGAAAATGAGCCCCTGCACCTTCACCAATTTATTCGAAATATTTTGCCGGATATTGTGCAAATTGAAAGAGGAAGAGTTGTTTGCGATGCAACAACTTTGGGTCGTCTGGAAATTTTAAAACGTCTTTTTACAAAGGTTCAACGTGATGAATCGCTTGAACCAATAGGCAAAAGTTTTGTTCAAAGTTTTGCTGCCGACTCCAAATTTCAAAAAAGTCGTTAATTTAAGTTCGTTTAAGCTTGTTTCATGAGCGGTGTTTCCTTACACTAACCTCGGCAAATGAGTATTTTTTAACTGACAGCGAATATGAAAAAGGTTTTGTTGATCGGCAATGGAGCTCGTGAACATGTGATTGGAGAAACTTTTAAACGGACTTCAAAAGATGTGGAACTTTTTTGTTATGGCAAAGCAAGGAATCCGGGATTATTGGAATTGGCTGATGATTATGAAGTTGGTTCCTTGGAAGATTTTGTAAAAATTCGTGATTATGCTTTGAAAATTAAAGCTGATTTTGCTTTTATCGGCCCCGATGATCCAATTGGTGCCGGGCTTGCAGATGCGCTTTTGGAAGTTGGGATTCATTCGGTTGCTCCGCTTAAAACTGTGGCTCGACTGGAATCTTCAAAAGGGTTTACTCGTGAATTGGTGAATAAATATAAGATTCCGGGAAATCCAAAATATAAAGTTTTTATGAAAGAAGACGGGATGAAAGAGTTTTTGGAAGAGTTAGGTGAACATTTTGTGATTAAAGCTGATGTTTTGATGGGTGGAAAAGGTGTGAAAGTTTCAGGTGATCATTTGAAAAATCATGAAGAGGCTTTGGATTATGCTCGTGAATGTTTGAAAGCCGCGGGTTGTGTAGTGTTTGAAGAAAAGTTTGTGGGTCAGGAGTTTAGCTTGATGAGTTTTGCAGATGGAAAACATACGGTTGAAATGCCAGCTGTTCAGGATCATAAACGGGCTTTTGAGGGCGATAAAGGGCCGAATACCGGTGGAATGGGCTCTTACTCCGATTCAGACCATTCTCTCCCCTTTTTGAAGCCTTCTGACATTGATGAAGCACGCACGATTACGCATTTGGTGTTGAAAGCGTTGGCTCAAGAAACCGGCTCGGAATTTAAAGGAATTATGTACGGTGGTTTTATGGCGACTGCAAATGGTGTTCGATTGATTGAATATAATGCACGTTTTGGCGATCCGGAAGCGATGAATGTTTTGCCATTATTGAATACGAATTTTGTGGAAGTGTGCGAAGCGGTGATCAATGGAGATTTGAATTCGTTGAAAGTTGAATTCGCGAAAAAGGCGACCGTTTGTAAATATTTGGTTCCGGAAGGTTATCCGGAAAAACCAGTGAAAGGTCAAAAAATTGAGATCGGAAAAATTCCGGGAGATGTAAAAATGTATTATTCTTCCGTGGATCAAACTGATGAAGGTTTGATTTTGAGTTCTTCACGAGCTGTGGCTTTTGTTGGAATTGCTGATTCGATTATGGAAGCTGAGCAACTTGCGGAAAGCGCTTGTGGAACTGTAAAAGGACCAGTCTTTTATCGCAAAGACATTGGCACTTCCGAACTTATTGCAAAGAGGATTTCAATGATGGAATCTTTGCGTTAAATTATTTTTCGCTGCCGTGTTTTTTGATCTTCACATTCTTAGTGCGACGTTTTGGCGCAGCAGGTTTTGTTGATTTGGAAGATTTTGAACGAGAGCTTTTTGCTTTCTGATTTTTTCCTGAAATAGGTTTTTTTGTGAAACCCATATCTCCCATTAATTTTTGCTTCATGGTGTGAAGTTTTCCTTGAACATTTTTGGAAGCTCTTTGGATTTTATGTGAAACTTGTTGGATTTTTTCATCGTCTAAATCCAAATATTTTTCACTAAAATCTTTTACTTTTCGTTCAGCTTTGTTCACTTGATCCCCTGCTTTTTCCATTAATTTAGCAGCTTGTTTTTTGCCTTTCCCAACCTGTTTTTGGACTTCAGGCATTTTATAAACTTCTTCAGCTGTATTTGCCATATCATGGCCCATTTCAACAAAATTTTTCTTCAAAGTTTCGGTTCCCATTCCGCCTTTTGAAACTTCTTGTTTTAATTCTTTACGTAAATCTTTTCCTTTTCTTGGTGCAAATAAAACGCCGAGCAGCGTTCCCATGATGACTCCAAAAATAAGTCCTCCTCCTTTTTTATTACTCATATTGGTTTTTGTTAAAATTTATATTGGTATACTATCACGTTTTGTTGAGCGTAACAAATTTCCTGAGCGCACGGCGCGAGGGCGGAGGAAAGCTTTGGCTTTCCGTAGCGAGGGAGGTTTGGGTCTCGTGGGACCCAAACCGACCGCTATAAACAGATACAGAAAACCCCGCTTTGGGGGCAGGGCTTTCCATGATGAAGAAAAAATTTCTGGAGTTGTATTTAGAATTACTGGATGTAGACATTTGCTGTGCCTACTCCTGTGCCATAGTTGTTTGTGGCATTCACTCTTACAGTATAACTTCCTGATGCGAGACGGTTACCGTTATTGTCGTTTCCATTGAAGAACAATGAATCGGTAGCTGTTGCAGAAGTTCCTGTGTTTTGGATTGTACGAACTACTACGTTGTTGATGTTAAGAATTTGAACGTAAGCAGAAGTTGCTTGCTGGCTCAATGAGTACGTAATTGTTGCAGATTGAGAAGCAGGGTTGAATGTTGAAGGAGAAACAAAAACGTTATTTACATTTGGAACTCCGAATCCACCATTTGATGTACCGTTTGTTGAGATATAAACCGGAATAGCACTGATTCCTGTACCGTAACTGTTTGTTGCGTTTACTTTTGCAATGTAAGTTCCAGTTGGGAGAATGTTACCGTTTGTGTCTCTACCATCGAAAGATACAGTGTTGGTGTAACCAGTAGTTGTACCTCCGTTATAAATTGTACGACGAACTGTGTTGTTGCTATCTGTAATCTGGATGTACACAGAAGTTGCTGCAGTGTTCAAAGCATAACTGATGTTTGTTGTACCACCGTTGTATGGGTTGAATGTTGAAGGACTTGCTGTGAGTGAATTGATAACAGGAGTGTTTACGCCTGTGTTGTTCACGTAGTTACAGTTGTTGTTGTAAACAGTGCTTGTACAGTTACAGTTTACTGTGTTGTATGTGCAGTTATTGCAGTTCGTTGAATTGTAAGCACAATTTGTAGTGTTGCAGTTTACAGTATTGTAAGCGCAGTTTGTGTTGCAGTTCGTGTTGTTGTAGTTACTAGCGTAGTTGATGCAGTTGTTGTAAGCACAGTTATTGTTGTATGTGCATGTACCGTTGTAGTAAGGGTTGTTGTTCTTGTTGTAGAGACCTTGTCTGTCGAATTGGTAGAAAAGATCAGCAACATCACCACGAGTCATTGGAGCAGCTGGGCTGAATTTGCCTGCGCCGTCGTCATGCATCAAGTTGTTGCTCTTTGAGTAACAAGCGTAGTCAATGTACCAACGAGTATCAGCATTTACTGGAGTGTCGTTGTAAGGAGCATAGTTACAGTAAGGAACATTTACACCGGATGATTCGAGGAATACTTTCAAGAGTTCAACGCGGTTTACTGTTTGGTTTGGACGGAATGTACCATCTGGATAACCACGGATGATGCCGAGCATTTTTGCTGTTCTGAGGTATGGACCATACCAAGCGTTTGAATCTGTATCGCTGAACAATGTTGTGAATGCTGTGTTGTTTACTGGGATGCTTAATGCAAGAAGAATAACTTTTACAGTTTCAGCACGGTTGATTTGTTGGTAAGGACGGAATGTATGATCGCTGTAACCTGTGAACACACCATTGTCTGTCATAAGCTGAATAGCTTTACAGTAAGGGCTGTTTGAAGATACGTCGATATAACTTCCACATGTACTGCCATTTGGGAATCCGATGATGATACCGTCTGTATCAACTTCTACCCATGCAGTTTTTGTATCAGTTAAACCGTTGCCGTTTGCTGTAACACGGAATTGGTAAATATTGTCTGGAACGATGTTGCCGTTTACGTCACGGCCATTCCAAAGGTCAGCGTAGTTATAAGAACCGTATGCAGTTGTATAAGCGTAGTTGTTAGAATAACGAGTCATGTTATCAACAAGTGTACGGATAACTACACCGTTACGATCCAAAATTTGAGTTGTAACCGTAGCTGATTGGTTCAAATTGTAATAAACAGTTGAAGTTTGGTTCTGACGTGGGTTGAAAATTTCAGGAGCTACATACAAGTTTTGGATGAGTGTTCCTGGAGCACAGTTTGTGTAGTTACAGTTGTTGTTACAGTTTGTATTGTAAGTAGTACAGTTACAGTTTGTTGAGTTCGTAGGACAATTACAGTTTGTAGTGTTGTAGTTACAGTTACCGTTGTTGTTTACAGTGATGTAAGTGTATTCAGAATCAGATCCTGAACCGTTGCTTGCATCGATACGAACTGTGTATTGGCCACTTGGAACCATGTTGCCAGTTGTATCAATACCATTCCAGCTGTATGAACCTGTTCCGCTGTTGTTACAGATAGAAGAAGCAAGAGTTCTGATAACTGTTCCGTTGCTGTTCAAAACCTGAACTGTAACGTTTGCAGCTGTATTGAGTGTGTAGGAAACAGTTGAACTTTGACCGTTTGTAATTGTTGAAGGAGAAGCATAAACATTTGTGATGCTTGGTGTTGTGCTTGTAGCAGAACAGTTACCACCACCATTTGAATTTGTGATGCTTAATGATCCTGTGCCTTGGTTTGAACCGAAAGCGTTTGCAGCTGTAACAGTGATTGTATAGCTACCAACTGGGAAGTTCACAC
>Ga0207658_10002036_pt1 | contig 15095 bp, 10 predicted proteins | sample KBSS33metaG_FD_184322 | JGI IMG/M metagenome (GOLD analysis project Ga0207658, IMG submission 184322) | Switchgrass rhizosphere microbial communities from Kellogg Biological Station, Michigan, USA - KBS S3-3 metaG (SPAdes) (version 2) | ecosystem: Host-associated > Plants > Roots > Rhizosphere...
CTCGACACAGCAAGGATCGCCTCAGCCATCTGCCCCAGCGGCGCCCGGTCCGACACCACCAGGCCGATCTGACTACCCTCGTCGGGAGGCGTCAAGGGTATCAGGCGCAGCCAGTCCGACCCGCTCAGGAGGGGAACGTGGCTATCGGGAATGATCGAGCAGAGCCGGCGCTGCTGCACCAACGCGAGCAGCGCCACGTAGCTGTCCGCCGTCACCACCGGCTGCAGGGCAAGGCCCCGCCTCGACAGTTTGGCATCGAGGATTCGTCGGTTCTGCATGCCCTGGTGCAGCAGGCACAAAGGCAGGCTGGCGGCTTCGTCCCAGGCAATCTCGTCGCGCATCGCCAGTGACGTCTGCGCCGCCACGGCCAGCATGTAGTGCTCGGTGTAGAGCGGCACGCGCAGGACATGCGCCGGTGGCTCGAAATCGAGATATGTCAGGCCGGCGTCGAGCTCGAACGCTGCAAGGTCGCGCTCGATCTGCCGCGACGTCAACGCTCGCACCGAAACGCGAACATCGCCGTGACGCGCGATCAGCGCTTCCACCAGCTTCCCCACGAACGGCATCGCGGCGGGTATGATGCCCAGTCGCGCCTCTCCGCGCAGCGGTCCCTGGATGCTCTGCGTCGCCTGCGTCATCCCATCGAGAGCGGCTAACATCTGCCGCGCCCAGGGCAGTACGGCCTGCCCCTCGCCGGTAAGCCCGGCGAACTTGTGGTCCCGATGGATGAGCCGCCGCCCCAACTGCGCTTCGAGCGCAGCGATCCCCGACGAGAGCGTCGGCTGCGAGACGTGGCAGGCCTGTGCCGCCCGGCCGAAGTGCCCTTCACGCTCGACGGCGAGGAAGTATCGGATGAGCCGTGTCTGCATGCTTGCGCCCCTGGCTCCTCTCAAGTCGTCTTAACCCTCCGCGCGTGTACCTAAACACGTCGATGGTTGGCACCCACGACAGCTCGCCGGGCGCGAGCGCGCGGAATATTTCGCCGCCGGTTTGCTACCAGAAATTCCCTCGTCCGATCAGACGGCTGAAAGGAGGTCGAACCAGGTCCGGTCGGCGATCGCGAGGAACCGTCGTGACCATAGGTGGAACCTGTCGGCTTCGCGTCGGCTTTGCAAGGGACCTGACCCCCGGGTTCCACCAGCGCGGGTTGGAGCCGAACAGCTTTGTTGTGCATGAGCGCGGGTGGAGCAATGGCCTGCGCAGTGGAGCCCGTAGGACCTAGCGAAGCAGGCCTTGCTTGTTCAGTTCAGCGGCAAAGGCCGCTGGGTCTCGTATTCAAGGGCTGAATGCGGACGCATGTCAGAAGGCAATCTCCGGAATGTCCGAGCGGCCCTGCGGCTATGCCCCCATCATTCGCAGCCCGCCGTCCACGGCAAGTAACTGTCCGGTGATGAAATGCGAGTTCCGGCTCGCCAGGAAAGCCAGCATGGGCGTGCAGTCCGTCTCGGGATTGCCCAGCCTGCCACCCACGGGAATTCGCAGGCGCATCTCCGCATCATGTTGCGCAAGCTGTTCGGGACTCATGGATGCCCGAATGCGATCATAGACCGGAGTGTGCATCGCTGGTGCCAGGCAGTTCACGGTGATCCCATAGGGCGCCCAGCTGCGGGCGGCCGAACGGGTCCACCCGTGCACCGCTGCCTTCGCCGAGGCGTAGACCGGGGATTCGACATTGCCGTCGACGCCCTCGACCGATCCGAAATTGACGATCCGGCCTCCGTCTGCCTTCATCAGGGCGAATGCTGCCTGATTGGTGAAGATGGCGGTCTTGAGGTTGGCGCCAATCAGAAAATCGATTTGGGCGTCATCGACCATTTCCGCCGCTCCACCCTGCCACAGACCGGAAACGTTGATCAGCGCATCCAGGCCGCCGAGTTCCGCCGCCAGGGACCGGAAGCAATCATTCACGGCTTTCTGATCAGTCAGGTCGCATGACTTCCACAAAGCAGCGTCCTTGAGTTCAGCGGAAGGTGGAGTTGAATGAAAGACAGCGCCAAGTTTAGCGCCACGCTTCGCAAGACCAGCCGTCACACCGGCGCCAATTCCTCCTGCTGCGCCCGTGATGATGATCCTTCGTCCTTCAATCGACTCAGGATACGTTTCTTGCTGCCCTGACATTCCATCTCCTAGTTCATTAGGGATTCCGTTGCTCGCTGGACCAGGTTCGCCTACTCGCCCTTGCCCGGAGCAAATGTGCGATCCTAGTCGAGAAGCAACAGCTTACCTTCCCCGACGCTCAGTTGACTCTTCATTCAGCTTGACGACGTTGTCAAATCCCGAACGTGCCGCTAGAGCCCGGAGCTGAGAGCCAGTTCACGCTCCGTGCGAGCCTGGCACCATGGAAGCGGGCCACGAATCATGCGCATCTTCGTAAGCGGCCGCGATTGGTTGGGATTGCAGGAGTTTTTATGATGAGCCCCATCATGTCCGGAACCGGTCTGGACGGAATAATGCAGATCGCCTGGGTCACGCCCGATATCGAACACAGCCAGACCCAGTTTCGGGAAATGTATCGGGTTGAGGAGTTCTATAGAGCAGACCTCGACTTCCCTGCGCAGGTTTTCGGCGAAAGCGGGCCGATGAAGCTGAAGATGGCGTTGGTCAACGTCGACAATATCCAGCTTGAGCTGATCGAGCCGACCGGCGGCGGCATCGACCGGATCTATCGCGATGTGCTGCCGGCAGATGGCAGTCACGCCAACGTGCTGCATCATGTGTGCATCAAAGTTGAAGGGACGTTGGCCGACTGGGACGATCATGTGTCTCGGCTGGGCGCCTCCAGGCCAATCGTGTACGCCGGCGACGCAGGGCCGGACGTCCGCTTCCTCTACACAGACGACCGGTCGACGCTCGGCATCTATGTCGAACATCTTTGGCGGAGTCCTTCGATCGATGCAGCCATGGCCGCCGCGATCCCAACCTACGTCGCGGGCCGGAGGCAGTCATGACGCAGTTCCGCACTCTCGATCATCCGATCATGTCCATGATCGCCTGGGACCCGGAGCGACCCGCCGAGTGGATCAATGACCATATTCTGATGGTTCATGCCACGTCGAACGTATATGTGATCACCGGCGATGACGGCGACATCGTGCTGAATTCGGGCACGGCTGGTCAGGGGGTCGCGATCCGGCAGAAGTTCGAGACGCTGCTGGGCCGGCCGTTGAACGTCCGCAAGCTCATTTTCACGCAAAGCCACCCCGATCATGTCGGCGGGTGGCAAGCCTTCGCCGATAATGGGACAGAGCTAATCGCCCAACGCATGTTCCACCAGATCGTGGCGGAACGCCGGATGCTGACACCGTTTTTCGGTGTACGTTACGCGAACGTGATTGCAGCCATGCTCGCGGGCATGCCGCGCAACCTGGGCCTTGATGCCGGAGATCCGAACCAGGTCAGCACATTTGCCGACACCCATGAATTCACCTTTTCAGGCCGCCGGTTTCAGCTGAAATCCATGCCATCGGGCGAGACGCTGGATGCCCTTGCCGTATGGCTGCCCGACGAGAAGACCGTGTTTACGGGCAACTGGGCGGGAGCGATCCATGGCGCACTTCCCAATTTTTATACTGCTCGCGGGGACCGGCAGCGTTCGGTCCCGGGTTGGCTCGCCGAGTGCCGCGAACTTCTCGCGCAGGAACCGGAATTGCTCGTCACCGGGCACGAACAGCCGATCGTCGGGCGCGATCGCATTCGCGCCGACCTGATGAAAATCCATGACGCCGTAAACTACATTCACGACAAGACCGTCGAAGCGATGAACGCCGGAGTGGATTTAGCGACCATCCAGGCGTCAACGGAGCTGCCGACCGGCGTCACGATCCGGGACGGGCGCTGCCCGCCCCATTGGATCGCGCGCGCTGTCTATGAGGAATATGCGGGTTGGTTCCACCAGGATCGCACCAGCGAGCTTTACACGACGCCGCAGAGTGCGATTTGGCCAGAGCTTGTCGAGGCCATGGGCGGGGCCGAGAAGGTGGCGGAACGGGCGCTGGGCCTTCTGTCTGAAGGCGAGGTGGAGAAGGCTTTGCATTTCATCGAGATGGCGGCCGCCGGTCAGCCTGCCGATCGAAAGGTTATAGAGGCGCAGATCGCCATTTTCGAAACGTTGGCAGATCAGACCGAGGGCAAGATCTTCGACCTCCTCGGCTGGCTGGAAGGGCGCATCATGTCCGCCAGGCGCGCATTGGCGGAGAAGACTTGAGCCGACAGAACCGCAGCAAGAACGATGATTTTTTGGAGAGTTTCAAGTGTCCACCACGAAGATTCGCATCACCGATCTTAAGAACCCGCAACTTACCGATATTCAGCGACATGCGCTTGAACAGGCGGGCGCGCATCCGGTCAGCTTGACTGCGCCGGCCGTGCTGGAAGCGGCGAAGGCCAGCACCGGCCTCTCGGATTTCGGGGACATGAGCTTTCTTCCTCGGCTGGAATTGTGGATGTCGGCAGCGGACGCTGACAAGGCGCTTTCGTCCGTAGGCCGAGCGGCCGTCTTCGGCCTTGCGTTTCGTTTCGCTTGCGCCCGGCTTGATCTGGAGGACCTGATCAAGCGGCACCCCGAGATCGAGCAAGTGTCGCTGGAATCTCCCATCGTGATTGCCGGTCTTCCCAGATCGGGCACGACCTACATGCTCCAGTTGATGGGCGCGGACCCCCGCCTGCGGGCCCTTCCGCACTGGGAAGGCATCCGGCCCGTAGGCGATCGCTATATCGTGGACGGCAAGGACACGCGTTTCGACCTTGCTGCGGCCGAGTGGGAGCAGCAGGATGCCGTGCTGCCTTTCATGAAAATGATCCATGAATTCGCGCCTGAACATATCACCGAAGACATTGAACTCACCGGGATGGATTTTGGCGGTTATTATCTGGAATGGATCGCCCGTGTTCCGGAGTGGCGCGATTACCAGCTGTCCCATGATCCGCTGCCTTGGCTGCGCTATCTTGAGCGCGCGATCAAGGCCGTGGTCTGGCAGAAGGGACCGAACCGCTGGGTCGGCAAGTGCCCGCAGCATATGGAGCAGCTCCTCGCGGTGAGCACCGCGCTGGACGGCTCCTATCTCGTCATCAATCATCGCGATCCGGTCGCTTCCATCCAGTCGGCCATCACGTCTCAGGCCTATGCGTCGCGGCTCACCCACACGACCTATGATCGCAAAGAGATCGCCACTTACTGGATTGACCGCTATGAAAGCCTGCTGCGCGGCTGCGTGCGGGATCGCGACCTGATCGATCAGGATCGTAGCTACGACCTGTATTTCCACAAGCTGATGTCCGATCCGTTCAGCGAGCTGCAGGCGATCTATGGAAAGGCCGGCATCCCGTTCGACGATCAGACACGAGCGGCATTTCAGCGAGCGATCGACGAAAACAAGCGCGGCAAACATGGCCAGCTAGCCTATGATCTGCGCGATGATTTCGGCATCGATCCCAACGAAATACGCGAGCGCTTCAGCTTCTATTTTGATCGCTTCCCCGAAGTTCAGGTTGAAGTCGCCTAGGGCGGGGTCCGATCAGGTCAGATCGCATCGAACCAGGGACTATCTGTCCTTGGTTCCTCACACTTTTCACACCGGTAGATGATGCCATCTGCCCTGAATGCTTAGGATCTGGAGAAGGTGAATGGCAGAAAATCTATTTGATCTGAGCGGAAAAGTCGCCCTCGTCACGGGCGCCAACGGCGGGCTGGGACTGGCCATGGCCGAAGGACTCGCTCGCGCCGGTGCAGACGTCGTTATCTGGGGTCGCCGCGAGGACCGCAATGTCGAAGCAGCCGAGGCGCTGCGAAAATATGGCGTTCGCGTGGGCCATCGTGCAGTGGACGTCGCCAACGAGCAGCAGGTGGTGGAAGGCTTCGCGGCCGCGGTAGCCGAATTCGGCAGGGTCGATTGCGTGATCGCCAATGCAGGTACCGCCGGGTTTTCGCCAATTGACCAGATGAGCAGCGAGAGCTGGCACCATCTTCTCAACATCAACCTGCACGGCGCCTTCTACACTTGCCGTGAAGCGGGCAAACATATGAAAGCGCGGGCCGCCGCGGGTGACCCAGGTGGCTCGATCATCATCAACGGCAGCCTCGCGGTATTCGTAGGCGTTCCTGGCCTCGCCCATTACGCCACCGCAAAGGGCGGTTTAAATTCCTTCTCCAAGGTACTTGCGGTAGAGCTGGGTCCGGACGATGTGCGAGTGAATGTCATTTGCCCAGGTCTGATCGTGACCGAGCTGGGCGACGAAGAAGATGCGGGCGCCTCGGTGGCGCTGGCCCGTACTCCCAGAAAAAGCCTTGGAAAGCCCGAGGATCTGCAGGGGATCGTCGTCTATCTCGCCAGCGATATGTCCCGTTACCACAACGGCGACACGATCACGCTGGATGGAGGAATGATGGCGCAGTGCTTCTAGTTTAGAATCGAAGGCGCCCAGAAATCCAGGAACTCTCGAGGATAAGGATGTGAACAGCAATCAAGCGAAGGTGAGGCCCACCGCCGAACCTTCGCTTAATTGCCGCTGATTTATCCTTCACTCCCACTCGATCGTGCCGGGGGGCTTACTCGTGTAGTCATAGACGACACGGTTGATGCCTTTCACCTCGTTGATGATGCGCGTGGCCACGCGGCTGAGGAAGGCCGCGTCGAAAGGGTAGATGTCGGCGGTCATGCCATCGGTGCTGGTCACCGCGCGCAGGCCGCAGACATTGTCGTACGTGCGCCCGTCGCCCATCACGCCCACGGTCTTGACCGGCAGCAGCACCGCGAAGGCCTGCCAGATCGCATCGTATAGCCCAGCGTTGCGGATTTCCTCAAGGTAGATGGCATCGGCCTTGCGCAGGATGTCGCAGCGCTCGCGGCTGACTTCGCCGGGGATGCGGATAGCAAGGCCCGGGCCCGGGAACGGATGGCGGCCGACGAAGACATCGGGCAGCCCCAGCTCGCGGCCGAGCTCGCGCACTTCGTCCTTGAACAGCTCGCGCAGCGGTTCGACGAGCTTCATGTCCATCCGCTCGGGCAGGCCGCCGACGTTGTGGTGGCTCTTGATCGTCACGGAAGGGCCGCCAGTGAACGACACGCTCTCGATCACGTCGGGGTAGAGCGTGCCCTGCGCGAGGAATTCGGCGCCGCCGATCTTCTTCGCCTCGTCCTCGAACACATCGATGAAGGTCTTGCCGATGAACTTGCGCTTGGCTTCCGGATCGGTGACGCCTTCCAGTCCCTTTAGGAACAGCGTGGAGGCATCCACGTGGACAAGCGGGATGTGGTAGTGGCCCCGGAACAGGCTGACGACCTGTTCCGCTTCGCCCATGCGCATCAGGCCATGGTCGACGAAAACGCACGTGAGCTGATCGCCGATCGCCTCATGGATGAGCACTGCGGCCACCGCGGAATCAACCCCGCCCGAAAGGCCGCAGATCACGCGACCCTGGCCCACTTGCGCGCGGATTTCCTCGACCTTGGTCTTGCGGAACTCGGCCATCGTCCAGTCGCCGGTAAGGCCGCAGACATGGCGTACGAAGTTCTTGAGCAGCTTGCCCCCGTCGGGCGTGTGCACCACTTCGGGGTGGAATTGCATGGCGTAGATGCGCCGCTCGTCGTTGGCGATCACCGCGTAGGGCGCGCCGGCGCTGGCGGCGACCGGGCGGAAGCCGGGGGCCAGGCTGGTCACCTTGTCGCCATGGCTCATCCACACCTGGTGCTTCTCGCCGGTCTGCCACAGCCCGTTGAACAGCGCGCAACCATCGCCGATCTCGATGAAGGCGCGGCCGAACTCGCCGCTGTCGCCGGCGAGGACTTCACCACCCAGCTGGTGCATCAGTGCCTGTTGGCCGTAGCAAATGCCAAGCAGCGGACGGCCGCTCTCGAGAATGACCTCAGGGATGCGCGGCCCGCCCTGGTCGAGGACGGAGGCGGGTGAGCCCGACAGGATGACGCCGGCCGGGTCGAGCCGGGCAAACGCCTCTTCGGCGGCGTTGAACGGGGCGATCTCGGAATAGACCCCGGCCTCGCGCACGCGCCTGGCGATCAGCTGGGTCACCTGGCTGCCAAAGTCGACAATCAGGATCGATTCTGGGGTGTGGATGCTCATGCGCCGCGCGTAGTCGCGCGCAGGGTAGCTGTCCAGACCGGCCTGATTGCGCCAAGCATCACCGTGCCTCACTTGCATTTTACGCAACCGAAGTTGTTGCTTTAGAGTTTGTGAAAATTACTAACCTGACTATGTTGCAGTTGCGAAGGGAAATGATCCCTCGCAAGCAGGAGAATGCGAAATGACGATCGTCCACCGGACTTTCGGTCTCGCCGCGGCCCTGGGCGTCAGCGCCCTGGCGTTCGCGCTCACCCTGGCCTGATTTCAGGTCCCGGGCACCCGTTGCCTGGTCGGGGGCGAACCGACACCACAACAACGAGAAGGGCGGCCGCGGGTCGCCCTTTTGCGTATCTGGTGCTTCCTCGGCGCTTGCGGGAGCGTTCTCCACCCTCGCGCATTTCCTCGTCTCAGCAAGGCAGGAAGGCAGCGCATGATCCGTTCGTTTCTCATCGGCCTCGTCGCCGGACAACGCGGGATCACGCCGCTTGCTTCGATCGCGCTGGCGACCCGCCGCCGCGCCGTGCCTGATGCGCTGCCGCTGCAAGGGCTGCTCCACAATCCGCTGATCGCGTCGGCAACGGCGGCCCTCGCCGCCGCGGAGATGGCCGGTGACAAGATGAAGTCCGCCCCCGACCGGATCGTGCCGATCGGCCTGGCGGTGCGCACGATCACGGCCGCATACGCAGGCGCAGCGCTGGCTCCGCGTGGCGAACGCGTCGCCGGCGCGGTCATCGCGGTCGGCACCGCGCTTGCCGCATCCTACGTCGGCTGGCGCCTGCGCTGCGCGTCGATGCGACGATACGGTCAGACCAAGACCGGATTCGTCGAGGACGCCATCGTGTTCGGCACCGGCGTCCTCGTCGCCAATCCGGACCTCATCCGCCGCAAGGCCTGACGCTCGTTTGCGAGTCTCCTGTCCATCCTGAGGGGGCTCGCTGCGACGTCGCGGCCGCCAGCGACCACCCTTGTGGAAAAGCCGGGCTTTGCGGCCGGTTTCGCTTGGGTTTACCCCCGCCAAACCCTATATGCTCGTCATGGCAAGCACCGACGAAAACCGCCCCGATATCGCGAAGAACACCAATGCCTATGGGGCGGACTCGATCAAGGTCCTGAAAGGACTCGATGCCGTGCGCAAGCGTCCCGGCATGTACATCGGCGATACCGACGACGGTTCGGGCCTGCACCACATGGTGTTCGAGGTTTCCGACAACGCCATCGACGAGGCGCTCGCAGGTCATTGCGACCTGGTGCTGATCGAACTCAACCCGGACGGCTCGGTCTCGGTCGAGGACAATGGCCGTGGCATCCCGACCGGCATCCACGCCGAGGAAGGCGTGTCGGCAGCCGAGGTTATCATGACCCAGCTCCACGCTGGCGGAAAGTTCGAGAACACCAGCGACGACAACGCCTACAAGGTCTCCGGCGGCCTTCACGGCGTCGGCGTTTCGGTGGTCAACGCGCTATCCGAGTGGCTGGAACTGACCATCTGGCGTGACGGCCTGGAGCACTGGATGAAGTTCGCGCACGGCGATGCCGTGGCGCCGCTCGAAGTGAAAGGCCCTGCTCCGAAGTCGGACCGCAACCCGGACGAGGACGGCTTCAAGAAGGGCACCCGCGTCACCTTCCTCGCCTCGACCGACACTTTCAAGAACGTCACCGAGTTCGACTTCGACAAGCTGGAGCACCGCTATCGCGAGCTCGCGTTCCTGAACTCGGGCGTGCGCATCAAGCTGCGCGACAAGCGGCACGAAGAAGTGCTGGAGCACGACCTGTACTACGAGGGCGGGATCGCCGCCTTCGTCAAGTTCCTCGACCGCAACAAGCAGGCGCTGCTGGCAGAGCCGATCGCGATCTCCTCCGAGCGTGACGGCATCGGCATCGATGTCGCGCTGGAGTGGAACGATTCGTATTACGAAAACGTGCTGTGCTTCACCAACAACATCCCGCAGCGCGACGGCGGAACCCACCTCGCCGCGTTCCGCGCGGCGCTGACGCGCACGCTCAACGGGTATGCCGACAAGTCCGGCCTGCTCAAGAAGGAGAAAGTCTCGCTCACCGGCGACGACATGCGCGAAGGGCTGACCGCGATCGTCTCGGTCAAGCTCCCCGATCCCAAATTCTCCAGCCAGACCAAGGACAAGCTGGTCAGCTCCGAAGTGCGCCAGCCGCTCGAAAGCCTGATGGCCGACCGCATGACCGAGTGGCTGGAGGAGAACCCCGGCCATGCGAAGGCCATCGTGCAGAAGATCATCGACGCCGCCGCCGCACGCGAAGCCGCCAAGCGCGCGCGCGAGCTCACCCGCCGCAAGGGCGCGATGGACATCGCCAGCCTGCCGGGCAAGCTTGCCGATTGCCAGGAGCGCGATCCGTCCAAGTGCGAGCTGTTCCTGGTCGAGGGTGATTCCGCCGGCGGCTCGGCCAAGCAGGGCCGGGACCGGAAGACCCAGGCGATCCTGCCGCTCAAGGGCAAGATCCTCAATGTCGAGCGCGCGCGGTTCGACCGGATCATCTCGTCCAAGGAAGTCGGCACGCTGATCCAGGCGATGGGCACCGGGATCCGCGACGACTTCAACCTCGAGAAGCTGCGCTATCACAAGATCGTCATCATGACCGACGCCGACGTCGACGGCGCGCATATCCGCACACTGCTGCTGACGTTCTTCCACCGCCAGATGCCCGATATCATCCGCTCCGGGCACCTCTTCATCGCCCAGCCGCCGCTGTACAAGGTCGCCAAGGGCCGCTCGGAAGTCTACCTCAAGGACGCCGCCGCGCTCGATCGCTACCTGGTGGAAGCGGGCACCTCGGGCCGGGTGCTCGAGACCAGCGGCGGTGCCCGCAGCGGCACCGACCTTGCCGGTCTGGTCGAGCATGCGATCCGCCTGCGCAACCTGATGGCCTTCGTGCCGCGCCGCTACGATCCGGTGCTCATCGAAGCGCTGGCGCTGGCCGGAGCGCTGGAGCCAGACTTGTCGACCGAGGCGCGCGAAGGCGCTCTGCAGCGCACCGCACAATGGCTCAACCGCGGCGACACCGAAGCCCGGTGGACCGCACGCCTCTCGCCCGACGGCACTGTCGAGATCGAGCGGCTGTGGCGCGGGGTCACCGATCACCACAAGATCGAAGGCAGCTTCCTGTCGAGTGCGGAAGCGCGCAAGCTCGCCCGCCTCGCCGCCGAGAACGCCGAGACTTACGCCGGGGTCGCCCGCCTGGTACGCGCCACGGCCGTTGCCGAGCCGGAGCCCGAAGCGCCCGAGACGGACGCCGACGAGGAAGCCGCGGCTCCGGTCCGCCCGACCGGGGACGGCATAACCCGCCCCTCGCAGCTGCTCGAACAGGTCCTTGCGGCCGGCCGCAAGGGCCTGTCGATCGCGCGCTACAAGGGCCTTGGCGAAATGAACGCCGACCAATTGTGGGAGACCACGCTCGATCCGGACAACCGCTCGCTGCTACAGGTCAAGGTCGAGGACGCCGACGTCACCGACGAGATCTTCACCCGCCTGATGGGCGACATCGTCGAACCACGCCGCGACTTCATCCAGGAAAACGCGCTGAACGTGGCGAACCTGGACGTCTAAGGCAGGCTGCTAAAGCGGCCCCCTCCGTCAGCGCTACGAGCTGCCACCTCCCCACTCCTAGGGAGGATCTGGAAGATGTCAGTTCTTCACCTGGCAGCTGAGCCCGGCGGCCTTCATCCCGGAGCACAGCGTTCGCGCGGCATTCAGGTCGCCGGGGACGGCCTGCAGGCGGTAGACCGTGCCGATGTCGGCCTGGCCCTGGACGATACGGTGCCGCACGGCGCCCAGTTCCGAATACTGCGCCTTGAGTGTCGCCCAGCCCGCTTCGGCCTGGTCGCGCGAGGCGTAGGCGCCGACTTGCACGCCGATGCCGCCTGCGGGCGCATCGCCAGCAGCAGGCGTTGCGGCCTTGGCAGAGGATGAAGGGGCAGGCTTCGGATCGTTCTTGCCACCGAGACTGTCGAACCCGGGAGCAGGGGCCTCCGCGCCGCCGATGCGCGGCGAACGGCTCTCGCCTTCGGCGACGGCGAAGCTGGTGTCACCAGTACCGGCGACGACTTCGCCGCCGGGGTTATCGGGCCGGACCTTGTAGGGTTCCTTCGGCGCCGCGATCACGCCGCCATCGGCGACCAGAACCTCGTCCCTCTTGCGGGTAAGCCAGAACACGCTGCCCACGATCAAGCCGATCGCGGCGAGGCCCAGCAGCACAAGCAGTGCGCCCTGCCCCAGGCCGCCGCGCTCCTCCTCGTAGTCTTCGTCGTCGCCCTCGAGCCAGGGCAGGCGAACTTCCTCCTGGCCGAGATCGAGCTGAGGCGGCGGATCGAACGTGCTCGCGCTCGCGTAAGGCGCGGCGGGATGCGTGGTGAACGGCTCGGGCGTGTCCGGCTCATAGGCTGGCGCTTCATGGTCGGCCTCGGGCACGAACGGCGGGGGCGGTGCGTCGCCCCGATCGGTGTCCGAGATCGCCATGCCTTACATTTCCTCCACCGCCTCGACGCCCAGTAGCGCGAGTCCGTTGCGCACAAGTTGCCCGATCTGGGCGGCAAGGAAAAGCCGCGCCGAAGTCACCTTACCGTCGGCCGCGTTAACAAACCGCTTTTCGACCCGGTCGTTGCCCAGGTTCCAGTAGCCGTGGAAGGCCGCGGCGAGGTCGCCGAGGAAGAACGCGACCCGATGCGGCTCGCGTGCGGCGGCGGCGGCCTCGACCAGCCGCGGGAATTGTGCGGCAAGCTTCACCAGCTCGAGCTCCTCGGGTCCGAGCAACTCCAGGTCCTCCGCCAAGGGCGCAAAACCTTCGGCTGCGCCCTTGCGCAGGGTCGAGGAGACCCGCGCATTGGCGTACTGGACGTAGAACACCGGGTTGTCCTTGCTGGCCTCCACCACCTTGGCGAAGTCGAAGTCCATCTGCGCCTCGGGCTTGCGGGTCAGCATGGTGAAGCGCACCACGTCCTTGCCCACCTCCTGCACCACGTCCGCCAGCGTGACGAAAGTGCCGGCGCGTTTGGACATCTTCACCGGCTCGCCGTTGCGCAGCAGCTGGACCATCTGCACCAGCTTGACCTCGAACGGCGTGGCCTTGCCGTCCGCTCCGGTCATCGCGGCGACGGCGGCCTTGATCCGCTTCACGGTGCCGGCGTGGTCCGCGCCCCAGATGTCGACCAGCGCGTTCGCGCCCTGCGCCTTTTGGAAGTGATACGCCAGGTCGGCACCGAAGTAGGTCCAGGTGCCGTCGCTCTTCTTGATCGGCCGGTCCTGGTCGTCGCCGAAACGGGTCGAGCGGAACAGCGGCAGCTCGACCGGCTCCCAGTCTTCGGGCGTCTTGCCCTTGGGGGCCTCGAGCACACCGTCGTAGACAAGGTCGTGCGCGCGCAGCCAGGCCTCGGCCTCGTCGGGCTTGCCGCTCGCCTGCAGTTCGGCCTCGGAGCTGAACAGGTCGTGGTGGATGCCCAGCAGCGCGAGGTCGGCGCGGATCATCTCCATCATCGCCTCGACCGCGCGGGTGCGGAACAGATCGAGCCATTCCGCTTCGGGCGCGTCGGCGTAGCGATCGCCGAACTCGGCGGCGAGCGCCTGGCCCACCGGCACCAGGTAGTCGCCGGGATAGAGGCCCTCGGGGATCGCGATCGTCGCACCCAGCGCCTCGCGGTAGCGCAAGTGCACCGAGCGGGCGAGCACCTGCACCTGCGCACCGGCGTCGTTGACGTAGTATTCGCGGATGACCTTGTGCCCGGCGTATTCGAGCAGGCTCGCCAGCGCATCGCCGACCACCGCGCCGCGGCAATGACCCATGTGCATGGGCCCGGTCGGGTTGGCCGAGACGTACTCGATGTTGACCGTGGAGCCGCCCCCCATCGCCGAGCGCCCGTAGTTCGCGCCCAGCGCCGCGATCGCACGCAGCTCGGCCAGCCAGACCGCCGGGGTCAGACGCAGGTTGATGAAACCGGGGCCGGCGATCTCGGCGCTTTCCACCGCGTCCAGCTTCGACAGCTCGGCGACCAGCGCCTCGGCCACGTCGCGCGGCTTCAGGCCGGCGGGCTTGGCGAGCACCATCGCGGCGTTGGTCGCGAGGTCGCCGTGCGAGGGATCGCGCGGCGGCTCGACCGTGATCGCTCCTCGCGCCAACCCGCCCGGCAGCGTGCCCGCCGCCTCCAGTGCATCGAGCGCGGCGGAAAGGTGGCCTGCAAAGGCGGCGTAGAGTGTCTGGTTCTGCGTCATGGCCGGGCGCGGATAGCGGGGAATCGCGGCCAAACCAACCCGCGCTTCAAAATCCCGCGCTTTTCCGCTAACGGCGCGGCCATGTCCGAAACCTCCACTCTCCCCAAGACCTACCGCGTCAAGAGCTTCGGTTGCCAGATGAACGTCTACGACGGCGAGCGCATGGCCGAGCTGCTGGGCGAGCAGGGGATCGTGCCTGCCGCCGACGGCGCCGATGCCGACCTCGTCGTGCTCAACACTTGCCACATCCGCGAGAAGGCGGCGGAGAAAGTCTATTCGGACATCGGCCGCCTCAAACGCGAGGACGGCTCGACGCCGCTGATCGCGGTGGCGGGCTGCGTGGCGCAGGCCGAGGGCGAGGAGATCATGGCGCGCGCGCCTTCGGTAAAGATGGTCGTGGGTCCGCAGGCCTACCACCGCCTCCCCGACATGATCCGGGCCGCCAGCGAAGGCCGCCGCGTCACCGACACCGACATGCCCGCGGTGCCCAAGTTCGATGCCCTGCCCCAGCGCCGCCGGTCCGGCCCGACTGCCTTCCTCACCGTACAGGAGGGCTGCGACAAGTTCTGCACCTATTGCGTCGTGCCCTATACCCGCGGCGCCGAGGCCTCACGCCCGCATGTCGCGCTGATCGAGGAAGCCAAGCGGCTGGTCGAGGCCGGCGCACGCGAAATCACCCTGCTTGGCCAGAACGTCAACGCCTGGACTGGCGAGGATGCGAAAGGCCGCAGCGTCGGTCTCGACGGGCTGATCCGCGAGCTTGCCGCCATCCCTGAACTCGCGCGC
>Ga0207658_10002040_pt1 | contig 15080 bp, 13 predicted proteins | sample KBSS33metaG_FD_184322 | JGI IMG/M metagenome (GOLD analysis project Ga0207658, IMG submission 184322) | Switchgrass rhizosphere microbial communities from Kellogg Biological Station, Michigan, USA - KBS S3-3 metaG (SPAdes) (version 2) | ecosystem: Host-associated > Plants > Roots > Rhizosphere...
ACGCTCGGCCCGCAGCGCGTCGATCGGCCGGACCGCAAGGACGACATCCTCGCGAACCACGGCGTGCACGTGGCCGGCACCGACTTCGACCGGCGCGTCGAACTGACGGCGATCCTGCCCGCCTACGGCTTCGGCGCGATGGGGCCGAGCGTGGCGGGCGCGCCCGCGCGCGAGGTCCCGAGCGGCGTGTACTTCGACCTCGCCACCTGGCACCTGATCAACACCGTCTACAGCCCGGGGCGCGTCGCCGAGCTGCGCGGCATGCGCGGCTTCTATGCCGACGCCAGGCACCACGAACGCCTGATGGTGGTTGTCGACGAGCGCCTCGGTCACGAGCTGATGGCGCGCGCCGAGCAGGCCAAGATCGATGTCGCCGGCGGCGGCGCGACCACGATCGACCTGAGCCACACCGAGCGCGGCCTGTGCGCCGCGCTGAGCGAGCAGGTCGCAGTGCAGGCGATCGACGCCGACATCGAGCGCATCGTCGGCGCGGCGCGCGCGGCGGTGGCGCAGGCGGGTCTCGTGCCGGCGCAGATCGACGCGCTCTACTTCACCGGCGGCTCGACCGGCCTGCGGCTGCTCGCCGACCGCATCGGCGCGGTGTTCCCGTCGGCTCAAGTGGTGCGCGGCGACCGCTTCGCCAGTGTCGTGACCGGCCTCGGGCTGCACGCGCAGCGCCGGTTCGCGTCTTAGACCGGGCCGATCGGCGGGCGCAGCGCCCGGTCAGGCGCCCAGCACCGCCGCCATCGCCACCGCGGTGGCTTCGACGTTGCCGCTGTTCAGCCCCGCCACGCAGATGCGACCCGAGCGCACCATGTAGACGGCGTGCGTCTCGCGCAAAACATCGACCTGCGCGGCGGTGAGGCCGGTGTAGCTGAACATGCCGCGCTGGGTCAGGAAGTACTCGAAGTTGCGCCCTGGCAGCTTCGCGCTGAGCACGCCGTGCAGCTGGCGGCGCATCGCCAGGATGCGCTCGCGCATCGCGCCGAGCTCGCGTTCCCAGTCGCGTCGCAGCTCGGGGTCGGTCAGCACCGTCGCGACGATCTGGCCGCCGTGGATCGGCGGGCTCGAGTAGTTGCGGCGCACCGTGAACTTCATCTGCCCGAGCACCAGCGCCGCCTGGGCGGCGTCGGGGCAGACCACGCTGAGCGCACCGCAGCGCTCGCCGTAGACGCTCATGCTCTTCGAGAACGAGTTCGCGATGAAGAAGCTCACGCGCGCCGCGGCGAGCGCGCGCACCGCGAACGCGTCCTGCTCGATGCCGTCGCCGAAGCCCTGGTAGGCCAGATCGAGGTAGGGGATCAGTTCGCGCTCGCGCAGCACCGGGATCAGCGCCTCCCACTGCGCACGCGTCAGGTCGACCCCGGTCGGGTTGTGGCAGCAAGCGTGCAGCAGCACGATGCTTCGTGCGGGCAGGCCGCGCAGCGCGGCGAGCATCGCGTCGAACTTCAGGCCGCCGCTGGCCGAGTCGTAGTACGGGTAGGTGTTCACCGTCAAGCCGGCGCCTTCGAACATCGAGCGGTGGTTGTCCCAGGTCGGGTCGCTGACCCAGACCTGGCTGCCGGCGAAGTAGCGCGCCAGGAAATCGGCGCCCACCTTCAGCCCGCCGCTGGAGCCCACCGACTGGATCGTCGCGACGCGGCCCGACGTGACCGCCTCGTGGTCGGCCCCGAACAGCAGGTTCTGCACCGCGCCGCGGAAGTTCGCCGCGCCTTCGATCGGCAGATAGGGCTTCGGGCCGCCCTTGGCGACCACGATCGCCTCGGCGCGCCGCACCGAATCCATCAGCGGAATGCGCCCGGCGTCGTCGAAGTAGATGCCGATCGACAGGTTGATCTTGTGCGGCCGCGGGTCCTTCTGGAAGTCCTCGTTCAGGCTCAGGATCGGGTCGCCGGCGAACGGCGGAATGTGTTCGAACATGGGTTCCAGCCTCAGTGGATCGTGTCTTTGGCGGCGAGCGCCGCCTCGATGTCGCTCTTCAGCGATTCGGGCTTGTCGGTGGGCGCGTAGCGCTTGAGCACCGTGCCGTCGCGGCCGATCAGGAACTTCGTGAAGTTCCACTTCACCGACTTGCTGCCCAGGATGCCCGGGGCCTCGGCGGTCAGCCACTTCCAAAGCGGGTGCGCGTCGCCGCCGTTGACCTTGACCTTGCTCATCATCGGGAAGCTCACGCCGTAATTGAGCTGGCAGAACGAGGCGATCTCGCCGTCGCTGCCCGGGTCCTGGCCGCCGAACTCGTTGCTCGGGAAGCCGAGCACCACCAGCCCCTGGTCGTGGTAGGTCTTCCACAACTCTTCGAGCCCGGTGAACTGGGGCGTGAAGCCGCAGGCGCTCGCGGTATTGACGATCAGCATCACCTTGCCGCGCTGGGTCGAGAGCTGCGCCGGCTTGCCTTCTATCGACAGGGCCTCGAAATCGTAGATGCTGGTGCTGGCCATGGCGTGCTCCGGGGGTTGCTCCGCGACGACGCGGTGGAAGCGGGATCGTACCGCCTCAGGCGGGCGCAGAAGGGTCGGGCAGCGCATCCCAGACGAACTCGCGCGCGCCGAGCTCGAAGGTGGCAATGCCGGCCGTGCACATCGGCAACGTCAGCAGCAGTTCGCCATCGGGCGCGAACACCTTGCTGCCGCCGAGGTGAGCCTGGAACGGCGAATCGTCGGGCAGGTTCAGCGCCTTCGGCCAGTTGTTCTGCACGATCCAGGCCTTCGACTTGCGCGCGAGTTCCTGCGCCAACGGCAGCGGGTCGACGTGCTCTTCGCCGTCCGGCGCGCGCCCGATCAGCCCGGGCCAGAAGATCAGCTCGGCCGCGCCCGTCGGCAGGTGGTGCCGGAACAGCAGCGTGTCCTCGATCTCGCGGCACATCACCGCCGTGGTCTTGCGGCCTTGCAGCACCGAGACCGGGCGCCCGCGGCCGCCGTGGAAGAAGGTCGATTCGGCGACCGTCTGCCCGACCTTGTCGACCTGCCCGGCGAGTTCGCCGCGCTCGTCGATGTGCAGGTAGCTGTTGTAGATCGCACCGCCGGCCGCCGCGAAGGTCGGCGCACCGACCGCGCAGGCCATCGCCAATGCCTTGCATCTCGCCCGGATGCGCGCAATCGCCGGCTCGACCTTCTCGGGCACCGCCTCGGTCCGGATCTGCCGGTGAAAACCGGTGACCGCGAGCTCCGAGAACACACAGATCGCGGCGCCGCGATCTGCAGCGCGCCGCATCGCCGTTTCGATGACCGCCAGGTTGGCCTCGGTCGTCCACTGCATCGGCGTCTGCGCGATCGCCACGCGCAGGCCGTTCTCGTACGCCATTCGTTCCCCCACGTTTGTGTCTGCGGCCGGCGCTCCGCGCCTCAACTTCGCTTCGCGAAGTGAGCCTTCGACGCAAGCACTGAGCGCTGCGCGCTCAATGCTTGTCGCTGCGCGCGATCGCGAGCAGGTGGTTCAGCTCCTCGCGGTAGTTCACGCGGTTAGTCTTGTGCCAGCGGTAGATCAGCCACATCGTGCCGGCGACGACGCTGCCGAACAGCGCGATCGCGGTGAACGCCGACAGCCCGAACTTCGTCATGCCGGTGTAGAACGCGCCGAGGCCGAGGATGCAGGCCTGCTCGTTGAAGTTCTGCACCGCGATCGAGCGGCCCGCGCCCATCAGGTTCGCGCCGCGGTGCTGCAGCAATGCGTTCATCGGCACCACCATGTAGCCGCCGATCGCGCCGAGCAGGACCAGGAACGGTGCGGCGACCCAGACGTTGGTGATCGCGTTCAGGCCGATCACCAGCAACCCGAGCAGGATGCCGAGCGGGATCACGCTGGTGGCCTGGTCCAGCCGCATGCGCAGCGACGCGACGATCGCCCCGGCCGCGGTGCCGATCACGACCACCGCCACCAGCGAGGTCGCCTGCGTCGTCGTGTAGCCCAGCGCCACGGTCGCCCACGCGAACACGATGATGCGCAGGTTCCCCGAGACGCCCCAGAACAGCGTCGTCGTCGCCAGCGAAATCTGGCCGAGCTTGTCGGACCACAGCCGCGCGTTGCAGCTCGAGAAGTCGCGCATCAGGCCCACCATGCCGTGCGCGATCGGCTGCAGCGGCGCCTCGGTGCGCGGGATGCGCAGGTTGAACATCGCGGCGATCAGGTACAGGAACACGATCACCGAGATCGCCGACTCGGGCGCGGTCGAGATGCCGGTGTCGATCAGCGGCAGGTCGATCGCCAGCAGGTGGCGCGACACCACCACGCCGATCAGCTGGCCGCCGAGCGCGATGCCCAGGATGATCGACATGATCGTCAGACCCTCGATCCAGCCGTTCGCCTTGACCAGCTGCGAGTTCGGCAGCAGCTCGGTCAGGATGCCGTACTTCGCGGGCGAGTACGCCGCAGCGCCGAGGCCGACGATCGCGTAGGCCACCAGCGGGTGGCCACCGAACAGCATCAGCAGGCAGCCCCCCACCTTGATACCGTTCGACAGGAACATCACCTTGCCCTTCGGCACGGCGTCGGCAAAGGCGCCGAGAAAGGGCGCGAGGATCACGTAGAACAGCGCGAACATCGGCCCCAACGCCGGGATGTTCCACGACGGCGCGTTCGTTGTCTTCAGCATCTCGATCGCGGCCACCAGCAGCGCGTTGTCGGCCAGCGAGCTGAAGAACTGCGCCGACATGATCGTGTAGAAGCCCTTTTTCATGCGCGCAACGGCTCGGCTTCAAACTGGGGGGGTCGGCACACCATGGCGGCATTGTCGCTGTTGACGCGGTGCCTTTGGGCCCGCGGCCGGACGCCGGGTTAATCCTTAGTAGGGAGGCTCCCGGGGCCCGTTCTGCGGCGCGGGCAATGATGGTGCGATCGGCCCGGCACGGCACGAGGCCGGCCGGGTCGACTCGGGCTCAGAACGTGTATTTCATGCCCACGCTCACGCCCTTGAGCTTGCCTCCGGCCCAGCAGTGGGGCGCGTTGCCGTTCGGGTCGAAGCCGGTGGTGTCCGGGTTCGAGGCGTCGTGGCAATCGGTCGTGACGCCCCGACCGCCGGCACCCAGGTCATAGTGGGCCGATGCGTGGTTCAGCGTTTCGGCAAAGTCCGCGTAGAAGCCCAGTTGCTGATCGACCTGGTGCTTCCACGCCAGCGTGAACATGTTCGCCGCGTTGTCCGAGCCCAGGCCGCCCGGCGTGTTGTGCTGGCCCGGGTCGCCGACCGCCTGTCCCGCGTGGGCCCAGCCGAAGTGTGCGCTGTCATTGGCGCCGATCTGCTGGCTAACTGCAAGCCAATAGCCGGACCGACTGCGCTCGTTCTGAAAGGCCAGCGCCTCCGGCACGTCGCGCCGGAGCCGTTCATAGATCGCATTGACGGTCGTACCGGTCGAGAACCGGTACTGCGCGCCGATCTTCGCCGCCCACTCGTTGGCCACGTCGGTCGGATCGAAGGCCGGCAGGTCGCTGGTGCGATTCACGCCCTTGTGCAGCTCGTAGGCGCCGGTCACATAGAGCGGGCCATTGCGATACCCGGCACTGACGCTGTAGGCCGCGCCGTACGCGCCGTCGTTGCAAGCCACCGGCAGGCCGCCGCTGCCAGGCACGTTGCCGCCGGCGCAATCGCCCTCGCCGGCCGCGAGGTTGCTGTTGTCGTAGCCGCGGTTCTGACCCGGCGACACCAGTGCATTGACGAAGAAGCCGCCCAGGTTCGGCGACTCGTACCAGATCGAGTGATCGAGCCGGGTTCCGAACTCGACCCGGTTGTCGCCGCCGGTGTTGCCCATGATGACTGAGTAGTCGCCCCACATCCCGGAGAACGCATTCATCGAAGCCGTCGACGTCTTGTAGGGCGCGTCGGTCTTGCCGATCTTGAGCGCGCCCCACACCGGCGACGCCAGCCCGATGAAGCTGTTGCGCGAGGTCAGGCCACCCTTCACGACCGAGCTCGTGTTGCTGTTGGTGGCGCTGGTTCCGGAAGCCGCCGACACGTCGATCTGGGTCTCGAGCTGGTAGACGAAGTTCGCCGGGAATCCGCCCAGCTGCTGGAATCCGCGCACGCCCACGTAAGACAGGTTGGTCGAGAGGTCCGCCATCCACCCGCCCTTACCGACCGGTGCGACACCATCGACCGTCATGCCGCCCAGGCCCTTGGTCGCCTCGTCTATCGACAGGTCGAGGTTGCCGTAGATCGAGAGCTCGCCGCCGCGCGTGAAAAACGTCAGCCCGTCGCCGGCCTTGCGTTCGAGAAACTCGTGAGCGCCTGGAGCAGCGGCCACCTTCTCCTGCGGCGCCTGCTGCGCGTTGGCGACCATCGCCTTCATCTGCGCCTGGAGCTCGGCCACCTGCTTCTGCAAGGCATCCAGCTTGGCCTGCACGTCGGCGGCTTGATCGGCGCGGGCACCTCCCGAGGCGCCGGCAATGGCCATCGCGCAAGCGAGTGCCATCGGACTGCGCGCAAGAGTTCTCGCACGCGTTGCAAATATCGATGTCATGGCTGTCTCCTGACTGGGTTGAAATGGATCGGCGCGGCAGCTGCAAAGCCGCACGCGCGGGGCGCATTTCAATCGTCCGGAACGCCGGGCGCGCTTGACCGTGGTCAAGTATTCGGCACACGCATCGCCAGATTGGCGCGGTGTGCGGCGGACCGAATTTATTGCGCGTTCGCAGGGGCCGATTAAGGCCGCCTTCATTCGCCGCGCTGTAGCGTCGCGGTGCGGCGCGCGGCTTGTCGTCGACTCAGTGCGAGCCGCTGCGCGCCACGGCGAGCAGCTGGTCGACTTCGGCGCGGTGCCGCACGCGGTTCGAGCGGTGCCAGCGGAGCACCAGCGCCATCGTCGCCGTCACCAGCAGCCCGAACAGCGTCACCGCGCCGACCACCGACAGCCCGAGCCGCGTCGTGCCGATGTAGAACGCCGCGAAGCCGAGGATGCAGGCCTGCTCGTTGAAGTTCTGCACCGCGAGCGAGCGGCCGGCGCCCATCAGGTTCGCGCCGCGGTGGTAGAGCAACGCGTTCATCGGCACGACGAGGTAGCCGCCGATGCCGCCGAGCACGAGCAGGAACGGCGCCGCGGCCCAGGGGCTTTCGATCAGGCTCAGGCCCATCACCAGCACGCCCATCGCGAGGCCCAGCGGGATCACGTCGGTCGCCCGCTCCAGCCGCACCCGCATCGACGCGGCGACCGCGCCCGCCGCGGTGCCCACCGCCAGCACGACCACGAGCGCCGAGGTTTGCGAGGTCGTGTAGCCCAGCGCCACCGCGGCCCAGGCGAACACGATGTTCTTCAGGTTCGCCGAGGCGCCCCAGAACAGCGTCGTCGTCGCCAGCGAGATCTGGCCGAGCTTGTCGGACCACAGCCGCGCGTTGCAGTCGACGAAGTCGCGCACCAGCGCGCCGACGTCGTTGCCGATCGGCTGCAGCGTCGCGTCGGTGCGCGGAATGCGAAGGTTCAGCATCGCCGCGATCAGGTACACGGCCATCAGCAGCACCAGCGCCGACTCGGGCGCGGTGGTCAGCCCGGTGTCGAAGAACGGCAGGTCGAACGCGAGCAGATGCCGCGACACCGTCGGCCCGACCAGCGCGCCGCCGCAGCCCAGGCCGAGCAGGATTGAGACGATCGTCAGGCCCTCGATCCAGCCGTTCGCCTTGACCAGCTGCGAGGCCGGCAGCAGCTCGATCACGATGCCGTATTTCGCGGGCGAGTAGGCGGCCGCGCCGAGGCCGACCACCGCGTAGGCGAGCAAGGGGTTGACGCCGGCCAGCATCAGCAGGCAGCCGATCATCTTGACGCCGTTCGCGGCCAGCATCACCTTGCCCTTCGGCAGCGCATCGGCAAAGGCACCCAGGAAGGGCGCGAGCAGCACGTAGAACAGCGCCAGCATCGGCGCGAGCCAGGCCACGCGCGAGGCCATGTTCTCGGCGCGCAGCAGCTCCAGCGCGACCACGCCCAGCGCGGTGTCGGCCAGCGCGCTGAAGAACTGCGCCGCCATGATCGTGGCGAATCCCTTCTTCATCGGCCCGTCCGCGTGGCGCCGCTCGCCCGGTGTTTGCGCATGAGTCTCCTTGGCGAACGGCGTTATAGCACGCAGGTTTGACGCCGCCGCGACTGGCAGAATCGCGCCATGCCGCGCCCTGTAGAAGCCCTGATCCACACCGACGCGCTGGCCCACAACCTCGCGCGCGCGCGCGCCGCCGCGCCCGACGCCAAGGTCTGGGCCGTCGTGAAGGCGAACGCCTACGGCCACGGCATCGAGCACGCCTATGCCGGGCTGAAGGGCGCCGACGGTTTCGCGCTGCTCGACCTGCGCGAGGCCGAGCGCGTCCGCGCTCTCGGCTGGCGCGGGCCGGTGCTGCTGCTCGAAGGCTGCTTCGAGGCGCGCGATCTCGAAATGTGCTCGCGCCTGAGCCTGTGGCACACGGTGCACCACGAGGCCCAGATCGACTGGCTCGCCGCGCACAAGACGCATGCGCCGCACCACGTGTTCCTGAAGATGAACAGTGGCATGAACCGCCTGGGCTTCCGGCCCGCGGCCTATGCGAACGCGTGGCGGCGCCTGAGCGGCCTCACGCAGGTCGAGAGCATCGCGCTGATGACGCACCTGTCGGACGCCGACGGCACCCGCGGCATCGCGGACCAGCTCGCGGTGTTCGAGGAAGCGACGCGCGACCTGCCCGGCGAGCGCACCCTCGCCAACAGCGCCGCGACGCTGCGCTTCGCCGGGCGCGACGAGCGCGTGCGGGGCGACTGGGTGCGCCCCGGCATCATGGTGTACGGTTCGTCGCCCGACTTCCCCGACAACGACATCGCCCACTGGGACCTGCGCCCGACCATGAGCCTGCGCGCGCAGCTGATCGCCACGCAGGTGCTGAAGGCCGGCGAGCAGGTCGGCTACGGCAGCCGCTTCACCGCCGAACGCGACATGCTGCTGGGCGTGGTCGCCTGCGGCTACGCCGACGGCTACCCGCGCGTCGTGCCCGACGGCACGCCGGTGCTGATCGGCGACGTGCGCACGCGGCTCGTCGGCCGTGTCTCGATGGACATGATCACGATCGACCTGACGCCCGCGCCCGACGCGCGACCCGGCAGCGTCGCGACGCTGTGGGGCACGAGCCCGGGCGGCGCGGTGCTCGCGATCGACGAGATCGCGCAGGCCGCCGGCACGGTCGGCTACGAGTTGATGTGCGCGCTCGCGTCGCGCGTGCCGACGCGTGCCGTCTGATGCGGCGATGGGCTTCGTCGTCCCGGAGAACGAAGTCGAGTTCAGCGCGATCCGCGCGCAGGGCGCCGGCGGACAGAACGTCAACAAGGTGTCGAGCGCGGTGCACCTGCGGTTCGACATCCGCGCGTCGTCCTTGCCCGACGAGATCAAGGAACGGCTGCTGGCGCTGAACGACCAGCGCATCAGCGGCGACGGCGTGGTCGTGATCAAGGCGCAGACCAGTCGCAGCCAGGACATGAACCGCGCCGATGCGCTGCAGCGGCTGCAGGCGCTGGTCGACGCGGTCGCGGTGCCGCCGAAGCCGCGACGCGCGACCAAGCCGAGCTACGGCTCGAAGCAGCGCCGCCTCGAAGGCAAGGGCATCCGCGCCGCGATCAAGGCCGGGCGCGGAAAGGTGCGCGAGTAGCGACGGCGGCCGCGTTCAGTCGACGAACAACAATGCCGGGCATTCGAGCATGCGACGCAGCGCTTGCACGAACTGCGCCGCGTGCATGCCGTCGACGACGCGGTGATCGAAGGACGACGACAAGTTCATCATCTGCCGCGCGACGACCGCGCCGTCGCGGAACACAGGCCGCATGACGATGCGGTTGACGCCGACGATCGCGACCTCCGGGTGATTGATCACCGGCGTCGAGACGATGCCGCCGAGCGCGCCCAGGCTGGTCAACGTGATGGACGAGCCGGTCAGTTCGTCGCGCAGCGCCTTGCCGGCGCGCGCCGCCTCGGCCAGGCGCGCGATCTCGGCGGCATTGGCCCACAGGTCGCGCGTTTCGGCGTCGCGCAGCACCGGCACCATCAGGCCGGCGCCAGTCTGGGTCGCGATGCCGAGGTGGACCGCGCCGACACGCGTGATCACGCCGGTCTCGTCGTCGAAGCGCGCATTGATCTGCGGAAATTCGCGCACGCCCAGCACGATCGCGCGCGCCAGCAGCGGCAGCAGCGTCAGGCGCCCGCGCGCCGTACCGTGCTGGTCGTTCAGGCGCACACGCAGCGCTTCGAGCTCGGTGACGTCGATCTCCTCGACATAGGTGTAGTGCGGGATGCGGCGCTTGGACTCCTGCATCTTCTGCGCGATGCGGCGGCGCAGGCCGGTGATGCGCACTTGTTCGTCGGCGCGGGCCGGCACCGGCGCGGCCGTCACCACGTGCGCGCGCGGCGGCACCGGGGCGGCACGCGCCGCATGCGCGTCCAGATCGGACTGCATGATGCGGCCACCCAGGCCGCTGCCCGCGACCGAGTTCAGATCGACGCCGAGCTCCCACGCGCGCCGGCGCAGCGCCGGCGACGCGATCGGGCGTTCGCCGGCCGGTGGGGCCGTGGCCGGAGCGGGCGCGGCGGCCCGGGGCACTGCCGCCGGCGTGGGTGGCGTCGCGCGCGCGGGCGCTTTCTTCGCGGGCACGCCCGCCGCATCGGCGACCTCCAGGCGAATCAGCTCCGCACCCACCGCCAGCACCTGCCCGACCTCGCCGCCCAGCGCCTGCACCGTGCCGACCACCGGCGACGGGATCTCGACGGTGGCCTTGTCGGTCATCACGTCGGCCAGGATCTGGTCCTCGGCGACGATGTCGCCGGGCTGCACGCGCCAGGCGACGAGTTCCACCTCGGCGATGCCTTCGCCGATGTCGGGCATCTTGATCACATGAATGCTCATCAGCTCTCCATCGCTCGGCGCAGCGCGGCGGCCACGCGCGCCGGGCCGGGGAAGTAGTCCCATTCGAGCGCGTGCGGGTAGGGCGTGTCCCAGCCGGTCACGCGCTCGATCGGCGCCTCGAGGTGGTAGAAGCAGTGCTCCTGCACCAGCGACAGCAGCTCGGCGCCCAGGCCGCAGGTGCGCGTGGCCTCGTGCACGATCACGCAGCGGCCGGTCTTCTTCACCGAGTTCACGATCGTCGGCAGGTCCAGCGGCCACAGGCTGCGCAGGTCGATGATCTCGGCGTCGATGCCGGTCTCGTTCGCGGCGGCTTCGCTGACGAACACCATCGTGCCGTAGGTCAGCACCGTCAGCGCCTGCCCGGCGCGGAACACGGTGGCCGTTTCGAGCGGCACGCGGTAGTGGCCCTCGGGCACCTCGGCCAGCGCGTGCTGCGTCCAGGGCACGACCGGACGGTCGTGGTGCCCGTCGAAGGGCCCGTTGTACAAGCGCTTGGGCTCGAGAAAGATCACCGGGTCGTCGCATTCGATCGCCGAGATCAGCAGCCCTTTCGCGTCGTACGGGTTCGACGGCATCAAGGTGCGCAGCCCGCAGACGTGCGTGAACAGCGCCTCCGGGCTCTGGCTGTGGGTCTGTCCGCCGTAAATGCCGCCGCCGCAGGGCATGCGGATCGTGATCGGCGCGGTGAAGTCGCCCACCGACCGGTAGCGCAGCCGCGCCGCCTCGGAGACGATCTGGTCCGAGGCCGGGTAGAAGTAATCGGCGAACTGGATCTCGGCCACTGGCCGCAGACCGTAGGCGCCCATCCCGACCGCCGCGCCGACGATGCCGCCCTCCGAGATCGGCGCGTCGAACACGCGCGCGCTGCCGTGCTTGGCCTGCAGGCCCTCGGTGCAGCGGAACACGCCGCCGAAGTAGCCCACGTCCTGGCCGAACACGACCACGTTCGGATCGCGCTCCAGCATCACGTCCATCGCCGAGCGCAGCGCCTGGATCATGGTCATGGCCGCCATGCTCAACCCTTCGTCGCTTGCAGCTGCCGCAGCTGCGTCTGCAGGTGCGCCGGCATCTCGCGGTACACATCCTCGAACATCGACTCGAGCGGCGGCGCGTGGCCGTCGACGAGCGTGCCGAACGCCTCCGCCTCCTTCTGGGCCGCACCGATCTCGGCCGTCAGCTCGGCGTGCAGCGCGGTGTGCTGCGCGTCGGTCCACACGCCGAGCGCGATCAGGTGCTGCTTCAGGCGCGCGATCGGGTCGCCCAGCGGAAAGCGCGCCGCGTCGTCGGCGGGACGGTACTTGGACGGATCGTCCGAGGTCGAGTGCGGGCCGGCGCGGTAGGTCAGCCACTCGATCAGGGTCGGCCCGAGGTTGCTGCGCGCGCGCTCGGCGGCCCAGGTGGACGCCGCATGGACCGCGAGGAAGTCGTTGCCGTCCACGCGCAGCGACGCGATGCCGCAGCCCACGCCGCGGCCGGCGAAGGTCGTGCCCTCGCCGCCGGCGATCGCCTGGAAGGTCGAGATCGCCCACTGGTTGTTGACCACGTTCAGGATCACCGGCGCACGGTACACATGCGCGAAGGTCAGCGCGGTGTGGAAGTCGGCCTCGGCGGTGGCGCCGTCGCCGATCCAGGCCGACGCGATCTTGGTATCGCCCTTGATCGCAGACGCCATCGCCCAACCCACCGCCTGGATGAACTGCGTCGCGAGGTTGCCGCTGATCGAGAAGAAGCCGGCGCGCTTCATCGAGTACATCACCGGCAGCTGGCGGCCCTTCAGCGGGTCGCGCTCGTTGGACAGCAGCTGGCAGATCAGCGGGACCAGCGGCACGTCGTCGCGCGCCAGCAGCAGCCCTTGCTGGCGGTAGGTCGGAAAGCACATGTCGCCGTCCAGCAGCGCCAGAGCGTGGGCGCAGGCGATCGCTTCCTCGCCCAGGCTTTGCATGTAGAACGACATCTTCTTCTGGCGCTGCGCGATCAGCATGCGGGCGTCGAAGATGCGCGTCTTCAGCATCGCGCGCAGGCCCCGCAGCAGCACCTCGGGCGCGAGTTTCGGCGCCCAGGGCCCGAGCGCGCGGCCGTCGTCGGCCAGCACGCGCACCAATGCGGTGGCGAGGTCGCCGGTGTCGGCCGGCGCCACGTCGATCGGCGGGCGGCGCACGGCGCCGGCCTCCGACAAATGCAGGTACGAAAAATCCGTGTGTTGGCCGGGCCGCCCGCTGGGCTCCGGCACATGCAGGCGAAGGGGTTGCCCGCGCCGTTGCGATGTCGCCATCCGCGATCCTCCTGCGCCGGTAAGCGCAGCGGCGAGACTAGCGCGCTCGCGCGCGCCGCGCCATCGGGATAGTGCGGTAGCGCCTCGGCCGATCAGGGAACGTCCGGCGCAGCGCGGCGCAGCGCCGTCACCTCGATCTCGATGCGCATGCGCGGGTCGGCCAGCCCCGCGCTGATCATCATCGCTGCCGGGCGCACCTCGCCGAAGTACTTGCGCAGCGTCGGCCAGCAGGCACTGAAGTCGTTGCCGGGCGGCAGCACGTAGGTCACGCGGACCACGTCCGCGAGGCTCGCATCGGCCTGCGCGAGCGCGTCCGCGATGTTGCGCAGGCACTGCTCGGTCTGCGCGACCAGGTCGTCCGCGATCGTCATGGCCGCGTAGTCGAAGCCGGTGGTGCCGGAGACGAACACCCAGTCGCCGTCGACGACGGCGCGCGAGTAGCCGATCTCGGCTTCGAAGCTGGAACCGGAACTGATCAGTCGGCGGGCCATGCGCGGCTCCGTGGTGGACGAGGCAGCATTCTCGCGCCGCGTTGCCCTGACAATCCGCGCATGGCGAAAGAGAAGTCGATCTACATCTGCACCGAATGCGGCGGCACCTCGGCGAAGTGGCTGGGCAAGTGCCCGAGCTGCAACGCGTGGAACACGCTGGTCGAGGGCGTCGAGGAGGGCGCCTCGAAGAACCGCTTCGCCGCGCCCGCGCGCGGGCTGGTCGCGGCCCAGCCGGTCGCGACGCTGTCGGAGATCGAGGCCAGCGACGTCGACCGCCAGCCCACCGGCATCGACGAACTCGACCGTGTGCTCGGCGGCGGCATCGTCGCCGGTGGCGTGGTGCTGATCGGCGGCGACCCGGGCATCGGCAAGTCGACCTTGCTGCTGCAGGCGCTCGATTCATTGTCGCGATCGATGAAGACGCTGTACGTCACCGGCGAGGAAAGCGGCGCGCAGGTCGCACTGCGCTCGCGCCGGCTCGGGCTGAACGGCTCGCAGGTGCGCGTGCTGGCCGAGATCCAGCTCGAGAAGATCGCGGCGACGCTGGAGCACGAGCAGCCCGCCGTCTGCGTGATCGATTCGATCCAGACCCTGTACAGCGAGCAGCTGTCGTCCGCGCCCGGCTCGGTCGCGCAGGTGCGCGAGTGCGCGGCGCAGCTGACGCGCCTGGCGAAGAGCAGCGGCGTCACGATCGTCCTCGTCGGCCACGTCACGAAGGACGGCGCGCTCGCCGGGCCGCGCGTGCTCGAGCACATCGTCGACACCGTGCTGTATTTCGAGGGCGACACGCATTCGAGCTTCCGCCTCGTGCGCGCGATCAAGAACCGCTTCGGCGCGGTCAACGAGATCGGCGTGTTCGCGATGACCGAGAAGGGGCTGAAGGGCGTGTCGAACCCGAGCGCGATCTTCCTGTCGACGCACGGAGAACCGGTCGCGGGCTCGTGCGTGCTGGTCACGCTCGAAGGCACGCGGCCGTTGCTGGTCGAGATCCAGGCGCTGGTCGATTCGGGCGGGCCGAGCCCGCGGAGACTGTCCGTCGGCATCGAGCGCGACCGGCTGGCGATGATGCTCGCGGTGCTGCACCGCCACGCCGGCATTGCGTCGTTCGACCAGGACGTGTTCGTCAACGCAGTCGGCGGCGTGCGCATCAGCGAGCCGGCCGCCGACCTCGCGGTGATGCTGGCGATCCAGAGCAGCCTGCGCGCGCGCGCGTTGCCGCGCGGCTTCATCGCGTTCGGCGAGGTTGGCTTGGCCGGCGAGGTGCGGCCTGCGCCGCGCGGCCAGGAGAGGCTGAAGGAAGCCGCCAAGCTCGGCTTCTCGGTCGCGATCGTGCCGAAGGCGAACGCGCCGAAGAAGGCCATCGAGGGCCTGACCATCCACGCGGTCGAGCGCATCGAGCAGGCGATCGAGATCGCGCGCGGGCTGTGACGCGCATCGGTTACAACGCAGCCGACGCGCGGCCCTTGTCATCGCCCGGCTGGCCACACGTTCG
>Ga0207658_10002042_pt1 | contig 15070 bp, 10 predicted proteins | sample KBSS33metaG_FD_184322 | JGI IMG/M metagenome (GOLD analysis project Ga0207658, IMG submission 184322) | Switchgrass rhizosphere microbial communities from Kellogg Biological Station, Michigan, USA - KBS S3-3 metaG (SPAdes) (version 2) | ecosystem: Host-associated > Plants > Roots > Rhizosphere...
CACGATGGAGTTCTTCCGCATCCACCGCGACATCCCGTTCATGCGGCATGCGCTGGTGTTCAACGTCATCTCGCTGCTGACGTTCCTCGCCGCCGTCTTCTTCCTCGCCACGCGCGGCCTGCACTTCTCGATCGAGTTCACCGGCGGGACGGTCATCGAGACGCAGTACGCGCAGCCGGCCGACATCCCCAAGGTGCGCACCGCGGTCGAGGGCCTCGGCCTCGGCGACGTGCTGGTGCAGAACTTCGGCAGCTCGCGTGACGTTCTCATCCGCGTGCCGCTGCGCGGCGACATCAAGAAGGAAGACCTCGTCGCGCGCGTCTTCGGCGAGCTGTGCAAGGCCGAGGGCGGCAGCGTCGTCGCCAAGGCAGCGTCTGCCGACCAGAGCCAGACCGCGGCACGCCAGGTCTGCGCCGCCGGAACGGCCGAGCCGGTGCGGCTGTCGCGCAGCGAATTCGTCGGGCCGCAGGTCGGGCGCGAGCTCGCCGAGGACGGCGCGAAGGCGCTCGCCTTCGTCGTCATCGGCATCATGATCTACCTGGCGTTTCGCTTCGAGTGGAAGTTCTCGGTCGCCGCGATCATCGCCAACCTGCACGACGTCATCATCATCCTCGGCTTCTTCGCGTTCTTCCAGTGGGAGTTCTCGCTCTCGGTGCTGGCCGCGGTGCTCGCCGTGCTCGGCTACTCGGTGAACGAGTCGGTCGTCATCTTCGACCGGATCCGCGAGACCTTCCGGCGCTTCCGCAAGCTCAACACCCACGAGGTGATCGACCACGCGATCACCAGCACGATCAGCCGCACGATCATCACCCACGGGTCGACCCAGATGATGGTGCTCTCGATGCTCATCTTCGGTGGCCAGACCCTGCACTATTTCGCCATCGCGCTGACCATCGGCATCCTGTTCGGCATCTACTCGTCGGTGTTCGTCGCGGCGGCGATCGCGATGTGGCTCGGCGTGAAGCGTGAAGACCTCGTCAAGTCGGCGGCGAAGGACCACGATCCGAACGACCCCAACGCCGGGGCTGTGGTGTAGAGTCGAAAGCGACTTTCTCGGGAAATTCCAGAGCCACCAAGACCCCATGCCGACCCTCGCCAACCCGACGGCATTGGCTCAGCAGGCGAGGCGGTCTTATGCGGAGCGGCTCCTCGCCGGCATGCCTGCCGTGGTGCAGGCGATCGACCAAGGCGCGAAGATGCTCGCCGCGGCGGTCGCCGAGCCCGCGGTAGCGCTCAAGCGGCGCGAGCTGCTGCCGATCCTGCAGCGCGCCTTCCCGGTCTGGCAGGACGGCATGACGACGCTGCTGCGCTCCGCCCTCGCCACCGGCACCGTCGTGCAGACGCGGCTCGGCGAGCTGCCGGCGCAAAGCGCATCGATGCGCCCGGGCGCCAAGCTGAGCCTGGTCGACGACGACACGATCGAGCACGAGATCCTGAGCTCGCGCCTGGCGCTGGCGATGATGGATCGCGCCTCGTGGGAGTTCACCGACCTGCGCTCGCGCATGAACATGCTCGAGAACCGCGAGGAGCTCGACGCCAACGATATCCTGCGCCCGCACGTGCTGGCGCGCATCGTCACCAGCTCGTGGCTGGGGGCGCCGCTCGGCTTCGATGCCTGGCGCCTGCTCCAGTCGGTGGTGCACGAGGAACTGTCGCTCTTCGCCGAAGAGGCGTATCACGAGACCAACCGCTTCCTGCTGCAGCGCCACGTCCTGCCCGAGGTCGACCTGCGGCCGTTCATCCGCCGCTCGAACCACGGCGGGCGGCTGCCGCCGATCGGCTCCGGCGGCGGCTTCGGCACGCCGACCGGCATGTCGCCGAGCACGTCGGAATTCCAGCCATCGGCGACGCGAGCGAGCGCGGTCAGCGAAGTCGGTGAGGAAACGCGCCTGATGACGCGCGCTGCCGGCCTGGCGCGAAGCAACGACCAGGCCGAGGCCGTGCTCGGCCGGCTCAACCGCCTCGTCGGCCGCCAGCTACCCGACTTCGCGGTGACCTCGCACGCGCCGGCGCCGCCTTCGCCGCGCCTGAACGCAGCGATCGTCGAGGCGCAGGAGAGCGTCGCGCGCCGGCTCGCCAGCGCGACCAGCACCGATGCCAGCGGTCGCCCGGCCATCAACACGCCGGCGCTGCTCGAGGAGCTGCACCAGAGGAAGCAGGCCCTCAAGCAGGCCGCGACGTCGCCGGTCGAGCGGGCGACGATCGAGATCGTCGCGCTGCTGTTCCAGAGCATCCTGATGGAAGACGCGATCCCGGCGACGGTGCGCGTCTGGTTCGCGCGCCTGCAGATGCCGGTGCTGCGCGTCGCCGTGTCCGAGCCCGATTTCTTCGCCACCGTCGAGCATCCGGCGCGCCGGCTGATCGACCGCATGGGCTCGTGCGTGATGGGCTTCGATTCGTCGAGCCGCGCCGTCGGCGACATCCTCGAGAAGGAGATCAAGCGCGTCGTCCAGGTCGTCGAGGCCTACCCCGACACCGGCCGGCGCGTCTTCCAGACGGTGCTCACCGAGTTCGAGAAGTTTCTCGAGCACTACTTCAAGAACGAGAACGAGGCGTCGAAGAAGGGCGTCTCGCTCGCCGCGCAGGTCGAGCAGCGCGAGACGATGGCGATCCAGTACACCATCGAGCTGCGCAAGATGCTCAACGACGTGCCGGTCCAGGAGGGCGTTCGCGAGTTCCTGTTCCAGGTCTGGGCCGACGTGCTCGCGACGACCGCGGTGAAGTCGAACAACGCCGACGCGACCAAGGAGATGAAGCGCGCTGCCGCCGACCTGATCTGGTCGGCGAGTGCCAAGGTCTCGCGCGCCGAGCGCGCCGAGGTCATCCGGCGCCTGCCGCCGCTCCTGAAGACGCTGCGCGACGGGATGGAGGAAGCGGGCATCCCGGTGCCCAAGCAGGACGAGCACATCCAGCGCCTGAACAACGCGCTCGCCGCCGCCTTCACCGCCAAGGCGGCCGCGATCTCGCACGAGCGCCTCGAGGAGCTGATGGGCCGCCTCGAAACGCTCGAGGAGCTGCTGCCCGAGGCCGAGGACGTCGACATCGACGAGTCGCTGGTCATGGACCTGTCGGGCCACGAAAGCTCCGAGCTCGAGGTCGTCGGCGAGGGCGGCTCGATGCCGACGCCGGCGATGCTCGCCTGGGCGCGCGAGCTTCAGGTCGGCGGCTGGTACATGCTCGACTACCGCAACCGCAACGAGGCGATGCAGCTGGCGTGGCAAGGGATGCGGCGACAGCTGACCCTGTTCGTGTCGCCGCAGGGGCGCGGGGTGCTGTTCCAGCAGCATCGCCTGGCGGCGTTCCTGCAAGCGGGCTTGCTCGTGCCGGCGCAGGAGGAGGCGCTCACGGTGCGCGCGACGCGCAGCGCGATGGCCAAGATCGACGGCGACCCGAGCCGGCTGCTGAACTGATCGACGGAATCGACGCCGGCCGGCGTCAGTGAATCAGGCGGTCTTCCTCGTCGACGAACAGCTCGTCGAGGATCAGCGCGTCGGGCTCTTCGCCCAGGCTCCAGAAGACCATCAGGACGATGATCTTGAGGTCTTCGAGATCGAGCGGCCCGCCCGGGATGGCGCTGGCGCGGTCGATCACCATCTCGCGCATCGGCGGCGGCAGGACGCCGGCGGACTCGAGGAAGGCGATGAAACCGATCGACTGCTCGCCGAGGTGCTCCTGCTCGACCGGCGCGTAGACGCGGATGCTGGCGTGGTGCTGCTCGCCGACCTTGGCCTGGGCGACCGCGGCGACGCCGTCGAGCCAGGTCAGCGCGTCGGCGATCTCTTCGGATTCGAAGCCCACGGAAGTGAGCTTCCGGGTCAGCTGCTCGTGTCCGGGGCAGGCGTCGGGACGCCAGTAGTTCTCGTAGAGGTACACGAGCACATCGAACATGAAAACACTATACCGCAGCCCTCCCTGCCGATGACCCGGCAGGGACGAACGGCGTGCCGGCCCGCGCTGCCCGGCGCCGGGCGCCTTCAGCCGCGCTCGACGCGCTGGAAACGCTGGCCGGGGAGGCGGGCAACGCGGCCCTGCAGCTCGAAATCGAGCAGCCGCGCCGACAGCTCGGCGGCGCTTTGGCCGGTGCGGGCGATCAGCTCGTCGAGGCCGATCGGATCGAAGCCGAGCGCGTCGAGGACGGGATCCTTGGCGGCGGGGGCGGCTGCTTGGGTCGGCGCCGTCGACGCCATGCGCGCCAAGCCGGCGAGCGGCGCCAGCTCGTCGACGATGTCGTTCGCGCTGTCGACCAGCTTGGCGCCTTGCTTGATGAGCGCATGGCAGCCGCGCGATTGCGGCGAGTGGATCGACCCGGGGATCGCGAAGACGTCGCGGCCGGCCTCGAGGGCGAGTCGCGCCGTGATCAGCGACCCCGATTGCACGGCCGCCTCGACGACGAGCGTGCCGCGTGCCAGCGCCGCGATGATGCGGTTTCTGATCGGAAAGTTCTCCGCTAGCGCCGGCGTGCCGATCGCGAACTCGCTGATCAGGAGGCCGTCGGCCGCGATCTTCTGGGCGAGCGCGCGATGCCTGACCGGGTAGACGACGTCGAGCCCGGTGCCGACGACGGCGATCGTCCCGCCGCCGCCGGCGAGCGCGCCCTCGTGCGCCGCGCCGTCGATGCCGAGCGCCAGGCCCGAGACGACGACCCAGCCGGCGCCGCCGAGGTGCGCTGCGAAGGCGCGCGCGTTCTCGAGGCCCTGTGCCGTCGCGTTGCGGCTGCCGACGATCGCGATCGCCGGCCGCTCGAGCAGCTCGACGCGGCCGCGCACGTACAGCAGCAGCGGCGGGTCGGGGCTGTCGAGGAGGGCGCGCGGATAACGCGGATCGCCGAGCACGATGACGTCGCGCGCTTCTTCACCGCTCGTCAGCCATCGCCAGCCGGCACTCAGCCGCGCTTCGAAGGGCTCGGGGATCTGCGCCAGCGCCGCCGCCGGACCGAGCTGGACGACGGCCTTGCGCGCTTTGGTCGAGGCTTGCAGCACCGCTTCGGCCGAGCCGAACGTGGCGAGCAGCGCGCGCGCGGCCTCGCGGCCGACGCCGGGCGTCTCGAGCAGGCGCAGCCACGCCGAAAACTCGTCGCGATCGATCATGTGTCGGCAAGGCGGCGCGGCGACGAGAGTCGGCGCGCGCACCACGCGGGAAGCCGTTCGGCGCGGCCCGGATCGGGCCGCGCGGCTCTCGAGTCTACGGCTGGGTGAAGCGGTCGCCCGCGGTGACCGGGTCCTTGACCGACAGGATCAGCGCGTACGACATGCGGCTGAAGACGCGGAACACGAACAGGACGCCGTGTCGCTCGTCGGGCAGCTTGATCTTCGTCCGGCCCTTCTCGGTCGGGTCGACGACGACCTTGCCGTCGCGGTAGAGCGCGAGCACGTGGCCGCGCTCGATACCGTCGACCGCGCCCTTGTTGAGCGCGACGATCTGGTTCTGGCCCGCCGTAAGCGCGTCGCCGTAGATCGAGACGATCTGACCGGCGATGGGCGCCGCCGGCGGGTGCGGCGCGTAGTTGGTGTACTCGCGCACCGGAACCGGCGCGAGGCGATCGCCGACACCGACTTCCTGGCGGATGCTGGTGACCGTGAAGGTCGCCGGGATGATCTCGGCCTTGCCCTCGGCGTTGGTCCTCGTCTCGCCCTGGACCGTGTATTCGGACGCGCCGACGTAGGTCGCCTCGAAGCCGAGCACTTCCTTGGTGGTCGGGTCCCTGAGCGGGCGCGGCTCGCGGAAGATGCGGTACTCGCGCTCCTGGCCGAGGTCGCCGCGGACGTAGGCGGTGTCGCCGCGCGACAGCAGCACGCGGCCTTCCTGCGTGGCGACGATGCGCGGCGCGGCTGCGAGCTCGTTGGTCTCGAAGATCACCGCTTCGTTGAGGAACGGCTCGATCAGGTTGAACGGGATCGAGGCGATGCCGTCGAGGGCGAGGTCCTTCGAGCGGATCCTGGGCGACAGGCTGGCGTCGCCGGCGCCGCCGACCGGCGCGCCCATGCGCAGGCGGGCACGACCGTTCGTCTTGTCGAGGAACAGCACCTGGCCGGGAAAGATGAGGTGCGGGTTCCTGACCTGCTCGAGGTTCATGCCCCAGAGCTCGGGCCAGCGCCACGGGCTCTTCAGGTACAGGCCGGAGATGCCCCAGAGCGTGTCGCGCGGCTTGACGGTGTAGATGTCGGGCGCGTTCGGCAGCAACTCGCTGAGCGGGACGCCCGTTTCGGCGGCCTTCTGCGCCGTCGCGCGCTGCTGCGGCGTGATCGGGAAGTTGGGCTCGGCGGCGAACGCCGCGGTCGCGAGCATCGAGCCGAGCCCGAAGATGGCGAGTTGCCGAAGTGCCGGCGGTGCAGGGAGAATTCGTCGGCTCATGCAGGAAGTCTCGTGGCGGCGAGGAGAGCGCCCACGCGCTCGGTCCGAAAGGTCTTCCGCGAGGCGGCGAATGCCTGAGCGCGGTTCAGCGAAAATCTCACTTGGTTTCACAGATTCTGCCCATAAAGCATTGATATCGCAACGAAAGTAGGACGTGTGCAGCCTCGTCCGTGCGACCTTTCTCACCACTTTTCGTTGCGCAGCATCCACATTCGATCCGCGCTGAATTGAATCGTCACAAATGAGCCAACTCGACATCCTTCGCTACCCCGATCCGCGCCTGCACAAGGTGGCTCGATCGGTGGCGGCTGTCGACGATCGCATCCGTCGCCTCGTCGACGACATGCTCGAGACGATGTACGCCGCGGAAGGCGTCGGCCTCGCCGCGACGCAGGTCGATGTTCACGAGCGCGTCATCGTCATCGACACGTCCGAAGCGCACGACGAGCCGATCGTCCTCATCAACCCCGAGCTGATCGACAAGAGCGAAGAGATGACCCTCGTCGACGAAGGGTGCCTCTCGGTTCCCGAGGTCTACGACAAGGTGCCGCGCCATGCGCGCGTTCGCGTGCGCGCCCTCGATCGCTCCGGCGAGTCGCGCGAGTTCGACGCCGAAGGGCTGCTCTCGATCGCCGTCCAGCACGAGATGGATCACCTTCTCGGCAAGGTCTTCGTCGAGTACCTGAGCCCGCTCAAGCGAACGCGCATCAAGACGCGGATGCTGAAGAAGTCGCGCGACGAAGCCAGGGTCTAGGCGGCACGGGCGGGCGAGGCCATGCGACTCGCCTTTGCCGGAACGCCGGAATTCGCGCGCGTCGCGCTTGCCAGGCTGCACGCTGCCGGCCAGGACATCGTGCTCGTCCTGAGCCAACCCGATCGCCCGGCCGGGCGAGGCATGAAGGTCGCGCCATCGCCGGTGAAAGCGTTCGCGCTCGAGCACGGCATCGCCGTCGCCCAGCCGCGCGGGCTTCGCCTCGACGGCAAGTTCGGCGAAGACGCCGCTGCCGCGAAGGACGCGCTCACGGCGGCCGTGCCCGACGTGATCGTCGTCGCCGCGTACGGCCTCATCCTGCCGCCCTGGCTCCTGACGCTGCCGCGCCACGGCTGCCTCAACATCCACGCCTCGCTGCTGCCGCGCTGGCGCGGCGCGGCGCCGATCCAGCGCGCGATCGAGGCGGGCGACGACGTCACCGGCGTCACCATCATGCAGATGGACGAAGGCCTCGACACCGGCCCGATGCTCATCGCCGAGCCGCTCGAGATCGGCGCCGACGAGAGCGCCGGCGCGTTGCAGGCACGGCTCGCGGCGCTCGGCGGAGAGCTCGTCGTCCAGGCGTTCGGCGCGCTCGCCAAGGCCAAGCTCGTCGGCCGACCTCAGCCCGAGGCCGGCGTCACCTACGCTGCCAAGATCACCAAGACCGAGGCGACGATCGACTGGCGCGCGCCGGCGGCCGAGATCGAGCGCCGCCTGCGCGCCTTCGATCCGGCGCCGGGCGCGCGCAGCGTGCTCGCCGGCGAGACGATCACCTGCTGGCGCGGCGCCGTTCGCGCGGGCGGCGGGCGGCCGGGCGAGGTCGTCGCCGTCGCCGGCGGCGCGCTCACGGTCGCTTGCGGGCAAGGGCGACTGGCGCTGACCGAGCTGCAGCGCGCCGGCGGCCGGCGCATGGCGGCCGAGGCGCTCCTGCGCGGCTGGACGCCGCCGCTCGGCGCCGTCTTCGACGCTGCCCCCGACCCGCGCAGCGATCACGAATCTCGATTGAACTTTGCGGCGCCGTCGCCATCTGTGCAGGCGACGCCTTCGACGCGTCAAACCTAGGGCCACTCGCATGTTCAACCTGCTCAAGACTGCCGTCCTGATGGCGGCGATCACCGCCCTCTTCATGGCCGTCGGCGCCTTCATCGGCGGCCGGCAGGGGATGATGTTCGCGCTCGTCGTCGCGATCGGCCTCAACTTCTTCAGCTACTGGTTCTCCGACAAGCTGGTGCTGAAGATGTACAACGCGCGCGAGGTCGATGCGAGCTCGGCGCCGCAGTTCCATTCGATGATCGCCGAGCTCGCGCAGAAGGCGGGGCTGCCGATGCCGCGGGTCTACGTCATCGAGGAGTCGGCACCGAACGCGTTCGCGACCGGACGCAATCCCGAGCACGCCGCCGTCGCGGCGACGACCGGAATCATGCAGGTGCTGACCGCCAGCGAGCTGCGTGCCGTGATGGCGCACGAGCTGACCCACGTGCTGCACCGCGACATCCTGATCTCGACGATCAGCGCGACGATGGCCGGTGCGATCTCGATGCTCGCCAACTTCGCGGTCTTCTTCGGCGGCCGCGACAGCGAGGGCCGGCCCGCCAACCCGATCGCCGGCATCGCCGTGGCGCTGCTCGCGCCGCTTGCCGCCAGCCTGATCCAGATGGCGATCAGCCGGGCGCGCGAGTTCGAGGCCGACCGCGGGGGCGCCGAGATCTCGGGCGATCCGCGCTCGCTCGCCTCGGCGCTCGAGAAGATCCACGCCTACTCGCGCGGCACGCCGCTGATCGCCGCCGAGCGAAATCCGGCGACTGCCCAGATGATGATCATCAATCCGCTCCATGCCGGCGGCCTGACGTCGCTCTTCTCGACCCACCCGGCGACCGAGGAGCGGGTGGCCCGGCTGCTGGCGATGGCAGGAGCGATGCGGCGCTGACCGCCTCGGCGGCCGCACTCGGCTTGGCGCCCACGCCCGCGCCGGCGGCCGCGGCCGGCCCGCTCAACTTCGCCGCGCGGCGGCCGAAATAGCAGGCGACCACTCTGCTCGTCCTGCCATGCGCCGCTCCGTCATCGCCTTCGCACTCGCCTTTCCCGCGACCGTCCTCCTGGGCGGCTGCGACATGCTCGGCATCGAGTCGGCCGAGAAGATCGCCGCCTCGCGCGAGGCCGACGGCAAGGCGATCGGCTCGGCCTGCCGCCACGCCGGCCGGGCGATCGAGGATTGCTTTGCGATCTACAAGAAGGCCGACCGGTCCGCCGTCTTCGCCGGCTGGCGCGACATGAACGATTACATGCGCGAGAACAAGATCGAGCCGGTGGCGCCGCAGCTCGCCGCGCAGGCGAAGGGCGACGCCGACAAGCCGCGCTGACATCGTTCGCTGCGCCGGCTGAGCGGCCGAGCCCCGTCATCGCGGCACGCGAACGAGCCCGGCGCCTCGCTCACATCCTGCCGGTCGCCTTCACCTCGAATTCGCCGACCACGACCCGCTCGCCGCGATCGCTCTTGACGCGGATCGTCGTGCGCCGATCCTGCTGCGCCGGCGTCGCGAAGCCGCTCGACAGCCACATCATCAGGCCGGTGCCGGTTGTCAGCACCTGCTGGCGGTGGCCGAAGAAGTTCGCCTCGACGCGGTACTTGCCGGGCTTGGCGACCCGCAGCGCGAACTCTTCCGGTCCGTAGCCGCCGGTCGCATCGCGCGTGATCGCGCCGCCCTGGTACGAGAGGTTGCGGCCGTAGAACACCTCCTCGCCGTTGGCGTCGATGACGTGCAGGTCGACGTCGGTGTTGTCGGCGTCCCAGGCGAGGACGACGCGAACGTCGAGCGGCATGCTCTTCAGCAAGCGCTTGTCGATCGCGTTGACGTCGACGGCGCGGCCCTCGCGGCGCGACTTGTCGACGACGGCGTTGAGCTCGGTCAGCGCGATCAGGTCGACGTCGGCGAAGCGTGCGTCCCATGCCCCGGTGACGACGGTGTAGAGGCGGTCGACGGCGGCCTGAGGCTGGCCGGCATCGGCGAGCGCGAGGCCGAGGTCGCGGTGCGACTGCGGCTCGTTCGGCGCCAGCTCGACGACGCGTTCGAAGATGGGCACCGCGGCGTCGACCTCGCCCGCCTGCTGCAGGCGATAGGCGAGCAGGCGAAGCACCTGGCGGTTCTGCAGGTCGAGCTCGGCGAGGTTGGAGAGCGCGCGCAGGCCGAAAGCGCGGTGGTCGCGGTCGCCCTTGGCGAGGAAGAACTCGGCGGCGTCGAGGAAGAAGCCAACGCTCGCCTCGTTGGCGCGCCGCTCGTCGAAGTAGATGCGCGCCCATTCGTCGGATCGCGCCGCCCGCAGGCGCTTGATCGCGGCGCTGGCGCCGGCCGCCGGCGTCACCGCGATCGAGATCGTCGTCTCTGCCGACTCGTTGGCGATGTTCTTTTTGGCGCGCGCGAGCAAGTCGGCCTCGGGCCGCGCGGCGAGGACCGACGGCGGCGGCGCAGCGGCGGCCGCCGCGGGCAGCTGGCGCCGCGCCGCGCCGCGATCGTCGTCCTTCGCGGCCTCGCGCATCGGCGCGTCGGCGCGCTGGCGCAGCTCGAGCGGCGCGGTCAACGAGCCGATCGCGTTCGCTGGCGCTTCCGACTTGGCGATCTGCAGCGGCGCCGGCATGTCGCCCTTCGGGAAGTCGCGGTTCCACCAGGCGACGCGCGCCTCGAAGCGACGGATCACCTGCGCCAGGCGCGCGGCGTCGCTCTCGACGCGACGCTGGCCGATGCTCGCCGCGGCGCGGTCGTAGGCGGCACGCAGCTCGGCCGGCGGCTCGATCTCGTGGCGCACGTAGTCGTCGACGAGCTCGAGGACGATCAGCGAGGTCTCGCGCGTCGCCAGGCCGAAACGCTTGCCGATCTCGCGGATGCGAACCTTGTTCGTGCGCGCTTCGCCTTCGAGCGAGGCCAGCGTCAGCCGCGCCCACTGGACCGCGGCCAGGCGCGACGGATTGCGGCCGGCGCGCACCGGAACGACGCGCGTCGTCAGCGCGCCCGAGGCGTCGCGAAGGCGCACGGTCACCTCGGCGTCGGCGGCGGTGAGGACGCCGGCGACGACGAGCCGGCCCGCCGCCGCGCTCTGCGACTGGACGACGAGCTCGCGCGCGCCGAGCGCGCTCACGCCGGCGACGTCGGTGCCGCGACGCAGCAGCGCGTCGGCGGCGCCCTGGCGCGTCGCCGTCGCGAGGTCGATGCTGCGCCCGCCGCTCGCGTCGGCGAGCGCCTGCAATGCCGCCGGGTCACCGCTCGTCGCGCTGCTGATCGCGTACACCGGCACCGGGAAGGCGAGTCGCCAAGGCGCGCCGTAGTTGGCCAGGCCGTCGCTGAACCAGAGCGCTTCGGCGGAGACGCCGTCGTGGCGCACCGCGCCGAGGTTGCTGGCCCCGTCGTAGACCGTCGTCTCGAGCGCCTTGCGCAAGGCCGCCCAGTCGCCGCCGCGAACGTCGAAGCGGATCGGCGCGGCGGCGACATCGGCGACGCGAACGAGGCTGACCGCGCTGTCGCGCACCGCCGAGAAGTACGCGTCGAGGAGCGCCAGCTCGCGGTCGAGCTGGCGGTGCGCGCCCGAGCCCGATGCATCCCAGACGATCTGGACGCGATGCGGCAGCGGCCGCGCCAAGGGGCGCTGCGGCACCGGCAGCTCGAGCGTGAAATAGCTCTGGCCGTCGCGCTCCTCGGTGGCGATCGCGGCCGCCTGGCCGGCGGCAGGCAGGCGAAGCGCGATCGGCTCCTTCGGCAGGGCCGTGTCGGTGCGCGTCGTCCGCGCGACGAAGCCGCCGTGGGCATCGCGCTCGAAGCGCAGGCCGAGCGCGCCGGCGCCGACGAGCTCGGGCGAGGCCGCGGCACCCGGAACGCGCAGCGACACCGCCAGCGCGTCGACGCGATCGGCGTAGCCGAGCGGCACCTGCAGCCGGCTCGCGGCCGGCTCGACGATGCGCAGCTCGACCGTGCGCGTCTTGCCCGGCAGGAGCGGATAGATGCGCAGCTCGTAGTTGTTGCCGATCGTCGTCTGCAGCAGGCCCGGGTCGACGCGGCGGCGCGCGACGTCCTCGAACACCTGCTGCGCGCGTGCTTTCTCGACCGGCACCGCGGCGCGCAGCCGCCCGTCGACATCGAGGGCGAAGCCGCTCACGACCTGTCCGGGCGCGAGCGGGAACCGAAGCTTGCCTTCGAGGATGCGCTGGTTGGGGTTGAAGAAGACCATCTGCACCCGCGTCTCGGCGGCGCCGCCGGCGACCTCGACGTCGACCTGCAGCGAGGCGAGCCGGACCGGCTGCTCGGCACCTTGCACCTGCAGCGTCGGCGCGCGCCAGGCCGAGACCGGCGGCGTGACCGCGACCGGCAATGGCGCCGAGATCGGCGGCACCGGCTGGGCGAAGGCGAGGGCGCCCGCCATGCAGGCGGAGCCGACGAGGGCTCGGGCAAGGCGGTGACAGGCAAGGAAGCGAAGGCTGGACGACATGGCGCGATCTCCCGACGCCGCCGCGCACGAGCGCGCAGCGGGACTGCGAGTGAAACGCAGCACGTTGCGATTCGGGGTGAAAGCCGCGCCGAACGGGGCAAACGTAAAATGCGCGACCCCGACGGCCCCCGAATGAACGTCCTTCGTTTCGCAGACCTCGTCGCCGCCGGCCAGGCGGCGCAGCGCCGCGTCTTCATCCGCGCCGACCTCAACGTGCCGCAGGACCACTCGCCCGAAGGCGGCGGCCGCATCACCGAAGACACCCGCATCCGCGCTTCGCTGCCGTGCATCGAGATGGCGCTTCGCGCCGGCTCGGCCGTCATGGTCACGTCGCACCTCGGCCGGCCGAGCGAAGGCGAGCCGAAGCCCGAGGACTCGCTCGCGCCGATCGCGGCGCGCCTGGCCGAGCTGCTCGGCCGCGCCGTTCCGCTGCGAACGAACTGGCTCGACGGCGTCGCCGTCGCGCCGGGCGAAGTGGTCGTGCTCGAGAACTGCCGCCTCAACAAGGGCGAGAAGAAGAACGACCCGGCGCTGGCCCGGAAGATGGCGGCGCTCTGCGACGTCTACGTCAACGACGCGTTCGGCACCGCGCATCGCGCCGAAGCGTCGACCTACGGGATCGCCGAGTTCGCGAACGTCGCGTGCGCGGGGCCGCTGCTCGCGGCGGAGATCGACGCGATCACGAAGGCGCTGGCCCAGCCCAGGCGGCCGCTGGTGGCGATCGTCGCCGGCGCGAAGGTCTCGACCAAGCTGGCGATCCTGCAGAGCCTGGCGAAGAACGTCGACCGCCTCGTCGTCGGCGGCGGCATCGCCAACACCTTCCTGCTCGCCGAGGGCGTTCCCATCGGCAAGAGCCTGGCCGAGCCGGCGCTCGTCGACGAGGCGCGCGCCGTGATCGCGGCGATGAAATCGCGCGGCGCCGAGGTGCCGCTGCCGGTCGACGTCGTCACCGCGCGCGAGTTCAAGGCCGACGCGGCGGCGACGACGAAGGCGGTCGGCGACGTGGCCGGCGACGAGCTCATCCTCGACATCGGACCGAAGAGCGCTGAGTCGCTCGCCGCGATCCTGCAGGCGGCGGGAACGATCGTCTGGAACGGCCCGGTCGGCGTGTTCGAGTTCGACGCCTTCGCGCACGGCACCGAGACGATCGCCCGCGCGATCGCCGGCTCGCCCGCGTACAGCCTCGCCGGCGGCGGCGACACGTTGGCGGCGATCGCCAAGTACGGCATCGCGGGCGAGATCGACTACATCTCGACCGGTGGCGGCGCCTTCCTCGAGGTGCTCGAAGGCAAGACGCTGCCGGCGCTCGAGATCCTCGAGCGGCGTGCCCGCGACAACCCGGTACTTCCTGCATGAGCGATTCCTCGGTCCCCCGCGCCACCAAGATCGTCGCCACCCTCGGGCCGGCGTCGAGCAACGCGGAGATCCTCGAGCGAATGATCCGCGCCGGCGTCGACGTGATGCGCCTCAACTTCTCGCACGGCACCGGGCAGGACCACATCGACCGCGCGACGCTGATCCGCGAGGTCGCGGCCAAGGTCGGCAAGGAGGTCGCGATCATGGCCGACCTGCAGGGACCGAAGATCCGCGTCGGCAAGATCGCCAACGGCAAGACGACGCTCGTCGCCGGCGAGAAGCTCGTCCTCGACGCTGCGTGGACCGAGCCCGGCACGAGCGAGCGCGTCGGCCTCGACTACAAGGAGCTGCCGCGCGACGTGCGCCCCGGCGATACGCTGCTCCTCAACGACGGGCTGCTGCGCCTGACCGTCGAGTCGGTGAAGGGCGAGGAGGTTCGCACGACGGTGATGGTCGGCGGCGAGCTCTCGAACAACAAGGGCATCAACAAGGCCGGTGGCGGCCTGACCGCGCCGGCGCTGACCGCCAAGGACATGGAGGACATCAAGACGGCGATGTCGTTCCAGTGCGAATACCTGGCGGTGAGCTTTCCGAAGAGCGCGACCGACATGGAGATGGCGCGCCAGCTCGGCAACGTCGCCGGCGAGAAGTGGCGCCACAAGCCGCAGATGATCGCCAAGATCGAGCGCAGCGAGGCGATCCCGGCGCTCGAGTCGATCCTCAAGGCCTCCGACGGGATCATGGTCGCGCGCGGCGACCTCGCCGTCGAGGTCGGCAACGCGGCGGTGCCGGCGCTGCAGAAGCGGATGATCAAGATGGCGCGCGAGATGGACCGCGTCGTCATCACCGCGACGCAGATGATGGAGTCGATGATCGTCAACCCGGTGCCGACACGCGCGGAAGTGAGCGACGTCGCCAACGCCGTCCTCGACGGCACCGATGCGGTGATGCTCTCGGCCGAGACCGCGGCCGGGCGCTTCCCGGTCGAGACGGTCGAGATGATGGCGTCGATCTGCGTCGAGGCCGAGCGCGCCGAGGAGATCTCGCTCGACGCCGGCTTCACCAACAAGACTTTCGGCCGCATCGACCAGTCGATCGCGATGGCGGCGCTGTTCACCGCGTATCACCTGGGCTGCA
>Ga0207658_10002043_pt1 | contig 15061 bp, 18 predicted proteins | sample KBSS33metaG_FD_184322 | JGI IMG/M metagenome (GOLD analysis project Ga0207658, IMG submission 184322) | Switchgrass rhizosphere microbial communities from Kellogg Biological Station, Michigan, USA - KBS S3-3 metaG (SPAdes) (version 2) | ecosystem: Host-associated > Plants > Roots > Rhizosphere...
AAACCGAACATGCACTGGATCATTTTCAAACCGATTATTTGTTAGTGCCACCAGGTCAGGAGGAATTTCAAATGGCATTGCAGAATTTTCCACAATACAAAGACTTCGTACGCCAATACTATATCACCTGTGTTTTTTGAGCATTTTGTTCCAATTTCGCAAGACGTTCTTTTTGACAACGCGCACAAATACTGCCACACATATCGTATTCTCCATCCCAGCCATCTTCCACAGGACAATAATCAAGGATTTCAAAATCTTCAATGCCATATTCGGCGCGTACTTGAGCGCGAGCATGGAGCACGCAGTTACAGTTAATACCAGACAAGCAGTCACATTTCCACATATTCTTTTTCCTCATCTCCTGCTCAACGTTTTTGGTGCCATATTTTTTGCTAAGAATAAATGCTCCTAATCGCAGTTCTCTTACAACTCTTTTATCCCATCTTTCTTTGCACTCGTTACAATAATCATTGATATCAGTCGAACCATTGCACCATTTGCATGATCGTTGCATGCTTGTTACCAGTGCATCGGTTTTATTCCGAATCGTTTGCTTGCAATGGGTGCATAACGCGGATACCAAGCATTTGTCGCAATTCGGATAACAGCGTTCGTAACAAATGAGGCATCTTGCAGTTTTTGCAAGATCAAAATCATATGCCGCGACTTTTTGTTCACTAGTTTCTGCTGTTTTTTGTTCACCAAAGGGCTCACTAAACCCGTGCAAGAACGACATGCTGGTTTCGTTAAGAGTAATATTAAATGCAGGACGTTCGCTTGTGTCTGGTAAATAGCTTTGCGATGTGGTTTTTTGTTTGCACGGAATACATACTTGAGGATATTCCATTGTTGTGCTGATGAAAAGAACATCACATAATTCACATTGCACGTCCATTTAAACAATTTTCATAGATTTGTTTTTTGTGGGATTTTAATAAGCGCAAAAAAAAAAATAAAATAAAGAAGAAAAGCCCGGATGGCGCAGTTGGTAGCGCGCCCGGCTGTTAACCGGTGAGGTCGTGAGTTCAACTCTCACTCTGGGCGTTCTTTTTTTTTGACAATTTTTTTTTGATAAAAAATTTTTTTTTTTGACTTTTTTTAAAAAAAAAAAACATTTTTTATATATATTGGGGTATTAGCTTAGTGGTAGAGCAATCGGCTGCAGTCCGATAGGTCGCAGGGTTCAAGTCCCGCATATCCCTTTTTTTTGATTTTTTTTTCCAAAAAAAAAATGGACATGGCGGGATTCGAACCCGCGATCTTTGGCTCATAAGACCAACGCTTTAGCCACTACGCTACACGTCCTTGTGCAAATAATTTCTCTTTTTTTTTCACAAAATATAAAGATTCTGTCGACAAAAAAAAAAACAAAAAAAAAAACTTCATGCGTTACTGTGAAACATTATGTTGTGCGGGCACCATTTCGTCGTTGGAAGAAGCGCAAGTTCTTTGTGCGACATGTCTATTTGGCAAATTAACAGTTGTACTGGATTTGGATGAAACATTAGTGCATGCCGTGCATCATATCGCACTTTGTAGAGGTTGTGTACCTTTTTGCTATTTTGAAAACTTAAAAATTTATAAACGCCCTTACGTCGATTTGTTCTTGGATACTGTTTTCGAGAGATATGATGTGTATATCTGGACAGCAGCACACAAATCCTATGCTCGAAAAGTACTAGCACATTTGTTAAAACCAAAACACATTCCTATTCGCGTTTTAACCCGAAATGATACGCTGCATATTAAAAATCGAGAGCGTTTAATGTATTCCTGTAGAGCTGACAACGTTGTTAAAATTAAGCCTTTGAGTAAATTAAATTGCAGGTTATCTCGAACTGTAATGATTGATGACACGCTTTCTTGCTTTTCGCGCAATCTAGCAAACGGTATCCAGATAAAAGAATTTGACGATCCTGAAAAGCAGACCGACGATTGTGTGCTTCTTAATTTACTTGTAGAGTTGGATAGATTATCTGATTCAAATGATGTACGCTCGGACGAGTTTTTATTATGATATATGGTAACATAGAAATGGATCTTGAAGTAAAAGCATATACGCACGTTCGGGAGCTTGCGACAAACAGCACATCTTAGAAACAAATTTAACAAATAAAGGAAACGATTCATGCGATTGTAAAACCTCATTCAAGGGAAATTTTTTATACCAATCAAGATCCATGAGAAACAATCTCAATACATTGTTCTTTTCCGATTGGGAAGCTTGTTCCGAATCATAGATATATTGACGTGTGTAAAGCAAAAACGCAGTTTGACCAAGTGCCCATAAATCGTTTTGATAAAGTGATAATGGCCTATTCCACAACAAATGCGGATGCATGTAATATTCCGAGCCGACCTTTTCACCATCATACCCTACTAAATTATCGTCCTCACTGTTTATCATATACGCATGTCCTGCGATCGCAAAATCAATTAATTTCACATTGCCGTCAGCGTCCATTACACAATTTTCAGGTTTTAAATCATTATGCACCAAGCGCAATGCGTGCAATTTAACAAGACATACCATAATATGACTCAATGTTTTTGAAACACATTTTAAACGTTCTGTTAAAGTTTGTTTTTGCTCATTGTGCATCAATAAAGCCTGTGACAAATCTTCGCCACCATATTCCATCACTAAATCAACTTGTTGGTTAGAGATTACATCGTGGACAAAAATCAATTTTGTAAAAAAATCCTGTGATGGATTTGTTCTGTGTGCAAGTCTTTTGAGCATATCAATTTCTGAATTAGTAGCTTGCATTGAAGTGGTTCTTTTTACAACGACTTTATCGTTGGGCAAGACGTAACCTGCAATTTCTGGTCCTGTCCATGTCGCGAGAAACACGGTTGTGTGTGATGATTCATTGCAAATCACAGCATCCAAATGATAATACGTATGTTCCTCAGCCACGGGTGGCACCTCGATGTGTAGCATTTCGTTAAATGTTGTTTTCTTTTTTTTTTGTTGTCTGGTTTGTTTAAAATTTAACCTTTCTGTAGGAAAAAAGTCACAAACCATCACCATGCAATCGGAAGCAGGTCAAGCTTTCATGTCCACACTGTTTCGTGCGGATGGTTCAAACTGTCATGTGAACGATATGCAAGGATGGCCATTCGTCAAAACCAGAATGGAGAAAGTAACCAAGCGGCGTACATCAAAATTCCGTACATTGGCACTTGGACTTGCAAAGTATGATTATGCCGGAGCACCATCAAACTGGGATGAGAAGCAGAATTTTGACCATGAAAAATTTATTGTTCGTATGGCGGATTATGCCATGAAGAACAAAGATGCATACGACTCGCAAATCATAGACATTCGTGTGGATTATCGCGCAGGACGAATTCCGGATGGATTTTCTATCATGTGCGATTTCTGCACTTAAGAAAACATAAGTGCTGTAGATTCATTGTAACGGTTTAGAAGAAATTGTGGAATATCGGTCAATTGTAGCAATGGCTCATTTGCGGCAAATTCCAAGATTTCAATATTTGTTCTATAAGGAAGTTTAGTGTAAAGAGTAAATCCACGCATGTTGTATTTTGCAATTCGCATCGTATGTTTTTCTGCCTGATGTTGGGTAAATAAAGTTACTCGCATTACAAAATTCGGCATGCAGACAAGCCGTTTGGCAAGGATATGTAGCATACCCCGCACAGTGTAACACCGGCCATTGTAAGTGGATTGCGTAATCGTAAAATCGCCAATCGCATCTTGTATTCGTTTGTACATGGGAATAAAATTTCCGTGATTTGAGTCTTCAATCGTAACAACTTGTAATGTAACACATTTACATGCTTCTCCGCCATATTCACATGTCTCAGTACATCTATCAAAGCCAGTGCAAACAAAATCGAAATTCCAAACCGACATTACTTTATAAGCATGTTTAATTTTATATGCGTCTCTCTCGCGATATACATAATCTGGACTTGCATGCTTATAATCGGATATTGGTATCGCACGTTTACAAACGGAAAATAAATATCTGTGCAACGGAGAGTATCCAGATCCAGATGTGGAACGAGTACTCTGTATAAATATGTCAATGTCATTTGCTTTAAAGTCATTTGTAAATAATTGTGCATGAATGGATCCGCCGATTTCTCCACCTTCGCGTCGTATCAATCGTGTAAAATAATCAAAATCGAGAAATGCTAGCATGTTGCGCAACCGCGAAACTGCAAATAACTTCACGTGGTGCAAAAATCTGGTTCGTAGAATGTTGGCAAAGTATTTGGATGTATAAATAAGTTGTTGCCATTCGTAACATCCAAGCCCAGATAATATTGTAATCCATGCATCGATACTCAATAACCGCATCTATACAAAAGTTTTATTTTTTGTAAAAAAAAAAGAAAAAAACAAAAAGAAAATTGTAGCTAATAAATAAATGGGTCCTTCTGTGCCAAAACTATGGGAGTTGAGCACAAGACAAAAAACAGTGTTTATTTGTTTGCACACTACTTTTTTGCTTGCGTTTGTAAGCGCGATTGTATTTGGTACTGCAGCGGATGCATGGGCACCTGCACAAACAGATTACCAAAAAACTCTTATTGCATGGGGTATTGTCAATGTCCTCATGCAAGCACTTTTTTTTGCTGGTTTATTATGGCTACATGGCATAGAGCGATATTGCATAAATGCAAATAACTTGGAACGAGCAGAGCTTTTCATGGTGATGGAAACATATTTGTGGGCCGCTGGGAATGTCGTTGCATATGTGTTTTGTTCCGTATTCTTTGCGCGTTCATCAAGTTTAGGAACGATTGGAATTTACCACTACAGTTTAGTGCTGTTTTCATATCTGACTTCTTTGGTAGCATTGTTGTTTCTAATCATTTACGTTTACGTTTGGCCAACGTGTCGCTAGATGGACCCTTGAAAGAAAAATAAAGAACAAATTAAAAAAAAATGACTATTCGTGTTTATCTTTCTGGTGGTCCAAGTCGCCAAAGATGGGGCGATGGTGTAACAAAAGCAGATGTTGCAAAGATATTAAAAGGTCTCGGAAAGGGTATTGAGATTGTTAAATCACAGGCTGACTACGTTGTCATTCCAGATGATGTTGCCTCAGCAAGTGATACTGCAATCAAAGCACTCAAACCAAATGGAAAGGTGAAAAAATACACTGCTTTCGTATATCTCATGAGTTTCTTTGCCACGAAACCATCGACAAAGAAAAAGAGTGCAACCAAGAAGAAGACCACTTCAAAGAAAAAGACTGCCCCTAAGAAAAAAAGTACAGCTTCCAAAAAGAAAAAGATTGCCTCAAAGAAAAAAACAGCCTCTAAAAAAAAGACAGCCTCTAAAAAAAAGACCGCCTCCAAGAAAAAGACCGCCTCCAAAAAGAAGAGTGCCTCAAAGAAGAAGAGTGCATCCAAAAAGAAGACTGCCTCCAAGAAGAAAACAGCTTCAAAGAAAAAGACAGCCTCCAAGAAAAAGACAGCCTCCAAAAAGAAGAGTGCATCCAAGAAAAAGACAGCCTCCAAAAAGAAGAGTGCCTCCAAAAAAAAGAGTGCAACCCAGAGTGACATTTACACATGGGAAGAATTCTTGAGGGCATGGAAGATTGAGAACCCACAAAAGGGGCGCACTGACTCACAGTCGCGCATGAATGCGAAGCCAGAGTGGGAACAATACAAGAAAGACCAAGGCATTGGAGCAAAGAAGGCATCTGCGAAAAAAGCTTCGGCCAAAAAGGCGTCTCCAAAGAAAGCATCTTCGGAAGTTCGTAGTTTCAAAGAGTTCGTGCAAGGACTTCGTGGAAGTCGGCGAGATGATGCATGTCTTGGTTATTTCTGGTATTTGGCAAACTTGGTTCTTCCTATAACTGTTCAAAATGAAGCTATGAAAATTGCGGATGCGGAAGAAGCAATGCGGTTTTTATTTAGGAAATTGCAGTTGCGCGTACATCCAGACAAACGACGACCAGGAGATTCACAACATGATTTTGATGTCATGGCATCCAGTATTAATGAGTGTACGCGGGATATGATTAAGCGTGACAACTCCTTGGAAAAATTTTTTTCTTAATTAAAAAAATGCTTCTGGAGGTCTTGATTTTTTGTGATCCATTTTCGTCTTTTCTTGCGATGCCTTGTCACGGCATTGTTCTACATACTCCACAAATCGTTGTGCTTCATGTGGATCGGGTTCACGGTCGGGATGTTCTTGTTCTTGGAATTTTTCATAGGCGTGGGATAAGAAGGTTTGTGTTAAACCTGGTTTTGCTTTTTTTGTTGTAATCACAAAAAAATGCTTGCCATCTTCTGTGCGCGTTCGCTCATTTTTATTTTGCATTTCGCTTTGAATCGCTTCGCGTAATTGTTTTTTCCTTGGTTGAATGTTTTTACGGTGTTGTATATCAAGTGAATCTAGATACGAATATTGCAAAAATGGCGAAGCTTGCACATTAGGGTCCATTTGGGCCATTGTTTTCAAATTTTTGTTTTTGTTTTCTTTGCTGCAACTAAAGAACGAGAAACAATCTTAATTTTAATAAACATACATTAAAACAAGTTTAAACAGTTCACAGGTAATCACTAAAGGATAGCAATGTGCAATAACATGAGCATGCCATTTTTGTTCAAAGTGTAATCCTAGATATAGACTATTGGGTGAGTGAAGTACGTATTCTTTGCCCTCTGTAAACAATATCGGTGGTGGTTTGAGTGTTAGCTGTTCCAGACGCAATTCCTCACAAGTCATACGATTGACTTGTTGCTTGCGCTTCTGTATAAGTCCATAAAATGGTTTCTGGCGTTCATCACCAAGAATACTACGACAAAAAACATTCACATTTTGACGATAGTATTCAATCTCTTCACGTGTATTGTATGTGTACATTGATCGACGATGTGGCATTAATTTCCATCGTGCCTTCTTTAATTTGGCATCATTGTTTGAAAAACGAGCTTTTCGATCACGTTGATACTTTTCCTTGCGCTCTTCTTGTCGCAAATCGGTAATACGTATCAACCGAGCTTCTTCGGGCTCAGACTCCTCCGAATCCGAATTGTAGCTATCGCCCACCCGCATCATTATCCCCTAAAAGCATTAATTTTTATGATATGAATGTTTTCGACGCATGTATTGAATGATAAATAAATGAACAAAAGTACAAGATTAAAAGAAAAAAAATGGAGTGTATAAATGAGAAAAAACTCAACTTGTTGTGAAGATTCTGATAGTTCAGAATCCAATTCCGATTGTAATAATAATAATGACGACAATGGCTTACAAGACTCACAGGGAAACGTTGGAACATTTGGGTTTCAGGTGGGGGGAAATCTGGGAGCACAAGGAGATATTGGTGTTGATCAAAGGGGTGTTCAGGAACAACTAACGTTCATGGCGATGTTGGTCAAATGTGTACTCAAGGACTAAAATGGGGCACAGGGTAGTATTGGTGTTGGTCAAACGGGCGTCCAGGGAGCACAGGGCGATATTGTTGGCGCGCGCTCAAGGATCACAGGGCAATCTTGGTGCGCAAAGGGGGACATTGGCCACCTAGGACCATTGATACCGTTTCGTGCTTAAAAATATTACCAACAAGTTCAAATTTTGGCATTGTCTTTGTTCCAAATAAATAAGGCATATCCATTGTGATATGCCCTAATCCCATTACTTCTGATTCATTGTATATGAGTTTGTCATATGTGTATACTTGTGTAATTTTTTCGAATGGCTGCAATATGCTCATTTAAATTTAAACCCAAATAAATATGTTTCTTTTGTCGGAAAATATACGAAAAAAAACATAACTTGGTAGTGATATATTTTTTGCTTTAACTCTATCTTTTTCTTAAAATAATCTTGTAGAAGATTTTGATGTTTTTCTTGAATTGTAAAAAATGGAATTAATTACAAAAAAAAACAAGTATACATTTCCTTAAAAACAGAAGAGTGATTCATGACTTTTTTTTTAGAATGAAAAGGAAAGCGGAGCCAGAAAAAACTACTTCGAAAGGGCTATTGGTATTTTTTCAAACTTGTAGTGTCATTCCACCCGAACCACAAACATGGGAAGATTTGATGTGGAGAAAGACACAATATTGGAAATTACAAATGCATATATTTCCAATTGATATGGATATATTGTGGCGTGGAGCAAGGTTTTTAAACAATTCCGAATTTGTCTATATTCCAGAATCAAGATGTGTTCCTTTCAAACCAATATATGAGCAGGTGGATGATTTTACTTTTGTTGCACATCAAGATTTGATTCGCATTGACAGCGGCTCTGTTGAATCACATTTCGGTATGTCTGTACACGATATCCGTCAAGAAGCAACAAAAATTACTTCTTATGTTGTTAATTGGGGAGCCATCGCATCAATAATTGCAAGATTTTTAAATTTTTTACCTGATCCATTTGCTGAATTAATTGTTGCATACGCTTCACCACTGGCTGCTTTCATTCAACAAAATATTCCAGCAACAAGAAAAAATTGGCATCGAAAAAATAATATTTGGTTTATTAGTTAATTTAAAAAAAAATTAATGAAAAAAATTTAATTAAAAGCATTAAAATGTTTTATTGATTTTTAAGCAATTTACGAGCAGCTTTAACCCATTTTGCAGCGCCTGGTAATTTTTCTCCTAAACGCAGTTGCTCTTCTTCCACTTCTTCAATTAACATCTCGAGGTTGTCGATATCTTCTGCATCCACCGCTTCTCGCAGCATCGCAACAACATCTTCCTTTTCTTCTTCCTCCTCATCCCCTTCTTCTTCTTCTTCTTCGTCTTCCTCTTCTTCAAGGTCTGGTTCCACAATTTTTCGGTGGAGCATCTCCTCTGCACGTGCTTTGGCAAGCTGTACTTCTTCCAAAATGTCTGTTAAACGATGTGTGCGTGCATTGAGCGCTTCAGCAGGGCGCTCAATGCGCTTCATGGCTGCAAGTAGCTGCACTAAATTGTTTCTTGCATTGTTTGTGTCGACAGCAGTGTTCACGTTATCGACCAGCAATCGAAGATCCAAACGTGTCTTTTCAATTAAATTTTCTTCGCGTTGTGTCAAATTTGTACGGGCCGCGCCCACACTTCGATATGGGCTCGCTGCAAATTGTGCTCGTTGCAACAATGTATCTTGTGCACGCTGTGAAAGTTCGGCTTGACGTTGATGTTCCGCAGCAAGGGCTGCCGATTCACTCGCACGTCTCTTTGCAGCAGCCAAATCTGCCTGACTTCCCTTCAACTGTTGCATAAGTAACACACTTGGTAAGTCGTCTTGTGCAGCAGTGGTAATAAAAATCATGTTTTTCACAATATCGTCACGCAGTAATTTGGCTTCGGTTTCACGCTTTGTGACATCGTCCAGAGTCAGATCACTGCCAGTAGCTGTGAGCAACAAACCCAATGCCTGTCGTTTTGCTTCCATATCGGCAAGCGTGGTTTTGTAGGTGTTATCCGGGTCGTAAAAACCTTGGCGCGCCATAAATACCTTTGTTTCACGAATTGCGTCATCTGCACTTCGCGCAATGGATTGCATGGCAACGAACTTCTGCTGTACGCTCATTTGTTCCGTAGTTTTAAATCGTGCTGCGGCTTCCTTTTCATACACGCGAAACGTGCTCAAGTAACGGTCCAGACAACTATTGTTTAGCACCAAAATGTCACGAACAGTCCCCAATTCAGCACTCGTACGGTTTGGTGTCTGTGATTCTACTGTCGCAGCCATTGCGCTGTGGAAACATTCACGCGCTTGACGAACCTGGCCTCTGTATCGTTCCTCTTGGCCTATAGCTTGCAATTCGTTTGTGATTTTAACCAATGCATCGTGTTTTGTTTGCGCATTGGCATAGTTTTGGTCAATTTCCACTTTGAGGTCTGCTTTGGCCTTTTTCTCCTTGTCATCAAACTCTGTTTTTTTGGTTTCAAATGCTTGCATAATTCGTGCAACTTCATCTGGTGAAGCTTTGGTTTCAGGAACCGGTGTTTGTGGTATTGTCAAGTTGCCAGTTGTGCCACCAACTGTTCCTGGAGTAGTTGCAACGGGCCACAAATTGTAATTCAGTCCTACCCTTGAAGACTCTACGAGCCATTCGTTGAGTTGCTTTTTCTGCGCAAGTGACAAGCGTGCAGAATCTCGATATGCGGCAATCTTGATTCGAAAGGCGGCTTCGAACTCTTGGACGGATTTGTGTACATCGCGAATCTGGGCATCGGCCGCATCTTTGGCAGCTTTGTCAGGTGGGCTACTAATTAATGCAGCTTTTTGTTGTTCGTTAGCTGTGATAAGCATCTGTTTCCATTGTTTGCGCGCCGCAACAAGACGATTGTGGATTTTTCGTGCATCTTCAAAACTTGTGATTGGGAATGTTTTGAATTCTTCGACGTTTCCAGGTCCCCAGAAAAGAGGATCGGGTTCAGACGGGAAAACAACAACTTCTTTCCCAGGGATTGTCGCATCCAGGTAAAGGTACTGAAAATTGATACCACTGCCTCGTGGTCTTTTTGTGACAAGAACATCTTTGTAACCCACGCCATGTAATATGGGAACCCAGTAGGACGGCACTTCAGCAATCATGGGCTTGTGTGGATTAACACCCCTAAGCAGTTCTGCAGCGTCACCAGTACTGAGTTCGAGTACAAACAATAGCTCAACGTGAGCCGGGTCTTTTGGAAGTTCAACAAATTCTCCTGCAGTCGGACCTGGAATCTTAATTTCGCCGCCACCATCACCACCAATTCGACATGGCGCTGTACTATGAATAATAAGTGCATTACTACGCAATGCACGAACTGCAGTTGCTTGGGACGAATCAAGTGCGCTGTCGTCATATACGACTGCTGGAACATCTTTTGTACCTTGATCTTTGGAAAACTTTTCTCCTGTGGGATCGACAGTTGCTTTTACCGTAGGCAAGGGCACTTGTTTATCTGTGGATTGGAACTGAAGAGTTAGAAGGAGCTTGCCCTTGCATTCATTGTTCAGTGTATCAATGCGTTGCCAATAACCTATGTCCGCTTCACGCGCATTGGGAATACGTTCATACAAACCTTTCACATATTTTTTGATTTCCTCGAAATTACTGGTTTGATAAACCATTTTTTTTTTCTTTTTTGTTTTTTGTTTTTCCTTTTATAAGTAACAAAAGGGGTCAACACGACATTAAAAAAAACCAAAAATGGGAATATTTGGATTGTTTGTATTGTGGGTTATTATAGTTGGGTTATTGGTATTCTTGTTTGCATGGATCATTGTTTCCAATAGCCATTATTCATGGACGCTTTTAAAACCCAACCAAAAATACATGGTACATGGGCGAAAATATACATTTCCAAATCTGGAATGTACTGGTCCAACGTATTTGTTGCACGACAGTTACATTAGTCAATTGCGCAAATTGCTGAACTATTCCGCACAGGCTTTGAAGGATGCAGCTATTGATTGGTGGTTGACGGGGGGCTCGTTAATGGGTTTTCAGAAGCATGGTGCCATACCTATGCCATTTGACGATGACATTGATATCGGGGTAGACGATTCGCATCGCGCATACCTATTTTCCGAGAAATTCGCACGTGTTGCCGAAAAGCATAATTTACAAGTGATTTTTTTAGTTGGTGCCTCTTCGAGACTCGCATCCAGAACAGGTGCGTGTGTACGTTTGCAGCTTTTTGGACAACATGCTACTCTTGATATCTTTTTTTGGAAAAAAGTCGAAAATGACAAGCGTGTAATCAAGCTAGATGGGTGGTATCCTCCCAATCAAGTAACATACAATGAAAAAGAACAATTTCAATTTGAAGATGTGTATCCACTACAAAAGTCCATTGACGTGGATGACATGCTTGTTAATTTACCGCAAAATCCTAAAAATTTATTAATTCAACAGTATGGGCCGTCTGTATTAACCAAAATCATTGCACGTTCGACTGCCGTGTCGCATTTATTTCCCTTTTTAGTATTGAATGCAATGTGGACCAAAATACCACCTGGTTAAAATAAATACTGTTATTTTTAATTACAAATAAGCACCATGCCAATGATGGTTGAGTATCACCACAACTCTTGGTTTAAGGAAAGAAACGGAGCTATGTTTTAGAGAATAACATACTGCATCATAACCATATTTTGAACAAATTGTACGAATGTACATTACACAACGGAACTGTTCAACAATAAAATACTTTTTTGTTTGTTATGTCTTCGATTCGTCCTCATCATCATCAAGCGGAGGACTAAAAAATAATTGAGTAATTTGAATGAGTTTTTCCGGTATGGTGTGAATGTGGTGTTTAACTACACATGCAAGAATTTCCAATCGCTGTTTCCAAGCATCCACGTCCTTTACTATGCTAAAACCTTTCGCATTTTTCTTCCAACAGCTTGCGAGCTTATTTCCGCCTTCAGTAATACACGAATCTGGATTGAATCGTAAAAAGTAAGACGGTCGCTGTCTAACATCTTCCCACAATTCGGTCACTCGTTTGGTTGTGCAGTTATAACCAAAATCATGACCGTTTTCTTCAATTTCTATAAATAGTGCATGGGTTCCAAAGTCTGCCATTAAATCTGGTCGTCGAAGTGATGAACCGCCAGGCACTCTTTTGTCATGTGCCCAACTAATTCCTGGAAACGATGCCATAATAAAATCGCGCACTGCAAGTTCTTTTGTTTTGAAATTTCGGGCTTGTGGTGCATCTGGGTTTAGAAAGATAAAGCATCGGCGGCAATACGGTTTATATTTAGTGCGATACTCCGCTTCGCACAATGGAGTTTGACATAATGCAGACCCTCCACAGTCTTTACAACGTGTGCGCCGTAAACCATGTGCACATATAGAAGCACCACCACAATCTCTACATCCAGCTCGTTGTCGTCCATGTTTACAAATGGAACTGCCACCGCAATCCTTACATTCACGTCGAATTTTCTTATGTTCACAAATTCCGGTGCCACTACACTCTTTGCATGCATATCGTCCACGACCATGCTCACATATAGACGCACCACCACAGTCCCGACAAGATTGTCGCTGTTTTTTATGCACGCATATTCCACTGCCGCAACATACTTTGCAAATACTGCGTCTCGCTCCATGTTCACAAATTTCCTTGCCACCGCATTCTTTACAGCGAGTGCGCCGGCGCCCATGCTCACATATAGACGCACCACCACAGTCCCGACAAGATTGTCGCTGTTTTTTATGCACGCATATTCCACTGCCGCAACATACTTTGCAAATACTGCGTCTCGCTCCATGTTCACAAATTTCCTTGCCACCGCATTCTTTACAGCGAGTGCGCCGGCGCCCATGTTCACAAATTCCTGTACCACCGCATTCTGTGCATAGATAGCGCCGGCGCTTATGTTCACAAATTCCTTGTCCACCACATTCCACGCAAGTATTTCGCGCACGGTTGTGTGCACAAAACCCGGTTGGGTTGCATATTTGGCAATGGGCTTTTTGCTTATAATGAGGACATTGTTTAACAGGCATGATTCCATTGCATTCGCGTACTATGCTGTGTCGTAGGTTTTTTTTTCTTATTCTTCTTCGAAATAAAAATACTTTTTTATCTTTTAAGAGAAAAGTGACATAAACAAAAAAAATTATTACGAAACAAAAATGGAATCCTGGCATCGCATGTTAATGGACATATATAATTTCGCGGGTAGATTTCTCTGAATGTTGTATGTCAGTTGATTCGGTAGTTATTTTTTCTTTTCATTTGAAAAAACGCAAAATTAGGTTTGTAAATGTGTCCTTCGGACTGCTGTTCTTCATGCTGTTGTTTTTCAACAAGTCTCACATGTCTGGTTATATGCTGTCTTATTAGTATTCCATGTATTATTATGAGTTGCAATGAATGGAGTTGTCCCTTGCAATATGACATACTTGCAACAAGCTTACATTGTGAGTTTTTTCAACGAGCATGTACATGCTGTTTTCAAAACAACATTGATGGTGAGTGTTTTAAATGGGGTACATGTGATTGTTCGTATTATGTTACAAATTTTGAACATTCTATTGGAACATGTACTCTACAAACGCCCAGATCTTATCCAAATGGCGAAATTGTTAGGATGTTTGTAAATAAGTACTCTCACGAGTGCATATTTCCAACCATAACTTTTGACCATATTGCATATGTTGGTGTTATTTTTATTATACTGGCAATATTATTTGCGATATCGGCAATAATCTCATTAGTGATGTTTTGTTTGCATCCTTATTATTGACGTTGTTTTCGCTCTGGTTTAAACAATCAGTAAAGAACACAGATTTATTTTGGTACATGTGAACAAAAAAATTAGTTTCGTTTTTGCTTTTTTTGACTTGTGATTTCTGCATTGCGCGCGGATTCCAATGCGGTTATTTTGGCACTTGTACGTTTTCCGATTTCCACTACTTGTCAGATTGCTTTTAAAGCGATTTCTAGTTCATTGTGGATTTTTTCGGTTTCGGTTTCCAATAAAGCCTCTGCTATTTCAAACTCTATCCAGTCTTTAAGCGCTTGTTGCAACGAATCATCTGTTTTGGGAATCGTATTTGTAAGGGAACCTTTATCACATCCACAGCTACTCATCGAAAGATAAAGAATTCACCCTTCACAGCCATAACATCAACTTTCCTGAACTTTGGCACATGACAATCAGGCGAAAAAGATGCATTAACATGCGGACTTTTAACATCCAAGCGCGCTCGTCTTATGTCATCGTCCACCTCAACTTCAAAGGAAAACATTCCACTTAAATATTTTTATGTTTGCGAAAAAAGTTTTTTTTTTGTGAGCAAATTGTTATGTAATTTATTAATCTTTTTTGAGAGAAGTTGTAAAAAAAATTTGAGCACAGTTTTTTTTTGAATTTTAAATTAAATAAAATGCACAATTTCCTTAAAACAAACAAGAAAACACAGCAACACTTCACATAGCTCGAGAAGCTTAAAAAATGTCACGACACAATGCATGGGATTCCAAAGTTGTGTATTTTATGACTCGAGCAGCCAGCTTGCATCACAAAGAGCTCCAAGCTCCATTGCCACCCAAAATTCGAAAACAACGACGCAGGCGACTGAAGAAAGAAACAACCGAACC
>Ga0207658_10002046_pt1 | contig 15050 bp, 15 predicted proteins | sample KBSS33metaG_FD_184322 | JGI IMG/M metagenome (GOLD analysis project Ga0207658, IMG submission 184322) | Switchgrass rhizosphere microbial communities from Kellogg Biological Station, Michigan, USA - KBS S3-3 metaG (SPAdes) (version 2) | ecosystem: Host-associated > Plants > Roots > Rhizosphere...
CCTCACCCCCGGCGCGTCGTCGATTTCAACGATGGCGATGGTATATGGAGCAGGAAAGTCAGGATGCCACTGATGCATATTGACGGTGTAGGTGGCGACCGTCGCCCGGCCAGACACGGCAATGATCTCCAGCGTTTCGGCAAGGCAGGCAGGGCAGCGGGGCTGTGGCGGGTGCACGAAGCTTTCGCACGCCGTGCAGCGCTGAAAGCACAGCTTGCCTTCCTTCCCTGAGGTCCAAAAGAACTCAGTTTCCGGAGTGATTGCCGGATAGGGCTTCGTCACTCGCATCCTCCTCGCGAAATCGTTGGCGGGCATGCCTTAGCGCTTCTTTCTGCCCCTTATCGACGCCGCTGTCCTACAGCGTCACGATACCGATCCAATATCGCTGACTATTCTGTCAAGTCCAGCCCTTCATCCCGTTCGCCGCTGCCTTTACCTGGCTTTACCTGGGGCTTGAGGCTCCTTACATAACGCTGCAAGCTTGGCATTGACCCAAAGGTGACGACATGTCAGAAAGCCGCGACTTGACCTAAGAGGTCATTCTCTCGTGAGCACGCAGCGGCGTTATGCCACCTGTTTTCAGACATGAAATACCATGTCGGCGATAGCGAAAGTCTGCTCGTCCGGCCGAGTAGGCAGTCGGCCGTTGCGAACGCGGAGAAGGGCAAGCGCCCAGCAGTGAGAGGAAATTGAACATGGACTTGGTAAATAACCTCGGCTCGCTTTACATCGATGGAGAATGGGCGGAGTGCGACGATCACGACGCCGTTCTCAATCCGGCTGACGAAAGCGTCCTGGGTGAAGCGCCGGTCGGTAACGCGGGCCACGTCGATGCGGCCATCGGAGCTGCGCACGATGCCTTCCATCGGGGCCCCTGGCCGCAGATGGCCGCTCGCGAGCGTCAAGGAGTACTGACTGCGTTCCTCGACGCGATTGATCGCCGCTCTGGCGAGATCATCGATCTGATCGTCGCGGAGGCGGGCGCTACTTTGGGTCTGGCCCAATTCCTGCAGTTCGGCATTCCGATGCGGCACGCGCGCACCACTCTTGAAACCATGATGCGTCCGGCGCAAACCTCCTTGCCGATCGACCTCACGCCTGCAGCGGATGGGACGACTGTGCTTGGCGCCAATGTGCTGTCCCGCGAACCGGTCGGAGTCGTCTCCGCCATCACGCCATACAACTTTCCGTTCTTCCTGAACGTTGGCAAGATCATTCCGGCGATGGCCGTGGGTTGCTCCGTGGTGCTCAAGCCTTCGCCGTTTACCCCCTTCGAAGCGCTGATCCTGGGTCAGATCGCGGAAGAGGTCGGCCTGCCGCGCGGTGTCCTCAATATCGTGACCGGCGGCGCCGATGTGGGCGCTGCACTTACCACCGACAAGCGCGTGGACCTGGTCTCCTTCACCGGATCGGATACCGTGGGCGCGGCCATTCAGGCGCAGGCAGCTCCGACGCTCAAGCGCGTCTTGCTCGAGCTGGGTGGCAAGTCAGCACTGATCGTGCGGGCCGATGCCAACATCCAGGAAGCGGCTATGGCCGGCGTCATGGGCTTCACGGCACACTGCGGTCAGGGCTGCGCACTGACGACCCGCCATCTCGTCCATAATTCGGTCAAGGCCCAGTACATCGAGGCAGTCAAGGCGATGGTCGGCGGCATGAAGATCGGCAACCCCGCCGATCCGAGCGTGAGCGTCGGCCCCCTGATCCGCGAGCAGGCGCGTGCACGAAGCGAGAACTATGTCGAGATCGCCAGGTCGGAAGGCGCGCGCCTCGTGCTTGGCGGCAAGCGGCCGGAAGGCTTCGACAAGGGGTTCTTTTTCGAGCCGACCTTGTTCGACGACGTCCACAACTCGCACCGCATCGCCCAAGAAGAAGTGTTCGGCCCAATCGGCGTAGTCATCGGTTTCGACACCGACGAAGAAGCTTTGGAAATCGCCAACGACAGCGAATTCGGCCTGGGCGGCGGCATCTACTCGCGCGATGTCGGCAAGGCCTATGAGATGGCTCTGAAGATGCGCGTGGGTGGTGTCGCCATCAACGGCGGCTGCGGCACCATGTCGAGCAACGCGCCGTTCGGCGGCATCAAGCGTTCGGGTTACGGTCGCGAGTACGGCGTCGAGGGGCTGAACGAGTTCACCTACATGAAGGCTATCGGCTTCCACGGAGGCTGAGCTTGCCCGGCCTGAACGTGGAACATCTGCGCCCGCTCATGTCCGATCCTTGTGGAGCGGACATGAGCGGGCGTCGCAGCATGCTGTCTACGTGGCTCCGCCAAGCTTGGCACAACGAGGCTTCGGTTCACGCGGTCGACGTCGAAGGGGCCACGCTTCGTTATCGTGCCTGGGGTCTGGACCAGACTGACAAACCGGGGCTTATCCTCGCGCATGGCGTGCTTGCCCATGCGCGCTGGTGGGATCATATCGGCCCCCACTTTGCAGATCGCTACCGTGTGGTCGCACCCGATTTTACCGGCATGGGCGATAGTGGTCGCCGACCGTCCTATTCACGCCCACAATACGCGCGCGAACTGATCGCAGTGGCACGCCATACCGGCTTGAAGGACATCGTGGCTATCGGCCATAGCTTCGGAGCGACTCCAGCGCTCTACGCCGCGATGAGTGCTCCGGACCTGTTCTGCCGCGTCATCGCAATCGATGCCCGGGTGTTCCACGAGCATACGGGCAAAGATCTCCCAAGCCAGCAGCAACGCACATACGCCTCGCTCGACGAAGCCGTGTCCCGTTACCGCCTCATTCCGCCAAGCGACGGCCTCGATCCTGAGATCCTAGCTTATGTCGCGCGACATTCGGTGACCCGGACAGACGAGGGGCGTTGGAAATGGAAGTTCGACCCAGCCACCATCGTGCCGGTTGATCGGTCCGGCATGGTGCAGGAGATGTCGCTCCGCCGCCTTCCGGTCGATTTAATATACGGGACCGCAAGCTCGTTCATGAGCGCACGGAACATCGCCAACTTCCAAGACCATATGCCGGCTTGTGGCGACCCGGTCGCGATTCCGATGGCCAACCATCATATTATGCTTGAACAACCAGCGGCATTGGTCGCAGCAATCAACGGGCTGCTGTCGCGGCCACATCCGGAAAGGATTTCGCTATGAAGATTCAGGTCATTCCCGGCCGCTGCTCTGGACATGCGCGCTGCGCAGCAGTGGCTCCGCACATCTATCAGCTCGACGACGACGGTTATATCGCTATCACCGAACTAACCATCGATCCGGCGGACGAAGCGAGTGCTCGTCGCGGCGCGCGCGCCTGCCCGGAGCGGGCGATCGAGATCGTCCAGGAATAAACGTAGCAGGAGGAGATCGACATGGCGCGGCTGGAACACTGGAACGTCCGCACGTTCGACCTCGCCGGCACGATTTCGTTCTATGAGGAGGTGGTCGGACTGCGGTCTGGCCCATTTCCAGGCAAACCGGGCAACGGAGCCTGGCTCTATGACGAAGCCGACATTCCGGTCGTCCATGTCGTCCGGCTCGACAGCGAACAGCGTGAGCGGGAACTTGCCCACATCGCGGCTCGCCTCGGCGATCTCGCCGGCCCAATCGACTTGGACTACCGGGGGTCTGGCGTGGTCGATCACGTTGCCTTTGCCTGCACCGACATGGATGGCATGCGGGTTCGGCTTGAGGAACGCGGACTACCATATCGCCTGGTGGAATTTCCGCATCTCAAGCTGAAGCAGCTGCTGGTTAACGATCCCAACGGCGTGACGCTGGAACTCAACTTTCGGGATGCCGAGCCTGTGATTGCAACTGACGGTTCTACTTGACGCTCGAGTCAAGTTGATACCATGGCTTTGGCAAGCTTTCGATCTGCACAGGACGCCGATGAAGACGTATCACCCAGACTCGTTCGAGACCATCCGCTACGAAAAGGGCGAGGACAAGGTCTTGTCGATCACGCTCGACCGGCCGAACCGCATGAACAGCTTCAACCAGCGCATGCTCGATGAGATGCGGTCTGCTTGGCATCTGTTCCAGCACGATCCGGACTTGCACGCTGCCGTGGTCAGCGCTGCCGGTGATCGCGCTTTCTGTACCGGTGTCGATGTCTTTGAATCCATCGATGAATTTCCGGACATGCCCTTCGACGAACGCGACCCCGGGGAGTCGCTGGGCCCCAAGCAAAACTTAGTCTGGAAACCGGTTATCACGGCCGTACAGGGTCTGTGCGCCGGGGGTGCATTCTACATTCTGAACGAAAGCGATCTTATCATCTGTTCGGATGATGCCCAGTTCTTCGATCCACACGTCAGCTTTGGCTTGGTTTCGGCTTGTGAGCCGATCGGTGCCTTGCACCGGATGCCTTACGGAGAAATCATGCGGATGGTGCTGATGGGCAGCGACGAGCGGATCACCGCCGAAACCGCCCTGCGCATCAACCTGGTCTCGCAAGTCGTGCCCCGTGAGGAGTTGCTTGCCACGGCCCACGCGCTCGCAAAAAAGATCGCGCAGAAGCCTACCATCGCGACTCAGGGAACAGTCCGTGCCATGTGGGAAGCGCTGGACATGCCCTACCTGGCTGCCGTGCGAAATTCGTACAAGTACACCCAGATCGGCAATCGACTGTCCCGTCTGGACCGTGGTGGTGTGGTAAAATCGCCATTCGCTCTGCGTTGAACATCAGGCGGCGTGGTTTGGTCGTGCCCGCGCAAAGGAATATTGCGATTGGCTGTGACAGCAACGGGCTTCGCGCAAGCGCGCCTCTTATGACCGGGCGATCCTGTCGACCCGCTCCGAACACGGCCACATGACCCCGCCCGAAATAAACTCGGCACAACCTGACAACGCCGTAAGGCCACCGAGCTTCCTAGCGCCACTTCGCATACCGTTGTTCCGCCGGATTTGGTTTGCCAGCGTCCTATCAAATCTAGGCTACATGTTCCTGTCGGTGGGAACCGGCTGGCAGATGACCGCGCTGACGTCGGATGCTGGAATGGTCGCGCTGGTTCAGACGGCGATGATGGTGCCGATGACGTTGCTGTCCGTTCCTGCGGGGGCCCTCGCGGACATGTACGATCGCCGCCGCATCGCGCTGGTCTCGCTGGCTCTGTCGATGACTTCGGCGGCCATGCTCGCCACAATGACTTTCATGGGCTATGCCACGCCCTGGCTGTTGCTGGGGTTTTGCGCAGCCACCGGCACTGGCATGACCCTGTTCAACCCGGCTTGGCAGGCATCGGTGAGCGAGCAGGTTCCACGGCCGCTGCTGGGCCAAGCGGTGGCATTGAATTCCATCAGCTTCAATATCGCCAGAAGCTTTGGGCCGGCTCTTGGCGGACTCATCTTGGCGATCGTAGGCGCTGCAGCAAGCTTCGCCGCGACAGCCGTCAGCTACGTGCCGATGTTCGCAATCATGTTTCTATGGCGGCGAACGCCAGTGTCTTCCCGACTGCCGCCGGAGCGCATCGACCGTGCTGTCAGCGCTGGCTTCCGCTATGTCATCCACTCGCCGCCTATCCGCGTCGTGCTGGTGCGGACCTTCTGTTTTGGCTTCGGCGGCAGCTGTCTTTCTGCCTTGATGCCGCTCATCACGCGCGAGCTGCTCCATGGCAGCGCGGAGATCTTCGGTCTCATGCTCGGCGCCTATGGCGTCGGCGCGGTGGTCGGAGCAATCGGGTTGAACCGGCTGCGTCACACGTTGTCGGCGGAAGGCGTGGTCTCGCTGTCCGCATTCGCGCTCGCTGCGTCGATCATCGTGGTCGCGATCAGCACCTCCGCTTTACTGACCGGTGCCAGCCTCTTGGTTGGCGGTGCTGGATGGATGGTCGCGCTCGCCCTATGCAATGTCCAGGTCCAGACGTCGGCCCCGCGGTGGGTTTCGGGCCGTCTGCTTGCCGCCTTTCAGACGTCGATCGCGGGCGGCGTAGCGGCGGGGAGCTGGTGTTGGGGCCGGGCGGCGCAGGCCTTCTCTGTCGAAGAGGCTCTGCTGACAGCTGCTGCCTACCTGAGTGCTTCGCTGCTTCTGAGTCGAGTGTTGCCGATGCCGGCAGCGTCGTCAGCCAGCCTGACGCCGGTCAAGTTGTCCGATCCCGAGGTCAACCTTGACTTGACCGGGCGATCCGGCCCGATCGTCGTGCAGCTCGAATACCGAGTGCCAGCTGACCTGGCGCGGGACTTCTATCGTATCATGCAGAAAATCCGCTCAGTGCGGCGCCGCAACGGCGGCTTTGACTGGTCGCTCGCGCGTGACATCGCCGATGGCGAGTTGTGGATCGAACGGTTCCAATGTCCGACATGGCACGACTATTTGCGTCAGCGAGACCGCAATACGCCGGATGAGTTGGCCATACAGATGAGTGCTCACCAATATCTGCGCCCAGGCTCACAATTGGAGGTGCGCCGTTTGCTGGAGCGTCCGTTCGGCTCGGTCCGATGGGCCGAGGACGTGCCCGAAGACCCGTTCTCGACCGCTGGTTGACGACAAGGTGGCAGAGAGACTCAGCTCCTCGTAGCCGCCGCGCCTGGTTCAGTTCACTGACATGGGCAAGCGATAGGCCTCCGCGTCGACATCGTCGCGCTCCCCCCACATGGCAACTGCTTTTGCGCGTTGGTGAGGAATGTAATCTTCCGGGAAGCGGCCGGTCGAACCAGGAATGCTCTTCAGGATCGCACGTCCGGCGAACATCTGGTGAACCTCGGTCGGTCCGTCCGCCATGCCCATGGCAAGGACTGAAGACCACATGCCCGCCAATGGGGTCAGGTTCGACACTCCCAACGAACCTAGCAGGTGCATCGCCTTGAACACGATGTTGTGAGAAATCTGCGCGCAAGCGACCTTGCAGGCCGCAATCCAGGGCAGGGCTTCCTTTTCCATGTGATTGTCGAACATCCATGCCGTCCGCAACACGAGCAGACGGAACTGCTCAAGCTCGATCCAGCACTGGCCGATGTCAACTTGGACGAGTTGCTTGCGAGCGAGAGTCTCGCCCTTGGTTACGCGACTGTTCGCGCGCGCGGCCATCATCTCGATCGCCCGGCGGCACATTCCCACCGTGCGCATGGCATGATGAATGCGGCCGCCGCCCAAGCGGGACTGAGCCACCATGAAGCCGCCCCCACGCGGGCCTAACAAAGCGTCTTTCGGCACCCGCACGTTCTCGTAACGGACATGGGCGTGCGTACCCTCGGGGAACGGTTCGCCCGTCAGGCCGGGATTCGAGAGAATCTTCACGCCCGGTGCGTCATGCGGCACGATCAGGATCGACATGCGCTTATAAAGCTCTGCCTCCGGGTCGGTGACTGCCACTAGCAGGAAGAACTCGGCAAAGCGGGCGTTGGATGAAAACCACTTCTCGCCATTGATGACCCACTCGTCTCCGATCAGCTCTGCCTTGCAGCGAAACTGGGTGGGATCGGAACCGCCCTCGACCTCCGTCATCGAGAAGCATGAGACGATCTCGTTCTCGAGCAAAGGCTTGAGGTACCGTTCCTTCTGGTCCGGAGTGCCGAACCGCGCCAGGATCTCGGAATTGCCGCTATCAGGTGCCTGACAACCGAATACGGTGGGGCCCCAAACGGTGCCTCCCAAAATCTCGTTGAGATGAAGCAGGTCCACCGCGCTCCAGCCCGGTCCTCCCAATTCAGGCGGCAGGTGCGCGCCCCACAGGCCTTGTGCACGGACCTCTTGTTGCAAAGGACGCACGATCTTCATGGCGCGCTCATCGCGCGGATTCCAGGGCGCTCCATGTTCCGGAAACAAAGCGTCGAGTGGGCGCACCTTTTCGGTTACGAATACCTTGGCCCACTCGAGCTTAGCCGCAAACTCGGGATTGAGCGTGAAGTCGACCATCGTCGCTTACCTTTCCTGAAACTTTCACTGGACATTTGTCCAACTAAATTGCCCGTGTCTAGATGAAATCGGACGCCCGTGATTGTTGGGTCGGTTATGGCGGGCAGGTATCGTCGCCCAACGATCCTATGTGGTCTCTTCCATTCCAACGAAAGGATCGCGCCATCAACGGAGGGAGCAAACATCTAGCGCCCGCCATCGATTTTGATATCGGGACCTCTCCGCGTCGCCATCGACCCTGTGCGCGGATTCTCACCCCAAGGCTTCCGGCAATCCATCCGTAGTTCAAGTTCGCGCGACGAATGCCGCCATACGCCGGCTGACCAAATCGATCCCGGCCTCAACGGCGCTCTCCTGGGACTCTCGGGTGGCCATCAAGCAAACGTGTTCGATTTGGATGACCATCAGTTGTCCATCTACTCGCTTTTCCATAGACGAGTGTTCGTCGAGGACGAGGGCCGGGAAGCTCTCGCCAAGGGCGGCAATTAGCCGATCACGCTGCCCATCGATCCGGTCTGACATTTCGGGGCTTTGCGCCACTGCCAAGGCATAGAGCCCCATAGAGCCCCGCCTGGTGCGATATCCGGCAATGACTTGCTGCAGCCAACTTGCAAAATCGTCAGGCGAACGCGCGTCGGCCCTGAGGAGGCGGAACAGTTCACACTGCGCCTCCCAATCCTCTTCGAGCATTCCCAGCAAGAGATGCTCCTTGCTGGAATAATACAGGTAGACCGTTGCTCGGCTTACGCCGGCTCGCGCCGCTATGTCATCGAAGCTGGTCTTGGCCACGCCGGAAGTGAGGAAGCATGCGCGCGCAGCGCGAATGATCGCCCGTCGGGTTGCTTCTTTCTGCAGTTGGCGGATCGAACCGCCGCCCTGAGTGCGGTTGACCTGCGATTCGGATTGATCCGGTTTCATTAGACAGTTATCTACCTATTTTCCGGGCTTGGAGCTATTGAAGGAACGGATATGGCAAAACTCGAATTTGGCAACATGCTCGACTTAATCGATTCTGCGGGGTTCGAGGCGTGGGCCGACCGAAACGTGCCGCGATTGGGCAACGGGCCCCTTGAAGCCCATTTCCTTACCGGCGGTTCGACGAACGCCGTATTCAGTGTGACAAGGGGCGGCGAAAGGGGCGTACTGCGACGGCCGCCGCGTGTGCCTCGCCCCGACAGCGCGAAGATTTTGGGTCGCGAAGCTCGCGTGCTCAAGGCCCTTAACGGCTCGGGTGTGCCTGCGCCGGAGATGTGGGGATGGTGTGCGGATGAGGAGGCGATTGGCACCTCATTCTACGTGATGAGCTTCGTGGATGGCTGGACGCCAAGTGGGGATGGTCCTTTCCCGCCGCCGTTCGATGTGGCCGGACCGCATCGGCGTAGTATGGCGGTCGAGCTCGTACGAGGCATCGCGGACTTGGCTCGAGTCGACTACAAGTCGGCAGGCCTCGAGGATTTTGGCAAGCCGGGCAACTTCCTGGCTCGCCAAGTCGATCGCTGGAAAGGTCAGCTTGCGATGTATCGCGAGACCGAAGATTATAGCGGTCGCGAACTCCCAGGCTACGATTATGTGGCAGACTGGCTCACCGCTAATACGCCGGAAAGTCCTCGCATGGGTATCATCCATGGCGACTACGGCTTTCCGAACACATTGTTCGCGCGCAGCACTCCATGTCAGCTTGCAGCCATGATCGACTGGGAGCTCTCCACTATCGGCGACCCGCTGCTCGACCTTGGCTGGACGATCCAGTGCTTCGCTCCTAGAGACAAGGATGGCGTGCCGCCGCCCCCCAATCTGTTTGATCCGACATTCTATCCCTCACGAGAGGAACTTGCAGAACTTTACGCCGATCAGGCTGATCTTCCGATCGATAATATCGATTACTACATGATCTTGGCACAGTTCAAACTAGCGACTTTGCTGGAGCGCAAGTATGCCGAATCGCTGATCGGCAAGGCTAGTGCGGAATACGGGAGCTTCTTTGGGCAGCTCACGCTCGACCTGCTGACGTGCGCGGAGCAGCTGGCGCGTAGATCGAAGCTATAGACAGCAAGCGTGTACAGGCTTCGGGCTCAGGGTGAACTTACGGCGCGGCGGAGGAACCAGTGGCTGACCCGCCCGCACCCGGCCCTAGGTCCCGCGGCCAGATAGGAGACATAAGTGTTCACCCACGTCATGCTCGGCGCGAACGACATTCCGAAAGCCAAAATTTTCTACGATGCCCTCTTTGCGGCAGCCGGAGGAAAAGAGGGCACCTTGACCCCCGACAACAAGCGAATTGTCTATACGCACAACGGTAACCGACTGATCATCACCACCCCTGCCAACGGCGAGCCGGCTTGTCCCGCCAATGGAGGAACGATCGGCTTTCAACTCGACAGCGGCGAGATGGTCGATGCCTGGCACGCAGCCGGGATCGCAAATGGCGGCACCACGTGCGAAGATCCTCCGGGCCCACGCCCAGCATACAAGCTGCATCTCGGTTATCTGCGCGACCCTGACGGCAACAAGCTATGCGGGGCCTACTGGATGGGCTGAGGCTGGCGACCACGTCTCGCCGGAGTGTCATCATGCCACCCGTCCGCCAGGACGAGGTCAGCGTGTATCGTCGGAGCAGAATACTCGCGAAAGAACACGAGCGGCGACGCTGCTCTAGGCCCTGTGACAAAGGGGATTTCGAAACGCCCCAAGTTCTGTTCATGGCGGCTCTTTGGGCACTTGTCGGATGCCGAGTGCGCACTGCTCGGTCCACTTCTGCCGTCCGAGCGTGGGCGTGGGGCACGGCGTGGTGGCGATAACCGGACCACTGATGGCGCTCCCCGATCTCGTTCCGATTACTCTGAGGCGCACAGTCTTTCAAAAAGATCTTGGCTTTAGCCGCGTCAACTATCGAGGACGTCCAGCTGCGAAAATCGATGCTCGGGCGGAACTCCAAAAATTACACAAGTTCGTTTGTGCAGTCTGGCCAGCATTGGGTCTCCTGCCAGTGGCGCGTGAGGCCGACGCGATCGCAGAGGCCTGTGAAGCGGGGGTCGCGGCGCAAGGCGGCTGCATGGGGCAAGAATAGTGCCGTCGTGTTGTATGGCGCGCCCCCAAGCCTCGCGCCGGGTTCCAGCAGTGACGAGAAATCGGAACGGTCGATGACCGCCCAGACCTTCTCGATATCGGCGACGACTGCGGCGACTGTCATGGGGAAGAAGGGTGCAAATCCGTCCTGTTCTACTTTTTGCGTCAGCTCTAGCAGTATTCGATCACGGCGTTGCGGTGACGGGTCGCGGATCGCGTCACACGTCTCGATCGCATCTCGAATAAAAAAATTGGTGCGGGCCCTCGGTGAAACGTCGGAGATCAGACCCTCGACCAAGCGATCACGCCCGAAGAGCGCAGCGAGTTGCGTGACTGTCGCCCATTCGTGCGGCGCGAACGGATGCGCGCGCTGGTCGCTTTTGACCATCTGTTCCCAGTCTTCGATCCGGCCGAGCTGCGCCATCGCAAGCTGGTGCGCCATGCGCACCGGCCCAACCAGCGGCTCACCTTCGCGGCCGATCTCTGCGATTGCCAGCGCCTCGCTGCTACGGCCCACCTGAAGTAGCAGATATGTTAGCAGCGGCATTGGCCAACCATACCTATCCGCCGCGCGGAAAATGCGCTCGCGTTCGGTGAAGGCGCCGCAGGGCGGCTGCAGACCGCCAAGTGCCAAGAGCGCCGGGGCCAACATCGGATCAAGTGCGAGCGCACGTTCGGCATGCTCGCACTGTTCAACATAGAGGGCTTTTGCAATTTCTTCGCGGACTTTGGGCCGCATGCGCAGATAGTTGCGCGCTTCGGACGCGTAAGCCCATCCTAGTGCGTAATCCGGCATCTGCTTGACGAGTACATCAATCGCTTCACGTCCGCCGAGTGATTGGCCCATCAAGAGCGCGACGAAAAGCCTGAACTATCCGCTCGTGCAGCGCCGGATCGACCAATCCGCGGTCCTCAGGGCCGAATTTATGATGAAGCACCTTGGCGACGGCGGCCGCCATTCGTGTCTGAAGCCCGACCAGATCCTCCATGCTCCGATCAAAAGATTGGGACCAGAGCACCGTGTCGGAGGAAGTCTTGACGAGCGTCAGGACGATATGGAGTCGCGTGCCGTCCTTCTGAACGGAGCCTTCGAGCAGATGCGAGGCTCTCAGCAGTGCCTTGACGTTAGCCGCCGACTTTGCATCGCCGCTGAGTTGAAAACTCGATCCGCGCCCGATAACTCGAATGCGCGTTGCGCGTGCGAGCATATGGAGGATTTCGTCGGCAAGGCCGCGCGCGAAGAACTCCAAATCGGGATCGGACGACAGGGCGTCGAAGGGCAGAACGGCGAGTAGCGGAAATATCGTCGCGACACTCGCTTCGGCTTTTTCGGGCAATCGCAGGCGATAGCTGACGCGGGGGACAGTTTCGACCGCGAAGGCGCCGCTCCATTTGCCGAGCTTGCGTACTCGTCCAATGGCCCGCGGGATCGCGTCCTCGCTGACGTGCAGGCCACCCCAGCAACTTTCCGCGAACATCGCGCGACTAATCACTTGGCCTGGCTGGCGCGCCAAGATGACCAATACCTGCATGATGCGGGGTTCGAGAGTGGCGGTCGCTCCCGGTATAGTAAGCGTCAGCGAGGGGGGAGCAACATTGAGCGGGCCAAGGTCGAACGCCGCTTCGGCGGCTAGATTGACGGCTGTTATCTGCTGGGGCGTCATATCATTGGGTTGCCGTCGGAAAACCATCGGGGCCGTGCCCTGTCGCGGTTCCGGATTTAACGACAATATCCTTTCGTCGAACAATGCGATCCGACGGAGCCTCCACACTGTTAACCAATGACGCGCAACTGCTCGCCACCCCGCGACCTCCCGCAGCTTCGAGGAGTGCACAGAGTGGCAGGGGACCCAATCGGGAGCAACCCGAACGGCATCATACGACGGGGAGGCTTCGGCACGGTCCCGGCAATGTTGACGAAGCAAGACATCCCATGCGGGTCACAGCGTCCCGGAATTGAAGCGAACCCAATCAAGCAAGGAGAACCACCACGCCTTGTTCCCCGCGGCAATCGTCGCTATCGCTCTTGTCGCCTCACCCGCCGCGGCGGCTGACCGCAGCGCCGATGAGACCGCTATCAAGCAGGTCTTCACTAGCTTTCGGGAAAGCTGGAACACACCGGGCATGCCGGGGTTTGAAAGGCTGTTCATGCCCGATGCCGACTTCGTGGTTATATCGGGGAAATGGCTGCATGGTCGAGCCGAGATCGCCAGCTATCATCGTGACCTGCTCAAGACATTCTATGCTGGCAGTAGGCTGTTCGTCGATAATGTGACCGTCCGTTTCATCAGCGACGACGAGGCGGTGGCGCATATGGCTTCAGGTGCTGACTACGAGGCCGAGGGCAAATCGGCGCGACGGACCTCACTTTCGACATCAACGCTCAGGAAAGTCGGCGGCGTATGGCTGATCGAGACATTCCACAATACGCTGACGGGCGGTCCAGGCTATGCCTTTACACGTCCCGCATCGTTGCCAAAATAGGATTGACCGGATCTGTAACAATCACTTCGAGCCTGCCGCTTCGCGCCGTCGCTGCTAGGCGAGTTGCGCGAGCTTTCGCAGCGTGACTGCGAGCAAGTCGGGCGTCTTGATATGCGGATTGTGGCTGGTGTCGAACTCGACATAGGGCCGGCCACTTTGTGTGCCGTCGCGGCGGCGCCCTTTTGCGGATCGCCCTGCAAAATCCTGGTGCAGCGGATATAGGCTCTGGGCGGCAACTCACCGTCGGACAATCGGGGAGGCGTCGTGAAGCTCGCAAGCGGCTATGGCGACCGGTGAGCCGTCACCCAGCGACGGTCTTCGTCAGGTGTGTCGGCCGGCAGGGGAATTGGGGGAAACTGCCAGGGGGTGTCCGGTCCGACAACCCTGCCGGTCAAATCATACTGATTCTTGCCGTTCTCGCCGATGAAGGCGTCGAGGTAGATCAGCCTCCTGACCCGGTCGCGAGCCCGGTCCGCGACGCTTGTGGCGACCGTTCCGCCATATGAAGGTCCGATCAGCGTGATGCCAGACAATTCCGCGGTCTCACCGTGAGAATGTCGCGAATGTGCGTCTCCAAGCCGACGTCAGGGCTGGCAAGGTGTGCTCGCTCACCCACGCCGGTATAAGTGGGCGTGAACAAGATCGATGCCGGCTGTCTGTGCAGCAGTGGTCGCATCTTCTTCCATGCCCAGCCAGCGGACCACCCGCCGTGGCAGATCAGATAGGTGATGGTCTCGCTCTTTTGGGCGTTAATGGTAGCAAAGGCCGGCGTGACGAGGCTCGCGGCCGCACCGGCCGTGCCAACGACTAGCGTGTCACGACGAGTGATGCGAATTCGAGCTACGCGAAGCTCCCTGGAAATGGTTATAGAAACATGGTCGCAAGGTATCAGCCATACCCGCGACTGTCCTGGTATTCGTGGGAGCACCTATACTGATATAACCCTATTTATTCCAGCCTGCTCGACGCTTCCTCCAATTCGATACCGCAATGGCCGCCGCGCCAACTATGCTGATGCTGTGTGCGCGGCGTTGTGTGGGATGTGGCGGCACACGGCGGCCTGCGGCGGGCCAAGAAGCGAACTACCTCCTCATTTCGAAGTGCTGTGTAGTCTGACCGCGTCGGCGTTCTGGAACGAGGCTAACGGTCGTGATCGGCGGACTATAGCGCGTAGCTGCCAGGCCGCTTTGGGCCAGGCGAACGGCGGGCTTTGGGACAGGCGGTCGCTCGCGCCCGTGCCGCCGAAAGGCGTGTGTTGGTCGCGAGCCGCCGGAGGCGAATGCCTGATCGTGGGACAAACCGTCTTTTAAGGTACACTGGTCGAATCACGACTTTGGGCAGAAGCAGGCATTCTGAAGGGAATGAGGCAACGAGACGTTGCCCGCCTGAAATGGGGCACGCCGGAAGCCAGTTCATACATTTAAAGCTTCGCTGAGCACATCAATAACGAGATCTGCCGCTTATTTGACACGGATAGCAAGGCCAGCTGCAAGGAAGCACACTTCCTCGCACGCAGTGGCGATCGTCTGGTTCAATCGGCCTGCCTCATCCCGGAACAGACGCGCCAGCGTGTTGTCAGGCACGATGCCAAGACCGACTTCGTTCGCGACCACTGCGATGGGTATGGAGCAATCCGCCAAAGCCGCGTGCAATGCGGAAGTCGCGACGGCGACATCGTGCTCTGCC
>Ga0207658_10002049_pt1 | contig 15037 bp, 17 predicted proteins | sample KBSS33metaG_FD_184322 | JGI IMG/M metagenome (GOLD analysis project Ga0207658, IMG submission 184322) | Switchgrass rhizosphere microbial communities from Kellogg Biological Station, Michigan, USA - KBS S3-3 metaG (SPAdes) (version 2) | ecosystem: Host-associated > Plants > Roots > Rhizosphere...
CTGGACGTCGGTGTAGTACGTGCGTGTGCGGTACTTCATCTGCAACACTCCTCCTGCCTACGCAGTGATCAGTGTGTTGCATCGACCGGTTGAATCCGCCACCCAAAGCTGAAGTTGCTCAGGTCGCCCCGAAGGAGTCGTTCAGGCGTAGACTTTCCTGGCAGGGTAAGCCCGGGTGGGGCGCCAAGTCCGAACGCAAACAAATTGCTGTCGGTTGCCTGCGGTGCGTTCGACGTCCCGATCTCGAAGTCGCTGAGGCGATCCAGTGAAGTCAGTTTCGAGCGCTTGGGCACGCACGCGCTGGAGCGCGCGTCCTGCGTTGGCAGGAGTTGGTCTCATGCGCAGGCGAACTGTCGTCCTCGTCGGCCTCTTCGCGTGGCCCCTGCGGGGCATCGCGCAACCGGCAGGCAGGATGGCGCGCATCGGCCTCATCGGCCTCACCGCCCCCGACCCGGAAGTCCTGAGCACCTGGGTCGAGCCGTTGCGCCAGGGCTTGCGCGAGCTGGGCTATGTCGAGGGGCAGAACTTCACCATTGAGTTCCGCTGGCAGGAGGGCAAGCAGGAACGTTTGCCTGGACTGCTAGCCGAGTTGATCGCGCTTGCCCCCGATGTGCTCGTGACCTTCGGCCCGCGCGTGGCGATCCTCGCCAAGGACGCGACCACCACGATCCCGGTCGTTGCCTTGGCGGTCGACGATCCCGTCGTGGCAGGGCTCGCGGTCAGTCACGCGCGCCCGGGCCGCAACATCACCGGGCTGTCGGGCGCGTTTCAGGGCATTCTCGAAAAGCGCCTGCAGTTGATGAAGGCCATCGTGCCGGCGGCACGCCGCTTTGCGGTGCTGTCGAATCCTTTCTCCTATGGGCGTGCGGAACTCGAAAAGTATCTTCACGAGCAGAACTTCGAGGGCGTGCTCGGCGTCCAGGTCATGGTGCTCGACGCGCGCGGGCCGGACGACTTCGACGCCGCCTTCGCGACCATGGCGCGCGAGCGCGTGGATGCCGTTGCCGTGCTCGCCGACGCCATGTTCTGGACGCACCGCGCGCGGCTCGGCGAGTTGTGCACCAAGCATCGGCTGCCGTCGGTCTGGGGCGGTGCCGGGTATCTGGAGGCCGGTGGCCTCGTCTCCTACCAAGGCGACTTCGTCGCGATGGCCAGGCGCTCGGCGAGTTTCATCGACAAGATCCTCAAGGGCACGAAGCCGGGTGATATCCCGTTCGAGCAGGCGACCAAGCTCGAGCTTGTCGTCAACCTGAAGGCCGCCAAGGCGCTCGGCCTCACGATCCCACGGAGCGTGCTGGTTGGCGCCGACGCGGTGATCCAATGAATCGCGACTATCGAACACTGCGATCGCTGGCGAAGGACCGCTTTTGACACTTCTGTGACTCTTCCTGGCCGAACCCGGGCATACACGAGCGTCAGCTATCCGTAGCGGCCACGGGAACGGCGGGTTCCAAGCAAGGCGGTTTGTAGCGACGGAGCCGACGATCGACCCTCTCCGGACGGTCGCCGCTCACCATAGCGGACTGTCAGCAGCTGAAGCTAGTGGGTCAAGGGCAAACGGATGCCTTCGCCTCGTGGGCGCTGATCTACAAGCCAATCACTGAATCACCTCGTCCGCGCGCAGCAAAAACGACTGCGGTATCGTGAGGCCAAGCGCCTTCGCCGTCTTGAGATTGATCACCAGCTCGAATTTCGTCGGGTGCCGACCGGGAGGTCGCCTGGCTTGGCTCCGCCGAGGATCTTGGCGACGTACGCTGCAGCCCGCCGGTGCGGCGTGCTGTGGACTCGCATGCAGTGTGAGTCGGTGTACATCTCGCCGGGGCACGCATTGGCCGTCGGCGCCAGCACTTCCGCGCCCGCAGGCAGGTTGGCCGCCTGCGTTACCCGGCCGGTGTGCATGAGCTGCACGAAGACCTTGCCGCCCCTGGCGTGGACCGCATCGACAACCACCTTCCATCCGCGGACGTGCGCATCATTGAAGAGCCCGGGGATGCGCGCGTAGCCCAGACCGTTAGCGACGGCCAGGTGCCCTCGGTGATGATCAGGCCGGCGCTTGCACCCTGGCCGTAATACTCGGCCATCAATGCGTTGGGGACGTTGGCATCGAGAGCACGACTCCGTGTCATGGGCGCCATGACAACGCGATTAGCGAGTTGAATCGACGCGGTGGTCAGAGGTTCAAGAAGCATGAGGGCTTGAATGAATGCCGGTCGTTCGAGACCGTGCCGTTGGCAGGAGCGTGGGCCTTGGGGATCAAGGTCACCATCAGGACGCCTGCGGAAGGTAGCTGGGCCGGGCCGCCGTCATCCCGCGCTTGACTTGCAGGGTGAGTTCATCGGCCAGCACCTCGTCGAGGCCGGCTTCGAGCCCGTCGAGCGCGCGCTTGACGATCTGCTCAGGACTGGACTTCGGGGCATCGAGCCCGCGCGTCAGGTCGGTATCGACGTAGGCCATATGCAGTGCCAGCACCTGCGTCTTCTGCGCCGCCAGTTCGTTGCGCAGGGCGTTCGTGAGCGACCAAGCCGCGGACTTGCTGGCCGAATAGGCGGCCAGCTCGCCGCCGTTCACCCATGAGGCCACCGACAACACGTTGAGGAATGCGCCACCGCCGTTGGCCTTAAGAACCGGCGCAAACGCCTTGCTCATGCGCAACACTGCGAAAAAATTGGTCTCAAGAATGCGCCGGGCAGTGTCTTCGCTATCGACTGCAAGAAAACCTCCCGGCTGGGCAATGCCGGCGTTGTTGATCACCAGAGTGACATCCGGCGCCAGCGCTGCGGCGGCGGCCACATCGTCGGGCTTGTTCACGTCGAGTCGCAGGGCTTGAACACCGGATTGGGTGACGGCCGCCGGATCGCGCGCGCCAGCGTAGACCTTACGGGCACCGCGGGCGAGCAACTCGCGAGCGAATGCCCGGCCGATGCCACGATTGGCGCCCGTGACGAGAACAACAGCGTCTTCGATCTTCATAGGAAACTCCAAAATTGAGGTGGTGAGTGAGCTCACTTGATCTTGACGACGACCTTGCCCTTGGCACGGCCGGCTTCGACGTAGGCCAGGGCCTCGTTGGTCGCCTCGAACGGAAAGACCCGGTCGATCACGGGTCGGATGGCTCCGGCCTCGATGAGTCGGGTGATCTCGCGCAGTTGGCTTCCGTTCGCCTTCATGAAGAGGAACGAGTAGCTGATACCGCGGCTCCTCGCCCTTCGCCTGACGCCCGAGCTCAGCAGCCGCATGACCAGCCTTACGAATCCGGGTGCCGCGATGTCCTGGCCGAACTCGGGGTCAGGCGGGCCGGAGATGGAGATGAGCTTCCCGCCACCATTGAGCACTCGAAGAGACTTTTCGAGCGTCTTGCCGTCCTGGCTGTTCAGCACCACGTCGTAGTCGCGTAAGACCTCCTCGAAGTCCTGCGTCTTGTAGTCGATGACGACATCTGCACCCAGGCTCTTCACGAGCGCGACATTCGCAGTGCTCGTCGTCGTGGCGACGGTTGCGCTCAGATGCTTGGCCAGCTGGATGGCGAAAGTGCCTACGCCGCCAGAGCCTGCCTGAATGAAGACCTTTTGCCCCTTCTTCAGGCTGCCGTTCTCGATCAGTGCCTGCCATGCCGTCAAGCCCACCAGGGGGATGGAAGCGGCTTCTTCCATCGTCAGGCCCTTGGGCTTGAGCGCAAGCGATGCCTCCTTGACCGGGACGAATTCGGCGAACGTACCGATCCGGAAATCATCCGCCCGCGCATAGACCTCATCGCCCGGCTTGAACTGCCGCACCCGCGGTCCCGCCTTGATCACGACGCCTGCAGCGTCGTGCCCCAGGATGAGAGGAAGGCGATAGGGCAGGATGAGCTTGAACTCTCCGTCTCTGATCTTCGAGTCCAGCTGGTTCACGCCGGCGGCATGGACCTCGACCAGGACCTTGTCATCGCGCAGTTCCGGAGTTGGCATTTCTGCCGACCGCAACACGTGGTTCTTGCCGTAGCGCTCGAGAACAAATGCCTTCATGGTCTTCCTTGCTCCTGGGGCTGCCCGGGTCGTGGGCGCCGCTGCGTGGCGCCGATAGAGCCAACGAGGCTTCGAGCGATCACAGCGGCCGCGCAGCGAACACCAAGCAGGTGGTTGTGGCATGCGCGTACAGCTTGCCGTCCGGGGCAACGATGCGCGCTTCGGACGTGGCCATCTGGCGGCCGCTGTGCACTGCCTTGCCGATGGCCCGCAACGGCCCGGTGTCGGCGGTTGCGGCGCGAACCATCTGCACGCTCAACTGAGCTGTCGTGTAGCCGCTGCCCGCGCCCAGCGTCGTCTGCACGGCGCAGCCCAATGCGAAGTCGAGCAGGGTGGCAAACCAGCCACCATGAACCACGCCCATCGGGTTGTAGTGCTTGAGCTGCGGCGTGCCCTGGAAAATCGCGTGCCCAGGGCCGATCTCGATCAGCGCCACGTCCATCGTCTGCGCCATGTACGGATAAGGCAATTCACCGCTGAGCAGCCCCTGCATGATTTGCAGCCCGGTCTTGCCGGCCAGGGCCCCGCTGGCGGGAAGACCGGGGCGACCGCCGCCGGCGTGCATCAGCGCTTCGGCGCGTTCGCGCTGGCGATTCCAGGATTCGATCGTGTCTGTGTCATTCATGTATGGCTCCGCGCGCAACCTCACCGTCACCCACTCACGTCGCAATTATGACGACCATCATATTTCTTGCTAGAATGCGTCATGGACATCCCACCCGGCCGCAAGGAGATTAGCCACGAACGCATCGTCGCCACTGCCGCACGGGCGATCCGTCGAGGCGGATTCCAGGGCGTGGGCGTCGCCGACATCATGAAAGAAGCAGGGCTGACCCACGGCGGCTTCTACGCTCACTTCAGCTCGCGCAATGCCTTGCTCGCCGAGGCACTGGCGCGTGCCGGGCAGGACAGCGAGGCCCGCGTCAACCAGGACACCGCCGTGCGCCAGGCACGCGGCGCCAGTGCCTTGCGTTCCCTGGTGGAAGGCTACTTGTCCGCTCGCCACCTCGGCAGCATTGAAACCGGTTGCCCGGTGGCTGCGCTCGTCTCGGAAATGCCACGCCAGTCATCCGAGGTCCGCGAGGCGTCGGCGCAGCAGGTGCGTGGCCTGGTCGCCGCCGTGCGGCGCGCGCTGCCGAAGGATGCGCCGGCCGACAGCGGCCCCGTGATCGCCAGTCAACTGGTCGGTGCGCTGCAGCTGGCCCGGGCACTCGGCGACAACGCCGAAGGTCGGGCGCTGCTGAAAACCTCGCGCCGGGCGCTGCTGGCGCAGCATGACCATACCCGCCCGACTGAACGCTGACTGCTCGCCGGGTCTGACTGACGCTCGCATGAGCACCCTGACCAAACCCATCGGCGCAAGCGTTGCCACGCCTGCCGTGTCGCGCACGCAGCAGATGCTGCACGGGCCGCTGTTGCCGACGCTGCTGCGCTTGGCCACACCCAATGTGATCGGCCTGTTCGCCATGACCGTCGTCATCGGCTACGACGGCTACATCCTCGGCTGGCTGGGCGCCGACGCGCTGGCCGGCATCGCGCTGGTGTTCCCTCTGTCGATGCTGATGATGCAGATGTCGGGCGGCGGTATCGGAGGGGCCGTCACTGCCGCCGTCGCGCGTGCGCTGGGCGCCGGGCGCGCGGAAGAGGCGGGCCGCCTGGCGCAACAATCGCTGATCATCGCCTGCGTGCTGGCGGCGGCGTTCACGGCCGTTCTGCTCGGCTTCGGCGGCAACATCTTCGCGGCCATGGGCGGGCGCGGCGCGTCGCTCGACGCAGCGCTGGCGTATTCCAACGTGTTGTTCGGCGGCGCCATCGTCATCTGGTCAACCAACGTGCTGGGTGCCGCGGCGCGCGGCGCGGGCAACATGTTGCTGCCGGCGCTGATGCTCGTCCTGACGGCGCTCATCCACCTGGTGCTGTGCCCGACGCTGGTCTTCGGCTGGGGCCCGATACCTGGCCTCGGCGTGGCAGGCGCCGCCGTCAGCATGCTCGTCGCCAATGGCGCCGCCGCCGTGGCGCTGGCGGCGCACCTGCTGCGCCGCGACGCGGCAGCGCCGCTGAACCGATCGCCCTGGCGGCTGCATGCCGCGCTGTTGCGCGACATCCTGCGCGTCGGCGTGCCGGCATCGATGAGCCCGGTGGTCAGCAATGCGTCGATCGCGGTGGCCACCGCCTATGTCGGCACCTTCGGCACAGACGCACTGGCCGGCTATGGCGTGGCGGCGCGGCTCGAATACATCCTGGTGCCCATCGCCTTCGGCTTCGGCACCGCACTGACGGCAATGGTCGCGACCAACTTGGGGGCAGGTAACCCGCCGCGCGCGCTGCGCGCCACCTGGCTGGGCGCGAGCATCGTCGCCGGCATCACCGGCACTATCGGGCTCGCTACTGCGATTGCTCCGGCGCTGTGGATGAATCTATTCACGCAGGATGACGCGGTGCGCGAGTTCGGCGCTGCGTACCTGCACATCGTCGGCGCCTTCTATGGGCTGTATGGCTTCGGGCTGGCATTGTTCTTTGCCTCGCAGGGCGCCGGGCGGATGTTCTGGCCGTTGGCGGGCAGTGTTGCTCGGCTGGTGCTCGTGGCGCTGGGCGGCTGGGTCTGCGTGCATGTACTGCAGACCTCGGCGAGCGGCTTGTTCGCTGTGGTGGCGATGAGCCTGGCCCTCTACGGCTTGATCATCGCCGGCGCGATCAAATTCGGCAGCTGGACGCGATAGGCTGACAAGACAGAGAGCGCACACGACCTGGCACCGACCATTTGGAGAGCATGAACATGGACGGCAAAGCAGAAGTTGCGCTCATCGTCGGCGGAGGGCCTGGCATCAGCGCCAGCTGCGCCCGGTTGTTCTCGCATCAGGGCTTGAAAGTGGCGGTCGCGGCGCGCGACGCACACAAGCCCGCGTTGCAGGCGCTGGCACGAGAGCATGGCGTTACCGTTATCTCGTGCGACGCCTCGGCTCCGGCGTCGGTTGCCGCGATGTTCAAAGAGGTGTCGCGCTCGCTGGGTGCGCCCAGACTGGTGATACACAACATCGACGGCCGCCCGCGCGACCTGTTTCGCAAGTCGATCACCGAGGCCGATCCAGCTGCGGTGCTGGCAACGCTGACGAATTCAACGTTCAGCGCGTTTCTCGTTGGCCAGCAGGCGGCAAAGACGATGCTTTCGCTGGATGGTCACGATGGTCACAAAGGCACGATCGTGTTTACCAACGCCAGCGCTGCCCTGAAAGGTTATCCCCGTAGCGGTGCGTTTGCCGCAGCCTGCTACGGCAAGGCGGGCCTTGCCCAGAGCATGGCCCGCGAACTGATGCCGCAGGGGATCCACGTGGCGCAAGTCCCTATCGATGCTGCGATCGGCTGGGAGCAACCGGATGGTTCACGCGCGCATCGCCTCGCCGGTGAGACTGTGGATGACAACATGGCGCACCCGGACCGAATCGCCGAGGTGTATTGGCAACTTCACCGGCAGCACAAGTCGACCTGGGCGTTCGAAGTGGTGCTGCGCCCTTGGAAAGAGAACTGGTAGGCCTAGGCGCTCGGATTTGGACTGAAGACATCGATCAGAACTCGATCACGTCAGTGGAGCGGTAGCGATGGCTGAAGTCAGATGGCGGGGCTCGGCGGCGGCGGAGCCGGGGCTCGGAGGCCAGCGACCAGGGATGAGAATTCGCTGCAACCAGACTACAGCCGGAAAAATCGTACCGGCTAAGTCGGTTCAGTCCGACACCACAGCAACTGCATGCTGCTTCTCCCAGGAGAACGAGTGTGTTCCTCGGAAGCGTCAAGAGTGCGGAACCGCTGGCTTCGCCTCAGCAACGCCCCGCGGAGGCCAGATCTGAAACACTGGATATTGGAAGCCTCAAATTGCTGGTTTCATGGCAGCGAAAGGGCATCCACAACGCGATCGGGATGGGTGGGCATGGGTTGGAAGCCCCAAACGTAGCTTTGGTGTCGGGCGCGCCGCCGGCCGATAGAAACGAAGAGAGGGAAGGGTAGGGGTTCTCGCTTGCGCAGAGAACTTTGGTGACGGACTGGGCGCGACGGATCGATCGGCGGCTCGATGTCGGCTTGCCGGCTCGACGACTCGGCCGGCAGATTTCAGCAAGCGACCCGGAGCGGCCGGTCGCAGTCCCCAAGGCCACCAAAAAAGCGGACCATCGGCACATAGGCACCGGCCGTCTTCTCGCGAACGAAAAGACGCGGCTCGCTCACCGACCTCAGGGGACTTTCAGCTCTTCGGACTCATGGGGCGCCGCGGTAACTTGCTGGCGACTCAGGCTCCGGCCTGGGTGAGCACGATCTTGCCGAAGTGCGCGTTGCGCCGCATCAGGGCGAAAGCATCTGCGACCCGTTCGAGCGGCAGCCGCACGTCGATCGGCATGCCGAGTCGGCCGCTGCGCAGCGCGGACCAGAGGCTGGCCTTCACCTGCTCGCCGATCGCGCCGATTTCATCATTGGTACGGGTGCGAAACGTCGTCCCGAGGTACACGATGCGGCGCAGCGAGTGGAGGTCGAAGTCGAACGTGCCGCGGTCCCCCGCCATCCGGCCGACGTTGACGATGCGGCCGCCGAGCGCCGTCGCGCGCATGCTGTCGTTGATCAGCGGGCCGGCGAGGAAGTCGACGACGAGGTCGACGCCGCGGCTCCCGGTGCGCGCGAGCACCTCGTCGGCCCAGTGCGGGTCGCTGCTGTCGATCGCGACGTCGGCGCCGAAGTCGGCGAGGCGGGCGCGGCGATCGGCTTTCGTCGACGTGCCGAGCACGAGCCCAGCGCCGCGCAGCCTGGCGACCTGCAAGCTCATCAGGCCGACTCCCGATGACGCGCCGAGGACCAGGATCGATTGGCCTGAAGCGAGCTGCCCCAACGTCACGATCGCGACGTGCGTCGTGCGCAATGCGATCGTCAGGCACGCGCCGGTCTCGTAATCGATCGCCTCGCCCGGAAAGGCGAAGCAGCGCCGCCAGTCGGCAACAGCGTACTCGGCGAAGCCGCCGATCCCGGAGCACATGACGCGGTCGCCTGGGCGAAAGGCCGACACCTCGGCGCCCGCTTCGACGACGTCGCCAGACCACTCGAGGCCGAGCCGCGTTCCGACGCCGCCGTGCGCGCCGTGCGAACGCCCGTCGACGAGCAGCAAGTCGGCGCGGTTGAGTGAGCTGGCGCGGACGCGGACGAGGATTTCGGTAGGCCCCGGGCTGGGCCGGTCGACGTCGGCGACCGTGGGCCCGTCGTCGGTGAGGATCGTCGCCCTCACGGCTGCCGGCTCAGGCGAGGCCGAGCGAGCGCAACCGCGTCTCGGTAGAGCTGTACGGCCGCTCGCAGACGATCTTGTCCGAGCCGGGGGCGAATTCGAAGGTTGCCGCCATGCGGTTGCGGAACGAGCGGCCGGTCGGCTCGTACGTCCGCCCGTTGGCGCGCAGCGGCCCGAGGTGCGTACCCGACAGCCAGAACTCGACGAGCACCGTGTCGCCGTCGGCGGCGACCGCGATGATCTCGTTCTTCAGGTCGGGAAAGGTCGCGCGCGACGCGTCGAAATAGCCGCGCACCTCCTTGTCGCCGTCGTAGACGGCGCCGGTGCCGTGCATCTCGTAGCGCGGGTGCTGGAAGGTCGCGATGACGCCGTCCCAGTCCTGCACGCATTCGAGCGCCATGTGGTCGCGGACCGTCTTGACGCGGGCCGCTGCGAGGTCGTCTGCCATTTCCTTGTCTCCGTAGTTAGAGGGTTCGTCCGCCGTCGACCACCAACAGCAGGCCGGTCACGTACGACGATTCGTCCGAGGCGAGGAAGAGCGCGGCGTTGGCGATGTCCTGGCTCGTGCCCTGCCGCCCCATCGGGCACGACGCGTCGCGCTCGCGCATGATCTGCTCGAGCTCGGCGGCGGTCTTGTCGCGGTACAGGGTGCGGACATGCGGCGTGTCGATCATCCCGGGGACGACGACGTTGCAGCGGATCTGCTCGCCGGCGTACTGGCGGGCGACGATGCGCGAGAAGTGGTTGAGCGCCGCCTTCGACGACTGGTACGAGATGTACTCGGCCGGACCCCACTTGAGGCTCGCCGTCGACGAGACGTTGATGATCGAGCCGCCGCCCTGCGCCTCCATGATCGGGATCACTTCCTTGCAGGTGAGGAAGACGCTCTTCAGGTTGACGTCGTGGACGAGGTCCCACGACTCCTCGCTGCTCTCGAGGACGCCGCCGCGGACCTCGATGCCGACGTTGTTGTGGACGACGTCGATCCGGCCGAGCCGGCCTTTCGCCTCGGCGACCGCGGCGCGAACGTCGGCGTGCCGGCTGACGTCGGCCTGCAGCGCGAACGCGTCGCCGCCGGCGGCGCGGATCATCGCGACCGTCTGCTCGGCCGCTTCGAGCCTCAGGTCGGCGACGGCGAGGCGCGCGCCTTCGCGGGCGAAGGTCAAGGCGACCGCCTGGCCATTGCTCAGGCCGCCTTCGGCATGCGACGAGCCGCCGCCCATGACCAGGCACGTCTTGTTGTCGAGTCGGCGCGACATGGTGCTCTCGGAGTCGCCGCCGCCTAGGCGGCGCTCGGCAAGCGGATCGGATCGCTGCCGTCCCACGCCTGCGCCGCGCGGCGGACCTTGTCGAAGTATTCGCCCTTGCCGCCGGTCGTCTCCGAGATCTCGATCATCGCGCTCGGCAGCTCAGGATGGACGAAGTAGGCGAAGCGGCCGCGCGTTCCCATCCGGCCGCCGTGCCCCTCGACGAAGCCGCGCTCGACGAGGCTCCGGCCGATCTCGTCGAACCGGTCCGCGGTCCAGTAGGCGACGTGCTGCGCCAGCTCGCCGCTGCGCCGCAGCGAGTCGAGGTAGAGCGACGGCGCGTCGTCGCGCTGCTGGATCAGCTCGAGCTGAAGGTCGCCCGAGTTGGCGAGGGCGATCGACAGGTTCGGCAGGCGCGACGGCTTGCCGTGGTAGCGGAACTCGGTCGTGCCGACGTCTTCCTTGTAGAACCAGGGGCCGACGCCGAGGTCGACCCAGCGCCGCATCGCCTGCTGGATGTCGTGGACGACGTAGCCGACCTGGCGGACGGGACCGAAGTGGAGGCTCATCGGGTTGCTCCTTCGTCAGCGCATGTAGGCGCCGCCGTTGACGTCCAGGGTGATGCCGGTGACGTACGACGACAGGTCGGAGGCGAGGAACAGGCACGCGCCGCCGATCTCGACTGGGCTGCCGGCGCGCTGCAGCGGCCAAGCCTGCCCCATCGCGTGCTTCGCCTCGTCGGGCGTGCCGCTGCGCGAGAAGTCCGTGACGATCAGGCCCGGCGTGATCGCGTTGGCGCGGATCCCGTCGGGACCGAGCTCGCGGGCCAGCGCACGGGTGAGGCCGAGCACGCCCGCCTTGGCGGCGCAATAGTGGGCACCGCCGTAGACGCCGCCGCCCTGCAGCGCCGACATCGACGAGATGTTGACGATGCTGCCTGACCGCTGCGCACGCATGACCGGAATCACCGCCTGCGCGAGCTGCATCGTGCCGCGCAGCGTCACGTCGGTGATCAGCGTGTAGTCCTCGGGCGTGATCTCGGCGACCGGGCGCTTCTGCGTCACGCCGGCGTTGTTGACGAGAACGTCGATGCGGCCGGCCGATCCGCTCCACGCGAGCACCTGCTCGATCGCCGAGCGGCACGACTCCATGCGGGTGACGTCGCAGCGGACGGCCAGCGTCGCTGCCGACCCCGCGGCGACATCGGCCGCGGCTTCGCGCACCTCGGCCTCGTCGAGATCCAGCATCGCCACCCGGGCGCCGTGCTCGACGAACAGGCGCGCGGTCGCCTTGCCGATGCCGCGCGCGCGCCCCGCCCCGGAGACGACGACGGTGCGCCCTTCGAGCAGGCGGCCGCTGCGGACGAGAGACTCGACGTCCGTCATGGCCCTACTCGATGACGATGTTCGACTTGCGCGCGATCTCTCGCCACTCGGGGATGCCGCCGGCGAGCAGTTTCTTGAGCTGGTCGCCCGGAACGAACTCGGCCTTGACGCCGTAGCCGAGCAGCTTCTCCTTGACCTCGGGCATGTCGACGACCTGGCGCAGCGCGCCGCTCAGCTTGTCCATGATCGGCTTGGGCGTTCCGGCCGGCGCGTAGAGCGCCCACATCGGCAAGGCGACGCTCTTGCCCGCGAAGCCGATGCCGACGTCGTCGTAGCTGCCGACGTCGGGCAGGCTCGGGCTGCGCTCGAGGCACGACCCGAGCGCCTTGACGCGACCACCCTTGACCATCGGCGTGCCGCTCGCCATGTCGACGAAGGCGACCTTGATCTGCCCGCCGAGTATGTCCTGCTGGATCTGGGTGACGCTCTTGTAGGGCACGTGCGACGTCTTGATCTGGGCGCGCTGGTTGAGCAGCTCGCCGCAGAAGTGCCCCGTCGAGCCGACGCCCCAGCTGGCGTACTGGATGCTGTCTGGCGCCTTCTTCGCCTGCGCGATGAACTCCTTGAGGTTGTTCGCCGGGAAGTCGTTCGTCGCGATCAGCAGGATCGACGCGGTGCCGATCTGGCCGACCGGATCGAAGTCCTTGGCCGGGTCGTAGCTGAGGTTCGGCCGCACCGCCGCGAGCAGGACGTGCGAGGTGAAGCCGCCGAACAGCAGCGTGTAGCCGTCGGGCTTGGCCTTCGCCCCTGCGTCGGCGGCGATCGCCCCGCCGGCGCCGGGCCGGTTGTCCATGATGAACGTGCCCTTGACGATCGGCGTCATCTTGTCGGCGAGCATCCGGGCGATCGCGTCGCCGCCGGCGCCGGGCGACGAGATGTTGATTATCCGGATCGGCGCCGTCGGGTAGTCGGCCTGCGCCTGCGCGGCGAATGCCGACAGCGCGGCGACGGCCAGAACGAACAGCTTGCGCATCTTGTCTCCTTGTATCTTGGTGAGGTGAGAGAGTCTGTGCCGCCTGCGGCGATCAGCCGGGGACGCGCGCCTGGGCGAAGCCGGGCGGGAAGCGCTCGGAGCCTGCCTCGAGCGGCACCGCGGTCGAATTCAGAAAGAAGGCGGCCATGTGATAGAAGCTCGACGCGAAGATGAGCTCGATCACTTGGTCCTGCGGCCAGGTCGCGACCATCGCGTCCCAAGTCTCGTCGGCGACCGTCGAGTGGCGATGCAGCTCGTCGACCATGCGGACGACGAGCCGCTCGGCGGGTGTCCACACCGCCTCGGAGAGCTCGCGCCACGACGCGGCGCCGGTCAGCTCCCGCACATGCGTCTCGCCGAGGCCGCACTTCTCGCCGTAGATGCTGACGTGCATGCCCCACTCGTACTCCGAGCGGGTGAGTGCGCCGGTGCGAATGATCGCGATCTCGCGATCGCGCTCGGGGACAGCGCACTTGAACAGCACGACGTGCGCCATCGACTGGAAGGCGGCGCCAAGCTTCGGATGGTTGGCCAGCGCAAGGCGCAGATTCAGCGGCGACAGGCCGCTGAACGCGGTGTTGCGGATCGCCTTCTCGACCTCGGCGTCGTAGGGCGGCTGGCGCAGGGCCAGCCGGCGCGAAATGGCAATCGGACGCGAATCCATGGCATGATTGTAGAAACGTTTCCTCAACGTTCCTCACTTAACCCTCCCCTACAGTCGACTTCTGCGATGAAGAAGGGCGTCACGATCCGCGAGGTCGCCAAGGCGGCCGGTGTTTCCCTCGGCACGGCGTCGCGCGCGCTGAACCGGGCCGGGCGCGTCAGCGAGGCGGCGATCGTCGCCGTCGGCGAGGCAGCGCGCCGCCTGGGCTACGAGCCCGACTCGGTCGCACAGAGCATGCGCACGCGTTCCACCGGCGTCGTCGGCCTGCTGGTATCGGACTTCTCCAATCCGCTTTACGCACGGATCATCGCCGCCGTCGAGACTCGCTTGCAGGGTGCCGGCTACGCGCTTCTGCTCGCCAACACCGGCAACGACGCGAAGAGAGAAAAGACGCTGATCGACCTGTTCCGGCGCCGTCGCGTCGATGGGCTCCTGCTCTGCCCCTCCTCGTCGGAGTCGCCGCAACTCGTTGCCAGCCTCGCGGCCGAGCGCGCCGTCGTGGCGATCGACCGCGACTTCGGTGCGGAGGGCACCGGCGTCCAGGTCGACCACTACCTCGGCGCACTGCAGGCGACGCGCTACCTCCTCAATCTCGGCCACACCCGGATCGCCCTGATGACGCCGGGCAAGCTGCTGCGGCCCGGCCGCGAGCGCATCGCCGGCTTCGAGGAAGCGCATCTCGAGCGCGGGCTGCAGCCGATCGCCAAGCTCATCCGCGCGGAGCGGTCGTCGATGGACTTCGCGTTCAGCGAGGCGCTGTCGCTGCTGTCCCTGCCGGAGCCGCCTACCGCGTTCATGTGCCTGGGCACGCGCATCCTCGCCGGCGCCCTGCAGGGCCTGCGCCATTCCGGTCGGTCGATTCCCGACGAGGTGAGCGTCATCGGCGTCGGCGACACCGACCTGTCGCGCCTTTTCACCCCTGCCATCACGACGCTCACCTGGGACCTCGAGGCCGTCGGAACGGCGGCTGCAGAGTTGCTCATGAAGCGCCTTGAACGCGGGCACGAAGCGGAGCCTGAGCGAATCCTGATCACCACCGAGATGATCCTGCGCGAGTCGTGCGGACCCGCACCGAAGAGCGCCGCCAAGGCGAGAGACAGGCGCGTGGACCAAGCCTCCGAAAGATCGACGGTTGTCGCCAGCGGTCCAAAGAAGGTCTGACTGATCGACTCGCCAGCGAGGAATCCGCCGTCGGCTGCAAGCCAGAAGCGGGCGTTCGCGGAGGTCGGCTTGTGGCCGGTTGCCGCAGTAGGCGAACGTCAGGTGTAGGGCGTGTCACTTCTACGTTGTCTTCTGCCGAGTCGGTCAAGCCTTCGAACTGCGCCTCGCGAGCCGTTGCTGACCCTCGTCCTGGCCGGCCGAACTTCGGCTTCGCGGTTGCTAACCCTAGCAGTTGCCAGGCGTACTCACGCTTGCGGGCACCAAGCAGCCACTCGAACCGAGATTGGCCGCTTGCTTCGATGACGGCTGTTAGCGGCACTGCGGCCGTTCGACTTGGCGGCAGGCTGTC
>Ga0207658_10002060_pt1 | contig 14970 bp, 11 predicted proteins | sample KBSS33metaG_FD_184322 | JGI IMG/M metagenome (GOLD analysis project Ga0207658, IMG submission 184322) | Switchgrass rhizosphere microbial communities from Kellogg Biological Station, Michigan, USA - KBS S3-3 metaG (SPAdes) (version 2) | ecosystem: Host-associated > Plants > Roots > Rhizosphere...
ATCGCGCCGAGCACGAGCGCCGCCGTACGGACGCGTGGCGTCGCCTCCGGCCGGCGCAGGCGCGAGAGCGCGGCGGCGCCGGCGGCTCCGGCCAGCAGCACCCCGCCGAACACGAGGCCGTGATGGCGCCGGGTGGAGTGCGGCCTGCCGTCGGCGGTCACTCCGGGCAGGACGAATGCGACCGCGAGCACCGCCCCGGCCGGCAGTCCCGCGACGACGAGCGTCCAGGCCGCGTCCGCGGCTTCGCCGGAGCAGGCGAGCCACGCCAGGACCACGACGACCGCCACGGCGATCCCGCCGCGCGAATACGTGAGCACCAGGGCGACGAGCCAGACGAACGCGAGCAGTGTTCCGGACGTCCGGCGTCGCGCCGCGAGCCAGAGCGCGAGCGGCAACGCGAAGTCGCCGAGGAGCGCGAGCTGGTTCCAGAGACCGACCGGGGCGCTCAGCCTGGCAACGCGACCGAGATCCTCGTAGTCGAACGCGAACACCTTGCCGAGGAGCGCCCAGCACGCAACCGCGCCGAGGAGGACGGCGAGCCCGACGGCGAGCACGCGTGTCCGCCGCGCGAGCAGGAGCCCGAGCGTCGCGAAGAGGAGGTAGAGCAGCGCGAGGTTGGCGTAGTCCCACGACCGGTCGGGAAGGTTCGACCACGCGACCGAGGCGCCGAACCACGCCGCCAGCGCTCCGAACGGCAGGAGCACGAAGGCGCGCCGGGGGACGGCACCCAGGGCGGCGCACGCGACGAGGGCGGCGAGCGCGCCGGCTCCGAGCCACGGCACGGACGAGGGGGCGACCCCACCGCCGGCGAAGAACGCGAACGCAGCGAGCAGGAGCGAGGCGGCGAGCGGGAGTTCCCGGGTCAGCCGCATCCTCCGGCGACCGTACCACCCGGAGTCGACGGTTCCCGCGCTGTTCTACACTGGCGCATCACGCCGCCCCGGCGTCCGCTCATACCTTCACGATTCCCTGCGTCTCCCGCCCCGTGCGCTCACTCCTCACGCTCCTCGCCTGCGCCATCGTGGCCTCGACAGGCGTGCTCGTCGGCGCCGCACGGCCGGCCGCCGCAGCGACCCCGTGCTGGAAGACGCTCCTGAACGACTGGTACGACGGCCGGATCGACCACGTCTATCCCGTGCAGTGCTACCGCGACGCTCTGCGGCACCTCCCTTCGGACGTCTCGACGTACTCGAGCGCGCACGACGACATCCTGCGGGCGCTCCAGGCGACGATCGCGGCCGACCGCAGGAAGGGCACGAAGATCACGCCGACGACGCCGGTGGCCGCGGGCGGCGGAGGGTCGGCAGGCGGCACGACGACGACGAGCGGGGGCGGCTCCCACAGCACGACCACGCGCAAGACGAAGACGACGAAAACGACGACGACCGTGCCGACGACCACCTCGCTGCCGGGGAACAAACCGGGCGGCGGGATCGCCGGCGGCGTGCAAGCCTCGAACCCGTCGTCGGTCCCCGTACCGCTCATCGTGCTCGGCGTCCTCGCCGGGCTGCTGATCGTCGGCGGAGCGGTCGGTCTCGTGCTCAGGCGCCGCCGGCCATCCGGCCCCGCAGCCTGACGTTTTCCCTGCATAGATAGGGTTTCTCGCTTCGGCTACCATGCCGTCCGAGGACCGCTCTACGCTCCGTTTCCCTTCAGTCAGCAGTCCACAGGTTCGCGCGCGATAGCCGCGCGCCAAGGAGGCGTTACGCGTATGGCGACGGTCGATCACAGGTCAACGGAACAGGAATCACCCGTAAAGATCGACTCCGGCGCGCTCGAAAACGCCGTCGTCGACGAGGCCGCGTCGCTCGGCGTCCGCCGTCTGTTCACCCTGGCCGGCCGCGACCCCTACGACGAGATCGAGTGGGAGCTGCGCGACGCGCACATCGCGGGGAAGAACGGCCCTGCGTTCGAGCAGAAGGGTGTCGAGTTCCCGAAGTTCTGGTCGCAGACGGCGACGAACATCGTCGCGCAGAAGTACTTCCGCGGGCGCATGGCGAGCCCGGAGCGCGAGACGTCGGTGCGCCAGATGGTCGGCCGTGTCGTCGACACGATCGGCCGCTGGGGCCGCGACGGCAACTACTTCGCGACGGAGGACGAGGCGACGACGTTCGAGGACGAGCTCACGGCGATCCTCGTGAACCAGCTCGCGGCGTTCAACTCGCCGGTCTGGTTCAACGTCGGCTTCGAGGAGAAGCCGCAGTGCTCCGCGTGCTTCATCCTCTCGATCGACGACTCGATGGACTCGATCCTCGACTGGATCCGGCGCGAGGGCGTCATCTTCCGCGGCGGCTCGGGCTCGGGCGTGAACCTCTCGCGGCTCCGCTCGTCGAAGGAGCAGCTCTCGAAGGGCGGCTACGCCTCCGGCCCGGTCTCGTTCATGCGTGGCGCGGACGCCTCCGCCGGCACGATCAAGTCGGGGGGCAAGACCCGTCGCGCCGCGAAGATGGTCGTCCTCGACGTCGACCATCCGGACATCACCGAGTTCATCTGGTGCAAGGCGCACGAGGAGGAGAAGGCACGCGTCCTCGAAGCGGCCGGCTACGACATGTCGCTCGACTCCCCCGACTGGGCGTCGATCCAGTACCAGAACGCGAACAACTCCGTCCGCGTCTCGGATGCGTTCATGCAGGCGGTCGAGTCCGACGGCGACTGGAATCTCACGGCGCGCACGGACGGCACCGTCGTCGAGACGCTGAAGGCGCGGTCGCTCCTCCACGACATCGCCGAGGCCGCGTGGCGCTGCGCCGACCCGGGCGTCCAGTACGACACGACCATCAACAGCTGGCACACGCTCCCGAACACGGGCCGGATCAACGCGTCGAACCCGTGCTCGGAGTACATGTCGATCGACGACTCGGCCTGCAACCTCGCGTCGCTCAACCTCATGAAGTTCCGCCGTGAGGACGGCGAGCTCGACGTCGAGGCGTTCGAGCACGCGGTCGACGTCCTCTTCCTCGCGCAGGAGATCCTCGTCGGCTACTCCTCGTACCCGACGCCCGAGATCGAGCGGAACGCCCGCGCGTACCGCCAGCTCGGCCTGGGCTACGCGAACCTCGGCGCGCTCCTGATGGCGCGCGGCCTCCCGTACGACTCGGACGAGGGCCGGGCGTACGCGGCGGCGATCACCGCGCTCATGACGGGTCGCGCCTACCGCAAGTCGGCCGAGATCGCCAGGCGGATGGGCCCGTTCGCGGGCTACCAGCCGAACGCGGCCGCGATGATCGGCGTGATCGCGAAGCACCGGGCCGCGGTCGGGAACATCGGCTCGGCCGACACGGTGCCGAGCGACCTGCTCACCGCGGCGCGGCGCACGTGGGACGAGGCGCTCGATCTCGGTGAGGTGAGCGGCTACCGGAACGCGCAGGCGACGGTGCTCGCGCCGACCGGGACGATCAGCTTCATGATGGATTGCGACACGACGGGCGTCGAGCCCGACTTCTCCCTGGTCAAGTCGAAGCGGCTCGTCGGCGGCGGCGAGATCACGATCGTGAACAAGACGGTGCCGCTCGGCCTCGAGAAGCTCGGCTACGCACCGGACGAGGTCGACGAGGTCGTCGCGTTCATCGACGAACGGAACACGATCGTCGGCGCGCCGTACGTCAAGAGCGAGCACTACCCGGTATTCGACTGCGCCGTCGGCGACCGCGCGATCCACTACACGGGTCACGTGAAGATGATGGGCGCGGTCCAGCCGTTCATCTCGGGCGCGATCTCGAAGACGGTGAACATGCCGGAGACGGTCTCGGTCGACGATGTCGCGCGGCTGTATGTCGACGCGTGGCGGCTCGGCGTCAAGGCGATCGCGATCTACCGCGACAACTGCAAGGTCGCGCAGCCGCTCTCGGGCAAGACCGATGCGAAGGCGCTGACGCCGATGCAGCAGCTCCTGGGTGCGCCGAAGCGGCGCCGGCTACCGGACGACCGCAACGAGATCGGGCGGAAGTTCCGCGTCGGCGAGTACGAGGGTTACATCCACGTCGGCGTGTTCGACGACGGGACGCCGGGCGACATCTTCGTCGACATCGCGAAGGACGGGACGACGCTTCAGGGCCTCGTCAACTCGCTCATGATCGCCGTCTCGATGGGCCTGCAGTACGGCGTTCCGCCCGAGGTGTACGTGTCGAAGCTCTCGCACATGCGCTTCGAGCCCTCGGGCCTGACGAACGACGACGACATCCGGACGGCGAAGTCGATCGTCGACTACATCTTCCGGTGGTTCGGGAAGAAGTTCCTCACGGTCGATCAGCAGGAGGAGGTCGGGATCCTCTCGCCCGAGGTGCGCGCGAAGCTCGCGGCGCAGTACGCCGCGGGCGGCGAGCTCTCCCCGAGCGGAGACGTTCCCTCCCCTGGCCAGACGGCGCTCTTCAACTCGTTCGAGGACGCGATCGAGTGCAACCGCTGCGGCGGCCGCATGGTGCGCGCCGGTACGTGTTACACGTGCCGCGACTGCGGCACGAGCACCGGCTGCGGCTGATCGATCGCTCCGAGTCATGTCGTTTCGAGGGGCCGCGCGAGCGGCCCCTCGTCGTCATCCACGTCAACGTGCACGTTGGCGGCTCCGTCGTGCATACGGGCAGCTCTTCTTCAACGACGCGCTCGCGGCACGGGCTACACCGGGTCGATCGCGATGGGCGTGGCGCGTGGATGATCAGTCGCGATGTGCACGCACGAGCAGGTCGAGCGCGACCCGCTCGCCGTCCGGCGTCTCGACCGGACGCTCGACCACCTCGCCGCGTTCGACTCTCAGGCCTGTGCCCTCGAGGTCGCCGGCAACATCGTCGGCGGTGTAGAGGACGCGCACGTCCTGCGGGCCGCCGTGGCCGTGCTCGACGTTGCTCCGATCGTGTGCGACGAGCACCAGCGTCCCATCGCGGGCAACCGCGGCCGCCGCCGAGCCGAGGACCGCGCCCCTGTCCGCGGCGGGAACCTGGAGATAGAGGATGACGACGAGGTCGTACGTGCCAGGCTCGGGGTGGTGATCGACGACGTCGGCGAGCACCCAGTCCACCTCGACATTTCGCGCCTCCGCGAGCCGGCGGGCCTTCTCGAGCGCGACATCGGAGAAGTCGACGCCCGTCACCGCCCAGCCGCGCTCGGCGAGCCACACGGCGTTCCGGCCCTCGCCGCACGCCATATCGAGGGCGCGGCCGGGCGCGAGCCCTTCCGCCTCGGCGACGAGGAACCGATTCGGCGTCGCCGTCCAGATCAGCTCGCTGCCCACGTAGCGGCGATTCCAGTCGTCGCGATCCACGCCGCCAGCCTAGAGGCTTGATGTGGTTTGATCGCCGCGTGAACCTCGGCAGGTACGGCATCTGGAGCGCAGGGATTCGCGAAGGCGAGCTCCGCGCTGCGGCCGAGGCAGCGGCGGACCTCGAGGAGCTCGGGTTCGGGACCGTGTGGATCCCCGGCCGGGGCGACGACGTCTTCGAGCGCGCCGGCGCGCTGCTCGGGGCAACGTCGCGGCTCGTGATTGCGACCGGCATCGTCAGCATCTGGAACACGCCGCCCGAGGAAGTAGCCGCAGCCCACGCGTGGCTCACGGACGCGTTCCCGGATCGCTTTCTACTCGGGCTGGGGATCAGCCACGGCCCGATCGTCGACCGAGACGATCCCGGACGCTACCGCAGGCCTCTGACGAAGATGCGCGAGTATCTCGACGCGCTCGACGGCCGTGCGGACGCCGTTCCGAAGGACGAGCGGATCGTCGCGGCGCTCCACCCGAAGATGCTCGCGCTCGCCGCCGAGCGGTCGCTGGGGACGCACCCGTATCTCGTGCCGCCGGCGCATACCGAGCAGGCGCGCGCAATCCTCGGCGCAGGCCCCGTGCTCGCGCCCGAGCAGAGTGTCGTGCTCGAGACCGACGCCGAGCGCGCCCGCGGTCTCGCCCGCGAGCACCTCGAGACCTACCTCGGCCTGCCGAACTACACGAAGAACTGGCTCCATCACGGCCTCGATGAGAGCGACCTGCTCGACGGCGGCAGCGATCGGCTCGTCGACTCGATCGTCGCGTGGGGAACCGCCGAGCAGGTCGCCGAGCGCGTTCGCGCCCAGCAGAGCGCAGGCGCAGATCACGTGTGCCTCCAGCTCGTAGGCGGCGACCGGACCCGACTCTACCGCGACGAGTGGCGCGCGCTTGCAGCCGCTCTCCAGTAGAGCGCAGAGACGAGCGCGCTAATCGGTCTCGCCTTGCCGATCGCGGCCTTGTCGAACTTCGTCGGGCCGCTCGTACGGCGAGCCGGGGCGCGGCCGGTGCTCGTCGCCGGGCTGCTGCTCATGGTCTCGGCGGAAGTCCTCATGGTCCGCCTGCCGGTACACGGCCACTACGTCGTCGACATGCTCCCGGCCTTTCTCCTGCTGGGGATCGGCATGGCGCTCTCGTGGGTGCCCGTGACGATCGCCTCGCTCGCAGGGGTCTCCCCCGCCGACGCTGGAGTCGCGTCGGGCATCTCCAACACCGCCCGGCAGGTCGGCGGAGCCGTCGGCCTCGCGATCGTGAGCACGATCGCGGCGAGCTACAGCGGCGCCGGGGCGGCCGGGCTGACGCACGGCTTCCACGTCGCGTTCGGCGCGCTCGTAGCGCTGTCGCTGGTCGCGGTGGCCGTGACGGCGGTCTTCCTCGTCCCCCACAGGCACGTGCCCAACGAGGAGACGATCGAAGAGCTGGGGCGGCGGGACGAGGCGCTCCTGCGGCAGGCGTCGTAGATGGTCTAACTGTTCACGACGATCGTCCGCGCCCGGAACGCGATCGGGCCGCCGTGCGTGTTCGTCTCGAACGAGCCCTGCGCCTGCACGTGCAGCCCGCCGGTCGCCGCGGCGACCTTCGAACGGAGGTCGCGGCACGGGAACACCGGTGCCCCGCAGCTCGTGCGGCGGTCGAGCCGGAGCGTCACCTGCTTGCCGAGGATGATCTTCGGGCCCCGGCGCTGCGCGGTGATCGTGGCGAGATACGTGCTCGGCGCCGTCCACCGGGTCACGTTCAGCGTGAGCGACCACGGCGGCGTGTACGAGGGCGCACGTGCACCCGCCTGGATCGGGGCGAGCGCGAGGAACACGCACGCGAGCAAGACGAGGCGTGCAAGCGGCGACGGCAGCGGCACCGCTACTGCACGACGCGAGCGAGCAGCCCCGGCGCGCCGGCCATCCACATGTGGCCGCCCGGGACATCGAGCTCGCGGTAGCGGCCCCCGCCGAGACGCGCGATCCGGCGGCACAGTGCCGGCGGCGTGAGCGTGTCCGTCGCGCAGCCGACGACGCTGCACGGGATCTCGAGCTCCCTCAGGCGTTCGAGCTGAAGGCGAAGATCGAGCGCCCGCACCTCACGCGCGAGACGGAGCGCCGAGCGTGGGGCGATGCCGACCGCCGCCACCGCCCGCGCAGCCTCCCGGCGTGGATAGCGGCCGAGAGCCATCTGCACGCCGAAGTCGGCGAGGCTGCGCCCGATCGGCTTCGCGAGCGGCAGGCCGGCGGGAGCGAGCAGGACGATCCGCTTTACCTGCTCGGGCCGCCGGATCGCGGCGAGCACCGCTAGCGCCCCGCCCATCGAATGGCCGCCGAGGACGACGCCGGAGTCGGCGGAGTCGACTTCGGCCATGAGCCAGTCGAGATAGTGGCCGAGCTGTCCGCGCGCCTCACCGAAGCGCGGCGGGTCGAGCACGTCCCATCTCGGGGCAAGCCCGCGGGCGTACAGCGCAGCGGGTGCACCCCAGCCTGGAACGAAGAGCCGCCGCATCATGGGCGGGGATGTTACTCAGTGGAGACGGTCCTGCCGTCGGGCGAAGCCCGTTAGGCCGCGACGAGCTGGGGAGCGGCCTGCGAGCGGCCGACGACCGCCGCATACGCGGCGAGCAGCTCGTCGTACGCGCGCGGCCACGTCCGGGCCTGCGCGGAGGCGAGCGCGCGGCGGCCGAGCGCGTGCCGGAGCTTTCCGTCGTCTGCGAGCTCGCCGAGCGCCGCGGCCAGCGCGGCGGCGTCGTCCGGCGGCACGAGCAGGCCGTTGACCCGATCGCGCACGAGCTCGGCGGCGCCGCCCGCACGGGCCGCGACCACGGGCAATGCGCACGCCGACGCCTCGAGGATCACCTGGCCGAACGTGTCCGTCGTGCTCGGGAAGCAGAAGATGTCCGCGCTCGCGTAGACCTGCGCGAGCTCCTTGCCGCGCAGCTCGCCGAGGAAGCGAACGCCCTCGGGCGCGGAGGACTCGAGCAAACGGCGCGCAGGGCCGTCGCCCACCACGACGAGCCTCACACCAGGTCGCGACTCGCGAAGTCGCCTTACCGCCTCGATGAGGACGTCGACACGCTTCTCGTTCGAGACGCGCCCGACCGACAGAAGCAGCAGATCGCCGTCGCCGAGCAGATGATCGCGGAGCGGCTCGAAGCGCCGGTTCGGCGTGAACAGCTCGGTATCGACCCCGCGGCCCCAGACCGCCGTGCGCGCGACGCCGCGGGCGCGGAGCGCGTCGGCGACCGCCCCGGTGGGAGCGAGGACGAGCGCGCACTGGCGGTAGAACCAGTCGACCCAGAGATCCATCGCCTGCGAGACGAGCAGGTCGCGCGTCAGATGAAGGGCATAGGGCCCCAGCTCGGTGTGGTACGAGCCGACGAGCGGGATCCCGAGCAGCTTCGCGGCGATCATCCCGCAGACGCCGACGGGGCCCGGCGTCGCCACGTGGATGACGTCCGGCTGTGCCTCCTCGACCCGCGCGAGCACGTCGGTGACGAGCGGAAAGCGCAACTCGATGTGCTCGTACGCCGGCAGCGGCAGCGTCCAGTCCGGCCGGAACGCGATCACGCCGGGCTCGTCGGCAACGCCCGCGCGCGCCGTCGCCACGCGCACCGGGAGCGCGCCCGCCGCGCACTCGGCTGCGAGGCGGCGCATCGTGCCGGCGACGCCGTTCGCCTCGTCGTACGTGTCCGTGAACACGACGCTGCGGATCTCCTCCGGCCCGCTGCTCGTGCCGAAGAACGCCCGCTCGAGCTCGGCGAGGCCCGCGCGCGAGCCGGCGTGGTGGCTCGCAGTTGCAAGGTACGGCAGCTCGAGCGCGCCCGCGAAGACGAACGACGCGAGCCGCGGCCCGAGCGAGTCGAGGCCGGCGAGGCCGATGCCGCCCTCGCGACCGCGCGCAGCGAGGCCCCGCGCGAGCGTCGAGGTCGTCAGGCGGATCTCCTCGTGACGCTTCGCCGCATCGTCTGCGTCCTCGTCGAAGAGCGCGTGGAGGCTGCCCGCGACGAGCGGCGAGAGCTCCATGCCCGTGCCGCGATACGCGTTCGCGGCGAGGGCGGCAAGGGCGTGCGCGAGCTTCGTCGTCGACCCGTGCTCGCCGCCCGGCTCTGCGACGCCGGCGCGAAGGTTGGCGAGGAACGCGTCGACCGAGCCGCCCTTGCCCCATGTCCACGTCGTCGCGATGTCGAGTGCGCCGTGGTCGTCGGAGCCGCCTGTGAGCGCGATGTGCCCGTCGTGCGCCGGCACGAGCCCGTGCTCCTCTGCCGCTCTCGCGATCCGGTCGCGCGTCGCCAGCTCGGAGAGACGCACTGCGAGGAGGTTCGAGTCCTCCGGCCGCGCACCGTTGCGTCCTTCCCAGTGAGAGAAGAGCAGCATCATTCGCTCGACGTGCCACGCCGTGATCGGCGGCCCCATCCGGTACAGCGGGTGGGCGAGCGCGTGGGCGAGGCCGCGCTCGCGGAGCAGCGCGACGAGCTCGTAGACCGATGGGCGGCACGGCTGGATGTCGCGGTGATCCTCCTCGCTCAGCCCCCAGACGAGGACGTGGAAGATGACGTCGTCCTCGGGGAAGCACGTTGTCACCTCCTCCGACAGGAACGTGTCGGGAAGGTGGGCGATCCGGAGGGCCCCCTCGACGGTGTTGTGGTCGGAGATCGTGACGAAGCGCATGCCGCGCCGGCGGCACACGTCGTAGACGCGTTCCGGCTCGGTGTACGACTCGCCGAGTCGGGCCCGGCGCAGGGCGTAGTTGCCACTGTCGGTCGAGTACTTCGAGTGGACGTGAAGGTCCGCGCGGACGGCTGCGTCGATCATGCTCTTCCGGGTGTAGCCCGTGGACCGGACGGTCCGCGCTCCTTTGCGGCAGTTGTCACCAGACCGGTCGCTCCCGTTCACCGGATTGCCCCCGGATCGGTGAGAATCGCCATACACGCAGCAAATCGGCTGTTTTCTGTCCGCAGGGAGGCGGCACGCCGGACCTGGGCACTACGATCGGGGAGTAGTGGTCACGTGGGATCGCCTCGGAGAGCTCCGGCTCGTCATCGAGAGCTCGGCGACGGAGACCCTCGCGCTCGACGTCGGCTGGATGCGGAAGACGACGCTCGTCGCCCTCCGCGGCGCCGGCGAGGAGGGTGTCGGCGAGGACGTGACGTACGACGCGGACGAGCACGACCGCTTCCCCACTCTCGAGCTCGGCGGCGACTGGACGCTCCAGTCGTTCTCCCGCCACCTCGACGGCATCTCGCTGTTCGCAGCCCCGCCGCAGCAGGATGCCTACCGCGACTACCGCCGCTGGGCGGTGGAGTCGGCGGCCCTCGACCTCGCGCTCCGCCAGGCCGGGACGACCCTCGGCAAGCAGCTCGGCCGTGAGTCGCGCGCGGTGGGGTTCGTCGTCTCGACGCGCAGCGACGGCCTCGAGCGATGGGTGGCGCTCCAACCGGGAATCCGCTTCAAGCTCGACCCGACGCCGGAGTGGACCGACGAGCTCATCGCGCAGCTGCGCGCCTGGGGGAACGTCGAGGTCACCGACTTGAAGGGCGCCTACCACGGCACGTCTGTCGACAACCCGGCAGATCCCGAGCTCTACCGCCGTGTGGCGGAAGGTCTGCCCGACACGTGGATCGAGGATCCCGCGTTGACACCCGAGACGGACGCCGTGCTCGAGCCGCACCGCGCACGGATCACGTGGGACGCACCGATCCACTCATGGGCCGACGTCGAGGCGCTCCCGTTCGCACCCCGCTGCCTCAACTCGAAGCCGTCGCGCTTCGGCACGCTCGAGCGGCTGTTCGAGTTCTACGACCGGTGCGCCGACGCGGGGATCGGTCTGTACGGCGGCGGCCAGTTCGAGCTCGGCCCGGGCCGTGGCCAGATCCAGCTGCTCGCCTCGCTGTTCCACCCGGACACGTCGAACGACGTCGCGCCGGGCGCCTACAACGAGGGCGGCCCGAGGTCCGGCCTGCCGGCGAGCCCGCTCGCGATCGCCGCCGGCCCGGGCTTCAGGGCCGCGTAACCGGCGCCTACTCGTACTGGAGAGCCTCGAGGACGTTGAGCCTCGATGCGCGGCGGGCAGGGAAGATCGCCGCGAGCAGCCCGACGACGATCGCCGCGATTACGAAGACGACGACGGTCAGCCACGGCACGGCAAACGGGACGCCGCCGATTGCGCGGTCGAAGAGCTCCGCGAGGCCCATACCAAGAGGAATCCCGAGCGTCGCACCGATGAGCGCGGTGATCACGGACTCGTGCCGGATCATCCGCCGGGACTGACGCCTCGTCATCCCGACCGCGCGCAGCATCCCGATCTCGCGCGTCCGCTCGAAAACGGTGAGGACCAGCGTGTTCACGATCCCGAAGAGCGAGACGATGATCGCGAGCCCGAGCAGGACGTAGAGGAGATCGAGAAAGCCGTTGAGCCCCTGCTCCTGGTTCGCGATGAACTGCTTCTCGGTCTGGAGCTTCGCGTCGGGATACGGCCGCAAGACCGCCGCGAGAGCCTGCGTGTTCGCCGCCGTCACGCCACCGCGAATGTTGAGGAACGCGAAGATGTTCTGCGGGCTCGGGTAGACGGCGTCGAACGCGCGTGCCGAGGTCGTCACCCGGCCGAAGGGCGAGCCGCCGGTCGGCGGATCGAAGATGGCGACGACCTTCAGGTCGAGGAACTCTCCGCCCGGGGTCTCGACACGGATGGGCGAGCCCGCGACGAGGTGGTGGCTCTTCGCGTATCCCTTGTCGACGACGGCGCCGTGGAGGCCGAGCTGGTCGAGCGAGCGGGAGCTCCCGAGCGTCCACTCGAGCTTGATCATCTGAGAGAGACCGGGGTCTGCCGCCGTCACCTGGATCGTGCTGCCGAAGGCCCGCCCGTCGCCGACGCGCACGCCGGCGACGACGGAGGCCAAGCCGCTCTTGCGGAGCGCGGTCGCAGAGTCGATCGAGGTCGGCAGGAAGTTGTTCTGAGCGGTGACCGCGTAGTCGGCATGAAACTCCGACTTGACCGCGTCCTCGAACGAGGCGCGCAGACCCTGCGCCAGAACGGCGACCATCGTCACGAGCGTCAGTCCGATCATCAGCGAGGCCGCCGTCGAGGCCGTCCGACTCGGGTTGCGCATCGAGTTCGAGCGCGCGAGCTGCCCGGCCACCCCTCCGACCCGCGTCGCCGGCCAGCCGAGCACCGAGGCGATGGGGCGGACGAGGCGCGGCGCGATCATCGCCACGCCCAGGAAGATCCCGAGTACGCCGACCGCCAGCAACACCAGCCGTAGACCCGTCGAGACTCCGTGCCCGAACGCGCCGTACCCCACCATCGCCCCGGCAACGGTGCAGACGGCGAGGGCCGCTACCGGCCCGAAGCGTGCAAACCGCGAGGGAGGGAGGATCGAGCCCTCGCGCACGGCGGCGATCGGGGGGACGCGCGTCGCGCGCATCGCGGGCCGGAGACTCGCGAGGAGCGTCACGACGGTTCCGACGACGAGCGAGACGACGATCGTGCGCGTCGCGAAGACGAGACCGGACTGCGGCAGGTCGGCGCCGAACGCCTTGAAGAGCTGCACGAGGAGCTTCGCAAATGCGAGACCGAGGAAGAGCCCGACAACCGATGCGACGAGCCCCGTGACGAAGCCCTCGGCAACGACGATGCGCCGCACCTGCCGCCCCGTCGCCCCCATCGAGCGGAGCGTCGCGAACTCCCTCACTCGCTGGGCGATCGTGATCGAGAGCGTGTTCGCGATCACGAACGAGCCGACGAAGAGCGCGATCCCGCCGAAGGCGAGCAGGAAGTACCGGAGGAACGAGAGAGCGTCGCTCGTGTCCTTCGACGCCTGCTTCGCCTGTTGCTCGCTCGTCCGCACCTGCGTATGCGGAGGCAGGATCGCGCGGACCTGGCTCAGCAGCGTCGAGCTCGAATAGCCGGGCTTCAGCCCGATGTCGATCTGGTCGAGTCTGCCGACCTTGTCGAAGAGCCTCTGGGCGATCGGGAGGTCGAAGATCGCAAGCGTTGCGCCGCCGAGCGTCGAGTTGCCGAAGCGCGCGATCCCACTCACCGTGTACCGCCGGAGGCGGCCGCCACGCGGCAGCACGCCGACGATGCCGCCGACCGCGACGTGGAGCCTCGATGCGGTCTTGTCGTCCACCGCAACCTGGTCGGCGCCCACGGGCCACCTCCCGGAGAGCAGGGTCAGCGGGTTGAAGCGCGTGTCGGTCGAGGTGACGCTGAACGCGAGCCCCGGAGCTCCATGACTGTTCAGGACCTTGCCGTCGGACCCGACGTACTGGGCGAGGTCTCCGATCCCACCGGCGGCGTCGGCAACAGACGGCAGGTCACGGACGCGCGGTAGCAGCGACGCCGAGAAGGACGGGGCGTTCCCGGAGTTGCCGAAGGCCTGCTTTCCCGTGATCACCGCGTCCGAGGTCGAGTACGCCGTCTGGAAGATCGACGTGAACGCTGCATTGATCGTGTCCGTGAGGACATATGTACCGCTCACCATGGCGACGCCCATGACGATCGCGAGCGAGGTGAGAAGGAGCCTGAGCTTGCGTCCGAGCAGGCCCTTGAGGGCGATCCGGATCACTGCGAGAGCGGATCGAGCTCGTTCATCGTCTTCAGGATCTCGCCTTCGGTCGAGCCCGAGCGATCGAGCACGATCGCGCCGTCGGCGATGTAGAGGATCCTGTCGGCGATCGCAGCGGCGCGTGGATCGTGGGTGACCATCACGATCGTCTGGCCGTAGGCCTCGCACGAGTCTCTCAGCAGCTCGAGGATCTCCGCGCTCGACCTCGAATCGAGGTTGCCGGTCGGCTCGTCGGCGAAGACGACGGTGGGCCGGTGGACGAGCGACCGCGCAACCGCGACGCGCTGCTGCTGCCCGCCGGAAAGCTCCGTCGGCCGGTGCCCGAGCCGGTCGCTCAAGCCGACCTTCGCGATCAGCTCAGCGAACCAGGCGGGATCGACCGAGCTCCCCGCGACGGCGAGCGGAAGCTTCACGTTCTCCTCGGCGGTCAGCATCGGCAGGAGGTTGTAGAACTGGAACACGAAGCCGATATGGCGGCGCCGGAGGTGCGTGAGCTCGTTGTCGCTCATCCCCGTGATCTCCTGGCCGGCGATCGTCACCGTGCCGGTCGTCGGCTTGTCGAGCCCGGCGAGGATGTGCATGAGCGTCGACTTGCCCGAACCCGACGGCCCCATCACCGCCGTCAGCTTTCCGGGCTCGACGTCGACGGAGACGCCCCGAAGCGCGTCGACCGCCGTGTCGCCGCTCCCGTAGCGCCTCGTCACATCGCGCGCCGCGACGACCGCTTCGGTGGCGACGGCAGTCATCGCGCGCAGAGTAGCTATGCCACCGCGCGGGCAGAGCGCGGGATGATGTCGTCCCCGTACGCCGCGAGCGTCTCCTCCTGGCGTTCCGTCATGAGGTAGACGTTGAACTGGTCGACGCCGACGTCCTCGAGCTCCTTCAGCTTCGCGGCGCACCGGTCGGTGTCGCCGATCACGCAGAAACGGTCGCAGATGTCGTCGGTGACGAACGCGCCGTGCTTCGCCCCGACACGCGAATGCTCGTCGTAGTCGTAGAACTCCCGCACCTTCACGTAGTCGGTGAGCGCCTTCGGCACCGAGCTGCCGTCCGCGCCGTAGCGCTCGATCAGGTCCTTGACGTGGTTCGACACCATCGCCGGGAACCAGCGGGTCTGCTCACGCCCGTCCTCGATCGGCCCGACGTGGCTCGGAGCGCACACGATGCACTTGAGGGCCTC
>Ga0207658_10002065_pt1 | contig 14940 bp, 12 predicted proteins | sample KBSS33metaG_FD_184322 | JGI IMG/M metagenome (GOLD analysis project Ga0207658, IMG submission 184322) | Switchgrass rhizosphere microbial communities from Kellogg Biological Station, Michigan, USA - KBS S3-3 metaG (SPAdes) (version 2) | ecosystem: Host-associated > Plants > Roots > Rhizosphere...
ACTGGGTGCGCTGCTGGTCGCTGTCGCGAGCGCCGGGATGGGATATCTGGCCATCAGTCTGTGGGCGGTCACCGACGTCTCGGTGCGCGCGGCCGACATGGCGCAGATCGCGGTCATGTTCCTGGTGGGGACGCAGCGGCACTACTGGGGCGCCGGAGTGACGCTGGCGGCCGCCGTGTTGACGCTGGTCGGAGCTGTTTTGCTGATGCGTTCGGCCGGCCGGGGCGCGGCCACGCCGGCCACGTCCAAATACGCCGCGCCGGGTGCGCGCCGCGACGCGGCACAGGGCGAGGCGGCCGACGACATGTCCGAACGGATGATCTGGGATGCCCTCGACGAGGGGCACGATCCGACCCAGAACGACGGTGGGACGAAATGAGCGTGGCCCGGTGGCAGTCTGCGCCGCCTCGGCGACTACCCTTCGAGATGATCATCTGGCTTGCCGAACCGGCACGGAAGGACGACGACGCGTTATGACTTCGGGGACCGTGCTCGACTCCATCATCGAGGGAGTTCGCGCTGATGTTGCCGCCCGCGAAGCCGCGCTGAGCCTGACCGAGGTCAAGGAGCAGGCCAAGAAGGCGCCGACGGCCAAGGACGCACTCGCCGCGCTGCGCGAGCCGGGCATCGGCGTGATCGCGGAGGTGAAGCGCGCCAGCCCGAGTAAGGGGGCGTTGGCGCAGATCGATGACCCCGCCAAGCTGGCCAAGGCCTACGAGTCCGGCGGTGCCCGGGTGATCAGCGTGCTGACCGAGGAGCGTCGCTTCAACGGTTCGCTGGAGGACCTGGATTCCGTGCGCGCCGCGGTATCGATTCCGGTGCTGCGCAAGGACTTCATCGTCACCCCGTACCAGATTCACGAGGCTCGGGCCCATGGCGCCGACATGCTGCTGCTGATCGTCGCCGCGTTGGAGCAGTCAGTGCTGACCTCGATGATCGATCGGACCGAGTCGCTCGGGATGACCCCGTTGGTCGAGGTGCACACCGAGGAAGAAGCGGACCGGGCCATCCAGGCCGGTGCCAAGGTCATCGGCGTCAACGCCCGGGACCTCAAGACCCTCGAGGTCGACCGCGATTGCTTCGGCCGCATCGCGCCCGGCCTGCCCAGCAACATCATCCGGATCGCCGAGTCGGGGGTGCGTGGCACCGCTGACCTGCTGGCCTACGCCGGCGCCGGCGCCGATGCCGTCCTGGTCGGTGAGGGCCTCGTTACCAGTGGTGATCCCCGTAGCGCCGTCGCCGACCTGGTGACTGCCGGCACGCACCCGTCCTGCCCGAAACCAGCCCGCTGAATTGCGGGCTCCTCGCGAAGAAGCAGCCCGAGTTCTTATGTCTGATCGCACCGGTACTGAATTGCCGCGGATGAGCGCCGCGGTTGCCGAAGCCACAAGCCACGACCCCGACGCCAAGGGGCACTTCGGTCCCTACGGCGGCCGTTTGGTGCCCGAGGCGCTGATGGCCGTCATCGAGGAAGTCACCGCGGCCTACGACAAGGTCCGCACCGACCAGACCTTCCTCGACGAGCTCGACCGGCTGCAGCAGCACTACACCGGCCGGCCGTCGCCGCTCTACGAAGCGACGCGACTGTCCGAACACGCCGGCGGTGCACGGCTGTTCCTCAAGCGAGAAGACCTGAACCACACCGGTTCTCACAAGATCAACAATGTGCTCGGGCAGGTGCTGCTGGCCAAGCGCATGGGCAAGACGCGCGTCATCGCCGAGACCGGCGCGGGTCAGCACGGCGTCGCGACCGCGACGGCCTGCGCACTGCTCGGCCTCGAATGCGTCGTCTACATGGGCGCGGTCGACACCGCCCGGCAGGCGCTGAACGTGGCCCGGATGCGGCTGCTCGGCGGCACCGTGGTGTCGGTCGAGGCCGGCTCGGCGACCCTCAAGGACGCCATCAACGAAGCCTTCCGTGACTGGGTCACCAACGCGGACGACACCTACTACTGCTTCGGGACCGCGGCTGGCCCGCATCCGTTCCCTGTCATGGTGCGCGACTTCCAGCGTGTCATCGGTTTGGAGGCGCGCGTCCAGATTCAGGAGCAGGCCGGCCGGCTGCCCGACGCGGTGACCGCCTGCGTCGGCGGTGGCTCGAACGCCATCGGCGTCTTCCATGCCTTCATCGACGACCCAGGTGTGCGGCTGGTCGGTTTCGAAGCGGCCGGCGACGGTGTCGAAACCGGAAGGCACGCAGCTACTTTCACCGGTGGCTCGCCGGGTGCCTTCCAGGGTTCGTTCTCCTACCTGCTGCAGGACGAGGACGGCCAGACCATCGAATCGCATTCCATCTCAGCCGGTTTGGACTACCCGGGCGTCGGTCCGGAACACGCCTACCTCAAGGACACCGGCCGCGCCGAATACCGGCCGGTGACCGATACCGAGGCCATGGAAGCATTCGGCTTGTTGTGCCGCACCGAGGGCATCATCCCGGCCATCGAATCGGCGCACGCGGTGGCGGGTGCGCTGAAGTTGGGTGTGGAACTCGGGCCGGGTGCGGTGATCGTGGTGAACCTGTCCGGCCGCGGCGACAAGGACGTCGAGACCGCCGCGAAATGGTTCGGTCTACTGGACGGTGAGACTGGGGAAGCGTCATGAGCCGACTGGCTGGATTGTTCGAATCGTGCCGGGCCGAAGGGCGTTCGGCACTGATCGGGTACCTGCCGACCGGCTACCCGGATGTGCAGACCTCGATCGACGCGATGGTCGCGATGACCGAATCTGGTTGCGACATCATCGAAGTCGGTGTCGCGTACTCCGATCCCGGGATGGACGGGCCGGTTATCGCGGCCGCGACCAACACCGCCCTGCAGGGTGGTGTTCGGGTCCGCGATGCGCTGAAGGCTGTGGAGGCGATCAGCAACGCCGGCGGGCACGCCGTCGTCATGACCTACTGGAACCCGGTGCTGCGCTGGGGCGTCGACGCGTTCGCGCGCGACCTGGCGTCGGCGGGCGGGCTCGGGCTCATCACCCCCGACCTCATCCCGGACGAGGCCGACGAGTGGTTGGGCGTCTCCGACGCCCACAACCTGGACCGCATCTTCCTGGTGGCGCCGTCGTCGACCCCGGAGCGGCTGGCCGCCACTGTGCAGGCCTCGCGCGGCTTCGTCTACGCCGCCTCGACCATGGGCGTCACCGGCGCGCGCGATGCGGTGTCGAACATGGCACCTGAGTTGGTGTCCCGGGTGCGTGGCGTGTCGGACATCCCGGTGGGTGTCGGCCTCGGCGTCCGTTCGCGGGAACAAGCGGCCGAGATCGCGTCCTACGCCGACGGCGTCATCGTCGGATCGGCGCTGGTGTCCGCGCTCGGCGACGGCGGCATCCCCGCGGTACGAGCTTTGTCCGAAGAACTGGCCCACGGAGTACGACAGAAAGTTTCCGCGTGACCACATCGTTGCTGGCATACATCCCGAGTCCGGCCCAGGGCGTCTGGCACTTGGGGCCAGTACCGATCCGGGCGTACGCGCTCTGCATCATCACCGGCATCATCGCCGCGCTGATCATCGGCGATCGCCGATGGGTCGCGCGTGGTGGTGAGCAGGGCGTCATCTACGACATCGCGCTGTGGACAGTGCCGTTCGGCCTCATCGGTGGTCGGCTGTACCACCTGATGACCGACTGGCGCACGTACTTCGCCGAGGGCGGTGCGGGTATCGGGGCGGCCGTGCGGATCTGGGACGGCGGCCTGGGCATCTGGGGCGCGGTCGCGCTCGGTGGCGTCGGTGCCTGGATCGGCTGCCGCCGGCACGGAATTCCGTTGCCCGCGTTCGGCGACGCCATCGCACCCGGCATCATCCTGGCTCAGGCCATCGGCCGGCTGGGCAACTACTTCAACCAGGAGCTGTACGGCCGGCCGACCGATCTGCCCTGGGGTCTGGAGATCTTCCAGCGCAGCGACGGTTCCGGTGTGGTGAATCCGCACCTGCTCAACGGGGTGTCCACCGGCCAGGTCTACGAGATCGTGCACCCCACGTTCCTCTACGAACTGCTGTGGAACCTCCTGGTTTTCTTCTTGCTGCTCTGGGCCGACCGCCGCTTCCGGCTGGGTCACGGCCGGCTGTTCGCGCTCTATGTCGCCGCCTACTGCGTCGGCCGCTTTGGCGTCGAGCTCATGCGCAGCGACACCGCGACGCTGATCGCTGGTATCCGCGTCAACTCGTTCACCTCGACGTTCGTGTTCATCGGTGCCGTCGTCTACATGATGGTGGCGCCGCGGGGCCGTGAGGATCCGTCGACGCTCGGTGGCCCGCAGGCCGGCGAACTAGCTGCCGAATCCGAATCCGAATCCAAGGCCCACGCTGACGCTGCGGGCGCGGCGTTGGCCGTGCCGGTGGCCGTTGCGGCCGGCGTTGCGGCCGGTGCCGGGGAAGATGACGACGCTGTCGACGTCGCCGACGAGGCCGATGCCGTCGAGACCCAGCCTGACGAAACCGAGGCCCTCGCCGAGCAGGCCGACGAGGCTGAAGCCGACGAGGACGAGGACGAGGACGCGGTCGACGCCGAGGCGGCCGTCGAGGAATCGGTCGACGAATCCGCCGAGCAGCCAGTCGATTCCGACGACGTCGCGGACGAAGACGAGTCCGACACCGAGGCCGAAGAACTTGCCGCCGATGAGCCCGAGGGGACAACGGAGTCCGACGAGTCAGCTGACGAGGCAGCCGCCGAGGAGGACGAAACTGCCGAGGCGGCCGTTGCGGAATCCGTCGACGAATCCGGCGAAGAGCCTGTTGATTCCGACGAGCCCGAGGAACTTGCCGCCGACGAGCCTGAGGTCGACGCCGTCGAGGTGGCCGAGGAATCCGAGGGGACAACCGAATCGGACGAGTCAGCTGACGAGGCAACCGCCGAGACGGAGGTCGCCGACGCCGACGACAGCGCTGATGCTGAGGACGCCGCGGCGGACGAAGCTGCCGAGGAGTCTGTCGTCGAAGGCGAGGCCGTAGCAGAGGACGCTGCCGCTGAGGCTGAGCCGGAGGCTGAAGCGGTCGTCGCCGCCGAGGCTGAAGGCACCGCCGAGGCTGCCGAAGAATCCGACGCCGATCCAGAGCCTGCGGAAGAAGCAGCGCCGACGGTGGAAACCACCGAAAAGATTGAGCCCGTTGGGGTTCCCGTCTGGGAACCGCCGGCTCCTCGTCGTCGTTGGTGGCGCCGTCAGGGCTGAGCCCCAGGCCGAGGGCGCAGAGTCGACGCGATCTCACATCCGGCCCGCGGCAAAAGTGCGCACAAGCTGGACTTTCATGCGATCGGTATGTTCCTCGGTCGCCGGTCGTGATTGCCTCTGCGGTGGTTGGATATCCCCTGTGGATGACATAGCCGACGGAGCGCAGCTGCAGCAGTCTCGGCAGGACCGCATCCTCAATGCGGCGCTACAGGTGTTTGCACAGCGAGGCACGTCCGATGCGACGTTGCAGATGGTGGCCGATACGGCTGCCGTTTCGGTCGGGTTGGTGCAGCACCATTTCGGCACCAAGGACGGTTTGATCAAGGCTGTCGACGACGTTGCCATGGAGCTGATCAGCGCCACCATGTTCGCCGCTCTGGACAGCCCGGGCCCTGACTCGGTGGCCGCGATCGGCCGGGCGGTGCACGGTCTGCTCACCGACCATCTGGTGGTGATGGATTATCTGGGCCGGGCGGTGGCTTCTGAAACTCCAAGTGGCATAGCGATATTCGACGCGATGGCGCGCATCGGCATCGAGCGGTGGCAGCGAATGGTCGACAGCGGGGACGCGGCCGAGGGGCTCGATGTGGTCTGGGCCGGGCTCAATCCGTTGGTCCTGACATTGGGCTCGATCATCCTGCGCCGGCACCTCGAGCGGCACCTGCCCGCATCGTTCACCTCTGATCCTGAGCTGGCCAGGTGGGAAGAGTCGGTCAACGAACTGATTCGGCACGGCCAGTTGCGCCGATAAACCCCCACCGCGTTTGCCTGAACCGTTACAATACGGCAATATTGTCGCTGATTCGCGGCGAACGTCGGTGTCGAGGGGTCACCGACGTTCGCAATGCACATCGCAGGCGTCACCCAGCATCGAGTTCAGCCAATCGGCGGTCGCGGGGCATCATGGACTGATGACGTCAGCCGGCAGGGTCGCGCGGGTGTCCGGAGTGGCCGGCGCCGGAGTCGTCGCACTGGGTGCGCTGGCGTATATCGGCGTCGCCGACCCGCATGGTCCCGGATTCGGGTTTCCGCCCTGTCCCTTCAAGGCCATCACCGGGTGGAACTGTCCGCTGTGTGGCGGGTTGCGGATGACCCACGACGTCTTGCACGGCAACTTCTCGGCCGCCGTGGTCGACAACGTGTTCGCGCTCGTCGGATTACCGCTGCTGATGGCCTGGCTCGTGGTGTGCTGGCGACGCCGGCTGTCGGTGGCACCGCCGCTGGTGACTGCACTGGTGGCGATGGTCGTGTGGACGGTCGTCCGCAATCTGCCGGGCTTCCCGCTGGTGCCGACGTTCACTCAGCCGTAGCCACCGCTGCGCCCGCAGACACCACGCAGCAACGCGCTGTTCGGCTGATGTTGCCGTGCCGACGGCGCTCCCGGCGGGCCGTTATCTGAATCGATCCACTATGCTCATGCACTGTGAATAGGCGCGGAAAAATCGTCTGTACCCTCGGCCCGGCGACGTCCACCGACGAAACCGTAAGGGCACTGGTGGAAGCTGGGATGGATGTTGCACGGCTGAATTTCAGCCATGGTGCGCACTCTGACCACGAGGTGGCCTACAAGCGCGTGCGCGCGGCGTCCGACGCCGCCGGCCGTGCGGTCGGGATCTTGGCCGACCTGCAGGGCCCGAAGATTCGGCTCGGCCGCTTCGCTGACGGTCCCACCGAGTGGCGCACCGGCGAAACGGTACGAATCACGGTCGACGACTGCGAAGGCACCCACGACCGGGTATCGACCACCTACAAGCAACTGGCCGAAGACGCCGTCGCCGGTGACCGCCTGCTCGTCGACGACGGCAAGGTCGGCCTGGTGGTGGAGAAGATCGACGGCACCGACGTCGTCTGCACCGTCACCGAGGGCGGCCCCGTCAGTAACAACAAGGGCCTGTCCCTGCCCGGCATGAATGTGTCCGTGCCGGCGCTGTCCCAGAAGGACATCGCCGACCTGAAGTTCGCGCTGAGACTCGGTGTCGACCTCATCGCGCTGTCCTTCGTCCGGTCGCCGGCCGATATCGAACTCGTGCACGAGGTGATGGACGAGGTGGGCCGCCGAGTCCCGGTGATCGCGAAGCTGGAGAAGCCCGAAGCCGTCGACAACCTCGAGGCCATCGTGCTGGCCTTCGACGCTGTCATGGTTGCCCGCGGCGACCTGGGTGTCGAGCTGCCGCTGGAAGAAGTGCCGTTGGTGCAGAAGCGCGCCATTCAGATGGCCAGGGAGAACGCCAAACCCGTCATCGTGGCCACCCAGATGCTGGAGTCGATGATCGAGAACTCCCGGCCCACCCGGGCCGAGGCGTCGGACGTCGCCAACGCGATCCTCGACGGCGCCGACGCCGTGATGCTCTCCGGCGAGACGTCGGTCGGCAAGTACGCGCTCGAGGCCGTGCGGACCATGGCGCGCATCGTGAAAGCTGTCGAGGCGAACTCCACCGACGCACCTCCATTGACCCACGTGCCGCGGACCAAGCGAGGCGTCATCTCCTACGCGGCCCGCGACATCGGGGAGCGGCTGGACGCCAAGGCGTTGGTCGCGTTCACCCAGTCGGGCGATACCGTGCGCCGGCTGTCCCGCCTGCACACACCGCTGCCGCTGCTGGCCTTCACCGACCTGCCGGAGGTGCGCAGCCAGCTGGCGCTGACGTGGGGAACCGAGACGTTCATCGTCCCGCAGATGGACAGCACCGACGGCATGATCCAGGAGGTCGACAAGGCGCTGCTGGAGCTGGACCGCTACAAGCGCGGTGACCTGGTGGTCATCGTCGCGGGCGCGCCGCCCGGCACAGTAGGCTCGACCAACCTGATCCACGTGCACCGGATCGGGGAGGAAGACCACTAGCTTGCCGGGGCGAGCGAAGCGACGGGAAGAAGACGGGAACACGTGACGACTGCGGATTTCGAGGAACTGCTCAAGGTTCTCGACGTCACCCAGGTCGGTGACGACACCTTCGCCGGTGGTCATCCCAGCCGGAACCCGGTTCGCACCTTCGGCGGGCAGATGATGGCGCAGGCATTCGTCGCCGCCAGCCGCACCGTGCCGCCGAAGTTGCCGCCGACGACGCTGTCGACACATTTCATCGCCGGCGGTGACCCGGAGCGCGACCTGGAGTTCAAGGTGGTCCGGCTGCGCGACGAGCGGCGCTTCGCGAACCGCCGCGTCGACGTCATGCAGGGTGACACGCTGCTGGCGACGGCGCTGGTGTCACACCTGGCCGGCGGCAAGAGCCTGGAGCATGCCGTCAAGGCGCCCGTGGTGCCGGACCCGTTGTCGCTGCCCACGATCGACGACTTGCTGAAGGGCTACGAAGAGACCGTTCCGCTGTTCGTCGAGGCCCTCAAGCCGATCGAATGGCGCTACACCAACGACCCGGCCTGGGTGATGCGGGACAAGGGCGGCAAGCTCGACCACAACCGCGTGTGGCTCAAGACCATGGGTGCCATGCCCGACGATCCGGTGCTGCACGCCGCGGCACTGGTCTACTCGTCGGACACGACGCTGCTGGACTCGATCATCACCACCCACGGCTTGTCGTGGGGCCACGACCGGATTTTCGCGGTCAGCATGAACCACACTGTGTGGTTCCACCGGCCCATCAAGTTCGACGAGTGGGTGCTGTATTCGACGACGTCGCCGGTGGCCGCTGACTCCCGGGGCTTGGCGTCCGGTCATTTCTTCGATCGCGCCGGCCAGGTGCTGGCGACGGTCACCCAGGAAGGCATCGTCAAACACTTTCCGGGCTAACGGTTTTGGGACGGCTCAGCCAGCCGCGACGCCGAACTCCTTCTCGATCCGGCTCCTGAAATCCTGGACGCAGGTGCTCTGGGCGTTCTGGTCCTGTCCGGCGCGTGTCATGCAATCGGTGTAGTCGCCGAACCCGACCTGACGGTAGAAGCCGATCACGACGAAGACGAACACCACCGCCAGCACGGTGGCCAGCGCGCCGAGCGCGATGCCCGCGCCGGCCACCACGGCGTTGTTGGCGAGCCCCTCTTTGGCCCGGCTACGGCCGAGGATGCCGCAGGCCACCGCCCCCAGCCCGAACAGCAGCCCACCGACCACCGACCATGACGTCAGCAGTCCCACGATGCCCAGGATCAGCGCGGCGGTCCCCAACCCGTTGCGCGGCGCCGGCGTGTACTGCCCGTAACCCTGGTTGGCGTAGGGCGGCGGTGGTGGCGGGGGATACCCGCCACCGGGATACATGCTCATGACTGCGCAGGGTACCCGTCATTGCTGAGGTCCAGCACCCTGCAGTTCAGGTTCGGCGGCAGATGGTGCGTGGCCACCACCACGGCACGGTCGGCGCCGAACAATGCGCCGGGAGTGAGGAGTTCGGTGAGCAGGCGATGAGTGTCCGCCGCGTCGAGGTGCTCGGTTGGTTCGTCGAGGAGCACGACGGGAAAGTCGGTCAGCAAGGCGCGGGCGAGCAGCAGTCTGCGCCGCTGGCCGGCGGATACGGCGGTGGCCCCGCCGGCGAGCAGCGTGGCCAATCCATCCGGCAGCGTCGCGAGCCAGGGTCCCAGTCCGACCTGCGCCAGGGCTGCGGTAAGTTCGCCGTCGGTGGCGTCGCCGCGGGCCACCAGGAGGTTGTCCCGCAGCGTGGTGTCGAACAGGTGGGCATCCTCGGCGAAAAACCCTGCCGGTGAATCGGTTCCGCGGAGTCGGTCCGCGGTGGACAGTAGCAGCGTCGTCTTGCCGCGACCGCTGGCGCCCAGCACGGCAACCCGGTCGCCGGCTGCCACCCGCAGCGGCGTGACGGCCGCGTGCGTGCGGTCGTCGGCGTCCTCGGTCAGCATTGCGGTCAGCCGCGCGATCGCGATGCGGGCCCGCGTCAGCTGCACCGCCGCCGCCGGCAGGGCACCCGTGGCCTCGAACGCCGACAGCGGCAGCAGCATGAGGACCGCCAGCGTCGTGGGTGCGACGGCCGGCGAGAGAGAGATGGCGGCGAGTACCGCGGCGATGGCACTCGCGCCCGTCGCCAGGATCGGGACCGCACTGGCCAGTGCGGCGGGCCGGGCCGCGCGGTCGGCCGCGTCGCCCCAGCGCCGGTGGCCCGCGGTGGCTTGCGCGATGACGTCGGTCAGGCGCCCGGCCACCGCCAGTTCCGCGGCATGGTCGAGCGCCAGCATGACGGCCTCGTCACGATCCGAATGATGTACTGCGGCAAGGTGCTCGGTGGCTTCCGCGGCTCGGGCCGCCTGCCACGGCGCCCATACTCCGGCGACGACCAGCCCGGCCGCCAGGACGAGCGCCGCGGCGGGGGAGATGACGGCGATGACGATCACCGTGGCGGTCGACAGCACCGTCGCCACGGCGATGGGTAGTACGGAGCGCACCAGGGTGTCGGCCAGATCGTCGACGGAAGCGCCTGCGCGCGAGACCAATTCGCCGCTGCTCAGCCGCAGAACGGTCGCCGGCGGGGCGGCGGACAGGCGCCGGTACAGCTCGGTGCGGGCCCGGCCCGCGGCGCGCAGGGCCACGTCGTGCGATGCCAGGCGTTCGCAATAACCCAGTACGCCACGGGAAATGCCGAACAGGCGGACCGCCACCACCGCGACGGACAACTGGAGAATCGGCGGTTGTTGCCAGGCCCGGGTGATCAGCCACGCCGACACGCCGGCCAGGGCGAGGGCACTGCCGAGCGCCGCGGACCCGAGGAAGACCGCCAGCGCCAGGCGTGGGAGTCGGGGCCGGAGCAGGTCGAGCGCGATCCTAGCTGTGGACACGGATGGCTCCTTCTGCCCCGACCACCCGGATGATCTCGTCGCCGATGTCGAGCACCGCATCGCGGTGTCCGACGACCACGACGGTCGCGCCGGCGGCAGCGCGGGCCCGGATCGCCTGGAGCACCTGGATTTCCAACTCGGCGTTCAAATGCGAGGTCGGTTCGTCGAGCAGCAGCACCGGGCTGGGTCGGCCCAGCACCCGCGCCAGAGCGAGCCGCTGCCGCTGGCCCAGCGACAGGCCGGAGCCGCCGCGGCCGAGCACGGTGTCCAGTCCGGCGGGCAGAGTGGCCAGCACCTCATCGAACCCTGCTGCCCGGCAGGCATCGTCGAGGTCGGGCAGGGCGCCGAGCAGTTCCAGGTTTTCCCGCACGGTGCCCGGGACCAGAACCGGCCGCTGCGGCAGCCAGCCGATCTGGTGCCACCAGTGCTGCCGGTCCAGCGCGCCGACGTCGAAGGAGTATCTGTCATCACCGATCACCACGCAGCCGACGTCGGGCGTCGCCAGCCCCAGAATCGCCTGCAATGCTGTGCTTTTCCCGCTGCCGTTGGGCCCGGTCAGTACGGTCACCGCGCCGGGCGCCGCCCGGAGCGTCAGGTTGTGTGGCGCCGGTCCGTCGCGGCCCTCGATGCTGACCTGCGCCAGCTCGATGGTCGGTCGCGCCCCGATCCGTGCGGTGCCGCGTTCCGGTTGCCCGGCGTCTTCCAGCAACCGATAGGCCTGCCCGAAGGCGACCTTGCCGTCCTGCGCCGCATGGAATTCCACGCCGACACGGCGCAGCGGCCAGAACACCTCGGGCGCCAGCAGCAAGACCGTCAGGGCAACCGGCAGGGTGACTCCGCCGCTGACGAGCCGCAGACCGACACCGACGGCCACCAGCGCCACTCCGAGGGTCGCCAGCAATTCGAGGACGAGCGCCGACAGGAACGCGATACGCAGTGTGGCCAGGGCCGAATGCCGGTGTGCGTCGGACAGTTCGGTGATGCGCGGAGCGGCGCCCTCGGCACGGTCCAGGGCGCGCAGCGTCGGGATACCCGCGATGAGGTCGAGCAGTCGCGACTGCAGGGTGGCCATGGCGGCCAGTGCGGCGGCGGACCGCTCGGTCGTCATGACACCGATCAGCACCATGAAAAGTGGGATGAGCGGCAGCGCGATCAACACGACCAACGCGGATTTCACGTCGTACCAAGCGATCACGATGACGGCTGCCGGGGTCAGCAGCACGGACATGACCACCGCGGGCAGATACCGGGTGAAGTACGGCCGCAGCCCGTCCAGGCCCCGGGTCAGCAGGATCGCCGCCTCGTCGTGCACAGCCTGACGCCGGTGCGGCGGCAACGCGGTGACGGCGGTAAGCACCTGGGCGTCGAGGTCGGCGATCATCGCGGTCGCGCCGTGCTGGCTCAGCCTGGCCTGCCACCACTGGGCGCCGGCGCGCAGGGACCAGAGCGCGGCGAGCGCCAGTAGCTGAGGCATCCAGTGCGACAGCGGCGCGCCGGTGGTGATGACCCCGGCCACCACGTGTGCGGTGAGTACCGCCGCCGCGAGCGCCGCGCCGGTGATGACGACCCCGCTGCCGACCGTGGCAACCAGATGCCGCCGCAGACCGGCAGTCATGCGGGGATTGGTCGACGAACGCGTCAGTGCGGCCCGCCGTTTCGGGACAACCCGATGGAGGCGGGGATGTGCGCGGCCGAAATCCGCTGCCGGAACACCCAGTACGTCCAGCCCTGGTAGCACATCACCAACGGCGTGAGCAGCAGTGCGGCCCAGGTCATCACCTTGAGGGTGTACGGCGACGACGATGCGTTGTGGATGGTCAGGCTCCACGCCGGGTTGAGGGTCGAGGGGATGAGATTCGGGTACAGGCAGCTGAACAGCAGCACCACCACGGCGGCGACGACGACGGCCGTCGCGGCGAACGCCCAACCGTCGGCACGGCGCGTCCAGACCAGCCGGACGGCCGAAAGCTGAGCTACCACAGCGACTCCCAGCGCTATCCAGGTGACGTCGTTGCCGTAGGCCATCTGGGTCCAAATGCCGAACGCGGCGACGATCACGGTCACCGGGACGGTCAGTCGGGTGGCGAAGCGACGCGCGTCGTCATGCACGGCCCCTTCGGTTTTGAGTGTGACGAACACCGCGCCGTGGAACGCGAACAGGCCGGCCGTGGCGATACCGCCGAGCAGCGAGTACGGGTTCAGCACATCGCCGGCCGACAACTGAATCTGATGATGGGCGTCGACCGGGAGGCCGCGAAGGATGGAGGCGAATGCCACGCCCCACAGCACGGCGGGCAGCCACGACCCCATCGCGATACCGATGTCGGCCCAGCGGCGCCACTGCGGGTCGTCGATCTTGCCGCGCCATTCGATGGCACAGACTCGCACGATCATGCCGACCAGGATCGCCAGCAGCGGCAGGTAGAGGCCGGAGAACAAAGTCGCGTACATACCGGGGAACGCCGCGAACATCGCCGCGCCCGCGGTGATGATCCAGACCTCGTTGCCGTCCCACACCGGCCCGATGGTGTTCAGCGCGGCACGGCGGTGCTGCTCCGCGGTCTCTTCGGCACCGTCGGCGGCGCGGCCGAAGAACTCCATGAGCATGCCGACGCCGAAGTCGAACCCCTCCAGGACGAAGAAGCCGACGAAGAGCGCGGCCAGGATGATGAACCAGAGATGCTGCAATGTCATGCGCGATCCGCCTTCGGCTCCTCGCTGGTGGTCATGGCTGCCCCCTCCTAGTACGCGAACGACAGTGGGGCGACGTCGTCGCTGCCGGGTGGGGTGGGGGGCGCCGGTTCGGCGTCGTGTTCCAGCGGCCCTTCCAGCGTGTAGCGGCGGATCAGCCAGAACCAGATGGCGGCGAGCAGGGCGTAGAGCGCGGTGAAGGTGATCAGCGAGATCCAGACCGTGCCCGCGCTATGTGCCGAAACGCCTTGCCGGATGGTCAGGTGCAGGTTCGGGTCGCCGGTCGGGTTGGCCGCGACCACCCAGGGCTGCCGGCCCATCTCGGTGAAGACCCAGCCGGCGCTGTTGGCCAGGAACGGCATGGGCAGCGTCACGAGGGCGAAGATGCTGAGCCAGCGCTGGGTGGGTATCCGGCCCTTGCGCGTCAGCCACAGTGTGGTGAGTGCGAAAAGTCCTGGAAAGGCCAGCAATCCGATCATCATGCGGAACGACCAGTAGGTGACGAACAGGTTGGGCCGGTAGTCACCCGGACCGTACTTGGCCACGTACTCCTTCTGGAGGTCCTGCACGCCTTCCAGACGGACGCCTTCGAACTTGCTCTCGGCGAGGAACGGCAGGACGTACGGCACTTCGATGACGTGCGTGACGCTGTCGCAGTTGTTGTGGGTACCGATGGTCAGCACCGAGAAGTCGGGGTCGGTTTCGGTGTGGCACAACGATTCTGCCGAGGCCATCTTCATGGGCTGCTGGACGAACATCAGCTTGCCCTGGAAGTCCCCGGTGAGCCCGAGCGAGGCGGCCGCGACCAGGGCGACAGCACAGCCCAGCATCGCGGCGGGGCGGAACATGGTGCGCGATTCTTCGGTGTTGCCGCTGCGCACCATCCACCAGGCACTGATCGCCGCGACGAAGGTGGCGGCCGTCAGGATGGCGCCACCGACGGTGTGCGTGAAGGCCGCGATGCCGGTGTTGTTGGTCAGCAGCTCCCAGATGCTGGTCAGCTCGGCCCGGCCGGTCTCGGGGTTGTAGTGCGCCCCAACGGGATGCTGCATGAACGAGTTGGCCGAGATGATGAAGAACGCCGACGCGTTCACCCCGAACGCGACGATCCAGATGCACGCGAGGTGCACCAGCCTGGGCAGCTTGGTCCAGCCGAAGATCCACAGACCGATGAAGGTGGATTCGAAGAAGAACGCGGCCAGGCCCTCCAGGGCAAGAGGCGCCCCGAACACGTCGCCGACGAATCGTGAGTACTCACTCCAGTTCATCCCGAACTGGAATTCCTGCACGATGCCCGTGGCCACGCCTAGAGCGAAGTTGATCAGGAACAGCTTGCCGAAGAACTTGTCAGCCGG
>Ga0207658_10002077_pt1 | contig 14911 bp, 14 predicted proteins | sample KBSS33metaG_FD_184322 | JGI IMG/M metagenome (GOLD analysis project Ga0207658, IMG submission 184322) | Switchgrass rhizosphere microbial communities from Kellogg Biological Station, Michigan, USA - KBS S3-3 metaG (SPAdes) (version 2) | ecosystem: Host-associated > Plants > Roots > Rhizosphere...
CCACACCCTCACCCCGCAGGCAATGGGTGAGAAATTCCGAGAACTCGAGGTCGTCGTCGACGACGGCAAGTGATTTGGGGAGCATCGTGGGGCACCGGCCAGTGATGAGGGTGAGCCTAGGGCATCGGCTCCCGGCCGATGCGGCGAGATGCGGTGGAAAGATGGCGCAGACGAGCCGTTTGCGAGCCCGGCCGCGGCGATGCGTACACTGCTGAAAAATTGCGGCGTTGCAACATCATGACCACCCAGCTCCAGGAACTCCTCGACAACAACCGCCTGTGGGCCGCGAAGACCGAGTCGCGCAGCCCCGGCTTCTTCACCGGGCTGCTGGCGCAGCAGGCACCGCAGTACCTGTGGATCGGCTGCGCCGACTCGCGGGTGCCGGCCAACGAACTGGTCGACCTTCTGCCGGGCGAGCTGTTCGTGCACCGCAACGTCGCCAACGTCGTCGTGCACTCCGACCTGAACTGCCTGTCGGTGATCCAGTTCGCGACCGACCTGCTGAAGGTCAAGCACATCATCGTCGTCGGCCATTCGCGCTGCGGCGGCGTGATCGCGGCGCTGAACGACATGCGCGTCGGCCTGGCCGACAACTGGGTCCGCCACGTGCAGGACGTGCGCAACCGCCACCAGGAGTGGTTGGACACCCTGCCGGCCGAACAGCGCATCGACGCGCTGGGCGAGCTCAACGTGATCGAACAGGCGCGCAACGTCTGCCAGACCACCGTGGTCGAGGACGCCTGGGCGCGCGGCCAGGAACTTGTCGTGCACGGCTGGTTCTACGGCCTGAACAACGGCCTGCTGCGCGACCTGCAGATCACCGTGTCGAACGCCGCCGCGATGGCGGGGGCCTTCGACGAGGCGATCGCGGCACTGCGGGCGCGCCACACGCTGCTGACGACGCCGTGACACGGGCGGCGAGCTTCCCGGCCGCGCTGACCGACCCGCGCGCGTTCGACATCGCGCAGGCGATGCTCGACGGCTTCAATCGCCACTACCAGCTCTTCCGCGAAGCCAGCGCCGACGCGAAGCGCCGCTTCGAAGAGGCCGACTGGCATGGCCAGCAGCGCGCGCAGCGCGAGCGCATCGAGTTCTACGACCTGCGCGTCGACGAAGGCGCCGAGCGGCTGCAGCGCGAGTTCCAGGCCTCCGAGCTGCCCAAGGACGTCTGGCAGCAGGTCAAGCTGCACTACATCGGGCTGCTCACCGACCACCACCAGCCCGAGCTCGCCGAGACCTTCTTCAATTCGGTGACGACGAAGATCCTGCACCGCAGCTACTTCCACAACGACTTCATCTTCGTGCGGCCGGCGGTCTCGACCGAATACATCGAGAACGACGAACCGGCGTCGCTGCCGACCTACCGCGCCTACTACCCGACCAAGGCGACGATGCGCGAGACCTGGCTGCGCATCGTCGACAACTTCCAGTTGCGGCGGCCCTTCGACGACCTGGGCCGCGACATCGACGACGTGCTCGCCGCGGTCAACGAGCAGCTCGGCGACTACCGCGTGCGCGCGAACTTCCAGGTCCAGGTGCTGAGCTCGCTGTTCTACCGGAACAAGGGCGCGTACCTGGTCGGCAAGATCATCAACGGCTTTTCGGAGACGCCGTTCGCGCTGCCAATCCTGCACGACGACAACGGCAAGCTGATCATCGACACCGTGCTGTTCGGCGAGGACGAGTTCCTGTTGCTGTTCAGCTTCGCGCGCGCCTACTTCATGGTGACGATGGAGGTGCCATCGGCCTACGTCCAGTTCCTGCGCTCGATGATGCCGCGCAAGCCGCGCAGCGAGATCTACAACGCGCTCGGCCTGGCCAAGCAGGGCAAGAACGCGTTCTACCGCGACTTCCTGTACCACCTGAAGCACTCGAGCGACCGTTTCCGCATCGCGCCCGGCATCAAGGGCATGGTGATGCTGGTGTTCGACCTGCCGAGCTTCCCGTACGTGTTCAAGGTCATCAAGGACTTCTACCCCGAGCAGAAAGAGACGACGCGCGAGCTGATCAAGCGCAAGTACCTGCTCGTCAAGCAGCACGACCGGGTCGGGCGCATGGCCGACACGCTCGAGTACAGCAACGTCGCCTTCCCGCGCGAACGCTTCGAGGACGAACTCGTCGCCGAGCTGAAGCACTTCTGCCCCAGCCTGCTCGAGGAAGACGCCGACGCGCTGGTGATCCGCCACGTCTACATCGAGCGGCGCATGATCCCGCTCAACATCTACCTGCAGGAAGCGTCGCTGACGCAGATCGAGGCGGCGGTGATCGAATACGGCAACGCGATCAAGGACCTGCTGCGCGCCAACATCTTCCCCGGTGACATGCTGTGGAAGAACTTCGGCGTCACGCGCCACGGCAAGGTCGTGTTCTACGACTACGACGAGATCGAATACCTGACCGAGTGCAACTTCCGCAAGGTGCCGACGCCGCGCAACGAAGAAGAAGAGATGTCGGCCGAGGTCTGGTACAAGGTCGGCCCGAAGGACGTGTTCCCCGAGACCTTCGGCCCGTTCCTGCTCGGCAACCCGGGCGTGCGCCATGTCTTCATGAAGCACCACGCCGAGCTGCTCGAGGCCTCGTTCTGGCAAGGCCACAAGGAGCGCATCCTGGCCGGCTACGTGCATGATGTCTTCCCGTACGATGCCCACAAGCGCTTCCAGTACCGGCGCGCGCGCGTCGCCGCCACCTGATTCCACACCGTCAACCGAAAGGAGCCCACCATGGCCGACCCCATCGTCATCGTTTCCGCCGCACGCACGCCGATCGGCGGCTTGCTTGGCGACTTTTCTTCGCTGTCCGCGCACCAGCTCGGCGCGATCGCGATCAAGGCCGCGGTCGCGCGCGCCGGCGTCACCGGCGACGCCGTCGACGAGGCGCTGATGGGCAACTGCCTGATGGCCGGCCAGGGCCAGGCGCCAGCGCGTCAGGCGGTGCTCGGCGCCGGGCTGCCGCAGTCGGTGGGTGCCGTTACGCTGTCGAAGATGTGCGGCTCGGGCATGCGCGCGATGATGTTCGCGCACGACATGCTGGCGGGCGAGACCGCCGACGTGGTGATCGCCGGCGGCATGGAGAGCATGACGAACGCGCCGCACCTGACCGCCATGCGCAAGGGCGTGAAGTACGGCATGACGGCCCTTTACGACCACATGGCGATCGACGGCCTCGAAGACGCCTACGAGAAGCTGCCGAACGGCGGCGGCAAGGCGATGGGCGTGTTCGCCGAGGAATGCGTCTCGAAGTACAAGTTCAGCCGCGAGCAGATGGACCAGTTCGCGATCGATTCGACCAAGCGCAGCAAGCAGGCCAACGAAGACGGCAGCTTCGACTGGGAGATGGCGCCGGTCACGCTGGCCGGCAAGGGCGGCGACACGGTCATCAAGTTCGACGAGCAGCCGTTCAAGGCCAAGCTCGACAAGATCGCCGGCCTGAAGCCGGCGTTCAAGAAGGACGGCACGATCACCGCCGCGACCTCGTCGAGCATCTCCGACGGCGCCGCCGCGCTGGTGCTGATGCGCGAGAGCACCGCGAAGAAGCTGGGCTGCACGCCGCTCGCGCGCATCCGTGCGCACGCGGTGCACGCGCAGGCGCCGAACTGGTTCACGACCGCGCCGGTCGGGGCGATCGAGAAGGTTCTCAAGAAAAGCGGCTGGGCCGCGAAGGACGTCGACCTGTGGGAGGTCAACGAGGCCTTCGCCGCCGTCACGCTCGCGGCGATGACCGAGTTCAAGCTGCCGCACGAGATCGTCAACGTCCACGGCGGCGCGGTCGCGCTCGGCCACCCGATCGGCGCCAGCGGCGCGCGCATCGTCGTGACCCTGCTCGGCGCGCTGCGCAAGCGTGGTCTCAAGAAGGGCGTGGCCGCGCTGTGCATCGGCGGCGGCGAAGCCACGGCGCTGGCGCTCGAATTGATGTGACGGCGCCGCCGACGACCATCGGCGAAACGTTCACGCTGAGCGTGCGGCTGAGCGAGGCAGAGATCCGCACGGCCGCACGCCAGCTGCACGACCTGAACCCGTTGCATCACGACCACGCCGCGGCGCGCGCCGCCGGCTACCCCGGCCTGATCGCCAGCGGCGCGCACACCGGCGCGATCTTCATGGGCATGACCGCGACGCACTTCTCGGCGCCCGCGCCCGATGGCGCGGCGCGCTCGGTGCTCGGGCTGGGCTTCGACATCCGCTTCCGCGCGGTCGTGCTGGCCGACGAGGACATCGTGCTGCGGTGGACGGTCGCCGGCAGCGCCTGGAAGGCGAGCCTGGCCGGCTACCTCACGCAGTGCGACGGCGAGGTGCACACGCCGCGCGGCCTGGCACTCACCGGCGTGGCCAACCTGCTGCTGCGCCACGCCTGAGCGGCGCGCGGCGCCGGACCGGTTACGCTGCGGGGCGCAACACCCGGAGACGATTGCCATGCTGCTGAGCGAAGACCACCGCGCCGTGCAGGACGCCGTGCGTGCCTACGTGCAGGACCACATCGCGCCGCAGGCCGCCACCTGGGACAAGACGCATCACTTCCCGTCGGCCGAGCTGCGCGGCCTGGCCGAGCTCGGCTGCTACGGCGTCGCGGTGCCCACCGAATGGGACGGCGCGGGGCTGGACTACCTGGCGCTCGCGATCATCCTCGAGGAGATCGCGGCCGGCGACGGCGCGACCTCGACCGTGGTCAGCGTCAACAACTGCCCGGTCTGCTCGATCCTGATGGCGTGGGCGAACGACGCGCAGAAGGCGCAGTGGCTGAAGCCGCTCGCCAGCGGCGCGATGCTCGGCGCGTTCTGCCTGACCGAACCGCATGTCGGCTCGCAGGCCGACGGGCTGAAGACCACCGCCACGAAGGACGGCGACCACTACGTGCTCAACGGCGTCAAGCAGTTCATCACCAGCGGCAAGAACGGCGACGTCGCGATCGTGATGGCGGTGACCGACAAGACCGCGGGCAAGAAGGGCATCAGCGCGTTCATCGTGCCGACCGCCACGCCCGGCTACACCGTCGCGCGGCTGGAAGACAAGATGGGCCAGCACGCCAGCGACACCGCGCAGATCCTGTTCGAGAGCTGCCGCGTGCCCGCCGCGAACCGGCTCGGCGAGGAAGGGCAGGGCCTGAAGATCGCGCTGTCGGGGCTGGAAGGCGGGCGCATCGGCATCGCGTCGCAAAGCGTGGGCATGGCGCGCGCGGCCTTCGACGCGGCGCTCGCGTACTCGAAGGAGCGGGTCGCGTTCGGCAAGCCGATCTTCGAGCACCAGGCACTGCAGTTCCGCCTTGGCGAGATGGCCACGCAGATCGAGGCGGCGCGCCAGCTGATCCACCACGCCGCGAGCCTGAAGGACGCCGGCGTGCCCTGCCTGAAGGAAGCCGCGATGGCCAAGCTGTTCGCCAGCGAGATGGCCGAGCGCGTGTGCAGCGCGGCGATCCAGGTCTTCGGCGGCTACGGCTATGTCAGCGACTTCCCGGTCGAGCGCATCTACCGCGACGTGCGCGTGTGCCAGATCTACGAAGGCACGAGCGACGTTCAGAAGATCCTGATCGGTCGGGCGCTGGCGTAGGGTTGCTGTCGGCGGCTTGATGGTGTCCGGGCTGCCCTGAGCGGCGCAGCCGTCAAGAAGCGACTCGAACGCGCCGCGCGCAAGCGTGGACTTGTACCGTCTTGTCACGACGGAACATCCGGTTGCGCCGGTTCACAGGATCCAACGCTTCTTCGCACCTACGATGCAACGGCCCGAGTGCGCAGCGCACGCGGGCAACAGGAGCGCAGATGTCCTTCATCATGTACACGGCCGGGACGACGCAGGGCTCACGCCTTCGCAGCGTGTCTGTGCGTGCACTGCTGCTGGGCGCCGGTGTCGCGGCACTCGGCCTGCTCGGTGCCGGCGCCGGGCTGGGCTACTGGGTGTCGGCGCGTGTGCCGACCGCTGCGCCGGTCGCGCAGGCGGCGGTGGCCTCGCGCCCGAATGCGTCGTCGCTGGCGTTCACGGTCGAGCAGCTCGGCGCGCTGTCGGCGCGCCTGTTCACGCTCGAGAGTCTGGCCGGCCAGCTCAGCACCCGCATCGGCGCGACCCCGGCGTCGAATGCCCGGCCCGCGCCACAAGGTGGCACGCGCAAGGCGGAGCCGCCGGCGGGCAGCGGTGGCCCGATGCTGCCGCCGCGCGCCGAGGGCGACGCGCTGCCCGATCCGTTCGCGCTGCAGTCGCGGCTGGCCGACATCGAACAACAGATCGCGCGGGTATCGGATGCCGCGGCACTGCGCAGCGTCGAACTGATGCGCCTGCCGACGCGGCTGCCGCTGGCGCACGCCACGCTGGGCTCGCTGTTCGGCAACCGCGACGACCCGTTCACCGGCCGGCGCGCCTTCCATTCCGGGCTCGATTTCGCCGCCGAGAAGGGCACGGCGATCCACGCCGCGGCCGGCGGCACCGTCGTGTCGGCGGCCTTCCGCAGCGACTATGGCTGGGTCGTCGAGATCGACCACGGCAACGGCCTGCGCACGCGCTACGCGCACGCCTCGCGCCTGCTGGTCAAGGCGGGCGACGTGGTGGCGCCGGGCGAGACCATCGCCGCGGTCGGCACGACCGGGCGCTCGACCGGGCCGCACCTGCACTTCGAAGTGCTGCGCGGCGGCGAGGCCACCGACCCGCGCCGCTACCTCGCCGGCCTGTGACGGGCGCGTGGCATGGCGAACCCGGCGGCGCGCGCCACCCCGAATCCGCTGACGCGCATCCGCCTCGTGCTGTCGCCGGGCGCCGCCTGGCGCGGGCGGGTCGGCTGGGGTGTCGTCGTTGTGGTCGCGCTGCTGGCGGGTGCCGCGGCCGGGCACTTCGCCTGGATTGACGATGTGCGCCCGGCGCCGCCGGACAGTCACGCGGTCTCGCAGCAGCTGAAGACGCTGCAGCAAGCGCTGGAGCAGACGCGGCTGCAGCTGCGCGCGTCCGAGGCCCGCAGCCAGGAGCTGGAACGCCAGATCGACGGCTTCAACCAGCGCCTGCGCGAGTCTCAGGACGAACTCGCGTTCTTCCGCAACGCCCGCGACCACGCCAAGCGCTGACCCAACCGCACCGGAGACTCATCATGTTCGCGAAACGCAAGAAGCAACCAACCGTCGAGCTGAGCAAGCTCTCCAGCCTGGTGGCCGAGGACGTCGAGATCGTCGGCGACCTGAGCTTCGCCGGCGGCATCCGCATCGACGGCCGCATCAAGGGCAATGTGATCGCGCGTGCCGTCGAGGGCCAGCCGCGCGCGCTGCTCGTGCTGTCCGAGAAGGGCAGCATCGAGGGCCGCGTGAACTGCGGCGACGCGGTGATCAACGGCAGCGTCGTCGGCGACCTCGAGGTCGAGCATTTCCTCGAGCTGCAATCGAACGCGCGCGTCAGCGGCACGATCCGCTACCAGCACCTGCGCATGGACGTGGGCGCCGAGGTCCGCGGGCAGCTGCTGAAGCCGGACGATGCGCTGCCTGGCACCCTCAACGTCGTCGAAATTGGTGCCGACAAGGCCGCCAGCGCGCGGCTGCGCTGACCCGGCGCGCGCTCAGCGGCGCGGCGTTGCGCCCCAGCCGACGTGTTGGCCGTCCTGGCCCCAGTCGCCGCGGCCCCAACCGGTGAAGCGGCTGCCGTCGACGGCGCTGCCCTCGCGGTACTCGAACATCCGGGTCTGACCATCCGGGCCGCGCGCCTGGATGCGCAGCGTCTTGCCGCGTCCCCGGTCCGGGTCGACCCCGAAGGTGTCGTTGCCCAGGCGGAAGGTCTGGTCGGCGCGGGCGAGTTCGCGCAGACGCGCGGTCACATCGACGTTGTGCTCCTTGGTGCCGTACAGCGCCTGTACGATCCGGTACTCGCCGCTGTCGCCGCCACCGCGTTCTTCGTCACGCCCCCAGCCGCCGCGGTAGCCGGACTGGCCCCACCGGCCGGTGCCCCAGCCGACGAACTGCGCGCCATCGATGACATCGCCCTCGGCGTATTCAAAGGTGCGCGTGCGGCCACCGGGACCGCGCGCAAAGATGCGCACCGTCTTGCCGACGCCCTGGTCCGGGTCGCCGCCGAAAGTCTTGTTGCTGATGCGGATCTGGCCGTCGGCGCGCGCCAGTTCCTGCAGGCGCCGGGTCACGTCGACGTTGTGGCGCGCGGTGCCGTAGCGCGCCTGCAGGATCCGGAATTGGCCGTCGTCCCGCTCGCGTGGCTGCGCCATCGCGGCGAACGGCGCCAGGACCAGGGTCAGGGCCATCAGCGCCCCGCGTCTCGACGTACTGTGCATGTTCATGTCTTGCTCCTCGTAGCTGGTCCATCGTGACGCGCCACGCTCGGTGGCGTTGCGCGTTCTCCGGTGCATCGAATGCCGCACCTGTGCCTCCATCGTGGAGGTGCCGGGCGCACGGGCGCGTCGGACAACGCCGCGACAAAGTATTCTCAGAACCCCGAGCTCGTGACCGACAGGAGGAAGAGACGATGAGCGAATTCGATCCGGGCGCGATCCGCGCCCTGGTGTTCGACGTGTTCGGCACCGTCGTGGACTGGCGTGCCTCGATCGTCCGCGAGGGCCAGGCGCTCGGCGCCGCGAAGGGCTGGCACGTCGACTGGCCGGCGTTCGCCGATGCCTGGCGCGCCGGCTACCAGCCGGCGATGCAACGGGCGCGCAGCGGCGAGATCGCTTGGACCAATGTCGACGGGCTGCACCGCACGATCCTCGACGGCCTGATCCCGCGCTTCGGCCTGGAGGCGCTGGACGACGCCGAGCGCGCGCAGCTGAACCGCGTCTGGCACCGCCTCGACCCCTGGCCCGACGCGGTCGCCGGGCTGACGCGGCTGAAGTCGCGCTTCGTGATCTCCACGCTGTCGAACGGCAACATCGCGCTGCTCGTCAACATGGCCAAGCGCGCCGCGCTGCCCTGGGACTGCGTGCTGTCGGCCGAGATCATGCGTCACTACAAACCCGACCCCGAGGTCTACCAGGGCGCGGCGCAATTGCTCGGCGTCGAACGCCGCGAGCTGTTGATGGTCGCCGCGCACCCCAGCGACCTGCGCGGCGCGCAGCGCGCCGGGTTGCCGACCGCGTTGGTGCGCCGGCCGCACGAGTACGGCCCGAACCCCGCCGGCGCGCCGCCACCCGACACGCTGCCGGACGACCGCTTCGACCTCGTCGCGAGCGATTTCGTCGATCTCGCGCGGCGTCTCGGCGCGTGAGCGAATCGCGCCGCCGATGAACGAAGACAACGCGCGCGCGGTCACGCTGCTGGAGGCCTTCGAGACGGCGCAGCCCGCGCCCGCGAACTGGGGCGACGACGACCGCGCCTGGGCGACGCGACTCGCGATCGAGGACGCACCGCCCGATGCCGAGGCGTTCGTCGCGCGCCGCGCCGCGCATGCGCTGCAGCGCCTCGCGCCGCGCGAGCCGCTCGCGGCAAGCTGGCTCGCGCGGCGCCTGTGGGAGTGGCGCTGGGTCGGCTGGGCGATGTGCGCCGCGTGGCTGATCGGCGTGCTCGCCGACAGCATCGGCAGCAGCCAGCGCATCAACCTGCTCGCACCGCCGCTGTGGGCGGTGCTGGCCTGGAACGCGCTCGTCTACGCGCTGCTGCTCGGCCACGCGCTGGCCCGGCTGCTGCTGCGTCCGACCCGGCCGGGCGCGCTGCAGCGCCTGACGCAGCGCGTGCTGCGCCTCGGCCGCCGCCTCCCGGGCGCGGGCGCGACCAGCGCGTCGATCGGCGGCAGCGCGCGCCCACTGCAGGCGTTCGCCGCGCTGTGGCTGCGCCGCAGCGCGCCGCTGTCGGCGGCGCGCGCGTCCACCGTGCTGCACGCGGCCTCGGCGGCGCTCGCGTTCGGGCTGATCAGCGGGCTGTACCTGCGCGGCCTCGCGCTCGACTACCGCGCCGGCTGGGAGAGCACCTTCCTCGGCGCGGCCACCGCGCACGATGCGCTCGCGCTGCTGCTCGCGCCCGCGGCCGCGCTGTCGGGCATCGCGCTGCCGGATGCCGCGACGTTCGAGGCGCTGCGTGCCGTTCATGGCGACGCGGGCGGCGGCGCGTCGGCGGCGCCATGGATCCACCTGCTGGCGCTGACGCTGGCGCTGTTCGTCGTGCTGCCGCGCGGCGTGCTGGCGGTAGCGAGCGCACTGCGCGCGCGCTGGCTTGCGCGCCACTTCGCGTTGCCGGCCGACGACCCGTACATCGAGCGGCTGCTGCGCCAGCAGCGCGGCGACGTGCCGCAGGTCGCGGTGCTGCCCTATGCGAGCACGCCGCTGCCGCAGGCCGTGCTCGCGCTGCAGGCGCTGTTCGCGCCGGCGCTGGGCGACGGCACGCAGCTGCGCGTGCTGCCGACCACCGCGTTCGGCGCCGAGGACGAGGCGCCGGCCGCGCCGCCGCCCGGCAGCACGCTGGCGATCGCGCTGTTCGACCTGGCGGCCACGCCCGAGGCCGAGAGCCAGGGTCGCTTCGCACAGCAGATCGCGCGCACCGCGCCGGCCGGGGCGGCGACGATCCTGGCGGTCGACGAGGCAGGCTTTCGCGCGCGCTTCGGCGCCGACGCGACGCGTCTTGCGCAACGCCGCGATGCCTGGTGCGCGTTCGGCGACAGCCTGGGCACGCTGCCGGTGTTCGTGGACCTCGCCGCGCCCGATATCGCCGCGCTCCCGCGCGCATTGGAGCTGGCGATGCGCAGCCCGGTCGCGAAGGGTTGAGCGGTGAGCGCGTCGAACAGCATCTCGCTGAGCCTGGTGTCGCACACCAACGCCGGCAAGACGACGCTGGCGCGCACGCTGCTCGGCCGCGATGTCGGCGCGGTGCGCGACGCGCCGCACGTCACCGAGTTCGCCGACGTGTTCACGATGCTCGAGACGCCCGCGGGCGAGCGGCTGCTGCTGTGGGACACGCCCGGCTTCGGCGACAGCGCGCGACTGGTGAAGCGGCTGCGCGGCAGCGCCAACCCGATCGGCTGGTTCGTCGCCGAGGTCTGGGACCGCTGGCGCGACCGTGCGTTCTGGGCCAGCCAGCAGGCGATGCGCAACGTGCGCGTCGAGGCCGACGTGATGCTCTACCTCGTCAACGCCGCCGAGTCGCCCGAGGCCGCCGGCTATGTGGCACCCGAGATGGAGCTGCTGGGCTGGATCGACAAGCCGGTGATCGTGCTGCTGAACCAGCTCGGCGCGCCGCGCGCGAGTGGGCTCGAGGCTGCCGAGGTCGAGCGCTGGCGCCGCCACCTCGCGCCGCACGCGCAGGTCCGGGCGGTGCTGCCGCTGGACGCGTTCGCGCGCTGCTGGGTGCAGGAGGGCACGCTGCTGCAAGCGGTCGAGGCGGCGCTCGACGGAGCGCCACGCGCGCTGATGGGCCGGCTGCGCGCGGCCTGGCAGGCGCAGCGGCTGCAGACCTTCGACGCCGCCATGGCGTCGATCGCCGCGAGCCTGGCGCGCCTGGCCGGCGCCGCCGAGGAGGTGCCGGACCCGCAGCGCCTCGGCGCACGCCTGCGCCGCGCCGGCAGCGCGATCGGCAGCTCGCTCGGCCTGCGCCAGGCCGAGCTGGCGCCGACCGCGCTGGCGCAGCAGGCGCTGGCCGAACGGCTAGCCACCGAGGTGCGAACCAACGCCGCCGAGCTGATCGCGCTGCACGGCCTCGAAGGCCGCGCGCAGGGCGAGATCCTGGCGCGCCTGGCGACGCACTTCGAGACCCGGTTGCGCATGGACGAAGGCAAGGCCGCGCTGTGGGGCGGGATGGTCAGCGGCGCACTGGTCGGGCTGAAGGCCGATCTGCTCAGCGGCGGGCTCACGCTCGGTGGCGGCCTGCTCGCCGGGGGCCTGATCGGCGCGCTCGGCGCGGCCGGCCTGGCGCGTTGCGTGAACCTGGTGCGCGGCACCGAGCGTTCGTACGTCGCCTGGAACGCCGAAGCGCTGGACCAGTTGCTCGAGGCCGCGCTGCTGCGCTATTTGGCGGTCGCGCATTTCGGCCGCGGGCGCGGCGAGTGGTCGCAGGGTGAATCGCCCGCGCACTGGCGCGACGTGGTGCAGGGCGCGTTGGCGCCGCAGCGCGAGGCGCTGGCGCAGGTCTGGCAGGAACGCGATGTGGTGCACGGCAGCGATGCCAGCGCCGGCGCGGCAGACGCCGAGCGTCTGATCACCGCGGCACTGCTGCCCATCGTCGGCGCGGCGGCGAGCGACGCGCTGCGCAGCCTCTACCCCGACGCCGCGTCGCTTGGGGAAAGTGCGCAACCCGTGCTGCAGTCTTCGCAGTAGCCTTGGGGCCAATGAACGCCCCGCATCGCGCCGTCGACTTCTACTTCGACTTCTCGTCGCCGTACTCGTACATCGCCTCCGAGTGGATCGAGGCGCTCGCGGCGCGCCACGGGCGCGTCGTGAACTGGCGCGCGATCCTGCTCGGCGCGACCTTCCAGGTCACCGAGATCAAGAGCCCGGTGTCGTACCCGCTGAAGCGCGAGTACACGCTGCTCGACTTCGAACGCTCGGCGCGTTTCGCCGGCGTGCCGCTGCGCCTGCCCGAGAAATTCCCGATCCCGACGATCAACGCCGCACGCATCTTCTGGTGGCTGGACGCCGCCGACCCGGGCCGCGCGCGCGACTGGGCGCGCCACGCGCTGCGCGCGCTGTTCGCGCGCGGCGTCGACCTCAGCGACCCGCCGTCGCTGCGCGCGCTCGCGGTCGAGTTCGGCCTCGACGGCTCGCAGGCCCAGGACGTCTGGAGCGACCCGCAATGGAAGGCCGCGCTGAAGGCCGCGAACGACGCGGCGATCGCGCTCGGCGTGTTCGGTGCGCCGTTCTTCATCATCGACGGCGAGCCCTTCTGGGGCAACGACCGGCGACCGCAGATCGAACGCTGGCTGGAGAAGGGCGCGTTCTAGCCGGGTTGGCGCGCCCGCTGCCGGAATGCGCTCGGCGACTCGCCGGTCCAGTGCCGGAACGCGCGCGCGAAGCTCTTCTCGCTCGCGAAGCCCACCGCCCGCGCGACCTGCTTGATCGACCGTGCGCCGCGACCCAGCTGCTCGACCGCCTGCTCGCGCCGCACCGCGTCCTTCAGCGCCTGCAGCGACGCGCCTTCCTCGCGCAGGTGCCGGTGCAGGCTGCGCACCGACACGTGCAGCGCGCGCGCCAGGGTATCGGCATTGGCCGCGTCGACGCGGCGCTCGCGCAGCAAGGTGCGCACCTGCTGCACCAGCAGGCGATCGCGCCGGTACTGATGAACGATCAGCGGCAGCGCGCGCTTGAGCATCGTCTGCAGTGCAGCCTCGTCGCGGCGCAGCGGCAGCGCCAGGTACTGCGCGTCGAAGCTGAAGCCGGCATGGTCGGCGTCGAAGCGCAGCGGGCCGCGGAACATCAGTGGATAGGCCGCGCGGTGCGGCGGGGCCGGGTACGGGAACTCGGCCCGCAGCAGCGGGATGCGCGAGTCGATCGTCCAGCAGGCATAGCCGTGCAGGTTGCGCAAGGTCGTCACGACGCAGAATTCGCGCATCGCGTCGAGCGGGCGGTGCTCGACAAGGTAGATGCTCGCGACCGTGCCGCTGACCGACAGGGTCAGTGCGATGTCGTCGGTCAGCAGCCGGTGGTGGCGGCACCAGCGCTGCAGCGCGATGCCCAGCGTCGGCGCCGTCAGTGAGGCGCGCGACAGCATGCCGTAGCTGCCCCACGGCAGCTTGCGAGAGAACGAGCCGAGCGCCTCGTCGTCGAGCTGCTGCATCGCGACGCCCGAGATCAGCTCCATCTGCGCTGCCGTGATGCGCGCACCGGGCCTGCGCAGCTGGGCTGGCGTGATTTGTGCCTGCTTCAGTGCCGCGGCCGGGTCGACGCCATAGCGCCCGTAGGCGCGCACGATGGACCGCACGAACGCCATCGGCGTGGCGGCCGGATACGGGGTGTCGGTCAGGTCTTGGGCGGGCATGGCGCAGTCTCTCCGGGCCTGGCACGATTTGCAACCCCTCTGGCGGCCTGTGGTCTGCGATGCGGCGTAAATTGCCTCGCTGGCGCAAGCGTCGGCAGGTGCGTTGATGCGCTGCCTAGAATGATCTGCCAGTTCGCCACCACCCGAACACCAACACGCCGGGCGCCGATTCGCACCGGCATCTGGGAGACAAGATGCCCGTCCTGGCCTCAAAGCTCAACGCCCGCACCGAGGATTTCAAGGCCAACGCGGCCGCGATGCGCACGCTCGTGGCCGACCTGAACGCGAAGCTCGCGCAGGTCGCGCTCGGCGGTGGCGAGGCGCCGCGCGCCAAGCACGTGGCGCGCGGCAAGCTGCTGCCGCGCGACCGCGTCGAGATGCTGCTCGATCCGGACACGCCGTTCCTCGAGCTCGGCCCGCTCGCGGCGCTCGCGATGTACGAGAACGCCGCGCCGGGCGCCGGGCTGATCGCCGGCATCGGCCGGGTCAGCGGCGTCGACTGCATGATCGTGTGCAACGACGCCACCGTGAAGGGCGGCACCTACTACCCGATGACGGTGAAGAAGCATTTGCGCGCGCAAGAGATCGCGTTGCAGAACCGGCTGCCTTGCATCTACCTCGTCGACAGCGGCGGCGCGAACCTGCCGAACCAGGACGACGTGTTTCCGGACCGCGAGCACTTCGGCCGCATCTTCTACAACCAGGCGCAGATGAGCGCGCAGGGCATTCCGCAGATCGCGGTCGTGATGGGCTCGTGCACGGCAGGCGGGGCCTACATGCCGGCGATGAGCGACGAGTCCATCATCGTGAAGAACCAGGGCACGATCTTCCTGGCCGGCCCGCCGCTGGTGAAGGCAGCGATCGGCGAGATCGTCAGCGCCGAGGAGCTCGGCGGCGGCGACGTGCACACGCGGCTGTCGGGCGTGGCCGACCACCTGGCGCAGAACGACACGCATGCGCTGGCGATCGCACGCGCGTCGGTCGCGAACCTGAACTGGCGCAAGACGCACGAGCAGCGTCTGGTCGCGCCCCGCCCGCCACTGTTCGATGCGG
>Ga0207658_10002080_pt1 | contig 14895 bp, 8 predicted proteins | sample KBSS33metaG_FD_184322 | JGI IMG/M metagenome (GOLD analysis project Ga0207658, IMG submission 184322) | Switchgrass rhizosphere microbial communities from Kellogg Biological Station, Michigan, USA - KBS S3-3 metaG (SPAdes) (version 2) | ecosystem: Host-associated > Plants > Roots > Rhizosphere >...
CCTGTATTTATTTTTAGTCCTTCCCAACGTCATCTGGCCTGGATCATTGTTGGTCTTTCCATTGCATGTCTGACTTTGGTGATTGTATTCAGGCCCAGATGAGTAATAAGAAGTGAACAAAAGATCGACGTCCAAAAATAAATTGACTTAACTGTTGACTTTAATGCTTTGAAGTAGTCGCCAATTAACTCATCTATGAAACTAAAATTATCGTTAACCGTTTTGCTCGTTGCCACAACCATATTGACTAATGGACAAGACACAGCCATTATCCGGCGAACACCTTATAAATTGACCCTGGCTGTTGATAAAAAATCCTTCTATGAAGAAGAAATTAAGGCCACGCCATATGTATTGCCTAACAATACCGTTCAGCTGTATCCCGGCGAAACAGTTTTTATTGAAATAGAACAGGAAGACGGTATTATTAAAAGCCTGGTTGCAGTAGAACAAAATATTCATCCAGATAAAACATTGATCATTAATTTTAGCCAAACCGCCAATAAAAAGATTCATGAAAATACAATGCTTAAAATCCAAAACCCATTTAAGCAAAGCTTACTGTATAATGCAAAAATCTTCTTTTTACACCACCGGAAATGGGTGGATACAAACGTCTATCCGGTTGAGGCCGGACTTGCCTCCATCGAAATTTGGCCAGACGTCATTATTTCGATAGTCCTTGAAAAATGGGAATTTAAGTCTTCTAATTAAGCGCCTCCCCTATCCAACACGTGCGCTCACTGTATAGGTGATATACCGAATACAGCCTGAGAAATAAATACGAAATTTACTTCCTGAATCGGATCCAGGCGATACAGACGAGCGATCGTCCATGGCGCCATTTCCCGGAGACATTATTCATTTTACATTTATTCATTATTCACTATCCATTTCCTGATGGACTATTTGAAAAAAATAATTGGTGAATTTGAGGTCCATTCCGTTGAAGGGATCAAAGAATGCTTTGAACATGGCGTCGACCCCAACATGATCTATAAGGGAAAACCCCTGATTTATGAGATGATCAATATGTATCTCAGGGGACCCAGGTTCAAACTCTGTATCAAAACCTTTGCAGACCATGGTTTAATCTTTGACGACAACCTGTTGTTGGCGGTCCTGCTTGATGATGCCGCCGCGCTTGGCAAACTCCTGTCTGACAACAAACAATTACTACATAAAAAATATTCTCTCGACTGCACGTTTACGCCGCTCTACGATGCGTCCCTTCTGCATATCTGTGCGGAATACAATCACCTGGCTTGTGCAAAAAAACTGGTAGAACACGGATCGGACATTAATGCCAAAGCAGGAATTGATGCGAACGGCTTCGGAGGACAAACCCCGATCTTCCACACAGTTAACCAGCACGCCAATGCCTGCGTCGACATGATGAATTTCCTGGTTTCCCATAAAGCTGATCTGAGTCTGACAGTGACAGGACTAGTTTGGGGAAAGGGTTACGAATGGGAGACATTTATTCCTTCGGTTAATCCCATCAGCTATGCCATGATGGGACTGCTCAGGCAGTTTCAAAGAACCGAACAACAGATTTATGAAGTGGTATCTGTTCTGATGAAATCCAGGTATGGAACCAACTATATTCCCGCTAACGTTCCCAACAGGTATTTGAATCCGCATAAACAGTGAGAGATCAACAGGTTAGGGAGCATACACCTTGCGGCTGTCAAGCTATGAAATATAGAATTTAGAATCTATATTTGTTATTGACCCCCAATTCCTTGTGTAAATCGATGCCCTACCCGACCAACCTGCACAGAAAGCATTTTATTCTTTTTGTGCTCAGCTTTCTTTCCCTGCAGGTTTTTTCACAACCTAACATCGCTGCTTTTACACCAACATCCGCATCCGTTGGATCAACGATTACTATCAGTGGCTCTAATTTTGATCCTTCGCCCGCTAACAATATTGTTTTCTTTGGCGCCGTCAGGGCAAATGTTACCGGCGCCAGTGCCGGTTCCCTCACCGTAACGGTTCCGGCCGGTGCGGGTTTTCAGCCAATCAGCGTTACGGTAAACAGGCTTACCGGCTGGTCGGCCCAATCATTCATCACAACATTTGCGGGAGGCACTTCTCAATTCACTCCACAGTCTTTTGAATATACCGCGCATATTGACTCCGTTGATTCAAATATTGAAACAACCAGGTATGCGATCGGCGATATCGATAATGACGGAAAGCCGGATGTGATTACCATCGACAGACTGAACAATACAGTTTCTGTTTACAGAAATATCTCTGCCGGGGGAATCATTTCCTTCGCCGCAAAAACTGACTTTACCACCGGCCAGAGTCCGAGGTCGGTAAATTTCGCAGACATAGACGGCGATGGGAAACAGGATATCATCGTTACCAACTTCGGAGCCAATACGGTTTCTGTCTTTAAGAATACCTCAATAGGAACAACGATTTCCTTCGCACCTAAAATTGATTTCGCTACCGCCACCCAGCCTGCGACTATTGCCATCGCGGACCTGGACAAAGACGGAAGGCCTGATCTTGTGATCAATACGGTTAACCTGGAGGGTTATGTTTCCGTTCTCCGCAATACCAGCACCGGCGGAACAGTTTCTTTTGCAACAAAAATTGATCTGCAGGCTACCGGCGGATCCATAGAAGATATTAAAGCGGCAGATATTGACGGAGATGGGAAAACCGATATCGTTATTCCGAATTACAGTCAGAATCTCGTAACTATTTTCAGGAATCTGAGCACGACCGGCAACCTTGCCTTTGCCTCTCCGTTTTCCACCATGGCCTTTCAGGATCCGTTTCAAATTGAACTGGGAGATCTGAATGCAGATGCCAAGCCGGATATGATCATCGGGCATTATGTGAATACCAACTCACCTGTATTCAGGAATACCAGCACGCCGGGGAATATCGTGTTCCAGTATATGAACTCTTATTCGGGGGGAAAAACGCCCACCGGTTTGGTTCTTAATGACCTGGATGGAGACGGTAAACCGGATCTGGCGATGACCAACGGACTGGAATCTTTTTCACTTTTCAAAAATACAAGCGACCCAGGCGGCCAGGTTTTATTTAGCGCCGGCGTTTCCATACCTGCGCTATACAATTCTGATGTAAGGTCGGCAGATTTTGACGGCGATGGCAGGCCGGATCTCGCGTTTAATACGGGTATGTTCAGGGTATCCATCTGGAAAAACAGGTCGGCCTCACCGCAGATCTATTCATTCACACCTGCATCCGGTAAGACAGGAGACAGCATCACGATCCACGGTGCCAATTTCTCCGGCATAGGCGCTGTAAGCTTTGGCGGTGTACCGGCTGCATCCTTTTCGGTTTCGGATCCAACGACGATCGTAGCAGTGATTGGGTCGGGTTCTTCGGGGGAGATCCTGATCAAATCAGCCACTGATTCAGCCCGTATATCAGGATTTAAATTTTTGGGACCACCGACGATAAGTTCTTTTAGCCCGTCTTTCGGCGGAACAGGAGATACCATTACAATTACCGGCCTGAATTTAGAAGAGGTGGATACTGTGCGGTTTGGCGGAACGATGGCGGCTTCATTTATTATTTCCACACCGGGCCTTATCAAAGCGGTGGTTGGCGCGGGATCTACAGGAAATGTCAGCGTAGAAAATCCATATGGTACAGACACGTTGCCTGGATTTACTTACTATCCCCCTCCAACGATTTCTTCCTTCACTCCTGTTGCGGGGCCTGCCGGTACGGCATTAACCATTACAGGAACCGGATTTAGTGCAGTAAGCGCTGTCACCATCGGAGGATTGCCTGTTGTATCATTCAACCTCATTTCATCCACTACGATTTCGGCCGTTATAAACGGAGGAATAACCGGAAGGATCAGGGTCACCACACCGGGTGGTCTGGCGGTTTCCTCCGGCATTTTTTCTTTTCCTAAACCCGGCATCATTTCTCTTATTCCCGCCTCAGGTGTTCCCGGTTCCCTCGTTACTATTCAGGGAACAAATTTTATCAGCGACACGGCTGCCAATCTGGTGTTTTTTGGCGCTGTGCGGGCGCAAGTACTTGCTGCAAGTTCCAATAGTCTGACGGTAAGCGTCCCGGCCGGCGGAACCTATCAGCCCGTTTCGGTTACACTAAACGGTTATACAGTTTACAGCAACCAGCCATTTATCCAAACATTCCAGGACTGGAATGCCGTACTATCATCATCCTCTTTTAACGTGAAAAGCGCTTATGGTGCGAATGAAGATCCCCGGGATGATTACCTGGCGGATATCGATGGCGACGGGCTGTCGGATATCGTCACCATGAGTGATGTAACCCAAACGCTTGGCGTGTTAAGAAACACGTCCTCAGAAGGGCATCCGTCTTTTGCTCCCAGTATGACTGTCACCGGAGGATTCGGAACCAGTGCCCATATCAGCATAGCAGATATAAACAGTGATGGGCGGCCCGACATTGCGATTGTGGGTTTGGGAGGAAGAATCATCGTAATGAAAAACACGAGTACACCCGGCAACCCTTCGTTCGAAAGAATCATGTTTGATATCCCTGAGGATCCGACTTATGTCACCCTGCAGGATTTTGACGGGGATGGCAAAGTGGATCTTGCTTTTTGCAGCAACAATTACCTCGGCACGATGGGCGCGATAACTATTTATACGAATTCGGGGACTGAGGGTGATATTATCTTCGGACACTCTTTTACGACGGATATCGGCGGTTCACCCATCGAAATACAAGCCGCCGATTTCGACAATGACGGAAGGCCCGATATCGCTTTGAAAAACGGTGATAGTATCACGATCGTCAGGAATCTGAGCAACGCAGGGAATTTCGTATTTGCGCCTCAAAAAGGCTTTAACGCATTTCATTCCACCACGTATTTTTATTACTGCATTGCCGATTTCGATGGAGACGGCAAACCTGATATCGGGACCAGCGCTGAAGGCTATTTTCATTTTATACGCAATACCACTGCCAATAATATTATTTCCTTTGATCCCAAAATCAGTGTCGCCGTAAATAATGTAACAGAGAAAATCATAGCCGGTCAGCTGGATGGAGATGGAAAGCCTGATGTCATTATCGTGGGCGATAAACAACTATTCGCCTTTCACAATGAAAGCACGCCGGGATCCATTTCATTTGGTGCGCCCATTGTCATTGCCCCTCCACACCCCTATTCCTGGACAGACTGCGCAGCGATCGGCGATCTGGACGGAGACGGCAAGACAGATATCGCCGTGGCGCACGGGGCAACGAAGAAAATATCCATCTTCAGAAATGAGCTGGGTGAGATCGCTGATTCAGTTTGCGAAAACAGTCTTACAAGTGTGAGTTCCAATATTGTGGGTTCATCCTATCAGTGGCAGGTCAATAAAGGAAACGGGTATGTTGACATCGGAAACGATTCGACTTACCAGGATGTGACGACAGATTCGCTGCGGATTGGTGTCGCTTTATCCTTTGATGGCTATCAGTATCGTTGTGTAGTAGACGGGAATGCCAGCAGCACGACCAACCTGGTGGTGAGTCCGGGTGCCCTGCCCCATGGCACTGCGGAATTGCCCGCTTCGATCTGTACAGACAGTCTTGTTGATATCGTATTCACTGGGGCCGGTGATGTGCCGGTAAATTCCACGCTGGAACTCTGGGAAAGTATCAATAACAGCTCTTTCACCATGATCTCGACCTTTGATTATGACGGAAATCCTGTCACAACACCTGTAACCTTCGCTTCGCCTTCCGTAAGAAAATATTTTTTCAGGATCATTCCTCCTGCCGCGACGCTTTGCGGACTGCCGAATAATAGCGATACGGCTTCTATAACGGTCAACCAGCTTGTTCAGCCGGTTATAACGGCACAGGAAAATAAAATCACCATTGGCAATCCGAATGCAAACGCTGTTTACACATGGCAGATGCTGGACTCCGCCGCAGACTGGAAGGATGTGATCCCCGCGGCACATGGCATCAGTTACACAGCCGATTCGAGCGGTACTTTCAGGGTGGTGGGTGTCCTGGGCGCCTGTACGCAGTATTCAGATCAACAAAAGATCACCATTGATCCTGTTCCCACCGGCGCCCCAAGGCCCGGTGTATATCCTAACCCGGCCAGAGGGCAGATAACGGTCGAGCATCCGGCTTCCAGCGCGACGTCAAACATCCGGCTCATCGATATGATGGGGAGAGTCATCATAGATGTTCCTGTTGTGAAGAACACAACTAAGACTGTTGTGAATGTCGAAAGGGTATCGCCCGGGATATTCAAGCTGGTCTGGAATGACGGTACGGATTCGTTTACGAAAACGGTGCTGATCTCGCGATAAGGTCTCTGGGCCTTTTGCGACAGACACCGGTTGTCATAAAAATAAACGCAACGGAATCAGAACAGCATGCCCGCCACTTTTTTCAGGAGTTCCACCCAGTCATACTCAAAGGCCAGGAGTGGCAACATCGGCAGGACGGCAATCACAATGCTGGACAGCATGGTCTTATAATTAAAAGGGACTTTGCCCATGCTCTGGACGACGTCGAAGGTGGTATTCAGGTCCGTGGTGGATGAAGCATCCTGGCTGCCCAACAGTTCATTTACATCTTTCTTCCCAAGCCATTTTTCATCAAATTGCTGATGATGCTTTTGAAGCAGGGAACTGTATTCAAAAATTCCTTTTCTGCGTTGTTTGATCATTGGCCGGGCAAATACAACAAGGGGCAGAACATTCATCAGGATACAGAGAAAAGCGAAACCCGCCATCAGTGGATAATATTGTGGCAGTGTCTGGTGAAGCCAGAAAATCCTTACTGCCACGCTTGTTGAAAACAGGAGAGACAATGCGAGTGTAACATTGAGAAAGGGTGCGGGTGGAAGGCCAAGGAAGCCGATTCCTCCGGCCTTGTCAGGATGCGCCGAATTCAGCCTGAGGGGCAGCCTGGCTATTTTTGCGAAGTAGATGACCCAGAGAATCCAGCGCCAAAACCAACGCAGCAGTATGTATTGGAGTATCGGCAGACTGACGAATACGTACCAGGCCCCAGCCCAGGACATATGACCGCCCTGATCATCCGGGTACAACATCCAGATACTCACATTATGCAGATTGCTGGTCCACCTTACCACGATGTTTACGATCACGATAGCCAGCATTACCCAGTCAGCGATGACCGTATCAGACAATTGTTTGATTCTCTTTTTTATGCCGTCGAGTGCGGGAAGATCTTTTTCACCCAGAATTCCTGCGCGAAAAAACTGTCTGGTCAGTTTCCTAAGTCTGGCATCAACTGAAAACTCTGAAAAAATCAGGATAGGAAGAATGAGGATCAGTCTTGAGTGAATGGAGAAATCCGAGAGGAAATTCACTTTCACAAAGTCGCCCCAGGCGAGATGCTGTACTGCAGAAAGAATCAATAAAGGCACCCAGGTGACCGCCACAAGGGTCACACTTCGCTTCACATACAGGCCCGGCGTATCCTTGTCAAGGTGAAACCAGCGGAGAACACTGTTTAGCCGCCCGCTTTCAGCGAGAGAAAAATCACTGGCTGCCAATCCGCTACTGTATTCCATATAATTTATTTATGGTCCTTCGCCCGGGGCGCGCCAATTTCAATTCTGTTCAAGAACCAATAAAGTTACTATTCTTCAAATGTACGCTGCGACCTTTTTAATTTGAATCGATCAGACTCCCGAGCAGATCGAGTTAGCTTTCCCGCACATTCAATTTCCTCCTTTCCTCAGTCAGGTGATTCTCATTGTTCATTCCGGCTGGTTTAATTGATCAATCCGATCCGCGCTGTTGGTGTTTTGCGCCATACTTTGAGCAATTCAAACCAGCCCACAGAAAAGAGGCTGACGATTACACAGATGATATAGTGGAAAGTCGCTAATTGCTGAAGCTGAAATACCTGGCGCAGAAAAGGAACTATATTAATTGCCAGTAAAAATCCAGCGGAAATAGAAATCACCCAGGGTGTCAGGGCGTTCGGGTAACGCAGGGTCTTTGGAAAGGACTCTGTAAAGGAACGGTTGGCGAAGGTCAGGAATATATTACTCAGGATAAGCGTATTGAATACCATCGTTCTCACGTTGTTCAATTCATATCCCTCCTGCATAAAATAAAAATAGAGGGTCAGCAATCCAACAGAGATCAGGATGCCCTGTAAAATACTTATACCAAGTTCCTTTCCTGAAAAAATGTTTTGAAGAAAGGGCCTGGGTCTGCTGTTCATGATATCCGGCTCTGCGGGCTCCTTTTCAAAAAATACGGAACAGGTCGGTCCCATGATCAGTTCCAGGAAAATGACGTGCACAGGCATAAAGACATTCGGATATTTCCACCCCAGTACCACAGGCAATGAAGCCGTCAGTATGATCGGAATGTGAATGGAAATAATATAGCGGACCGCCTTTTTAAAATTGGCGTATATTTTTCTGCCCTCTTCAATTGAATCTGTGATTTTGTCAAGGTCATCATCGGTGATCACCAGGTCCGCCGCATCTTTTGCAACTTCGGTTCCCTTATTCCCCATGGCTACGCCGATATCAGCCGATTTCAAAGCCAGGGCATCATTCACGCCATCGCCTGTCATGGCGACAATCTGCTGATTGGCTTTCAGGGCATCAACTACTTTCAGTTTGGCCTGCGGGAACATACGAACGTACATATGTATATTATCCACGCGCTTCCTTAATGCTTCATCTGAGAGAACCATGACCTGTTCACCGGTCAGATATTCCTGCCCGGATCTGAGTCCGGTCATCGATGCGATATGCAAAGCCGTAGCGGGAAAGTCGCCGGTAATCAGCTTAATGGAAATTCCGGCCTGATACCATTTTTCAAATGTGTCCCGCACGTTTTCTTTGGGCGGATCATAGAGCGACAGGAAACCTTCAAACTTCCATTTAAAATCATCCTGCTCTTCCGGATAAGGCGTTGCCGGATGCATTGCGCTGCATATGCCCAGCACACGAAAACCGGAGGATGCCATAGATGATACTATTTCTTCCAGCCTGATCATCGTCTCAGGGTTCAGTCTGCAAATCCTCAGTATTCTTTCCGGCGCTCCTTTGCCCGCAACCCAGGAGCCCTCTGACGATTCGTACACATGGGTCATCATCGGCGGTATTCCACCCAGGGGGTACTCATGAACCAGGCGCATCTTCTGAAAGGTTTTTTCTTTATCCTGACTCTGATATGCATCCCTGATTGCTTTTTCCATAGCATCAAAGGGTTCTTTTTCACAGGCCATCCTCGCAATCAGCATGACCCGGTGAATTCCCGTTTCGGACTTATCATCGGGTCCTTTCAACTGATCCGAGTCAAAATGATAGACCTGCTTTACTTCCATCCGGTTCTTTGTGATCGTTCCTGTTTTATCCAGGCAGATCACGTTGACGGCCCCCAGGTTTTCGATCGTTTTCGCTTCCCTGGTGATGATTCCAAGTCTGGCCATCTTTGCAGAACCCAGCGCCATAAAAGCGGAAAAGGCAACCGGGATCTCTTCCGGAACCACAGACATGGCGAGCGTCAGTCCAAGCAGCAGGCTTTGAAAAATATCGCGGTTATGCAGGAAATTGATCAGCCAGATCAGCGCAAAGGCTACAAGGCCAAATGCCGCGAGCCATTTTACGAAACGACCAATCTGTTTCTGCAGCGCTGTTTTATTGGCTGTATAACTGTTCAGTGATTTGCCGATTTTTCCCAGCTGTGTCTGGCTTCCGGTTAAGGATACCCTTGCATAACAGCTGCCGGAATCAACCAGGGTTCCCTGAAAAAGCTGGTTTGATCCGGAACGATCATTTTTTTCTGCGGGAAAAGATTCTCCGGTAATTACCGATTCATTGACGGTCATGTCATTCGCATGCAGAACAATCGCATCAGCCGGCACTTTTTCGCCCTCCTTTAATATCATGACGTCACCGGGTACCAGGTCCTCAGTGAGGATCATTTCTTCCTGGTTATCCCGGATTACGGCTATCCTGGCCTGCGTAAATTCTTTCAGCATCCCGAGCGCGCGGGAGCTTTTGGTTTCCTGGTAGATGGAAATGGCTACTACAAGACCCATGGCCATCAACATCAGGAGTCCTTCGTTTGATTCACCTAACAGAAAATAAAGAACCGACGCCGATACCAGCATCAGGAACATGGGCTCCTTAATAATATTCCAAACAGCCAGCAGGAATCCGTTGTTCCTGTCTTTCCCCAAAACGTTCTTCCCAAACTGTTTTAAAAGGGATTGGACTTCTGATTTCTTTAAACCGGGATATAATGCCATATCGGATGTGTGTGCAGGCATGCTGGTTTTTTCATTTACCCTGATAGCCTTCGTTTCGATTAAGTAAAATATTGATTGGTTTCAGGCGGGCTTCCTGGTCACTGATTATTTTTACTATTGCCAGCAGGGGAACAAACAGAATCATGCCGGCCACACCCCATAAGATGGTGCCTGCAATCATGGCAACCAGTGTAGACCATGTACTCAGGTTTAGTTGTACGCCAACGATCCTCGGAAATATCACATTGGCTTCCAGGTACTGCACAAGTGTAAATATGATTATTACGCCGGCAGGATACCAAAGCGATTCGCGCGTAATGAGCGCAACAGCAAATGGCATCGAAGCACTGATAATAATCCCGACATAGGGAATGATGGTCATGAAGGCAGTGACCATACCATATAATATGGCGTGTTCAATGCCCAGCATCATCAGGCCGGCGCTGTTCAGCACACCAACGATCAGGTAAACAAAGAAAGTTCCCTTCACGAACCGGAAATATGTGAGAGTGGCTTGTTTCAACACCTTACGCACGCTGTCCCGGTAAGCCGGGCCGACCAGACTGTGAAGAAAGCGGACGAAAGTTCCGCGGTGATATAAAAACAAACTGGCATAGACCGGAATCATAATTAACATAAAAAGCATGGAAGCCGATAAACTGAAAACGGTTTTAAGAAAAGCGCCCAGGTCGTTCTGGAAATTGACGATGAGTTTATTCAGCCAGTCGGTCTGATCGCTTTCACTGATACCGATATTATTTTTCAGCCAGTTCCTGATACCCGGCGAATAGGATACGAGCTTTTTTGTCATGCGGGGAATATCCCGCATGAATATGTTCAATTCATAACCCAGCAGGCAAAGCAGGGCGATAAATAAGATAATTACTACGGAGATCGCCACAAAAACGGCCATACTCCGTGGCCATTTTCTATCCTCCAGTTTTTTGCATATGGGATACATGATCAACGCAAGCAGGAGCCCGAAGGTGATGGGAATGAACAAGCTCCTTCCTACATACAAGACAATCAAAACAATAAGCATCACCTGCAGGTACCTTGTCCAATTCTTAACTAACGGGGTATTAAGGTCTTGTACGGGCATCGTTATAATTTGTTTCGGGCGGTTTACATAATGTTCTACAAGATATGCAGACCAGGCTGACAGAGACCTAACGGAAATCAACCGGGAATATGAATATTATCATTTCGTACTTACAGGTGAATGGGTAATTTTATTAGGGAGTTTTTTCCCGGTTCAGGAACCAGAACAAAATATTTTTTAAAACCTTTGCCATGTACAAGATTCTCGCGCCCACCGATTTTTCAAACAATTCCAAGGCAGGCATGCGGTTCGCCATGCAATGGGCCAGCCAGCAGAAATCCGAAATCATTTTTATCTATGTATATCATCCTATTGGCAATGCGGCCTGGACCGGGCAGGAATTTGAGTTGAATACTGCCAGGAAACAGGCAGCGCTGAAAGTGAAACTTGAGAACTTCGTTGAGAAACTTTATAAGACATCGAAGGTAAAGGCAGGCAAACACCAGTGTGTAGTGCTTCGGGGATTGTTGTCTGCGGATGTAGACATCCTGGACTACTGTCGAAGGGCAACCGATATTGATTTTATCTGCATTTCAACAAGGGGTGCGGGCGTGGTAGAAAAACTATTCGGAACAAACACCGGCAATCTGATAACCAAATCCATGGTCCCTGTGATCGCGGTGCCAAAAAATTATCGTAAAACCCCTCTGAAAAACCTGTTATATGCCAGTGATCTCAAAAATTATTCAGAGGAATTGAAAAAAGTAGTCGATTTTGCCCGTCCGCTGGGTGCAAAAATAAATGTGCTGCATCTTAGTCCGCCCAACGAAAAAGAGTCCGGGGAAATGCAGTCTGCGGGTGAAATAAAAAGATATTTCAACTATGATATAAAATTCAGGCGTGAAAATTCGTCCGGATCCATTATCCACATTCTTCAAAAGGAAAAATTCACTCCCAGACCTTCATTAATTGTCATGTTTACAGAGCAGAGGCGGAATATGCTGAAAAAACTGCTCTCACCCAGTAAAACTGAAAGCCTGTCGTTTAACAGCCATGTTCCATTGCTTGCCTTCCACAAAGGATGATCCTAAAATCCGGTAAATGCAGGAATCGCGCATGCAAGACTGGCATCAGACAGATATTCCCGTTGTCCTGCAAAAGTTAAATGGGACAGAAAAAGGATTGTCGGGTCATGAAGCCTCGAAGAGGCTTTTGTCTTTTGGACGAAATGAGATCACAGAGGGGCGCAGGAAAACGGGTTTGCAGATTTTTTTTTCCCAGTTCAGGGATATCATGATCATGATACTGATCGGGGCAGCCATCATCTCGGCCCTGGTGGGAGACATTTCAGATACAATCATCATCCTTGCCATTGTCGTCTTAAATGCAGTAATTGGATTTTTCCAGGAATACAGAGCTGAAAAAACAATCAGTGCACTGAAAGTACTGGCTGTTCCGCAAACGCTTGTTATGCGCAATCAAAAACTGACGCATGTACCGTCTCCGGAACTGGTTCCTGGAGATCTCGTTATCCTGGAAGCCGGAAATATCATACCTGCAGATATCCGTTTATCTGAGGCCCACCGGCTCACCATCAACGAGTCCTCCCTGACGGGTGAATCGGCATCTGTCGAAAAGCATAGTAAGGTATTGGAGAAGGGCGTTGAAAGCCTGGATGAATATTCAAATATTGCTTTCAAAGGCACTCATGTTACGCAGGGCAGAGGCCGCGGTTTTGTTGTTGAAACCGGCATGAATACCCAGCTCGGAAAGATCGCCCGCTTTCTTCAGGAACCCGGTGTGAAAACTCCCTTGCAAATCAGGGTTGCCCAACTCAGCAGGACACTGTCTGTTATTATACTGGTCATTTGCGGGATTGTATTTTTTTCCGGATACTTCCGTGGTGAACAACCGGTGGTTATCTTCCTCACCGCCCTGTCGCTGGCCGTAGCCGCTATTCCTGAAACACTGCCTGCCGTCATTACGATTGCCTTATCGGCCGGAGCCAAAAAAATGGCCAGAAATAATGCGCTTATCAGAAAGCTGCCGGCAGTGGAAACGCTGGGCTCGGTTACTTATATCTGTACAGATAAAACCGGAACACTCACGCAGAATAAAATGACAGTGGAAGAAATTGCCGGAAAACATTTTATGAGCGGGACGAAGGATTCACCGGAATTGGGAAACCTGCATGAGTTTAAACTGCTGATGGAATGCATGACCCTGAATAACGATGCCTACGGGAGGGCCGACAAGATTGCCGGCGAACCTACGGAAGTCGGTCTGCTTGAATATGCACGTTCGAAAGGTTATGAGAAGACAGATCTGGAAAGCAAATTTCCCCGGATTGCTGAAATACCATTTGATCCGGAACGAAAATGCATGACCACCCTGCACAGGCGGGGTCACCGGTTCATTGCTTTCACTAAAGGGGCACCTGAGATCATCATACCCATGTCGGAGTCCTCGTCGCTGGGCACAGGCCTGGAAGAAAAATTCAATATGATGCTGGGTGAAGGATACAGGATGCTGGCCTTTGCCAGCCGCGAATTTGATGAGCTTCCGTCGGTTATCAGCCCTGCAACTATTGAAAATCAAATGCAGCTGGCAGGAATTGTTGGTTTGATCGATCCGCCGCGGAAAGAAGTAAAAGCTGCTGTTGAAGAATGCCACAGGGCGGGCATCCGCGTAGCCATGATTACCGGTGATCATGTGAAAACTGCAGAGATTATTGCCAGACGTCTCCACCTGCTCGAAACGGCAGACGATCATGTTTTAACCGGTTCGCAAATAAGAAATATGACCGAAGCGGAATTCAGGCAGTCAGTCGGGCACACGACCGTATATGCCCGGATATCACCCGAACAAAAACTAAATATCATCAGCGCACTGCAGAAAAACGGCGAATATGTAGCCATGACCGGCGACGGCGTGAATGATGCCCCTGCTTTAAACCATGCCGATATCGGAGTCGCCATGGGCATCACAGGCACCGACACGGCAAAGGAGGCGGCCCATCTTATATTATTAAACGACAATTTCACGAGCATCGTAGCCGCCGTAAAAGAAGGGAGGCGCATTTTCGATAATATCCTGCGATTTATCCGCTATATCCTTACGGGAAATGGAATTGAAGTTTTGACGATTTTCATCGCGCCTTTTTTGTCGCTTCCCGTTCCCCTGCTTCCTGTCCATATACTGTGGATTAACCTGGTCTCTGACAGTTTGCCCGGCATCGCGCTGGTGGCTGAGCCGGCAGACAAAAACACAATGAACCGGCCGCCACGTTCGACAAGGCAGGGATTTATCACGCGGCCACTTCTTTTTCAGATAGCCTGGGTCTGCAGCATTTATACGGCCATCGCGCTTGCGGTACAAGGCTATGGAGTGGCAAATAAATTGCATTGGCAAACAATGGTATTTACCATACTGTCCGTGGGACAGTTGATGCTGGCCATTGCCGTGCGGGCGGATAAAAGCTCTTTTTTCAAGTTAAATCTTTTTGGTAACCCGCTTATGCTGATTGTCGTCGGTTTAACCCTGGCCATCCAGCTAATGATCATTTACATGCCCTTTTTCAACGAGCTGCTTAAAAC
>Ga0207658_10002081_pt1 | contig 14887 bp, 14 predicted proteins | sample KBSS33metaG_FD_184322 | JGI IMG/M metagenome (GOLD analysis project Ga0207658, IMG submission 184322) | Switchgrass rhizosphere microbial communities from Kellogg Biological Station, Michigan, USA - KBS S3-3 metaG (SPAdes) (version 2) | ecosystem: Host-associated > Plants > Roots > Rhizosphere...
ACCGCAGCAAAGACGACCGCGCCGCGAGCCCCCGCGAAGGCGCCGCCGAGAAAGCCGGTGGCGGCCAAGCCCACGGCCGCGAAGGTCGTGGCCAGGAAGGCTCCGGCCAAGAAGGCGCCGACCGGCAAGGTCGTCACGCGCGTCGTCGGCGTCAAGTCGAGCGTGGCCAAGCGCGCGCCGGTCAAGGCGGCGCCGGCGAAGCGGCCGGCAGCGAAGAAGGCACCCGCACGGAAGACGACCAGCCGCGCATGAAGCTGCTGGTGGTCGCGGTCGGTCAGCGGCCGCCGGCCTGGGCGCAGACGGCCTACACCGAGTTCGAGAAGCGCTTCCCGCCCGAGATGCGGCTGGAGCTGCATGCAGTGAAAGCCGAGGCGCGCGGCCACAAGAGCGGCGAGCAACTGATGGCCGCCGAGGCGCTGCGCCTGCAGGCCGCACTGCCGCGCGGCGTGCGGCGCGTCGTGCTCGACGAGCGCGGCAGCCGCGTCACGACGGTGCAGCTCGCCGAGCGCATGCGCGCGTGGCTGCACGACGGGCGCGATGTCGCGTTCCTGATCGGCGGCCCCGACGGCCTGGACGCGGCGCTGAAGGCGAGCGCCGACGAGACGCTGCGCCTGTCCGAACTGACCTTGCCGCATGCCTTCGTGCGTGTGCTGCTTGCCGAGGCGCTGTACCGCGCCTGGACCGTGACGGTGAACCACCCGTACCACCGCGAGTGAGCCAATGACCTTCGTCTACCTCGCCTCGCAGAGCCCGCGCCGGCGCCAGCTGCTGGCGCAGATCGGCGTGCGCGTCGAGCTGTTGTTGCCGCGCGCCGACGAGGATGCCGAGGCGCTCGAGGCCGAGCGCCCCGGCGAGCTGCCCGCCGACTACGTCGAGCGCGTGACGCGCGCGAAGCTGAAGGCGGCGCGCGCGCGGCTGCGGGTGAACGGCGGCGCGCCCGACGCGCCCATCCTCTGCGCCGACACCACCGTCGCGCTGGGGCGGCGCATCCTGGGCAAGCCGCGCGATGCCGACGATGCGATCGCGACACTGACCGCGTTGTCGGGCCGCACCCACCGCGTGATCACCGCGGTGGCCGTCGCCGCGGGCCGGCGCGAGCGGCTCGAGGTGAGTTGCTCGCATGTCAGCGTCGCGGCGCTGCCAGTGGCTGCCATCGCGGCCTATGTCGCGAGCGGCGAACCGTTCGGCAAGGCCGGCGCGTACGCGATCCAGAGCAGCTTCGCGGCCTGGATCGAGCGCATCGAGGGCAGCTACTCCGGCATCATGGGGTTGCCGCTGTTCGAGACCGCGCGGCTGCTGCGCTGGGCCGGACTCGCGGTCTGAACTCCCGATCAGGGAAACTCCGCGGTCATTCACGCTCAAAATGAGTGGCGTACCTCATTTCGCCTCACTATGATGCAGGCATGGCGAATTCCGCGCCCCCGACGATCCGCGCCCGCCTGACCGACGTGGCGCGCGAGGCCGGTGTCAGTGCGGCGACGGTCGACCGCGTGCTGCACGGCCGTGCCGGTGTCAAGGCGCACACCGTCGAGCACGTGCATGCGGTCGTGCGCCGCCTCGACTACCGGCCCGACCCGGCAGCGACCCGGCTGGCGCGCTCGCGCCGCTACTCGCTGTGTTTCGTGCTGCCCAGCGGCAGCAACAGCTTCGTCGCGCTGCTGGCCGAACAGCTCCAGGGCCTGCGCCACTGGCTTTCTGAGGAGCGGACCTCGGCACGCGTCGAACTGGTCGACGTGTTTGCACCGCAGACGCTGGCGCGCCACCTCGCCGGGCTGCGCGGGCGCCACGACGCGGTCGTCGTGATGGCGCTCGACGATCCGCAGGTGCGCGCCGCGATCGATGATCTCGTCAGCGCCGGCACGCTGGTGATCACGCTGGTGTCCGACGTGCCGACCTCGCGGCGCGCTCACTACGTCGGCATCGACAACGTCGCGGCGGGGCGCACTGCCGGCAACCTGCTCGGGCGCTTCGTCGGCCCCGGGCGCGACGGGCGCGTCGGCATCGTGCTCGGCAGCCATGCGCTGCGCGATCATGCCGAGCGCTTGTTCGGCTTCCAGCAGGTGCTTGCGGCCGAGCATCCGCGACTCAAGCTGCTTGCGCCGATCGAGGGCCATGACGATTCGGCCGAGACGCAGCCGCTGGTGACAAAGCTGCTCAAGCGCGAGCGCGAGCTGGTCGCGCTGTACAGCATCGGCGCCGGCAACCGCGGCATCCGCGCCGCGCTCGATGCGAGCGGGCGGGCCGGCGACATCGTCTGGGTCTGCCACGAGCTGACGCCGCACGCGCGCCGCGATCTGCTCGACGGCGTCGCGACCGCGGTGATCAACCAGGATGCGGGCCACGAGGTGCGCTCGGCCATCCGCGTCGCGCTGGCGCAGTTGTCCGGCGAGCGGCTGGTGGCCGAGCAGGAGCGCATCCGCATCGACATCTTCGTGAAGGACAACCTGCCATGAATGCCCGAGCGCCCGACACGGACACACGCTTCTTCGGCATCGCCGAGCCGCTGCGCTTCGAAGGCCCGAAGTTCAGGCCGAGCGCGCGGCGGCCGTTCGGCTACCGCTGGTACGAGCCCGATCGGCTGGTGCTCGGCCGGCGCATGGAGGAGCAGCTGCGTTTCGCGGTCTGCTGGTGGCACAGCTTCGTGGGGACCGGCACCGACGCGTTCGGCGGCGACACCTTCGAGCGCCGCTGGCACGCCGCCGGCGGCGACCCGATGGCGCAGGCGCGCGACAAGGCCGAGGTCGCGTTCGAGCTGTTCCAGCTGGTGCGCGCGCCGTTCTTCACGTTTCACGATCGCGACGTCGCCCCCGAAGGCGCAACCCTGCGCGAATCGAACCTGAACCTGCGGCGCATCGGCGAGCTGATGGCGCGGCGCATGGACGAGACCGGCGTCAAGCTGCTGTGGGGCACCGCGAACCTGTTCTCGCACCGCCGCTACATGGCCGGCGCCGCGACCAACCCCGACCCGGACGTCTTCGCCTACGCCGCCGCGCAGGTCAAGAACGTGCTCGAGCTGACCCACGAGCTCGGCGGTGCCAACTATGTGCTGTGGGGTGGCCGCGAAGGCTACGAGACCTTGCTGAACACTGACCTGAAGCGCGAGTTCGCGCAGCTCGGTCGCTTCATGCAGCTGGTGGTCGAGCACAAGCACAAGATCGGCTTCAAGGGCGCGATCCTGATCGAGCCGAAGCCGGCCGAGCCCACGAAGCACCAGTACGACTTCGACGTCGCCACCGTGTTCGGCTTCCTGAAGGCGCACGGTCTCGAGCACGAGATCAAGGTCAACATCGAGCAGAACCACGCGCTGCTCGCCGGCCACAGCTTCGAGCACGAGATCGCGCTGGCGCACGCGCTGGGCATCTTCGGCTCGATCGACATGAACCGTGGCGACGAGTTGCTCGGCTGGGACACCGACCAGTTCCCGAACAACCTGCCGCAGGTCGCGCTCGCGCTGTACGAGATCCTGAAGGGCGGCGGCCTGGGCAGCGGCGGGCTGAACTTCGACGCCAAGCTGCGTCGCCAGTCGATCGACCCCGACGACCTGATCGCCGCGCACGCCGGCGCGATGGACCTGTGTGCGCGCGGGCTGCTGGTCGCCGAGAAGATGATGGTTGACGGCGAACTGGCGCGCCAGCTTGCGGCGCGCTACCAGGGCTGGGACGGTACCGAAGGCCGCGCGATCCTGAAGGGCAAGCGCAGCCTCGCCGACCTTGCGGCCCGCGTCGAGCGCCGGGCCATCGAGCCACGGCCGGTGTCGGGGCGCCAGGAGCGGCTCGAGAACCTGCTCAACACCTATCTTTGACGCTCACCAAGGAGAGCACATCATGGCGACCAACATCAAGGGCCCGGGCATCTACCTCGCGCAGTTCGCCGGCGACGCCGCACCGTTCGATTCGTGGGACGCGATCACGAAGTGGGCCGCCGGCCACGGCTTCAAGGGCGTGCAGCTGCCGTCGTGGGACGGCCGCCTGATCGACCTCGAGAAGGCCGCGGCGTCGAAGAACTATTGCGACGAGCTCGCCGGCATCGCGCGCGCCAACGGCGTCGAGATCACCGAGCTCGGCACGCATCTTCAGGGCCAACTTGTCGCGGTGCACCCGGCCTACGACGAGGCCTTCGACGCGTTTGCGCCCGACGCCGTGAAGGGCAACCCGAAGGCACGCCAGCAGTGGGCGGTGCAGCAGATGCTGTGCTCGGCGAAGGCGTCGAAGCATCTCGGGCTGAAGTCGAACGTCAGCTTCCCCGGCGCGCTGGCGTGGCCCTATCTCTACCCGTGGCCGCAGCGCCCGGCCGGGCTGATCGAGACCGCGTTCGACGAGCTCGCGAAGCGCTGGCTGCCGATCTTCAATGCGTTCGACGAGGCTGGCTGCAATGTCGCGTTCGAGCTGCACCCGGGCGAGGACCTGTTCGACGGCGTGACCTTCGAGATGTTCCTCGAGCGCGTGCACAACCACCCGCGCTGCTGCATCAATTACGACCCGTCGCATTTCCTGCTGCAGCAGCTCGACTATCTCGAGTTCATCGACATCTACCACGAGCGCATCAGCTCGCTGCACATCAAGGACGCCGAGTTCCGCCCGACCGGCAAGCAGGGTGTCTACTCCGGCTACCAGCCCTGGGTGCAGCGCGCCGGCCGCTTCCGTTCGCTCGGCGATGGCCAGATCGACTTTCGCGCGATCTTCTCCAAGATGGCGCAGTACAACTACGACAGCTGGGCGGTGCTCGAATGGGAGTGCTGCCTGAAGCACCCGGAGCAGGGCGCGGCCGAGGGCGCGGCCTTTATCCGCGACCACATCATCCGCGTCACCGAGAAGGCCTTCGACGACTTCGCCGGCGGCGCCAGCGACCCGAAGCAGCTGCAGCGCATGCTGGGGATCTGACGATGGCGATCGAAGCGAAGCAGGGCGCCGGCGCGGCCGCGGGCCGGCGCATCCGCCTGGGCATGGTCGGCGGCGGCGAGGGCGCGTTCATCGGCGGCGTGCACCGGATGGCGGCGCGGCTGGACGACCACTATGAACTCGTCGCCGGCGCGCTCGCGTCGACGCCGGACAAGGCTGTGCGTTCGGGCCGTGCGCTCGGCCTGGCCGACGAACGGATCTACGCCGACTACGCGACGATGGCAAAGACCGAGGCAGCGCGCGCCGACGGCATCGAGGCGGTTGCGATCGTCACGCCGAATCACTTGCACGCGGCGGTCGCCGAGACCTTCCTGAAGGCCGGCATCCATGTGATCTGCGACAAGCCGCTCGCGACCACTGCAAAGGACGCGCGCCGGCTGCAAGCGCTGGCGAAAAAGCACGGCCGGATCTTCGCGGTGACCTACAACTACACCGGCTACCCGATGGTGCGCCAGGCACGCCAGATGGTCGCCGAAGGCCGGCTCGGCGCGATCCGCGTGGTCCAGGTCGAGTACCCGCAGGACTGGCTGACCGAGCCGCTCGAGGCGACCGGCCAGAAGCAGGCCGACTGGCGCACCGACCCGGCGCGTTCCGGCGCCGGCGGCTGCATCGGCGACATCGGCACGCATGCGTACCAGCTCGCCGGCTACGTCAGCGGGCTGACGGCGACCGAACTCTGCGCCGAGCTCAGCACGTTCGTCGCCGGCCGGCGCCTGGACGACAACGCCCAGGTGATGCTGCGCTTCGCCGGCGGCGCGCGCGGCGCGCTCTGGGCGAGCCAGGTCGCGCCTGGCAACGAGAACAACCTGCGGCTGCGCGTCTATGGCTCGAAGGGTGGGCTGGAGTGGCGCCAGGAGCAGCCGAACCAGCTGCAATGGTCGCCGTTCGGCCAGCCGACGCAGACGATTGCGCGTGGCACTGGCGCGGCGAGCACCGATGCGGCGCGGGTCACACGTATTCCTTCCGGCCACCCCGAAGGCTACCTCGAGGCCTTCGCGACGCTCTACGGCGAGATCGCGCAAGCGATCCGCGCCGCGCGGCGCGGCGGGCCGAAGGCCGACAAGGCGATCCAGTTTCCGACCGTGGTCGATGGCGTGCGCGGCGTCGAGTTCGTCGAGGCGGTCGTGGGCTCGTCGGCGCGCGGCGCGCGCTGGGTTCGGCTGCCGACCGCAGTGGCCGCGCCTCCATTGAAACCCTGATTGATTTATTTTCTGATGTGATGAAACTCATGGCACACCACTGCCACATCGCATGTCGCCCACGGCCACCATCGCAGACATCGCCGCCCGCGCCGGCGTCGGCACGGCCACGGTCGATCGGGTGCTCAACAAGCGCCCGGGCGTCAATGCCGAGACGGTGCAGCGCGTGCTGCAAGTCGTCGCCGAGATCGGCACGCCGCCGCAGCGCGGCCGGCCGCGGCGCGATGCCAACTTCCGCTTCGCGTTCGTGCTTCCGGCCGACGAGTCGCCGTTCCTCGACCTGGTCGATCGGCAGATCGCGCAGTCGGCAGGCGACTTCCGACACCAGCACATCACCGAAGTCACCTACCGGCTCGACGCGGGTGACGGCACCCAGTTCGCCGCCGGCCTGGCGCAGCTGGCCGACTGCGAGGGCGTGGCGCTGATGGCGCCCGACCTGCCGCCGGTCAAGCTGGCGATCAACGAGTTGGTGCGCAGCGGCGTGCACGTGGTGACGCTGTTCTCGGATGTCGCCGGCTCGATGCGCGAGACCCACCTGGGCGCCGACAGCCGCGCTGCCGGTCGCACCGCCGGGCTGCTGCTCGCGCGCATGGCGGCGGGTGGCCGCGACACGCTGCTGCTCGCGTCGCAGGCCACGCGGCTGTCGGCCGAGATCGAGCGTCGCATCGGCTTCGCGCAGGTGATCGAGGAGCGTTTCCCGAAGCTGACGATGCAGCGCCTGCCCGACCTGCCGGCCGGCGACGATGCCGCGCGTCGCGCACTCGCGCGCTTCCTGAAGAAGGACGTCGATCCGGCCAAGGTGGCTGGTCTCTACAACGTGGGCTCCGGCAGCGCCGGCCTCGCGCGCGCGCTCGGCGACGCCGGCCTGGCGGGCGTCGTCGCGATGGTCGCGCACGACCTCACCGACGACCACCGCGCGCTGCTGTCCAGCGGCGGCTTCGCCTATCTGCTGACGCAGGACATCCACTACTGCGTCGGTGCGGCAGCGCGCGTGCTGCGCGCGTTGTGCGAGAACGTTCGCGGGGCACTCAACGTGGTGCAGCCGCGCGTGGAGATCCTGACGGCCGAGAACCTGCAGTAGCCGGATTCCGTGCCGCCGGATCGTGTGTGCCCGTGACCTGTGAACTTGAGGAGACTTCCGAGATGAAAGCGATCCTGAAGAAGCTGCCCGCCATCGCGGCGATCGCAGCGGCCGGAATCCTGGGCCTGGGCAGCAGCGCTGCACAGGCCCAGGGCAAGACCATCACGCTGTGCTGGGCCGCCTGGGACCCGGCGAACGCGCTGGTGGAACTGAGCAAGGACTTCACCGCGAAGTCCGGCGTCAACATGAAGTTCGAGTTCGTGCCCTGGCCGAACTTCGCCGACCGGATGCTCAACGAGCTGAACTCGAAGGGCAAGCTGTGCGACCTGATCATCGGCGACAGCCAGTGGATCGGCGGCGCGGCCGAGAGCGGCCACTATGTGAAGCTGAACGACTTCTTCGCCAAGGAAGGAATCAAGATCAGCGACTTCATGCCGGCCACCGTGCTCGGCTATGCCGAGTGGCCGAAGGGCACGCCGAACTACTGGGCGCTGCCGGCGATGGGCGACGCGCTCGGCTGGACCTACCGCAAGGACTGGTTCGCCAAGCCCGAGCTGCAGGCCGAGTTCAAGAAGAAGTACAACCGCGATCTCGCGCCGCCCGCGACCTGGGCAGAGTTCAAGCAGGTGGCGGAATTCTTCACCCGCACGATCGACGGCAAGAAGGTCTACGGCACCTACCTCTTCACCGAGCGTGGCTCCGAGGGCATCACGATGGGCGTGAGCAACGTGCTCTACCCGTACGGCTTCAAGTACGAGGACCCGAAGAAGCACTATGCGATGGACGGCTTCGTCAACGGGGCGGACGCGATCAAGGGCCTGGAGTTCTACAAGGAGCTCTACAAGTGCTGCACGCCGCCGGGCCTGACCAACTCGTACATGGGCGAGGGCCTGGATGCGTTCAAGTCGGGCCAGGTCGCGATGATGATGAACTGGTTCGCGTTCTTCCCCGGCCTGTACAAGGACCCGAACGTCGGCGGCGACAAGATCGGCTTCTTCGTGAATCCGGCAGGACCGAAGGGCAAGGGCTCGCAGCTCGGCGGGCAGGGCATCTCGGTGGTCGCGTACTCGCCGAACCGGGCCGAGGCGCTGGCCTACATCAAGTGGTTCGCGTCGCTGGATGTGCAGAAGAAGTGGTGGGCGCTGGGCGGCTACTCGTGCCACAAGGGTGTGCTGAACGACCCCAGCTTCAAGAAGAGCGCACCGTTCGCCGGCGAGTTCCTGACGGCGATGGACCAGGTCGTCGACTTCTGGGCCGAGCCCAGCTATGCACAGCTGCTGCTGGCCGAGCAGAAGCGCGTGCATGACTTCGTGGTCGCCGACAAGGGCACCGCGAAGGAGGCGCTCGATGGGCTGCTCGCCGACTGGAAGAAGGTGTTCAAGGAAGACGGGAAGATCAAGTAGGCCCGCCCCCGAAGCGCCTGCGGCGCTCCCCCTCGAGGGGGCGCCGCTGGCGGACCGGCAGCGCCGGATCCCCGGCGGCCGCTTGATATCGCACACACCACCCGCATGAACACTCCGTCAGTCGTCGAACGCGCCGCGCTGGCCACGCCGGCCCCGCTGGCGCGCCGCATGCGCGGCCTGTCGGACCGCGCGATCGCGTGGCTGTTCATCGCGCCGACGATGCTGCTGCTGCTGGCGATCAACATCTTCCCGCTGATCTGGACGGTTCGGCTGTCGTTCACCAACTTCCGCGCCAACCGGCCGAATGCCGAGGTGCTCGGCGTCGGCATCGACAACTACGTTTCCGTGCTGACCGACCCCGACATATGGGGCCCGATGCAGGTCACCGCGCACTTCCTGTTCTGGACCATCACGCTGCAGACGCTGATTGGATTCACGCTCGCGTACCTGATCGATCGCAAGTTCCGCGGCCACGGCTTCTGGACCACGCTGATCCTGATCCCGATGATGCTGTCGCCGGCGGTGGTCGGCAACTTCTGGGCCTTCATCTACCAGCCGCAGATCGGCCTGTTCAACTACGCCGTGAGCTTCTTCACCGGCATCCCGCCGTCGAGCTTCGAGATGCTGGGCTCGGTGGCGCTGTCGCCATGGGCGATCGTGATCGTCGACACCTGGATGTGGACGCCCTACGTGATGCTGATCTGCCTGGCCGGGCTGCGCAGCATTCCCGACTACATCTACGAGGCCGCCGAGGTCGATCGCGCCTCCGCGTGGCGCCAGTTCTGGAGCATCACCTTGCCGATGGTGCTGCCGTTCATCATGCTCGCGGTGCTGTTCCGCGGCATCGAGAACTTCAAGATGTTCGACCTGGTGAACCTGCTGACCAACGGTGGGCCGGGTTCGACCACCGAGGTCGTCTCGATCACGTTGAAGCGCGAGGCCTTCGAGAAATGGCGCACCGGCTACTCGTCGGCGCTGGCGATCATCCTGTTCGTCGCGGTGTTCGGCCTGGCGAACATCTATGTCAAGGCCCTCAACGCGGTGAAGAACCGCTGACGCCATGAGACTCGGACTCAGCACCGCGCATTCGGTCGTCGAGCCGACACCGCTCGCGAAGCGCATCGCGATGCTCGTCGTCGTGCTGTACGCGCTCGTCACGATCGTGCCGCTGGGCTGGATCCTCTTGACCAGCATCAAGAGCCCGCCGGACTCGATCAGCTACCCGCCGAAGGTCGTGTTCGAACCGTCGATCGAAGGCTACTGCAACCTGTTCACGACGCGCTCGCGCCAGACCGAGGAGTACATCAAGAGCCTGCCGCCGGCCGACAACGCCTGCGAGCGCAACGCGCGACGCAACAGCATGGTGGTGGTCAGCCGGTCGAACTACGTCCCGCGCTTCCTCAACTCTTTGATCATCGCGTTCGGCTCGACCGCCCTGTCGGTGAGCCTCGGCGTGATGGCGGCGTACGCGTTCAGCCGCTTCAAGGTGCCGGGCAAGGACGACCTGATGTTCTTCATCCTGTCGACCCGGATGATGCCGCCGATCGCGGTGGCGATCCCGATCTACCTGATGTACCGCGAGCTCGGGCTGTCGGACACCAAGCTCGGCATGATCCTGCTGTACAGCGCGGTCAACGTCTCGCTCGCGGTCTGGCTGCTGAAGGGCTTCATCGACGAGATCCCGCGCGAGTACGAGGAGGCCGCGATGGTCGACGGCTATACGCGGCTGCAAGCGTTCCGCAAGGTCGTGCTGCCGCAGGCCGCGACCGGCATCGTCGCCACCGCGATCTTCTGCCTGATCTTCGCGTGGAACGAATACGCGTTCGCGGTGCTGCTGACCAGCGGCGAAGCGCAGACGGCGCCGCCGTTCATCCCGATCATCATCGGCGAAGGCGGCCAGGACTGGCCAGCGGTGGCCGCCGGAACGACGCTGTTCCTGATCCCGATCCTGATCTTCACGGTGCTGCTGCGCAAGCACCTGCTGCGCGGCATCACCTTCGGAGCGGTGCGCAAATGAAGCCCTGGCCCAAGTGGTTGAAGCGCGGCCCGCTCGAGATGGCCGCCTGCATCGTCATCGCACTCGGCATCTTCATGATGCTGCAACCGTTCGCGCTGGTGCTCTACACGTGGTCGTTCGTCACCACGCTGGCCGGCGTCGCGATGTTCACGATCGTCTCGAAGTTTCCGAAGTAGGGCGCCAGGATGAAACCCGGTGGATTGAGCCGTGAAAGTGGGGCCGCTTGCGGCCCGATGCGGTCGTTCGCAAGCGAGCGAGCGCCCTTTGACGGTCGGCGCGAGCCGAGAGAGTCGGGTGGACAACTCCGCTCATGTCCCCCGGAACGGGCTGCGCCCGTCCCTCCTCCTTTACTTCGCTGCGTTGCCCACCCGACTCTCTCGGCAGCAGACCGAGGTGTTGTGCGCCGGTCGTCGGCCCGCACCGTGGAGCAGATCGGGCCGGTGGGGCGTGCTGCGGAGCGAAGTAAAGGAGGAGGGGTTGGCCGCAGGCCGGCCCCGGGGGACATGAGCGCAGCAGCATGCCCCGCCGGTCCGATCCCGCGCCAATACGTGCACGGTGGACATTCGCGAACGGCGGCACGGGGCTACAAGCCGACAGCCCAGACAATCGCACCGTTTCCTGCGTCGCGGGTGGCGCGCAGCGCACTGGACCACTGAGATGGCCGAGATCCGCGTCGAGCAGCTGCACAAGGCCTTCGCCGACTTCGTCGCGGTGAAGGACTCGACCTTCACCGTGCGCGACGGCGAGTTCTTCTGCCTGCTCGGGCCCTCGGGCTGCGGCAAGACGACGACGCTGCGGATGATCGCCGGCCTCGAGCTGCCGACCGCGGGCCGGATCTTCCTGGGCAACGAGGACGTGACCTTCAAGCGCGCGTCGCAGCGCGACATCGCGTTCGTGTTCCAGCTGTTCGCGCTGTACCCGCACCTGAACGTGCGTCGCAACATCGCGTTCCCGCTGGTGTCGCAGGGCATGCTGCGCAGCGAGATCGATCGGCGCGTCGCCGAGGCCGCGCGCATCCTGCGCATCGCGCACCTGCTGGACAGTTCGGTGTCGGGCCTGTCCAGCGGCGACCGCCAGCGCGTCGCGCTCGGCCGCGCGATCGTGCGCGAGCCGCTCGCGTTCATGATGGACGAGCCGCTCGGCGCGCTCGACTCCGAATTCCGCGAGCTGATGTGCGGCGAGCTGCGCGGCCTGCACGATCGGCTGAAGGCGACGACCGTCTACGTCACGCACGACCAGATGGAGGCGATGGCAATGGCCGACACGATCGCGATCATGAACCGCGGCGTGATCGAGCAGCTCGGCGCGCCGCAGGAGGTCTACGACCGACCGGCCTCGGTGTTCGTCGCCGACTTCATCGGCGCGCCGGCGATGAACTTCATCCCGTTCGCCGGCAGCTATGCGGCCGGGGCGCGCCAGGTCTCGATCGGCGGCGCCGCGGTCGGCGTGCTGCCGCTGGCCGAGGGCGTGACCGAGCGCGCGCTGCTGTGCGGCGTGCGCCCGGAGCATGTGCGCTTCGACGACGCGTCGGCGCTGCGCGCCGAGGTCGTCGGCACCGAATACCTCGGCCACAGCCAGATCGTCACGCTGACGACCGCGGTCGGCTCGACCTTGCGCGCCAAAGTCGACGTGCAGGTCGGCGCCCAGCGCGGCGATCGGGTCGGCCTGGCCTTCGACGCGCGCGCGGTGTCGCTGTTCGACGAACCCAGCGGGCGCGCGCTCGCGCTCGATCGCGAGGCCGCCCATGGCTGATCTGCGCCTGGCCGGCGTCGCCAAGCGCTTCGGCGACGTGCAGGCCGTCGACGGCCTGTCGCTGGACGTCGCCAGCGGCGAGTTCATCGTGCTGCTCGGCCCGAGCGGCGCGGGCAAGACGACGACGTTGCGCCTGGTGGCGGGCCTCGAGACGCCGGACCAAGGCAGCGTCCACATTGGCGGCCACGACGTGACGGCCACCGCGCCGGCGCTGCGCGACGTGACCTTCGTGTTCCAGCAGTATTCGCTGTACCCGCACCTGAGCGTGTTCGACAACCTGGCGTTCCCGCTGCGTTCGCCGCTGCGGCGCATCCCCGAGGCGCAGGTGCGCGAGAAGGTGCACGAGGTCGCGCGGCTGCTGCGCATCGACGACAAGCTCGCCAACCCGGCGACCAAACTGTCCGGCGGGCAGATGCAGCGCGTCGCGATCGGCCGGGCGCTGGTGCGCGACCCCGCGGTGACCTTGATGGACGAACCGCTGTCCTCGCTCGACGCGAAGCTGCGCAACGACCTGCGCCTCGAGCTCAAGCGCATCCAGCAGGACCTGGGCGCGACGATGCTGTACGTCACCCACGACCAGACCGAGGCGCTGACCCTGGCCACGCGCATCGGCGTGCTCGACCACGGCCACCTGGCGCAGGTCGGCACGCCGCGCGAGGTCTACGAGAACCCGCAGACCAGCGCGGTCGCGGCGCGCCTGGGCTCGCCGCGCATCAACCTCGTGCCGCGCGCGGCGCTGCTCGACCTGCCAGCGCCGCCCGGCGCGGCGACGCTGGGCGTGCGCGCCGAGAACCTGCATGTGCGCGCCGACGGCGCGTCGCAGGGGTTGAGCGCGCAGGTGCGGCGCATCGAGATCCTCAGCGACCAACGCCTCGTGCACCTGGCGCTGGGCGACGGTGCGCACGAGCTGGTCAGCGCGGCACCCGGGGCCGGCAGCGTCGAGCCCGGCAGTCAGGTCCGGATCGAACTGGGCCGGCCCCTGTGGTTCGATGCGGCGGGCGTCCGCATCAGGGCCTGAACCGGAGACCCGACATGACGATGCACATCGAAATGATCCGCGCCGCGACGCAGACCCTGATCGACCACGTCGACGAACTGACCGCGCTCGACCAGGCGATCGGCGACGGCGACCACGGTCTGAACATGCGGCGCGGCGCGCAGGCGATTCAGGCCAAGCTGCCGGAGTGGCAGGGCAAGACCCTGAACGAGACGCTGAAGGCGATGGGCCTGACCTGCATGGGCACGATCGGCGGCTCGTCGGGCCCGGTGTTCGGCACCTTGCTGGTCACGCTCGCGAGCGAGCTGCCGCCGCAACCGCAGGCCGCTGATTTGTCGAAGGCGCTGGCCGCCGGCATCGCGGCGCTGACGCGGCTGGGCAAGGCCGAGGTCGGCCAGAAGACCTTGCTCGACGTGCTCGACCCGTTGCAGCGACTGCTCGGCGAGCCGGATGCGGCGGGCCGCGGCGACCTCGTCGCCCGCACCCGCCAGTGCGCGCTCGATGCAGCCCAGGCCACCGCAGCGATGGACGCGGCGCGCGGCCGCGCGTCGTTCCTCGGCGACCGTGCACTCGGCCACGTCGACCCGGGCTCGCGCTCGATGGCATTGATCGTCGGCTCGATCTGTGACAGCCTGGGCGCGGCCTGATCGTTTCATCTTTCCCTTGCTGCGAGTCGCCATGAAGAAACTCATCAACCACACCGACACCGTGCTCGCCGAGTCGCTCGACGGCTTCGCCGCCGCGCACGCCGACATCGTCACGCTGGGCAGCGAGCGCGAGTTCGTGCGCCGGCGCGTCACGAAGCCCGGCAAGGTCGCGCTGATCTCGGGCGGCGGCTCCGGACACGAGCCGCTGCATGCCGGGTTCGTCGGCCACGGCATGCTCGACGCGGCCTGCCCGGGGCAGGTGTTCACGTCGCCGACGCCGAACCAGATGCTCGCCGCGGCCGAGTCGGTCGACACCGGTGCCGGCGTGCTGTTCATCGTCAAGAACTACTCCGGCGACATGATGAATTTCCAGATGGCCGCCGAGATGCTCGATCGCGACAACGCGACCGTGATCGTCAACGACGACGTCGCGGTCGAGAACTCGACCTATACGACCGGGCGGCGCGGCGTCGCCGGCACCCTGATCGTCGAGAAGATCGTCGGCGCCGCCGCCGAGCGCGGCGCAAGCCTGGCGGACTGCAAGGCGCTGGGCGACGCGGTCAACAAGGCGACCGCGTCGATGGGCGTGGCGCTCACGTCGTGCACCGTGCCGGCGGCCGGCAAGCCGACCTTCCAGATCGGCGTCGACGAGATGGAGATGGGCGTGGGCATCCACGGCGAGCCGGGCCGGCGCCGCGTCAGGCTCACGAGCGCCGACGAGATCGCCGCCGAACTGACCGGCGCGATCCTGAAGGACCTGGCCTTGCCGCGCGGCCAGGAAGCGATCCTGCTCGTCAACGGCTTCGGCGGCACGCCGCTGCTCGAGCTCTACGTGATGGTCACCGCGGGGCTGAAGGTGCTGCAGGGCGCGGGCGGCAAGGGCGTGCGGCACC
>Ga0207658_10002088_pt1 | contig 14860 bp, 9 predicted proteins | sample KBSS33metaG_FD_184322 | JGI IMG/M metagenome (GOLD analysis project Ga0207658, IMG submission 184322) | Switchgrass rhizosphere microbial communities from Kellogg Biological Station, Michigan, USA - KBS S3-3 metaG (SPAdes) (version 2) | ecosystem: Host-associated > Plants > Roots > Rhizosphere >...
GCTGCTGCTGGCGGCGGGCTCTGCCATGGCCGGATTCTCCGGACCGGCTGCGGCGTCCGCGGCCGGGGCGCGCTGGACGCCCGAGCGGGCCAACAGCTGGTACCAGGGGCAGGGCTGGCTGGTCGGCGGAAACTACATCACCTCCACCGCGGTCAACCAGCTCGAGATGTTCCAGGCCGGCACCTACGACCCCGGGCGCATCAAGGCCGAACTCGGCGCCGCCCGCTGGTTCGGCTTCAACACGGTTCGCGTGTTCCTGCACGATCTGCTGTGGGCGCAGGACCCGCAGGGCTTCGCGCAGCGGCTGTCGCAATTCGTCAGCATCGCCGCGAGCAACGGCATCAAACCGCTGTTCGTGTTCTTCGACTCGTGCTGGGACCCGCATCCGAAACTCGGCGTGCAGCGAGCCCCGACCCCTGGGGTGCACAACTCGGGCTGGGTGCAGAGCCCGGGCGCAGACCGGATCGCCGATCCGAATTACCGTGGGGTACTGCAGAATTACGTCACCGGCGTGATCAATCTGTTCCGCAATGACAACCGCGTACTAGGCTGGGACCTATGGAACGAGCCTGACAACCCGGCCGCTGTCTACCGCAAGGTCGAACGCAGCGACAAGATGAAAGTCGTTGCCGATCTGCTCCCTCAGGTGTTCGCGTGGGCGCGTTCCATCGACCCCACACAGCCGCTGACAAGTGGTGTGTGGCAAGGAAGTTGGGCCGATCCGGCCCGGCGCAGCGCCATCGCATCGATCCAGCTGGACAACTCGGACATCATCTCGTTCCACAGCTACGCCGAGCCGGCCGGCTTCTCGGCCCGGATCGATGAGCTTGCCCCGCTCGGCCGGCCCATCATCTGCACGGAGTACCTCGCCCGCAGCCAGGGCAGCACGGTCGAAGGCATTCTGCCAATAGCCAAGCAGCGCAACGTCGGTGCGTACAGCTGGGGGCTCGTGGCGGGCAAGACCCAGACGTACTTCCCGTGGGATTCATGGGACCACCCGTCCCCGGCGGAGCCGAAGGTCTGGTTCAGCGATCTGCTGTACCCCAACGGGCGGGCCTTCCGTGACAGTGAGGTCCTCACGGTCCGCAAGCTGACCGGAACAGCCGGCCAGACCTAGCGCACCGCGTCAGTGCGCGAGCAGCAGGATCAGCTGCGCCTGCAGCTCGCCGAAGAGGAAACCGAGGGCGGCACCGAGCACGACGACGATCCATTCGTCATCCTTGAACGCCGGGCGCAGCAGGTTCTCGAACGACAATGAGTCCAGCAGCATCATCTTCGTGACCATGACGTTCTCCAGATCGAGGCGGTCCCGCATGTATCCCTCGATGTAGGTGGAGGTTTCGGGCAGCTTCTCGATGATCGAATCGGTGATCTGCTTTTTCATGTCCACGTACTGGCGGCCGCCGACGGACTTGATGATCTTTCCGGTGAAGCCCATCTGTGTGTCGATGGTCGCGCTGATCTCGGTGGAGATCATGTCGAAGAACCGGTCCGACGACGGGCCGTTCAGCATGCTCTCCATGATGGCCTGGGGCGTGAAGATCTCCCGGGCCATCAGCGCCGCGTAACCCTCGACGACCTGCTTGCGCTCCCGCTGGAAGACGCCCTGCCATTTGATGCCGAGGAAGACGTTCTTGCGCTCCAACGGACGGAAAATCATCTGCAGCGCAACGTAGTCGGTGAGACCACCGGTCAGCAGGCCGAACAGCGGCAGTGACCAGTGCCAGTTCGTGATACCGAACACCACGGCCTGCACCAGGCCGATCAGGAAGCCGAAAAGCAGGCCGGACATGATGAGGAATTTGAACGCCGGCTTGCCGATGTCCTGGAAGACCGTGTTGAGCGTGACCTTGTCGCGCACCAGGTTGGTGACGACCATGTGTTTGATGTCGAAGATCTGGTCGACCTGGCCGCGCAGCTTGTCGAACATCGCGGCCATGGCCGTCGGGATGCGCTTCTCGACGTTCTTGACCACGACATCTTTGATCTGGTCTGGCGTCGCGCGCCAGATCTGCGGCTGGAACGACATCATGATGGTGTCGACCATTTCCGCGGAGGTCTGCCGCAGTGGTTCGGCGAGCTCTTTGACCAGTTCGTCCGGATCGATCTTGTCGAACATCTCCTCGGGTTTGAGGATCTCCGACGTCAGCGAATCTACTGCCACCGCAGCCATTTTCGGCGCGCGCTTGGGGATCTGACCCTGCCAGCCGAGGTACGGCGGAATGCCTTTGAATTCGACGGGGTAGAACATCATCTTCAGGGCCATGATCTTGGTGATCCAGCCGACGAACGCGGCGCCCAACGGGATGGTGATGTAGACCCACCAGGGGTAGGCGAACGCATTCGCCATGAGATTCTCCACCTGGCTGTCTCCCATCAGTCGCGTCCAGTGAATAGCTGGACTACGTTAACCGGCAACCACGTGCGAGAAGACTAACGGGCACGTCAGATCCGCGGGCGCGGGATCGCGTATTTTGTTAACCCCGCTCGAACCGCCTGATGATTGGGTATTGCGCGCGGAAATTCCATGCCGCAGCCGCCCGATGTCCCGCCGCGGAGCGCGGCGAAACAGCGGACGATTTCGGGTGGCGGCTACAGGTCGAAGACGGTCGATCCGTTTGCGGTGGAGTAGTCGATGTAGATCCGGTTGTGCAGGAACGGCATTGCGCCGGTGTTCATCAATTCGGCGTTGTAGGCGTCGGAGGTCACCACCGGTGTGTACGACGACGTGGTCGTGTACGTGTAGAGCAGCGCGCCGTTGCTGTCGTACACCGAGATGACGGTGCCGACGGGCACGGTGCTGCCCATGATGGTCGACGGCAGGGTGCCGGTGACGCCGCCGGAGTCGATCAGCAGATTGATCGGCGTCTTCGACCCGTTGTTGATGCTGACGGAACCGATCACGTTGGGCGAACCCGACGTGGTGACGCGGGCCGGCATCGGGTTGGGGCCGAAGGTCAGCGTCCGGCCGGCTTCGTCGATGTAGATGCCGTTCTTCAGCGCGCCGGGCAGGCCGGTGGTGACCAGGCCGGGTCCTGGGCCCACCGCGTTGGTGCCGACGCCCAGGACCCCCGCGACGCCGTTGTTCTGCAGGAACGTGGCGAAGGCGGCCTGCTGCGCAGGGTCGGTGATGACGTCGACCGAGACAGGCGCGGTGACGATGCCGCTGCCGAAGTTCACGGTCGTGTTGTAGGTGTTGTAGTTGTAGGTCAGCCCGCCGCTGTAGGCGCCGGTACCACTACCCACCGCATTGCCCAGGCCGGTCTGGCCGACGTTCTTGGCATTGACCACCAGTCCGGACGATCCGGTGTCCACCAGCACCTTGATGCTCGGCGCGCCGTTGATCGAGATGGTGACGATCGGTTCCACGCCCGCGTACATGGACAGTGGAACCGACGCGTAGACCCGGGCGTTGGTCGTGGCGTCGACGATGACGGCCTTGATGGCGGGGTTGGCCGCCCAGTAGCGCGCGGCTTTCAGCGCGGTGACGGCGTTACCGGGCAGCGCCTCGTTCGCCTTCAGTGCAGTCAGGTTCGCCGTGGTCGGGTTGGCCGCGTACGCGTCCATCAGCGTCTGCTGGTTCGCCTGGTACTTGGTGAGGTACGAGGTGGCGATTCCCAGCTGGTACCGCGAATACCACGTGTTCCACCCGGTGCCGAGCAGTGTGCGCGCCTGAGAGATCTCCGTCAGTGCGGTGTTGACGTATTCGTCTGCGGTGGTGGTCTGGCCCGACTGCCACGTCTCTGTGGGCGCCGGCGTGAGAGTCGCTGCGGCGCTGGTCTTTTCGGTGGTGGTGGCGAGCGCGGGCGTGATGCCCAGCAGCTTGCTCACGGTCTTGGTCGTACCGACCACGGACCCGGCCAGGGACTCTTCGGTGGCCAGGGTGGCGGCTCCGAGCGCCTGGCCCACGGCGGCGAGCACCGACAGCAGTCCGGAAATGTTGGCCGGGGCCGTCGGTGACGTGACGCTGCTCAGCGCCTTGGCGGTCGTGTTGGGGATCGAAGTGATTGCGGCCGTGGTGGTTTCGGCTGCGGTGACGGTGATGTGCGGGGTGCTGACAGCTGACAGTTGCGGCGTGGCTGCGGCAGCCGGTGAGCTCGGTGCGTCTTTGGCCGTGGTATCCGTGGCCGGCTGGACTGCGGCGGCTGTCTTCAGCGGGTTCTTCGTCGACGGATTGTTGGTCACCGCCTGGGCGGCGGCCGACGGGAGCTTCGTGACGGTCCCAGCGTTGAGCGCGGTCGCCGATCGGCCGGTGTTGTCGGTCTTGGCGCGGCGATTGCGCGCCGGCTTCGCATCGGTGTCGGTATCGGCGGAGGCATCTGCTGAAGCGTCGGTTGCCGATGCGGGCTTGGTGTCCGACGCCGCCTTGGAGTCCGACGTGTCCGCGGAAGCGGCGGCGTCCTTCTTCTTGTTCTTGGTGTTCTTCTGCGCAGGAGCTTTCTTGGGCTGCGCCGGCGCGGACGACGAGGCGGACTCGGAGTCGGTCGACGGGGCGGCGCTCGCGACTGCCGCGCTACCGAGCAGTGCGGCGCTCACGCCGACGGCGGCCACTCCGGTGCCCAGCCACGTCGATACGGCCAACTTCCGACGTTGCGGGCGACGGTGCGCACCAGCCATTTCGGGTCCTCCATAGTCACGCCGAACGGCCATCGGACCCCGGCACCTCGACCGCTGTTGCGGCATTACCGCACTGCAGTCTGGCAGACGGGTGTCGTGCCGCAGTACAGACAGAAAATTAACAGTTGTGAACGACTAGCGCAGCGCTTCTGGCAAAGATTTTTGCCAACATCGTCAATAACCGCAGCGTGGCGAACAATAGGGATCCGACGCCGGTAGGCGGCACCGCCTCACGCCGCTGACGTGCAGCGGGTGAGGGGACTCCGGCAAATCGCCCACGGGTTACCACCCCCGGACGTAAATTTGCCTGGCGCGGTGATTGCGCGTTGCGGGGCGGCACTTTCCAAAGGGGGGCGTTGGTGGCTCGACAAACCGGCCGACTCGGCTGCAGGGCACTGCACCGGGTGTTGACCGTGTTGATTCCGCTGGCGGTGGTCTGCGCATATGCCGCGCAGCTGACACAGCCGGTGACCCACACCGCGGTGACGCCGACCGCCGAGATCGTCTCGGCTCCGTCGACCATCGGCATGGCTGACTCCAGCCTGTACGGAATGTCGCAGCAGGACATCGACACCACGCTGGACATGCTGCAGGCGATGGGCGTCCAGGACGTCCGGGTCTACATCCCGTGGGTGTACACGCAGCCGCTGCCCAACCAGTACAACTGGGCGCCGATCGACGACATCATGAACGCGGCGAAGGCGCGCAACATGGGCGTCCTCGCAATGGTCAACAGCACCCCGGTCTGGGCCGGCACCGACGGGAACTTCCCCGGGGCCAAGACGCCCGACCCGGTCGCCTACGCGAACTTCATGACCCAGGTCGCGACCCGCTACGGGAAGACCATCTCGGCCTACGAGGTCTGGAACGAAGTCAACTGCGTCTGCTTCTACGACCCGATCTCGCCGTCGAGCTACGCCGAGCTGTTGAAGGCCGCCTATCCGGCGATCAAGGCCGCCGACCCGACCGCGACGGTCATCGCGGCGGGCCTGGGCAGCGTCTTCACCGTCAACGGAATCACCATGAACCCGGTGGACTACGTGAACGGCATGTACGCCGCGGGCGCCAAAGGCTTCTTCGACGCGCTGGCATTCCATCCGTACCAGGAGACATTGAAGTTCTCCGACGGCGAGGGCGTGCCGCTCTCGCCGCTCACGCAGATCCAGAAGATCTACGACCTCATGGTGGCCAACGGCGACGGAGCCCTCAAAATCTGGATCACCGAATACGGGGTGCCGACCAATAACGTCAGCGAGCACACGCAAGCCGAATTCATCCAGAACCTCATCGAGACCTGGCAGAACATGTCCTTCGGCGGACCTCTCTTCATCTACACGACCCGCGACGACCAGCCGGGCAGTGGCAAGTTCGGCGTCTTCTACGCGGACTGGAGCCCCAAGGAAGCCGCTTTCGTCATCGCACAGGAAATCCTGCGGCTCAACGGTGTCGGGGGTGTCGAAGGCATCGCGGCGCGGATACTGGCGGCGGTGCGGCTCGCGATCGGCGCAGTCGTTGACACCGTCGCCAAGATCGGGCAAGCCGTTGTGAAAGTCGTTGACGCTGCGTGGAATGCGTTCGTCGACGTCACCAAGGCGGTGACCCAAGCGGTCGTCAACACGGTCAAATGGGTGACCAACGCCGTAGTGCAAGGCGTGAAATGGGTGGCGAACACAGCGGTCGACGTGACCAAGGCCGTGGTTGCGGGTATCTCGAATGTCATCCAGAAGATCGGCGACATCATCCGGCCGCCGGCATCGGTCGCCGCGGTGCACCCGACGGCCGCGCTGAAGGCGGTGGCCACTATGAAAGAAGCTGCGGCGGAGCTGAATTCGCCGAAGGTACCTGCCGCGACGAAACTGGAGCCCGCAGCGGGCGTGAAGGTCGCCCCGGTCAAGGAGACTGACGTCAAGGGTGCCGACGGGCAGGGTGCTGTGCACGAACCGGCGAAGGAAACCGCGACCGAGCCCGAGGTGAAGCCGGTGGCCGAGAAGGTCACGGAGCCCAAGAACCCCGCGAGCATCGAGCCTGACGTGAAGACACCCAAGGCGAAGACACCTGAGGTCAAGGATGCTGCCAAGGCAGAGTCCGACGACAAGAAGCCCGCGAGCCAGAAGGACCCAGCGGGGTCGAAGACGGATCAGTCGGATTCCGATACGCCGAAACAGGCGGATGCGCCGATGCGCGGTAAGGGCAAGAAGAGCGGGCAGCACCCGGCCGGCAGCGGCAAGCCGGCGGCCGGCACGGCAGCCGATGACAGTTCGAAGGGTCAATCGCCGCGCGGTGCGGCGCCGAAGTCGAAGCCGGTGGCGAAGGCTGCTGTCACCGGGACGTCGTCGCAGGGTGCCGCACACGACGAGTGAGCACATGCCGGCCAGCGTTTTTTCCGGCTCTGGTTCAGCACCGTGACGCCGTAACCAGGGCACTTGCCGGTAGGTTTCGGCTCACCACGATTCAATCCGGGTGAACCGAAGCAATTGCGTTGAGTCGACCTGCATCTTCGGTAATTGACGTTGCTGTACCCAATTCTGTTGCGTTGACAGCAAACTCGTGACTTCCTAACGTCCGGGCCAAGCTCGATGACGGAACGACACTGGGAGGCAGCTCGTGGCGCAAACGCTTCAGTCGTCTCCGCGCACCTCCGCGGCCTGGGCACGACCCGCTGTGGCGGTCGGCGATTTCATCGTCCTGACCGGTGAGACGTTCGCCGCGATGCTGCGTCCGCCGTATGCCTGGCGCGAACTGATCGAGCAGATCTGGTTCGTCGCGCGGGTCTCCGTCGTACCCACCGTCGTACTGTCGATTCCGTACACGGTGCTGATCGTCTTCACGCTCAACATCGTCCTGATCGAGGTCGGTGCCGGTGACCTGTCGGGTGCCGGTGCGGCGCTGGCCTCGGTGACGCAGGTGGGGCCGGTGGTCACCGCGATCGTCGTGGCCGGCGCCGGCTCGACGGCGATGTGTGCCGATCTCGGCGCGCGGACCATCAGAGAAGAAATCGACGCCATGAAAGTCATTGGCGTCAACCCGATTCCGGCGTTGGTCGTGCCGCGCGTCATCGCTGCGACGTTCGTCGCGGCGATGCTCTATTCCATGGTGGCCGTCGTCGGCCTGGCCGGCAGCTACTTCTTCGTCGTCTACATCCAGCACGTGACGCCCGGGGCGTTCATCGCGGGCATGACCCTGTTGACCGGCCTGCCGCAGGTGATCGTCTCCCTGGTCAAGGCGCTGCTGTTCGGCCTGTCGGCGGGACTGATCGCGTGCTACAAGGGACTTTCGGTCGGTGGCGGCCCGACGGCCGTCGGCAACGCGGTCAACGAGACCGTCGTGTTCTCGTTCATGGCGCTGTTCCTGATCAACATTCTGGCAACCGCGTTCGGCGTGAAAGTGGCGCCATGACAACCGATGTGGATGTCGACCGCACATCGCAGCTCAGCGAACTGGCGGACCAGGCGATCGCGGCGACCCGCCGACTGGGGGAGCAGACGGCGTTCTACGGCAGCGCCCTGGCCGCCACCGCGGACGCCGTCCGCCGCTATCCGGGCGAGGTTCTGCGGCTGATCGCGGTCATGGGCATGGGCACCGGCGCGCTCGCCGTCATCGGCGGCACCGTGGTCATCGTCGGGTTCCTCACCCTGTCCACGGGCGCCCTCATTGCGGTCCAGGGCTACAACACTCTCTCCAACGTCGGCATCGAAGCTCTGACTGGCTTTCTCGGGGCCTTCCTCAACGTGCGCTTCATCGCCCCGGCCACTGCCGGGGTGGCACTCGCCGCCACCATCGGTGCCGGGGCGACAGCGCAACTCGGCGCCATGCGCATCAACGAGGAGATCGACGCCCTGGAAGTGATGGGCATTCGCGTCGTCACGTACCTCGCGGCGACCCGGATCGTCGCCGGTGTGGTGGCCGTCGTCCCGATCTATACCGTCGCGGTGTTGATGTCCTTCCTGGCCACCCGGTTCGGGACCACGATGATCTACGGCCAGTCGCGCGGCGTGTACGACCACTACTTCACGACGTTCCTGCACCCCAATGACCTCGCCTGGTCGTTCTTCGAGGCGCTGGCCATGGCCGCTGCGGTGATGGCGGTGCACACTTACTACGGCTTCACCGCATCCGGCGGACCGGCCGGCGTCGGCGAGGCCGTCGGCCGCGCGGTGCGCACCTCGATCACTGCAGGTGTGTTCATCCTGCTCACCATCACGCTGTCCGTCTACGGGCAGTCCGGCAATTTCCACCTCGCGGGCTGACCCGGATGGCCAAGGGAACCAACGGAACTCGGCGTGAGCAGATCGACCCGATCTGGTGGGCGCCGGTGCTGGTTTTGGCGGTCGTCGCCATGACCGCGATGACGTGGCTGTTCTTTTCCGGGTCGCTGCGGGGATCGGTGCCCCTGACCCTGGTGTCCGACCGGGCCGGCCTGGTGATGGAAGACGGCGCGAAGGTGAAACTCCGGGGCGTGCAGATCGGCGAAGTGGAATCGATCGGTAGCCGCACCGACACTGCGGGTCACGTCCTGTCGACGCTGAAACTGCGGATGTATCCCGGGCCCTTCGCGCAGTTGCCCGCCAACGTCGAAGCGCAGATCAGATCCAGCACCGCGTTCGGCGCCAAGTACGTCGAACTCAACGTGCCCTCGACCGGTCCGGTTGGGGGCCACCTCCGGTCGGGTGCGGTGCTGCAGTCGCGCAATGTGACGGTCGAGGTCAACACCGTGTTCGAGAACCTGCAGTCGGTGGTCCAGGTGATCGACCCGACAAAGCTCAACTCGGTGCTCTCGGCGCTAGCCGAATCGTTGCGGGGCAAGGGCGATGCCATCGGCCGGGCCATCACCGATGCCAATCAAGTACTGCTGGCGGTGAATCCGCGCATGGACACCGTGCGGACGGACTGGCAGTTGTTCGGCCAGACGGCGCAGGCGTATTCGACTGCCGCCCAGGACATCGTGTCCAGCCTGGACTCGTTCTCGACCACCGCAACCACCATCGCCGGGCAGTCGAAGGAACTCGATGGTCTGTTGTTGTCCGCCGTCGGCTTCTCCCAGTCGGGAATCGACACCATCGGAGCCAACCAGACCGCTCTGGTGCGGGCGATGGAGGTGCTCCGACCGACCACCGCGTTGCTCGACAAGTATTCGCCGACGTACCCGTGCCTGTTCCAGGGTGCCCAGTGGTTCCTCGAACACGGTGGCCGATATGCCATGGGTGGCAACGGAAAATCGGTGATCATGGACGCCGCGCTGCTGGCCGGGGCCGATCCCTACCGGTTTCCCGACAACCTGCCCGTCGTCAACGCCAGCGGCGGACCCGGCGGCAAACCGAGCTGCGGGTCGCTGCCCGACGTCAGCAAGAACTTTCCGGTCAAGTATCTGGTTACCGACACCGGTTTCGGTGATGGATTGGATATGCGGCCGAACCCGGGCATCGGTTTCCCCGGTTTCGCCAACTACTTCCCGGTGACCAAGCCGCAGCCGGAACCGCCGCGAATCCGGTACCCGGGTGGTCCGGCCCCCGGGCTGCCGGGAGTCGAGATGGGTGAGCCCCAACCCGCTCCGGGGGCACCGTGAGAAGCCGGAGCCGCGGGACCGCAACCCGCGTCGTGATTTTCACCGTGGTCAGCTTGCTCTTCATGTTCGGGCTGCTGACAGTGTTCGGGCAGTTCCGGTTCGATTCGCGGGCTTCCTACCAGGCGGTGTTCAGCAATGTATCGGGGCTGAAGGGCGGCAACTTCGTTCGCATCGCCGGCGTCGAGGTGGGGAAGGTCAAGAGCCTCACACTGCACAAGGATGGCACCGTCACCATCGACTTCGCGATCGACCGACAACTGACGCTGACTGAAGGCACCACGGCGACCATCCGGTATGAAAACCTGATCGGCGACCGCTACCTGGCGCTCGACGAAGGCCCGGGCTCGGTGCGCAAACTTCCTCCGGGGCAGACGATCCCGTTGTCCAGGACCGCGCCCGCCCTCGACGTGGACGCGCTCATCGGCGGCTTTCGGCCACTGTTCCGCGCGCTCGATCCGGACCAGGTCAACGCGTTGAGCGGTGAGCTGCTTCGCGTGTTCCAGGGCCAGGGCGGCACCATCTCGTCGGTGCTGGCCCAGACCTCTGCACTGACAACAACTCTGGCGGGTCGGGACCAGCTGATCGGTGAGGTGATCACCAACCTAAACACTGTGCTGGGGACGTTCGCCGCTCGTGACACTCAGTTCGCCGACGGCTTGGACAAGTTGTCGCAACTGGTTCAGGGGCTGGCCGACCGCAAATCCGACATCGCCACCGGGGTCGCGAACATCAATACCGCGGCGCGGTCGGTCGCCGACCTGCTGGCCGTGGCCCGCGAGCCGATCAAACAGACTGTGCAGCAGACGGATCGGGTCTCCGAACAGATCATGGCGGACCACGACTACGTCGACGAACTGGTGCGGACGCTGCCCGACGCGTACCAGATTCTCTCGCGCAACGGGCTCTACGGCGACTACTTCGGCTTCTACCTCTGCGACGCACTGCTCAAGCTCAATGGAAAAGGCGGCCAACCCGTGTACGTCAAGGTGGCAGGCCAGGATTCGGGGCGGTGCACACCGAAGTGACGCGCAGCAAGTTGAACATCAAGCCACTGGCCGAACGTAACCGGTTGGCGGTCGGCGCGACCGGTATCGCGCTGATCGTCGCTGTCGTCGTTGCCGCCTTCAGCTACGACAAGATCCCGTTCATCAAAGGGACGTCCGACTATCAGGCGTACTTCGCCGACGCCGGCGGCATCAAGACGGGCAGTGACGTGCGAGTGTCCGGGCTGGGCGTCGGCCGGGTCTCCGGAATTCATCTGGAGGGCGCCAAGGTTCGAGTGGATTTCACGGTGCGTGACGGTGTCGAACTGGGCGACCGCACCGAGGCCGCGATCAAGACCGAGACCGTGCTGGGCACCAAGGTGCTGGAGCTGACACCGCGTGGTGATCGAAACCTGGATGGCCCCATCCCGATTGAACGCACCACCTCGCCTTACGACCTGCCGGCGGCGCTGGGTGACCTGACGACCACCATCAGCGGCCTGGACACCACGCAGCTGTCGTCGGCACTCAAGACGCTGGCACAGACATTCCAGAACACGCCGCCCGACCTGAAGTTGGCGCTGGAGAGCGTGGCGCGGTTCTCCGACACTCTCGGCACCCGCGACGCCAAGCTGCGGCAACTGCTCGCCGATGCGAACAAGGTGACCGCGGTGCTGGCCAAACGCAGCGACCAGATCGCGCGGTTGGTGGTCAATACCGATGCGCTGTTGGGTGAGATTCTCTCGCAACGCAATTCGGTCGAGACGCTGATGGCCAATGTCAGCGCCGCGACGGTGCAGCTTTCCGGTCTGGTCAACGAGAACCGGACGCAACTCAAGCCTGCCGTCGACAAGCTCAACGGAGTACTAGGCATCCTCGACAACCGGAAGAAAGAGCTGCAGCGCACGCTGTACCTGCTGCGCCGCTACGCCATGTCGTTCGGCGAAGTGCTCGGCGCCGGCCCGTTCTTCAAGGCGTCACTGGTCAACCTGTTCCCCGGACAGTTCGATCAGCCATTCGTCGACGCGGCGTTCTCCGATCTGGGACTGGACCCGAACGTCCTGCTGCCATCGCAGCTGACCGAGCCCGGCGCCGGGCAGCCCGGTACCCCGCCGCTGCCGTCGCCGTATCCCCGCACGGGCCAGGGCGGACCGCCGAATCTGACGCTGCCCGACGCGATCACCGGCAATCCCGGAGACCCGCGTTATCCCTATCGCGAGCCACTGCCCGCGCCGCCGCCAGGTGGGCCGGCACCCGGGCCGCCGGCCCTGGCCCCGGCCCCTGGCGAGGTGCCCGCGCCGACGGTCCCGCCCCCGACGCCGCTACCGCCGTCGAACAACTCGCCCAGCGGTTCACCGGGCGTGGTGTCCGATCCTGTTTCGCCCGTGGGAGGGAGGTGACCATGGCTGGCCCCGAACCCACAGCACGCCCGGGGCGCCGCGGGGTGTGGCGTGTTGCCATCGCGCTCAGCCTGGTGGTCACCCTCGCGGTTGCGGTCACCGGACTGGCCCGCTCCTGGTGGATCACCGCCGCACGGAGCACCTACGTCGCGTACTTCGCGAACACCAACGGCCTGTACACCGGCGACGACATCAGGATTCTGGGCGTCACCGTCGGCACGGTCGAGAAGATCGAACCGCAGCCGCACGCCGCCAGGGTGATTTTCTCGGTGGACTCGCAATATGCGCTGCCCGCCGACGTCCGTGCCGCGATCCTGTCGCCGTCACTGGTCAGTGCGCGGGCAATCCAGCTGGTGCCCGCCTACACCAGCGGCCCCAAACTGGCCGTGGGCTCCACCATCGCACTCGACCGCACCGTGGTGCCGGTGGAGTGGGACGACTTCCGCCAGCAACTCGAGAAGCTGACCGACTCGCTGCAGCCGACCCGCCCCGACGGCCCCAGTGCCGTAGGCGAATTCATCAACAGTGCCGCTGACAACCTACGCGGTCAGGGCGACACCGCACACGACACCATCATCAAACTGTCCCGCGCGATGTCGGCGCTGGGCGACCACAGCACCGACATCTTCAGTACTGTCCGAAACTTGCAGATGCTCGTGTCTGCGCTGTCGTCGAGCAGCGATCTGCTCGCGTCCTTCAACACCAACATGGCGTCCATCACGACCGCCTTGTCGAGCACGCCGAACAACATCGCCGACGCGACACGCAACCTGGATACCGCGGTCAAGGAGCTACGCGGCTTCATCGCCGAGAATCGCGAAGGCCTCGGTACCACCTTCGACCATCTGGGCGCGATCACCACAGCGCTCAACGACAGCCGCACGGACCTCAAACAGGTCCTGCACATCACGCCGACGGTGTTCCAGAACTTCACCAACATCTACGACCCCGCGCAGAGCGCGATCACCGGCATCCTGGCGCCGGTCAACTTCGCCGACACAGTGCAATTCCTCTGCGGTGCAATCCAGTCCGCCGCGCGGCAAGGCTTCGAGCAATCCGCCAAGTTGTGCGTGCAGTACCTCGCCCCGATCATCAAGAACCGGCAGTACAACTTCCTGCCGATCGGTGGCAATCCGTTCGTCGGTGCCACGGCCCGGCCGAACGAGGTCACCTACAGCGAGCCGCGACTGCGGCCCGGTGGCGGCCCGCCGGCGCAGGATGCTCCGGCGCCGAGCCCGCTGCCGGCAGAAGCACCCGCGGCGACCCCGACCGACCCGAGCCAGGGACTGGCCGGCCTCATGGTCCCGCCGCAAGGGACGCAGCCATGAAGCGCCTCGTGACCGCGACGCTCATCATCGTCAGCGGGCTGGCGCTGCCGGGATGCCAATGGCGAGGCCTCAATTCGCTGACGCTGCCCGGCACAGTCGGTGACGGCCCGGGCTCGTACGTGATTCAAGCGCAGCTGCCTGATGTCGTGGTGATCCAGCAGAACACGCGGGTACGCGTCGGCGACGTCAACGTCGGCAACGTCACCAAGATCGAGGTGCAGGACTGGCATGCGCTGGTGACCATGCGGATCAACGGCGACGTTCATCTGCCCGCCAACAGCACCGCCAAGGTCGGGCAGACGAGTCTGCTGGGGTCGATGCACATCGAGCTCAGCCCACCGACAAGCGAAGCGCCGCAGGGAGAGCTGACCAACGGCGCGGTGATCCCGCTGTCGCGGGCGGCGACGTATCCCACCACCGAGCAGGCTCTCGCGTCGGCGTCGATCCTGCTGAACGGTGGTGGCCTGGCGCAACTGCAGGAGATCAACCAGACCTTCGCGAAAGCCCTGGCCGGGCGGGAAAACGACATGCGCAGCCTGCTGACCCAGCTCGACACGTTCATCTCGCGGCTCAACGCGCAGACCGACGACATCATCTCCGCCACAGAACATTTGAACTCCCTCGTCGGGCAGGTCGCGGCAAACCAGCACACCGTCGACAAGGCGCTGACCACCATCCCGCAGGCCCTGGCCGTGCTGGCCGAGCAGCGCGCGAAGCTGGCCGACGCGATCGACGCCGTCGGACGGTTCAGCGCTGTCGCGTCGTCGACGGTCAAGCAGACCAAGGAGAGCCTCGTCGCCAACCTGCGGAGCATGGTTCCCGTGCTGCGGTCGCTCGCTGATGCGGGACCGGCCCTGACCAAGGGCCTGGATTTCCTGTCGACCTACCCGTGGGTGAAAAGCAATCTTGGCAACTGGTTTCGGGGTGACTTCGCCAACATCACGATGGTCATCGACCTGACGCTGAGCC
>Ga0207658_10002104_pt1 | contig 14808 bp, 12 predicted proteins | sample KBSS33metaG_FD_184322 | JGI IMG/M metagenome (GOLD analysis project Ga0207658, IMG submission 184322) | Switchgrass rhizosphere microbial communities from Kellogg Biological Station, Michigan, USA - KBS S3-3 metaG (SPAdes) (version 2) | ecosystem: Host-associated > Plants > Roots > Rhizosphere...
GCCGAACTTATACGTCAGCCCCACACCAAACATGCGCGGCTCGGAATAGACGTCGGCCGCTGTTCCAAGACCGCTCTTGTAAGCCAAATCCGACGTTGCGATTCTATATTCCTTGTTTGTAACGTTTGTGGCGAAGACTCGCAGATCTACCGGCGAACCTCCGACATGCTCCCAGCTCGCATTCAGATTCAATACGCTATAACCGGGCTCTATTTGATGGGCGGCGTAGTAGGAGCGCGGCCCCAAAGACACTGATGACTGGTGATAAAAGTCAGCCCCCAGCGTGATTTTCCCGATATTCTCGTCCAGTGGCAGCCTATATGCGAAATCGACCGTCACCGTATTCATCGGCGTATCAAGGAACCGACTAAGCGTACAGAAGCCAAAGATCGCGTTAGCCTGACCATTGCAGGCTCCTGTTGGCCCAAAAAGATCCTGATGGCCGCGCTTGTACTTTGCGTCCGTGTAGGCGCCGCTGACCCCGAGCGTCAGCCCTGCTAGAGGCTCCAAGGTCAATTCGTATTCCACACCCTGAACAGTTCCGTCCGCGATGTTGGTGATGTTTGTCGTGGTAGCGCCATTGAAGATGTAACTTACAGCTTTCTGAATGGCCTTATAACTGTCGTGATAAGCAGCGACATTGAGCCTCGTGGGCATGCCACCGATGTTGAAGTCTGTTTTCACGCCGATTTCGAATTCGGAATTGCGTTCAGGCCCGTACAGGAGGGCGCTAGGGTCCACCGTCGTGTTAACACCACCGGGGCGATAGCCTTTCTTGTACGAGCCATAGAATAGAGTCCGGCCCCGTTGATAGGAAACGCCGGCCTCGTAGGTAGTGGCATGTTCGGTGAATGAGGTGGTGATGCACCGGGCCGTTCCGTAATTGAGGCAAACGCCGACGGGCCGGTTGGGATCTTTGTTGCTCACATTCGGGTCTGCAATATACTGATAAGTCACGCTCCGCGTGCTGTTCGTATCTTTGGTATAGCGGATTCCGCCGTTGATCTTCAATCCTTCAGCAATGCTAGATAAGTCAACCTCGCCATTGGCATACGCGGCGCGACTCTTCGTATGGGCCAAGAGTACGCTAGCGCGCTGCACCCGGGCGATCTGAACAATGTAGGAGCGCTCTTGCGGCCCAGTGGGCTTCTGATCATCAGCGTACAAGCCGAGGGTGTAGTCGAAGATGCCCGACTTACCATGCAACTGCAACTCATCACTGAGCTGCGTTTGGTCCAATGTCGGTGCCCAATGGTTGGGTGAATCGACCATCGGCACGCCGCTTCCGTCGATATCAATCCCATCCCAGGTGACGTAAGTCAGGTAACCCAAGATATTTTTGATTTCAATGTTCTCTGCAGGTCGAATGGTGGTCGTATTGATGAAGGTGTCCGACTTACGGTAGGAGCGCATGCCGCCATCGGGGCCATAAGCGCGCAGGCCATTTTTCACGGTGCGCACGCCATTCGCCTGCTGCAATGCAAAATCGGCTCGCAGTTGGGCGAGGGTTGCGTCTCTAAAGGCGGGCCCGAACGCCCCCAAAATTGTGCTAATCTGCGAATTTTCCTCCAGCGCTCCGAAAACTGCCCCGGTGCCGTTCGTCTTCAACCGGGAATATTGGTAAACCGTGTAGTTTTCCAGCCAGTCAGCGGGCGTGAAAAGGGCGCTCAGGCGGTAGCTCGCGGAGTCCTCGTTGTCCGCGTCGCGACCAGTGACCAGATTTTTGGTATAGCCGTCGCGCTTGATCACGTTGACGGCGGCGCGCACCGAGAAGACATCTGGCGTAATCGGGACCGTCACGCCGCCGGTGACGGCGCGAAGATTATGATTGCCCAGACGGACCTCGACATTGCCGGCGAAGTCGCTGCCCGGCCTGCGCGGCTGAAGCAGCAGCGCGCCACCATTGGTGACCCGGCCGAACCGCACGCCCTGCGGTCCGCGCAACACCTGCAGGTTCTCCAGATCGTAGAACTGACCGCGCGTCAGGCTGTTGAGGGGCACCTCCGCCAAGTAGGGCACGACAGATGGGAATAGCGAATTGTATTCTGGGGTCTGGCCACGGATGTTCAGGGTTATCTGGTCGCGGTTCGGTGTCGTGACCGAGACGTGCAGGCCCGGCGCCAGCTGGCCAAGGCGCTCAGGCGAAAATGTCCCGGCGGCGGCGATCTTGTCTTGTGAGACCACCGACACGGCAAGCGGCGTTGTCTGGAGATTTTCCGCGGTCCGCCTGGCCGTTACGACAATCTCCTCCAGAGCGCGGCCGCCGCTTGGTGTTGTGGAGCTAGTTTGCGCCATCACGTTCGAGCTCGACACCAGCGCAGCTATCGCAACAGTTGCCAGCAAACAGGTTTTATTTATGTAATTCACGTATTCCCCCCTTGGACCGTCGCCTTGGACAGCGATTGCATTCGACCAGGATATTGGTCAGCCCAAAATCGCCGTCAAAAACTTTATGTGGACGGCTTGTCCATCGGCGCCAGAGACTCGGGTAAGGCTGCCGGCCAAAGCCGCACCTTGCGAGCGCAAATTGTGGGCTGGCAGTCCACCCCCCATGCTCTACACACATTGCAAGGGACCACGGTCCGCTTCTAAATTCGCGCAGGCTTGCGCTCGCCCTTCACCTTCAGCTTCGCGGCGCAGCGGCGGCGGAGAACGCTTCAAGAATGAATCGGCGAACGAAAAAGGCGATGGCCACAGCCTTGAACATCGACGACCTGGCCGCGATCGCCAAGCGCCGCTTGCCCGCCGGCCTTTACGAGTTCATCGATCGCGGCGCCGAGGACGAGGTGACGATGCGGGAGAACGCCGCCAGCATCAAACGCGTTTTCATCCGCCAGCGGGTCGGGGTGGATGTCTCGAAGCGCGACGTCTCGACCACGGTGTTCGGCGTACGGCAGAGCATGCCCCTGGCCATAGGAGTCACGGGGCTTTCCGGCATGCTCGCCTACGACGGCGAGCGCAGCCTTGCGCGGGCCGCGGCCGCGGCGCGCGTGCCCTACACCATCGGCACGTCCAACTTCGCCTCGCTGGCCGATCTGAAGCCCATCTGCGGCGACCTGTTGTGGCGCCAGATCTACCCCCCCAAGCGCCGGGAGTTGATGGATCATCACCTCGCCGTGACGCGCGCCGCCGGCGTAAGGGTCATCGTCGTCACGATGGATTCGGCGGTAGCGGGAAATCGCGAATACATGCGGCGCAACGGCTTCATGCCGGGTTTCACCAACGCCCGCACCTGGCGCGAGGTCATGGCTGCGCCGCACTGGATGTTCGGCACCTGGTTCCGCTACATGCTGGACGGCGGACTGCCGCAGATCGCCGACATGCCGGAAGGCGAGCGTCAGTTCTTCAAGAACCCGACGCCGCATGCGCACGCGGAAGGCTTCACCTGGGACGATGTCCGCGAGCTGCGCCGTAAGTGGAGCGACGTTTTGGTCCTAAAGGGCATCTCCGCGGTCGAGGACGCCCGGACCGCCGCCGATTGCGGGGTCGACGGGCTGATCGTATCGAACCATGGGGGCCGCAGCCTGGACGGTTGCGTGCCGTCGATGGCCGCCTTGCCGAGGATTGTCGACGCGGTGGCGCCGAAGGTGACGGTCATGGTGGACGGCGGCTTCAAGCGCGGATCCGACATATTGAAGGCGATCGCCATGGGAGCCTCGAGCGTGATGATCGGCCGGGCCACCGTCTTCGGGCTTGCCGCGGGCGGTGAGGCGGGCGTCGCCCGGGCCCTGGAGATTTTTCGCGAGGAGCTTCGCCGAGCGCTCGCGCTGGTGGGCCGGCGCAATCTCGCCGAGCTTAGCCGAGACGATCTGGAGTTCTGACGGCGCGCGAGCGCCCCTAGGCGGGGTAAATGCGTCGGCGCTTGGCGAAGTACGTGAGCAAGGCGCTCGATCCGGTCGAGCCTAAGGCGCCGCGAAGCGAAACGGGCCACGATCAAACACGACTCGTTCACCGTTGGCCATGACCTGAAACCGCGCGCCCTCAACCATTCGCCAGATCAGCGCTATGCCTTGGCCCTTGTCGGGCCGGAGCAGGTCAGGCTCGAGCAAACTGGGCTCCTTAGAATCGTCTTCGCAACTGACTGGTCGCTCAGCATTGAACCTGTAGGGCGGAGCGGCCCCCGCCTGGCGGCGGCTACCGTCCTGCTGAGGTGTGCCAGTCGTTGGTATCCGATCCACTTAGCCTCGCGTGGCGCTGGCTTTTACGTTCGACCTGGACCTACACCGTTCGCTGCATCAAGCTTCCCGGCCGGCAGACTGTCGAGCGCATCCTCGGGACCGCGGCATTGGACGGCGAGACCACAACTGGGGTCTCGCCCTAACCCATTGCGCCTATTAAATTCGCGTAGATGGGTGCGATGCCTTAGCCGCCGCTGGGTCGCTGTCTAGGAGGAACGAATGCCCAGGTTCTCTGCAGAGTTGATAGCGCGACAGGTCGAGGAGGAGGCGGTCCGAGATTCCTACCCGACCGGCTTCCCCACTCTGCCGGAGGTTCCGGGCGGACGATATACGGACCAGCACTTCTACGAACTCGAGATCGAGCACGTGTGGAAGAAGGTTTGGTTATTCGCCGGGCACAGCGACGAGATCGCCAAACCAGGTGATTACATCACATTCGATAAGCTTGGCCTCTCCATCGTTCTGGTTAGAAAGCCGGATGGGTTGGTCGGCGCTTATCACAATGTCTGCCGGCACCGAGGCTCCGCCTTGGTGGCTGAGGCATCGGGGACGGTGAAGCGCTTCCTATGCCCGTACCATTCATGGTCATATTCGCTCGATGGACAGCTACAAAACGTGCCGCGAGAATATGACTTCGGCTGCTTCCACAAGAGCTCACGCAATCTCCTGCCTGTGCATTGCACCAATTTCCGGGGCTTATTGTACATTTCTGTTGCCGACCAACCGCAGCCGTTCGCGGAGTTCGCAGCTGGGGTTATCGAGGCGCTCGCGGACTTCCCCATCGAGAAGTTATCCCCGAAAGGAAAGCTTCGGATTGAGGTACCGTGCAACTGGAAGGCTCTTAAGGACAACTTCTCTGAATCATATCACGTGAATGCTGTTCATGGGCAAACGGTGGCGCAGTGGCTGGACCCGGAAGCCTACCTCTTACACACGTTCAAGAACGGCCATCACACAGCGACGACCCGAAAGCGCGTCTTCGAGCGCATCAAGAGCGACATCGTTCCTCAACTTGAGGTCGCCGACAAGCTGTATAACGATCATACCGTAGGCGTTGCGATGTTTCCGAACGGGGCGAGTGCGGTCGATCCCGCCGGATTCCCGTGGATCACGATCTGGCCCACATCCCGCAATACTAGCGTACTAGAAGCGACTTTCCTCGGCCCCGACGATGGGCGCGCCGATTATTCCGATTATTGGCAAAAGCATATCGACGACGTCGCAAAGATATTCGCGGAAGACCTTCACTTGATGCCGGGATTACAAAACTCGCTTGAGGGTGGGAAATTTACCGGAATGATGTTGAGCTATAAGGAGCGAGCAATATATTGGCTCCATGAGGAGATCGACCGAAGGATCGGCGCTTCCCGTTTACCGTCCAGCCTAGCTTTGACCCAGATCTTAGCTCCATATGCAGAATGATGGCCGCGCAGCTCGGCGGCGCTTTGTGGGCACGACGGGCTAGCTCGACCTAAGGAGCGGGCTCCCGCTTCCTTCCGAAATACCTCGCTCGACGGAAACGGCAGCTAAGACTAAATCCGATAGATAGCTCCTCCAAAAGCCTTCAGGGTAGGGGTTCGAGGTGTGGAAGGCTTTGATCTCCGACATCGCCGTCCGGGCGGCGTTTAACGCTGCGGCCGTGGTGGTTATAAATACAAATAGGTCTACAACGTTCACATCCTGAATGAAGATAGCATCTTTCTGTCCACGACGTATTATGGACTCCAGTAACGCAATCACTTTGCGCTGCCCCCTGAGATATACGCCGCCAACGGGCAACCCAGCCCCGCTTATCAACACCTTACTCTCGACACGCCCCTCGTGACTCGCCATGATATCAAAGAGTATCTCTATAAATTTCTTAAGATCCTTTCCTGGGTCCTGAGAGCTTAAGTCCTCCTTTAACATAGTCTCGCGATGCCGCGCCGTCAGATCATTTATAACCGCGAGGTAAAGACCACCGGTGTTGATGAAATAATTATATATGATCTGTTTACTTGTTGACGCCGACTCAGCTATCCGAGCGATTCGGGCCCCATCGAGTCCAAACTCCTGAAACTCGCGCTCCGCCGCATCTAAAATCCTGCGGATTGTTGCGCGAGGATTTCGACCGGTGGCAGACATGCCGCTCCCCTAGGCTCGTTTCGGATCCCTCGCGTAACGCCCACTTGAGGGCCTTCCAGTGCTCTAGGCGCCACGGACCCGCTCGCGAACGACGATAGGCCACATGAATTTTCGCCGCCAGTCCCTGCCCTATGTCGCGAGAGCGCGCCCCGTGACGGGCAAGCCCTTCCACGGTTTCCGACGGGGCACGAACTTTCGAAAGCAAGGCCGCTTGCCTTGCTTGCCTGCAGCCGAGGCGCGACGGCGCTAGCCCGGCGCCGCCGCGCTCGGGGTCCGCCAATGAAATTGCAGAATCATTCTGGGCCCCGCCCAGACCCAGCGGCGCGCGTGGTTCGGATAGCGCCGGCGCCGCGACATATCACTCATTCGCCTTGAGCTGCTTGATCGTTCGCACCAGACGCTTAGCTGTCACAAACACCTTCTCGCGTTGCCCTGGATCGCGCAAACTGCCGTCCTCGGCAAAGGTCGCGTCCGAGATGTAAACCACTCCGCCTCCGACGAGCCCCGGAACGAGCAACACCCCGAGGTTGCCGAGCACGGATTTGACGTCCCTTAGAGCGCCCCGCCCATTGCCTTCGAATGCTGCGGATAGGACGGCGACGGCCTTGAAGGTGTAGAGTTCCATGATCTTTTCACCGGGCGCCAGCCGGGTCAGCCATTCGAAGAGATTGTGGAGCACGGCTGGGAAAGTTCCGTTGTATTCGGGCGTTGCGATGATCCAGCCATCCGCCCAGCGAAAATGCTCCCTGATCCTTAGCAGGCCTTCCGGCATCGGCGGACTGTAGGGTCCGCAGACGCCGCCACTGTCGACCAGCGAATAAGGATTGGCTGCTTCGGCGTTGTAGATATCGGCATTGTACAAAGGGATGCCATAATCGACGATATCTATATATCGAACCTCAGCGCCGGCGGCTTCAGCGCCTTGGGCTGCACATTTTGCGAGTTTTTTATTGTATGATTGAGCGCGCAGGCTGCCAGCGAAGACGAGGACTCGGGGCGCGCGATTGTTCATGGTTTGCTCGTTGCGCGTGCAGGGTGACGGTTACACTTCCACGAAGCCATTGAATCCGCCACCGATCGTAGTGGACGCACCGTCCAATGCCACACCCAGTCAGACCCCTTGCAGCCCCACCGCGCGCATGAAATCCGGCCGTCTGATCTACGAACTAGCCTTGAGTGGCCAGGTCCCCAGCCGGAACGGCTGGCGTGGGGCGGGCGCCTCAGCGGTGCAAGCCTAGTCCCCCGCGGACGCAAGCTCGCTGATGTCGAACTCACCCCGGCGCCTCGCGGGGCGACATCGGTCGTGGTAGCGCACGAGATGGTCAATGTGACGGCCTGCGCTGACCTTCTGCACACCAGTAACCGGCGTGACCGCTAGCCAGATGCACCCACGGCGACGCCCCCATCGAGCTCGATCCTGGGCGCGTTCAGGCTATGAACCCAGGTCAGCGACGAGAGAACGTGCCAGATACATCCACGATCATTTTTATGCGTTCACCCGATCACACTCTATCCAATACAGAGCCAAGGACTAGGTTGGTGAGATACTCTTTCCAGAAACCTGGTGGGTAGGCTTTACCTGCGTGGAACATCTTAATTTCATCCATTGAAGCTCGCCCCGCATTTAGGGCAGCAGCCGTCGCCGTCACGAACACAAAAAGATCTACAACATCCACTTCACGAGAGAAAACGCACGCCTCCTGCCCTTTGAGGATTATCGATGACATGATTTCGATAACCTTAGTCTGTTCTTTTAGAAACACGTCCCCATCGGGAAGGCCTTCCGACCTCGTAATGACGACACTTTGGAAGCGGCCTTGATGACTCTCCATGATATCATATAGAGATTCAACAAACTTTCTCAAATCTTTTACCGGGTCGCTAGAATCAAAGTCTTTACTTAGCATCGACTGCCGGTGCCGATGCGTCCGCTCATTCAGCACCGCGCGGCAAAGCCCATCTTTGTCTACGAAATAGTTGTATATGATCTGCTTACTTGTCGACGCCGATAGCGCTATCCGCGAAATTCGAGCGCCGTCAATTCCGTGTTCCTGAAATTCACGTTCGGCCGCATCCAAAATCTTACGAATTGTGGCGCGGGGGTTGCGAACAGTTGCCGACATTGTGCTCTTTCCAGATATCTCAACCTTCGTCGAGTGCATTAGGCGCATTTCAGGTAACGCTTGCGGTTCTACATATACGCCCGGCGAAAACATCAGGCGACACAGTTTTTCGCGACCAGCCCTTGGTTCCCATTTTCGATGTCATACCATGAACGCCGTGGCTTGCCTGGCGTGCGTAGCGCCACTTGAGAGCTCCCTGGTTGGGTCGGCCGACGGTCGCGGGTGAGGTTTCTCATGTGTTCGCGAGAGTGTGGAAAGAGATAGCCGACAAGCCGCTTCTGTGTCGCCCGACGCCCGCGCCGCCGCGCTGAGACCTCGCCGCGCGACTTTGACAAAGCTTCACCAAAAAGCGCGTTTGATGGTCCGAGAAACGGCCGGTGCGAAAGCCGGTGCGCATTCTCCTCAGCCCGCCCATTCCAGCATCCGCCTGTTGCCGGGCCATGAAGTCGGGCGGCGTGATCTTGGAGCGAGGTCTGCGCGGCCACGTGCCACGGACGAGCGGCGGCCTCGGGCCGGTTGCCCCCCGCCTGATGAGTGATGCTCATCGAACATCGGGAACTGATTGATTGACTCTCATGCCACGGGGGACGAAGGACTCAGGGCAGGGAATTGAGCGTCGGGACAAAAAAGCATGGGCTTGGAGGTTAATCCGCGTACGGTGGCGCCGGAGCAAAGCGTTGCCGGTTAATCTTCCCACCGATCTACTCCGCTCGCTGGCTGCGGTGGCCGATGCCCAGTCCATGATAGTGGCCTCGGGGCGCTTATGCGTAACCCCCTCCGCGGTTAGCCTTCAGATCAAGCGGCTTGAAGAGATCGTCCAAGCAAAGCTGTTTGAGCGAAGCAAAAAGAAGCTTGAGCTTACCTCCGCCGGCGCAATCCTTCTGGAATATGCAAGAGAGATCCTCGCGGTGAACGACGGCGCGGTCTCTACTATGCTTGGCGCTCACGCCGTCGGTCCCATTCGCATCGGCGTAGTTCAGGATTTTGCCGACACGCTGCTGGCGGAATCTCTGGCGCGATATTCCGAAATCAACCCGCATGCCCAGCTCCACATCAAGGTGGGGGGCTCGCGCGAGCTACACGAAGCCGCGGTCGCCAGGCAGCTCGACATTGCGCTCTTTTTAGGCGCCGCTGGGGACGACCACATGATCACGACTCGCCCCGTGCGTTGGTTTGGCAATCCTGAGCTCTGCCGCCGCGAGGTGCTGCCCATGGCCGTCCTGGAACGACCGTGCCTCTTCCGGGAGCAAGCGATCGGCGTATTGGAAGAAGCGGAGCGGCCCTACGAAATTGTCGTGGAGACCCCTAGCTTGTCCGCGCTTAGGGCGGCGGTGAAGGCGGGCCTCGGGGCGACGGCGCGCACGGCCGCGCTGATTGGCGCGGACTGGTCCATGCTGTCCAACAACGCGCTGCCGAGCCTTCCGGAGGTCGGCTATTGCGTGGTCCAGAGCGCCCCACCCAGCCCGCCCCTGGATGCGGTCCGCAGGCTCCTGGTGGATTCACTGAAGGCACTTTGACGCTCACGTCATTACGGATGCACAACTATGAGTATGACCCTGAATATCGAGGCGCCGACCGGCGCCTGCGGCCAGCTGGACATTATCCCGCTGGCCTGCACCTTCGGCATTGAAGTCCGAGGTTGCGACCTTTCTACGCCCCTGTCGGTGGACATCGCAGGCACGCTCCGCACCTTGTTGGCCGAACACAAGTTACTCGTCTTTCGATCGAACCCTGGCGTGGGCCCGCACGAACTCCACCGCTTCTCTTCGATCTTCGGCGTTCCGGAGGAGGCCGAACACCCTACTCATCCGAATTTGCCGGAGCGCCCCGGGGTCAAGCTGCTTGAGAGCAATGTGACGGACCTTCCCGCCGGCGCCCCGCTGGTGGATACTTGGCATACGGATGGCGCGACTCGCGCCAGCACCCGCTGCGTCACTGCCCTGCAGGCGATCGACGTCCCGGATCTGGGCCGCGATACAATGTTCTGCGACATGGAGGCGGTATTCGAGGCACTTTCGGAACCTATGAAAGCCTTTCTCTCCGGCAAAACGGCCTTGCACTCCTGGGGCAGGCAGAAGCCGGACGCACCGCCCGTGGAACATCCTGTGGTCATGACCAATCCGGTGAACGGCCGTCGCGCGCTTTATCTCAATCGCCTATACACGCGTTCGATCGTGGGGCTACGCCAGGACGAGAGCGATGCGCTGCTGAACTTGCTGCTCCCTTTGACGCACTATCCCGAGCACCAACTACGCGTGCGCTGGGGCTTAGGTGACATCGTCGTCTGGGACAATGAAATGACTCAGCACTATCTGGTCTTCGACCGCGCATACCCTCGCGTCATGCATCGCTGCATGATGTTCTAAAATACCCCCACTGCTTGCGCCCGGCGGCCGCCGATTTCCGCGCCACCGCATCGCCGCCCTTCAAAGGACGCCAACTTGAACTTTCGCCCGGAAGATGGCTCGCTGGAGCGCGCCTATGCTTCACTCGCGGCTATGGAGGGGCTTAACGCCCCCGCTCCGCAGCGGCCTTTCTCAGTCAAGGCGACGGCCCTGCGAGCTTATCCGGGTTTGCTGGCTTGCGCGACCGCGGCAGTAGCGGCCACTTGGGTGAGCCAGCACTACAACAGCCCAGTGATGATGTTCGCGCTCCTGTTCGGGCTCGCGCTCAATTTTCTATATCACTATAGTCGGTGCGCGCCCGGCATCGACCTCGCCTCCAAGACACTACTTCGCACTGGGGTCGCGCTTCTCGGCGCCAGGATCACTCTGGAGGAACTTCTTCTCCAGGGTTGGGTTCCGATCGTTGTTGTCGTCCTGGCGGTCGTGTCTACCATTGCCGTGGGAGCGCTCGGGGCCAGAGTTCTGCGTCTTCCCCAAGCTTTTGGTCTCTTATCGGGGGGCGCCGTAGGGATCTGCGGCGCGTCAGCCGCGCTTGCCATCGCCGCCGTCCTCCCGCAGTCCAAAACCAACCAACGGGACGCTGTCTTGGCGGTCGTTCTCGTCACAGCCCTATCTACGGTCGCCATGGTGATATACCCGGCCCTTGCTGGGCTCCTGCATTTGAGCCCCCACAGCACAGGACTGTTCCTTGGGGGCGCGATTCATGACGTCGCGCAGGTCGTGGGTGCTGGCTATTCCGTGTCCAATGGAGTGGGTGATGAAGCGATCATAATCAAGTTGCTGCGGGTTGCGCTTCTGTTACCAGTCGTCCTCTGCATCACCACGGTGGTTCGGGGCAAAAATGGCGGCGCGCTTCATGCGCCGCCCGTGCCCTATTTCCTGTTTGGCTTTGCGGCTCTCGTGTGCGCGCGGAGCATTGGCCTGGTCCATGCCCCACTAGCCGGTTTGCTGAATGACATGTCGCGTTGGTGCCTCGCCGCCGCCCTCGTCGCCATGGGAATGAAGACCTCCCTAAATTCGCTACTCTCGGTTGGATGGCGCCCCCTCGCTCTGATGGTTCTTGAGACGACCTGGATCGCGGCGGTCATGTTGTTCGGGATCCAGACGCTGAGATAGCTCGATTTCTGCAACGGATTTTCACGGAAGGGTACGAGGTGAAGGTTGATCTTTATTTTGCCGCGGGATCATGCGCGTTTGCGGCGCTCATCGCCCTGGAAGAATCCGGCCTTAGTTACGAGCCAAGACGGCTTGATCTTGCAGCAGGACAGCAGAGGTCGCATGAATTCCTGGCCATAAACCCGCGCGGAAGAGTTCCCACGCTGGTAATCGACGGCGAGCCGATCGCCGAGAATATCGCTGTTCTGACCACAATCGCGCATCTGAGCCCCGCAGCAAGGCTGCTCCCATTCGGCGATCCATTGGCGCTCGGACGCGCCTATAGCCTAATGAGTTGGTTCGCGAGTGGAATACACGTCACCATTGCGCAACTTTGGCGCAGCGAGCGATTTACAGCCGATCCTCTAGGCCAGCAGGCGCTTCGAGCAGCCGCGCCGGGGCGGCTACAGGAAGCATTTGACGAGCTGGAAAGCCGGATCACCGGCGCATGGCTTCTGGGCAGCGAGTTTTCAGTGGTCGACGGCTATGCTGGCGTCTTTCATCGCTGGGCGTCCGGTAGGCTGGGCATGGACATGGCCCGGTACCCGAAATGGAATGGGTTCATGGACAGGCTGATGGCGCGGCCAACCGTCCATCGCGCCCTAGCAAAGGAAGGCGAGACTCCTCTGTTGGAAGTCGCGTAACTCGGAAAGCCACGCGGCTGCCAACGCCGCAACCGCCCATCAAAAATGCGGCAGTAGGCCGGATTTATGAGACGTGATTTAGCTCAGGAGTTCGCAATGGTCGAGAAACTGTATTCCTCGCCGGCGCCGAGAGCTTTCTCGGTCGAGAAGGTCACCGGCAATATCGGCGCCGAAGTCGCTGGCGTTAACCTGGTCGGAAACCTTGAGGATCGTGTGGTTTCCGAAATCGTGGCGGCGCTTGTGGAGCACAAGGTTCTGATCTTCCACGATCAGCCGATGACGAGAGCGCAACATATCGCCCTCGGACGCCGTTTTGGACCTTTGGAGATCCATCCATTCGCCAAGGAGGGCTTTTTCCGCACTTCGGAAGACCCCGAGGTGATCCTTGTCGCAGCCGACGAGAAAACCAAGGGAAGCGCGGAAAGTTGGCACAGCGACGTGACGTTTCGGCAGAGACCGTCCCTCGGGGCGATCCTGCGCTGTTTGGAGGCGCCCAAATTTGGTGGAGACACGCTTTGGGCCAACATGGAAACGGCTTATGACGACCTGGACGATAAGACCCAATCGTTCCTATCGGGATTGGTGGCCATACATGATTGGCGCCACAACTTCCTTCCCGGGCTTCGCAGGGCCGGGACCTCAGAAGCCGAGATTGCAAGCCTCGAGATGCAATTCCCTGCCGCTCGTCATCCGGTGGTGCGCACCCACCCGGTTTCAGGTCGCAAGTGCATCTTCGTCAACCCGAACTTCACGCGCTCAATTGAGGGGATGAGCGGGGCGGAGAGCGCAGCCCTCCTCCAGCGCCTCTACCAGCTGCCGTTCCGCGCTGAGTACCAGGTTCGGCATCGTTGGAAGCCGAACGACGTCGTCTTCTGGGACAACAGGTCAACCCAACACTCCGTACCCTTGGACTTCTTCCCCCAGCGGAGAATAATGGAGCGTGTCACGCTCGCGGGCGACGAGCCCTTCTAGTCCCCCAACCTGATCAGAAATGCTATAGAACTAGGGCACGTTGTCCTGTAGTGACGCCCAAGCTGCATCATCGCAGGCAATCACAAGTGACGCGGCTCCGCGCTGGCGTGACCGGCTCGTTTGCTCGCGCCGGATCCGGCAACTGCGAGAACAGCCGGTCTGGGACAAACATCATTGGGCCCACTGTCCAGTGTATCAGCCTGCCGGACTCCACCGATGCAGAGGCTAAGCTTGAACGCTTTGTGTTGAACTGTACGTCAGATAACGACGAAAAGCTAATTCGACATTTCTACACGCGGCAATGTCGCCGCCTGAGACTCATCGCCGACTACCCTTCCCCGAAAATCTCGCGACGCCCCGAGATGATTACTGCAATTTGATGTGCACCATACGTCGTTTTGCCTGGCTGGCTGGTGGACGTTCTGTCCACATAAACGGGTTGAGACCCAGCGCCAGTCGGGCAAGTTCGGGGCCTTGGCCTTACGTTGGGCCAAATCGACAGACAAGCCCCACGAGGATCTGCCCAACAGGTGCGAAAGGTGGGGGTCGTCCCCACCCATGGTAGGGAAGACAACCCGCCTCCCTCAGTAGGTGCGCAATCCCAAGTCGCTGCCCCAGCAGAGACAAGCGGGCGCCACAAGCGTCGGAAGAACAGCGTGACCTTGGGCCGCGTCATAGGGAGTCCGTATGGTTGCTTCATCCGCCCCTTACGGGCCTTTTGACTCGCGCCCAGGCCAGAGCTTTCGGACACTGCTTGCGCTGCTAATCGCTATCGAGTTCGTCGCCGCGCTTGAAAGCAGCATGATCTATCCTGCCCTTTCGAAACTCTACGGCATCTACGGCGATCCGACGCACGTAGGTTGGTTGATCACCGCAAGTGTGCTCGCCTCGGCATTGAGCTCGGCGCTCTGTAGCAGGCTGGGCGATCTATACGGAAGGCGACGGATGTTGCTCCTGATGCTCAGCGTCGCCGTGGCCGGATCGGCAATCAGCGCTGTGGCGTCGAACCTCAACGTAATCATCCTTGGTCGTGCGATGCAGGGCGTCACCTTCGCGATCTTGCCGCTGGCCTTCGGCATCCTGCGGGAGAACGCAAAAGACAGCCGGGACCTTAACCTGGGCGTGGGCCTGCTGGGCGGCGCCTATGCGCTGAGCGGTGGGCTCGGCTTCGTCCTGAGCGGTCTCATCGTCGACAACACACGCTGGC
>Ga0207658_10002112_pt1 | contig 14796 bp, 12 predicted proteins | sample KBSS33metaG_FD_184322 | JGI IMG/M metagenome (GOLD analysis project Ga0207658, IMG submission 184322) | Switchgrass rhizosphere microbial communities from Kellogg Biological Station, Michigan, USA - KBS S3-3 metaG (SPAdes) (version 2) | ecosystem: Host-associated > Plants > Roots > Rhizosphere...
GTTTCACTCTGGTCGATGGTCGAGCCCGAGGGCACATGCGCATACGTCCACAACGGGCGTCGGCCTGCCGCATCGATACGGCCCGGATCGACCAGATGCGGCAGCGCAGCCAGCACCATCGGCCATTCCGCGTGGCGACCCCTAGCGGCTTCCTGTTCGGCGTGAGCCATCTGCTCGCGGGTGCCGCCCATGTGCAGGGTCGGTGCGTCGGCCAGTCGAGCGTCGGCCCACGGGATCTCGTCCGACAGCACGAAATCGACTTTGGCCACGCCAGGCCCGAAACGGTAGCGCTGCAACGCCTTTGCATACCGCGACGGCAACCGGTCACCGTAGATCGACAACAACGCGGTGGGCGCAGTGTCGTAAAGCACCACGCCCGAAGGTGGCTCGGTGATCTCCACGCCGGACGTCACCGTTCCGCCGTGCGCTTGCAGGTCCGCGATGAGGGCGTCGGGGATGGCTTGGCTGCCGCCCGTCGGTATCGGCCAGCCGACGGTGTGCGCCAACGTGGCCAGCATCAGCCCCGCACCGGCAGACACCAACGACGGCATCTGTGAAATCGTATGCGCCGCAACGCCGGTGAACAACGCGCGGGCATCAACCCCGGCCAACGCCCGCCAGGCCGGCGTGCCCTGCTCGACCAGCCGCCTGGCCACCTGTACGGCGGCGATCAGATCGGTTGTCGGTATCGAGCGTTTGTCGCCGAGCAGCACCTTGAGCACCGCGCCGTCGCGCTCGACCAGCGGGCCCAGCAGGCGACGCCACGACTCGCCGTCGGTCAGCTCAGCGCAGGTGCGGTCCAAGTCGTGATAGCCAACGGCGGCGGGCCGGCCCGGAAGCGGGTTCGCGTAGGAGACCTCCGGCGCCCTCACTGTCACCCCGCGCGCAGGTAGATCGAACTCCGCCAGAAATGGCGATGCCAGCGCGAGGGGGTGCACTGCTGAGCAGATGTCGTGCGACACCCCGGAATACTCGGGGTCAGCCAGTGTGCGCGCACCGCCACCGACTGTGGGTTGCGCCTCGAACACCTGCACAGAAAGCCCGGCCCTGGCGCATATGACGGCGGCCGCTAGGCCATTGGGTCCACTACCGACGACGGTGACGTCCACCTCATAATTCAAGCCCACTACGCTGTGTGAGCGTGAGCCTTCCCGTTGTACTGATCGCCGACAAACTGGCTGAATCGACCGTCGCCGCACTTGGTGACCAGGTAGAGGTCCGCTGGGTCGACGGCCCGGACCGAGAGAAGCTGCTGGCCGCGGTGCCGGAGGCCGACGCGCTGTTGGTGCGCTCGGCGACCACCGTGGACGCCGAGGTGCTGGCCGCCGGGTCCAAGCTCAAGATCGTCGCCCGTGCGGGCGTCGGCCTGGACAACGTCGACGTCGACGCGGCGACCTCCCGTGGCGTGCTGGTGGTCAACGCCCCGACGTCGAATATCCATAGCGCCGCCGAGCATGCGGTGGCGTTGATGCTCGCCGCGGCCAGGGAGATCCCCGCGGCCGACGCGTCGCTGCGTGAGCGCACCTGGAAGCGGTCCAAGTTCTCCGGCACCGAGATCTTCGGCAAGACCGTCGGCGTGGTGGGCCTGGGCCGCATCGGCCAGCTGGTGGCCCAGCGACTGGCGGCGTTCGGCACGCATGTCGTGGCGTATGACCCGTATGTGTCGGCTGCGCGCGCCGCGCAGCTCGGGATCGAGCTGCTGACGCTCGACGAGCTGCTGAGCCGCTCCGACTTCATTTCCGTGCATCTGCCGAAAACCCCGGAGACCGCGGGGCTGATCGGCAAGGAGGCGCTGGCCAAGACCAAGCCGGGCGTGATCATCGTCAACGCCGCTCGCGGTGGACTGGTCGACGAGGAAGCGCTGGCCGACGCGGTGCGCTCCGGACATGTCCGGGCCGCGGGCATCGACGTGTTCGCCACCGAGCCGACAACCGACAGCCCCCTGTTCGAGCTGCCGCAGGTCGTCGTCACACCGCACCTCGGGGCCTCGACCGGCGAGGCGCAGGACCGCGCCGGCACCGACGTCGCGGAGAGCGTGAAGCTTGCGCTGGCCGGTGAATTCGTGCCAGACGCCGTCAACGTCGGCGGTGGGGTGGTCGGTGAGGAAGTCGCGCCCTGGCTCGATCTGGTCCGCAAGCTCGGCGTGCTCGTCGGTGTGCTGTGCAGTGAGCTGCCGGTGTCGTTGTCGGTGCAGGTGCGCGGCGAACTTGCGTCGGAAGACGTTGAGGTGCTGCGGCTTTCGGCGCTGCGGGGACTCTTCTCCGCCGTCATCGAAGACCCGGTGACGTTCGTCAATGCGCCCGCTCTGGCCGCCGAGCGTGGCGTCGAGGCCGACATCAGCACGGCCACCGAAAGTCCCAACCACCGCAGCGTGGTCGACGTCCGGGCCGTCTACGGCGACGGATCAGTGGCCAACGTCGCCGGTGCGCTGTCGGGACCGCAGCAGGTCGAGAAGATCGTCCAGATCAACGGCCGCAACTTCGATCTGCGCGCCGAGGGTGTCTATCTGATCGTCAACTACGTCGATCAGCCTGGGACGCTCGGCAAGATCGGCACCCTGCTGGGTGCCGCCGACATCAACATTCACGCGGCGCAATTGAGTGAGGACGCCGAAGGGCCGGGCGCGACGATACTGCTGCGCATCGACCGTGACGTGCCCGCCGATGTTCGCTCCTCGATTACCCAGGCCGTCGGCGCCAAACTTCTGGAAGTGGTGGACCTTTCGTGAAACTGGCGATCATTGCCGGCGACGGTATCGGCCCCGAGGTCGTCGGCGAGGCCCTCAAGGTGCTCGACGCGGTCGTGCCCGGCGTCGAAAAAACAAACTACGACCTCGGCGCGCGGCGCTACCACGCGACCGGCGAGGTGTTGCCCGACTCGGTGATCGACGAGCTGCGGGCACACGACGCGATCCTGCTCGGCGCCATCGGTGATCCGTCGGTGCCCAGTGGTGTGCTGGAACGCGGCCTGCTGCTGCGTATTCGGTTCGCGCTCGACCACCACGTCAATCTGCGTCCCTCCCGGCTGTATCCCGGCGTCGCCAGCCCGCTGGCGGGCAACCCCGACATCGACTTCGTCGTGGTCCGCGAGGGCACCGAAGGTCCGTACACCGGAAACGGCGGCGCCATTCGCGTCGGCACGCCCAACGAGATCGCCACGGAGGTCAGCGTCAACACGGCGTTCGGCGTGCAGCGCGTGGTGCACGACGCATTCCGCCGCGCGCAGCAGCGCCGCAAGCACCTGACGCTTGTGCACAAGAACAACGTGCTGACCTTTGCAGGCGCGCTGTGGTGGCGCACCGTGCAGGAGATCGCCTCCGAGTACCCCGACGTCGAAATCGCCTATCAGCACGTTGATGCGGCGACGATCCACCTCGTCACCGATCCGGGCCGGTTCGACGTGATCGTGACCGACAACTTGTTCGGTGACATCATCACCGACCTCGCTGCGGCCGTGTGCGGTGGCATCGGGCTTGCCGCGAGCGGCAACATCGATGCGACGCGGAGCAATCCGTCGATGTTCGAGCCGGTGCACGGCAGCGCGCCGGACATCGCGGGCCAGGGCATCGCGGACCCGACCGCGGCGATCATGTCGGTGGCGCTGTTGCTGTCCCATGTCGGCGAGCACGACGCCGCGGGGCGCATCGACAAGGCCGTCGAGCAACACCTCGCCACCCGCGGCGACCAGAGGCTGTCCACCACAGAGGTCGGCGAGCGGATCGCGGCGAGCCTCTAGGTCGGCGAAGTGGCGACACTGTCTCGGCAGTGCTGGCTGTTCGCGGTCGGTTCGACGTTGTTCGCGATCGCCACGTTGCCGGGGTTGTCCGCCATCGCAGGTGCCGGGCTCGTCAACCTGTTGTGTTTCGTCGGCTCTTGGTTTTTCACCACCGCGGGATGGATGCAGTTGGTGTTGTCCGGGCCGGCGCTGCGCATCGGATGGCTATCGGCGGCCGCGCAATTCGCCGGGACGATCCTGTTCAACATCAGTACCGGGGCGTCGTTGTGGGCTCACGCGGTGAAGCCGGAGCGACGTTTGGTGTGGGCGCCGGACTTTGTCGGATCACTGGCGTTTCTGGTGAGCGGCGCGCTCGGGGTCGTCGCGGTCACCGCGGTCGTGGGAATCTTCGAGCTGAAATCCCGAGACTGGCAGGCGGAGTGGATCAACATGGTCGGCTGCCTCGCGTTCGGCGTATCCGCGGTAGCCGCCTTCGTGACGAAATCGGGGGTTACCGAGGATGCGCTGCTCGCGAACGTCGGCACCTTCGTCGGGGCGCTGTGCTTTCTTGTTGCCGCACTGCTGATCCTTCCGCGGCAGTCGAGCGCGTAACGGGTGGGCTAGAAGAGCCCGTGGCCGTGATGTGTGCCCCAATGGTGCTTGATGGCGACCGGCGTGGCCGGGTCGGACGACAAGACCCGTTTGTTGGAGGTGGGCGCCGAACCCGGTGCAGACGAGGTTCCCGTTGATGACGAAGATGTCGCCGGTTTGTGCGAGGACGAATTCGTCGATTTGGATGAGGTCGCCGACGAAGAGCCGCCGCTGAAGCCGCCGTTCGGCGTCGCTTTGGCGGAATTGCGGACGACGTGTTGGCTCGACGTGGTGGAGTTTGCCGTACTCGACGGGGCGGCCGCGGCGGGCACGGCGAGCGCAACGCTGACTCCTGCAGTGGCTAACCCGACCGCGAGAACTGCTGGAACGGGCACGTTCATATCGATCGACTCCTTACCTGGACGTCAAATAGCTAAGCGGGACAACGACTTTAGTTAGTAGCCTAAAACGCCGATTTGTAATCCCTTGCGGCAAAAGCGCCTAACGCGGGGTACGTCCAGGGAACTCTCAGGCGACGTTCAGCGTGCCTTCGCGCGACGCTGAATCTCCTTGATGGCGGCCCACTTGATGGGCGGACGTTCGAGTCCTCGTTTGTCGAGGTACTTCTGAGCCGCGGTGCTGTTGTTTCTGACGAATTGAACGAACGCCAGTTTTCCCGGAGCGTCGAAGGTGGTGCTTTGGAACAGCCATCCGTCGTCGCGACTCTCGAGGCGGCCCTTGATCTGGATCATGTTCAGATGCCACATCTTTTCGTCGTGGCTGTGAGCCAACAGGTTGGCGGGTCCTTCGACGACGCGCAATGCAGACGGAAACACCGCAGGCAGTGCGCCTGTCGCGGCGTCATAGTCGCGTGCACTGACACGGATGCTGACCGGATATCCGTCCTCGTCAACGCCGGTCAGCACGGCTTCGTCGAACTTGCTCAACCACTTGGCCGCTTCAGCCCACACGGCGCACCTCACCGAGATCGAGTTCTTCTGGAGAGCTGGTGAAATCCCGAGTGGGCCAGAACAATGCCCGCCGTGGCGTCACATAGATCAGGATCCGCATGTAATACGACCACCACATCCGCTTGCCGAGCCACGAACTCCACAGGGCGCCCGCGGGCTGACGGATCGCCAGGGTATTCAGCAGTGCCTCGAGTTCTTTATCGGACGATACGTCGGTGACGATGCGGTCGTCTGCCGTGGCGTCGCCCTGAATCAACACGGCGCCCGGTTCGGCGACGCCGCTGCCCTTCGGCTCCGAGAACAACATGCTCACCTTGGGGTTGCGGCGAATGTTGAACGCCTTCTGCGGTAGTCCGATGCTGGTCGTCAGCAGGAACCGGCCATCGGAGAGCAGCCGCGGGGTGACCGGCCACGTGACCGGGGAACCGTCGCGCGAGAAAGTGGTGAATTCGCACGTGAAGTAGTTGTCGATGACGTCCATGTACGACGCGGGCATGTGCGGAGCGTATCGCCGCGAAGACCGCTACTGGCGCTGATCGGCAGGAACAAGCGGCATCGCGATGAGCGGGAACACCGCGCACACCGCAAAGGCGACGGGATATCCGGCCGCGCCGATCAGTCCGCCGAACAGCGGCGGGGCGATTCCGGCCGTCAGCAACTGACTGGTGTTCTGGGTGCCGAGAGCGCGACCGCTCCAAAACGGCCCGGCGATCTCCGCGATCGCGGTGAACGCTAAGCCGTTGTCGGACACGGTGATCACCGAGGCGAGCACCATCATCGCGATGCTGACGGGAGAGTGCAGCCAGTCGGTCACGGCCAACAGGCCCATAGCCGCAGCAGCCGCCAGCGCGATGGTGCGGATCGGTCGCAGTCGCGAGCCAACCAGGTCCGACCAGCGGCCTGCGGCGATTCGTCCACCGGCACCAAGTATCTGAGCGGCTGTCACCATCGCGCCCGCCGACGCGGCCGACCACCCGCGGTCGCTCATCAGCCACACCAACGTGAACGTCCACACCACCACCTGCGGCGCCACCAGCAAGCACGACACGGCATGGATGCGCCACAACACCGACGAGCCGCGGTACGGGTTGGCCAGATCGGCTTCGTCGGCCTCGTGCCGCGGTGGCCGTGGCGGATCGATCACCGCGACCGCGCACACCACCGCGGACGCCGCGCACACCACTGCTGGGAAAAGCAAGGCCACGGAGACCCCGTGACTTTCCGCAAGACGCGGAATCACCAACGCGCCCAACCCGACTCCCAGCGGCTGCGCCGTCTGCCGGATGCCCATCACGAGGCCGCGCTGCTCCGGTGGGAACCATCCGACGACCAGCCGCCCGCTGGCCGAGTTGCTGCTTGCCGCCGCCATGCCGCCGAGCAACAGAAACGCGCCGACTGCGACGAGTGAGTGCACCGACGCCGCTGCGAACGCCGCGGCTGCCGTCAGCGCCGAACCCAGCGCCAGCACGATCCGCTCGCCAACCCTGTCGACGAGGTAGCCCCATGCAATCAGCGTCGCCACCATGCCGAAGCTGGGCATCGACGAGAGCAGGCCGGCTTTCGCCAGATCCAGTCCGAGTTCGGTGTGCAGCGTCGGGATGAGGAAGGCCGCGCCGTTGATGAACACGTTGGCGAACAACGTCGCACCCAGCGCGATGGCCAGCATTGACCAGCGCCGCACTGTGCTGATCGTCTCGATGGACACGCGACCATCGTCGCACAGCTGTCTCAGAGTGCTGAACCAGCTTTCCAGATAGTGAGACAACGACCGCGGGCGGGCGTCGCGACCACGGCCACTAGGCTGGGACCATGCGTCTTGGTCGAATCGCCAGCCCCGACGGAGTTGCTTTCGTCAGCATCGAAGGACCCATCGACGACCCGGCAGAGGCGGTCGTCAGGGAAATCGCGGAGCACCCGTTCGGGTCGCCCAACTTCACCGGTCGTCAGTGGCCGCTTGCCGACGTGCGCTTGCTGGCGCCGATCCTGGCGAGCAAGGTGGTCTGCATCGGCAAGAACTATGCCGCCCACGTCGCAGAGATGGGCGGCGGCGACTTTCCCGATCCCGTGATCTTCATGAAGCCCAACACGTCGATCGTCGGACCCAACGTGCCGATTCAGATGCCGGCCGACGCCGACCCCGTGCATTTCGAGGGGGAACTGGCCGTGGTCATCGGGCGCCCGTGCAAAGACGTTCCCGCGGCGCGCGCCGCCGAGAACATCCTCGGATACACGATCGGCAACGACGTCACCGCGCGGGACCAACAGAAGAAGGACGGGCAGTGGACCCGCGCCAAGGGCTATGACACCTTCTGCCCGATCGGCCCGTGGATCGTCACCGACCTCGACCCGACCGACCTGGATTTGCGCACCGAGGTCAACGGTGAGGTCAAGCAGCACAGCCGAACGTCGCTGATGATTCACGACATTGGCGCGATCGTGGAGTGGATCTCGGCGGTGATGACTCTGCTGCCCGGCGATCTCATTCTCACCGGCACACCGGAGGGTGTCGGCCCGATCGAGGACGGCGACACCGTCAGCGTTACCATCGAGGGCATCGGGACGCTGAGCAATCCTGTTGTGCGCAAAGGAAAGTGATGACCGTAAGGGTAAGGTTCTGCCCGTCGCCCACCGGCACGCCGCACGTCGGCCTGATCCGCACCGCGTTGTTCAACTGGGCGTACGCGCGCCACACTGGTGGCTCGTTCGTGTTCCGGCTGGAGGACACCGACGCCGAACGTGACAGCGAAGAAAGCTATTTGGCGTTGCTGGACGCGCTGAGCTGGCTTGGGCTGAACTACGACGAGGGTCCGGATATCGGCGGGCCGTATGCGCCGTATCGGCAGTCCGAGCGCACTGACATCTACCGCGACATCGTGCAGCGTCTGCTGGATGCCGGCGAAGCCTACGAGGCGTTCTCGACGCCGGGGGAGGTCGAGGCCCGGCATATCGCCGCAGGCCGAAATCCCAAGCTCGGCTACGACAACTTCGACCGGACCCTCACCGATGAGCAACGGGCAAGATTCGTCGCCGAGGGACGCACGCCCGTTGTGCGGTTGCGAATGCCCGACGAAGACATCACCTGGCACGACCTCGTGCGCGGCGACACGACCTTCGCCGCGGGGACCGTTCCGGACTTCGCACTGACACGGGCCAGCGGAGATCCGTTGTACACCTTGGTCAATCCGCTCGACGATGCACTGATGAAAATCACGCACGTGCTGCGCGGTGAGGATCTGTTGCCATCGACACCGCGTCAGATCGCGCTGTACCGGGCGCTGATCCGCATCGGCGTAGCCGAGCGTGTTCCTGAGTTCGCGCATCTGCCAAGCGTTCTCGGTGAGGGCAACAAGAAGCTGTCCAAGCGTGATCCGCAGTCGAATCTGTTCCTTCACCGCGAGCGCGGCTTCATCCCCGAGGGGTTGCTGAACTACTTGGCGTTGCTCGGCTGGGGCATCGCCGAGGATCGCGACGTGTTCAGCCTCGACGAGATGGTCGCCGCATTCGACGTCGTCAACGTCAACTCCAACCCCGCGCGTTTCGACCAGAAGAAGGCCGACGCGCTCAACGCCGAACATATCCGGCTGCTCAGCGAGGACGATTTCGCCGAACGGCTGCGCGCGTACTTCGCGGCCCACGGTCACGAGACCGGTCTGGACGCCGCGCAGTTCGCAGAGGCGGCCAGGCTCGTGCAGACGCGAATTGTCGTGCTCGGCGATGCGTGGGATCTGCTGAAGTTCCTCAACGACGGCGAATACCAGCTCGATGAGAAGGCCGCGGGCAAGGAACTGCGCGGCGACGCGGCCCCGGTGCTCGACGCGGCGATCGCAGCGCTCGAGGAGGTCGGGGAGTGGACCACGGCCAAGATCGAAATTGCGCTCAAGGTGGCGCTGTTGGAGAACTTGGCGCTCAAACCGCGAAAGGCGTTCGGTCCGATCCGGGTGGCTGCAACGGGCGAGTCGATCAGCCCGCCGCTGTTCGAGTCGCTGGAATTGCTCGGCCGCGATCGCAGCCTTCTGCGGCTGCGCGCGGGCAGAGACCATGCGGCTGCCGCGGCCGCGGCGGAGGCGTGAAAAGACAGCCTGAAATCTTTGGTAGTCTGCACGTCGGTCCGATACAACAAGCGGCGGGAGCATCTCTCCGCTTGACCGGTCCGAAAACAGCCTGTGACCTGCGGTTATAGGCGGCCAATGGGGTATGGTGTAATTGGCAACACAGCTGATTCTGGTTCAGCCATTCTAGGTTCGAGTCCTGGTACCCCAGCGTCTGTAACGGATTAGGTCCGCGTAACCCCGTGCGTTATGCTGGCAATCCGGTTCTGGCCCCGTCGTCTAGCGGCCTAGGACGCCGCCCTCTCACGGCGGTAGCGTGGGTTCGAATCCCATCGGGGCTACAAAATCGGATTCTTCACAGGAATCCGATGTCTCTTCTGCCGGAACCGACCACCTGCTCGGGATCTGCGCGCAGCGTCTTGTGCAAAAGCTCGTGGTAGATGTCGCGGAAGTCGGTCGTCGTCTTCAGGTCCCCGTCGTCGAGGTCGGTCAGGCTGGGCTCGTCGCCGTAGAAGCCACCCTTGACGTGTGCGCCTGCGATGAAGACCGGTCCCGACGTGCCGTGGTCGGTGCCCGCCGAGGCATTGGCCGCTACCCGCCGCCCGAACTCCGAGTAGGCCATCACGACGACGTTCTTGCCGAAGCTGCTGCTTCTCATGTGCTGCAGGAAGTTGGTCATGCCGTCGTCGAGAACCTTCAGCAGTGACTGGTGCGCGGCACGCTCGTCGGCATGGGTGTCGAAATCGCCAAGGGAAACCATGTACACCCGCGATGGCACACCGGCCTTGATACAGGTGGCCACCAGATCGAGGTCGGCCGCCAATGTCTGGGCATTGCCGCTGCCCGTCGTTTGGGCACCAGGGGTCGCGCCCTTGACGACCCGCGCGAACTCGGGTGTCGTCTTGCTGTTGGCCCGGTACGCCTCGCACACCGCGGCCATCGCCGCCGTGTCCCTCGGGTCGTCCTTGCTCAGCGCCTCCAGCGTCTTGGCGATGTCGTCGGGCACTGGCGGGACCCAGTTGGAGAGGGCTGCCGACACGTGTTTTTGCCCAATTCCCAACGGCGCCAGCACGGCTCCGACATTGACCGCACGAAGGGGATCGTCGCCCGTCGCATCCAGCCAGCGGCCGATCCACCCCGTCTTCACGGGCTCGTCGACAGACGCTGTCTGCCAGATGTCCATCGACCGGAAATGGCTGCGGTCCTGCTTCGGGTATCCCACGCCCCGCACGATCGCGAGCTGGTTTTCCGACCATAACGAATTCAGCCCTGCTAGCGCCGGATTCAGACCCAATTGACCGTCTAGGTGCAGCACTTCGCCGGGCGGATAAGACAGTTCGGGTCTTGCGTCGTGATAGGCATTGTCCGCGTAGGGAATCAACGTGCTCAGTCCGTCGTTGCCGCCGTACAGTGTGACGATCACGAGGATGCCGCTGTCGGCCGCGAGCGGTGGCTGATTTTGAGTGCGGTGCAGCAGGTCTGGAAGAGTCAGCGCACCCACCCCGCCCAGCACTCCCACCGCGCCTGCTCCGGCACTGGCGATCAGGAACTTCCTGCGGTTGAACTCGGCCATCGAATCTCGTTACGACGTCAGGTATTCGGGTGTGTTGACCGCGGCGGCTACCAACTGCTGCGGATCGTTGGCAAGAGGCTTGAGTGCGGCCGCAGTCCGATCGGTCCATGCGCCGATCCCCAGCAGATACCCCACGGCGTCGACGCGGTCACCCTGAGCGGATTGCTCGACGACAGACAGGTCACCGGATTTGGTGAACTTGTCGGCGGCCCACGCCCGCGCCGAGATACTGCTGGTCGACAGCCACGCCTGGCCGCTGGGCCAACCACCGACATTCGGTGGATAGAAGGGCCGCTGACCCATCACCGTCAGCGCGACGACGATGGCCTCTAGCAGATCGGGATCATCGATGGGCGCCTTGAGCGAACGGATGACGCCGATCAGCCATTCGACCGGGGTGTTCACCACGGTTCCTGCGCGGTCGGCGAATTCGGGGTCGAGCAGGATCGCCTTCGTCAAAGCCTTGAGATCGCGCCCTTGGCCGTAGGCCGACACGAGGCGGGCGAGCGTCGCCGTGGACGGATCGGTGTCGGAGGCGAGCATCCGCCACAGTTTGGCCGCGACGAACTGCGCCGATTTCGGGTGGCCGAGGACGATGTCGCAGAAATTGGCTTCGTCGAGATCGCCTGCCACCCCCATGACCGTCTTCGGCGTGCTGTCGTGATGTGTGGGTGAGATGTCGGCCGTGCCGCCGGGACCGATGAACCAGCCGGTTAGCGCGCGGGCGCCTTCTTTGACATCGCGTTCTGTGTAACCGTTTCCGTGCCCGAGGGTGAAGAGTTCCATGAACTCACGCGACAAGTTCTCGTTGGCCGCGCCTGCGCTGTTTCGAACGCCGTCCAGCCAGAACAGCATTGCCGCATCGGTCAGCATCGCGTAGGCGAGTGTGCGGAAATCGCCGAGTTTGAGCGTGCGCAGCTTCTGGTTCTGGTGGCCCATCCATTCGGCGGCAGGCACCTTCTGCGCCGAGGTCGCGAAGTGGTTGTGCCACACCAGGGTGAGCTTCTCGTGTATCGGTTCGTTCACCGCGGCCATCCGCCGCACCCACCACGACGTCAGCTCGGCCATTTGATCCGACAGGGTGCTGCTGAACGCGTTGAACGCGGCGTCGCCCGCGTTGTCGTCGGGCATGTCAGGGGTGACGGGCATCGGACGCGGCGTGGCCACTGCTCCTGGGTCGGCATCGGGATCGAGGCCCAACGCCTGGTCGAGGTAGATCGACCAATCCTGATTCGCAACCGCGTCGATCTGCGGCCCGGTCGCGCCGAAGCCGGCACGCCGCAGCAGGCGTGCGGTGGCAATCCACCGAGATGATTGCGACGACAAAGATTCTGACCCCCATCAGATCTGTGGTGCGTGCCCCCAAGCTGAAGTATCGCCTGGCTTAGCGGAAAACGATAGGCCCTCCCGCGAGTCGACACAGCCGAACAGCTGCCGCTGTGTCTCCGCTGAGAGCCGGATTCAGGGCTGCTTTGTCGGATCTTTGGTGCCCTGCCCGGCGTCCCGGTCGTTTGGCTTCGTTACGTCGTCGTTCGCGGTCACGGTGTCGGTCGCATTGGCCGATGACTCCGCGCCCTTCTTCGGCGTCGGGTCCTCCTTCGGCGCCACCGCTGCTTTGTCGGCTGGCTTGTCGACAGCATCGCCATCGGGCTTCGACGCAGCGGTCTCGGTTGCGGCGGCATTGGCTTTGGCGGTGCCGGAGTCGTTATCTGCTTCTACCGCTGATGATTTGGTTTCCGTTATTTTCGTACTCGAATCCGGCTTGGCTGACGAAGACGTCTGCCGCTGCGCGGTGACGGAAACTTTGGCCGCATCCCCGGTCGTAGCGGTGGGGACGTGCCGCGCTGTCGTGGTGGGGGACACGGCGTCGTCGGGTCTGACGCGATCGCCTATTGAGTCGATCACCCGGCCGATCGCGTCGACCACACCGGAAATCACTGCGACCGTCGCGGTGGCCAAACCCTTCACGACACGGACACCCAGATCGACCAATCCCGCGATCACCTTGACCGTCACATCGACAGCGGCGGCGAACAATTGGGCGCCCGCGTGGATCACGCGCGAGGCCGCGTTGACGATCGCACGCGTGATCGCCAACGCCGCGTCAATGAGCGGGCGGTCCGGGCGCTCCGGTAGCTGACCGCCGGCGAATTGCGCGATGACTTGAGCGGCGAGCTTCGGCGTCCAGTCGGTGTAGAAGATGCCGAAGTTCTTCTGAATGTCCGGATCGCCGCTGAAGGAATCCCGGAAGGTATAGATGAAGGCAGGACCCGCGCCGTCCACGTTCTGCCAGGCGTGCAGAAAATCCTCGATGAATGCCGCCTGCTGTTCTTCGGTGACGACCTCACCGGTCGAAAGCGCAGAGGTCGGCATGCCGTATTCGGTCGCCCAGATCTTCAAGGCACCGTCACCGTGCTCGAGCATGACCTGCCGCATCTCTTCGACCTGCTGCTCGGCCGACAGCGGATGGTTGTTGCCCTCGGAGAACTCCAACGAGAAGTGATACGGATGGAATGAGATCGCATCGAAGTAACCCTTGGCGCCTGCGTCATACATTGCGGCGATGAAATCCTGTGGGTTGATCGTGACGTTGCCTGCGGTGAAAAGCGACGCAACCACGCCACCGACAACCACCGCGTCGGGATCCTGCGCCTTGATCGCGGTGTAGCCCGCCTTCAGCAGTTCGGTGTAGGCCACCGGATCGACGGGGTTCCAAAACGTGATCGCGTTGGGTTCGTTCCAGACCTCGTACGCCGCGATGTCGCCTTGGTATCGGTCGGCGACCAAGCCTGCAAATTCCGCGAAATCGTTGGGGTCGGGATGCCCGCTCAAATACCTGTTGCTGGCCCATGCCGGCGTGGAATTGAGGACGGCCAACACCCCCATGTTGCGCGCGGACGCCGCATTGACCATTCGATCGACGTTGGCCCAGTTGTAGAACGGCAAGTTCAGCGGTTGCACGCCTGCCCACGGGATGACGATTCGAACGTTTTGCACGCCCATCGCTTGAAGGGTGTCGAGGGTTCGGTCGATGTCGGCCTGTGACTGGTTGTACAGGTTCGAGTCCGCGATGCCGACGACGCTCGGTTCCTGAACAATGCTTGCCGTCTCAACGATATTGTGCGCCATAGATTTTGGCGGGACTTGCTGGGCGGCAACGGCAACGATCGCGGCAGACACCGCGGCGATCAGCAGACGGACACCAAGGACGCGAAGAGTTTTGCGACTGCATACGGTCATCGCCCCGCCTCCAACCCGGCGAGTAGGCCATCGCCGTTGTGGTCCGCGTAACTGACGCTACCGTAAATAGCTGGGTAGAGGGCCGATTTTGGCGATCAGCGCCAGTTGAATTCAATTCAAAGACGGCGGGTCAGCGCGTCCGCGGCGGCCAAAAGGTCGGCCGCCCACCGGGCGCCGGGCCTGCGTCCCATCCTGTCGATCGGCCCGGACACCGAGACTGCGGCGATCACTGCGCCACGGCCATCGCGTACAGGAGCCGAGACGCTCGCAACGCCTGGTTCGCGTTCGGCGGCGCTTTGCGCCCACCCGCGCTTGCGAACTTCGGCAAGAGTGCGATCGGTGAACATCGCTGCGGGCAGCACCGCCTGTTGGGTCGCCGCGTCGGCGTATGCCAGTAGCACTTTCGCGCCCGACCCGGCCGTCATCGGCAGCCGGGCACCCACCGGAACCGTATCGCGAAGTCCCGCAGGCGGTTCCAGTGCGGCAACACAAATCCGGGCTGTGCCCTCGCGGCGGTAGAGCTGCACGCTTTCGCCGGTGATTTCCCGCAGCCGCGGCAGCACGACGGCACCTGCGGCCAGCAGTGGGTCGTTCACCTGTCCCGCCAATTCGGTCAGCGCTGGGCCGAGCCGCCAGAGGCCGTCGCCGTTGCGACTCA